>Ga0187809_10000685_pt1 | contig 17293 bp, 15 predicted proteins | sample NC_wetland_sal_i_8_FD_132415 | JGI IMG/M metagenome (GOLD analysis project Ga0187809, IMG submission 132415) | Wetland sediment microbial communities from Neuse River Estuary, North Carolina, USA - ASW_4 | ecosystem: Environmental > Aquatic > Freshwater > Wetlands > Sediment | place: USA: North...
ACTACACGGCGTACGATCTGGAGCCCCAACCGCTCGACTTCGCCGTGGCCTACGACCGCGTTCCCAAGGGCGAAGTCGAGATCCGCCGAAGCAGCGAGGTCATGTCAGCCGACGGCCATCATGTCGGACACGTCGACGGGCTCGTCGTCGACGACGGCGAGCGGATCACCCACGTCGTGCTCGAGCGGCACCGCCCGCTGGAGCGCCGCGAGACCACGATCCCGATCGGCGCCGTCGCGCGCGTCGAGACCGACACGGTGACGCTGACCCTGACGCAGGAGGACGTACGAGCGCTGCCGGCCGTCACGGTCCGACGCCGGCCGCCGACGTTCGCGCATGGCGGCCCGCACTCCTGACGCCGCGCTGCTCGACCTCGCCGCCGCCGGGCAGCTGAGCGGCGCCGACGCGCTGCAGGCGCTCGGCTCGAGCCGCACCGGCCTCACGAGTGCGGAAGCCGGCGCGCGACTGGAACGGGTCGGCCCGAACGCGCTCCGCACGCACGGCGTACGCGCGATCGCCGTTTTCGTCAGTCAGCTGCGCAGCCCGTTCCTCCTCCTGCTGCTCGCCACCGCCACGGCCTCCCTCTTCTTCGGCGAGCGAACCGACGCGCTGATCATCTTCCTGATCAGCGGGCTGAGCGTGAGCCTCGGCTTCGTGAGCGAGTACCGCTCCGCGCGCGCCGTCGACGCGTTGCACTCGCGGCTGAGGCACACGATCGTCGCGCTGCGGGACGGGAAGGACACGGTCGTCGACGTGACGGAGGTCGTGCCCGGCGACGTCGTGCGGATCGCCGTCGGCGACGTCGTGCCGGCCGACCTGCGGCTGCTCGAGGCGGCGGAGCTCGAGTGCGACGAGTCGGTCCTGACGGGCGAGGCGGCACCGGCGGAGAAGAACGTCGAGCCGGCCGCGAAGCCGGAGTCTCCGATCGACCTCCCGTCGTGCGCATTCATGGGAACCGTCGTACGCGCCGGCAGCGGCGTGGGCGTCATCGTGGAGACCGGCGGCAGGACCGAGTTCGGGCGGATCGCGACCCAGCTCGGCACACGCCAGCCGCAGACGGCGTTCCAGCTCGGCCTTCGCGACTTCTCGCTGCTGCTCGTGCGCATCACCGCGGTGCTCGCGGGGACGATCCTCGTCGTCAACCTCGCGCTCGGGCACCCCGCGATCGAGTCGATTCTGTTCGCGCTCTCGATCTCGATCGGCCTGACCCCGCAGCTGCTTCCCGCGATCGTCACCGTCAGCCTCTCGACCGGCGCGCGGCGGCTCGCCGAGCGGAAGGTCATCGTCAAGCGCCTCGTCGCGATCGAGGACTTCGGGAACATCGAGGTCTTCTTCACGGACAAGACGGGGACGCTCACCGAGGGCCGCATCAGCTTCGCCGCCGCGATCGACGCGGCCGGCACGGACGACGACGCAGTCCTGCGGGCCGGGCTGCTGTGCAACGACGCGGTCGTCAGCGACGGGAAGGTCGTCGGCGGCAACGCTCTCGACCAGGCGCTCTGGCAGGCCGATGCCGCGAAGACCGTGGACGTCGGCTCGTACCACCGCCTCGCGTCGCGCCCCTTCGACTACGAGCGCCGCATCGCGTCCGCGCTCGTCGAGGCGCCGGACGGAGAGCGGACCGTGATCGTGAAGGGAGCGCCGGAGCTCGTGCTCTCCCGCTGCCCCGACGTTCCGGCCGGAGCGCAATCGGTGCTCGACGCGCAATTCGCGAGCGGCAGCCGCGTCGTCGCCGTCGCCACACGGGCCGCCGGCGGGCGGACGACGCTGTCCGAGGACGACGAGCAGGGCCTCGAGCTGTCCGGCTTCCTCACGTTCCTCGACCCGCCGAAGCCCGACGCCGCGGCTGCGATCGCACGTCTGCGCGACCTGCACGTCGAGGTGAAGGTGATCACCGGCGACAACGACCGGGTCGCGACGAAGGTCTGCGCCGATCTCGGGCTGCCCGTGAGCAGCGTGCTGACGGGGACGCAGCTGGATGCGCTCGCGGACGACGCGCTCGCGGCTGCGCTGCCCGGCACGACCGTCTTCGCGCGCGTCACGCCGGAGCAGAAGTCGCGCGTGATCAACGCGCAGCGGTCCCTCGGCTCGACGGTCGGCTTCATGGGCGACGGCGTCAACGACGCCGTCGCGCTGCACGACGCCGACGTCGGCATATCCGTCGACAGCGCGACCGACGTCGCGAAGGACGCCGCCGACATCGTCCTGCTCGAGAAGGACCTCGACATCCTCGCCGGAGGCATCGGCGAGGGCAGGCGCATCTTCGCGAACACGATCAAGTACGTGCTCATGGGCACGTCGTCGAACTTCGGGAACATGTTCAGCGCCGGCGCCGGATCGTTGTTCCTCAGCTTCCTGCCGATGCTGCCGACGCAGATCCTCCTGAACAACCTGCTCTACGACGCGAGCGAGATGACGATCCCGACCGACGAGGTCGACGAGGAGCAGCTGCGCCGGCCGGCGCACTGGGACATGCGGGTGATCCAGCGCTTCATGCTGTTCTTCGGCCCGATCAGCTCCCTGTTCGACTTCGCCATGTTCGCGATCCTGCTGCTCGGGTTCGACGCGAGCCACGCTCTCTTCCGTTCCGGCTGGTTCGTCGAGTCGCTCGCGACGCAGAGCCTCGCCATCTTCGCGATCCGCACGCGCCGCGTCCCCTTCTTCCGCAGCAGGCCGAGCAGGCAGCTCGCGGGATCGACGCTCGCCGTCGTGGCGATCGGCTTCGCGCTGCCCTTCTCGCCGCTCGCGCACACGTTCGGCTTCGCGCACCTGCCCCTCGGCCTCGTCGCGGTGATCCTCGCGATCATCCCGACGTACCTGCTCGTGCTCGAAGCCGGCAAGCGCGTCTTCTACCGCCGGCTCGCGGCTCTGCCCGCCCCCGCGCCACGGCGGCAGCCGCACGAGCACCGCATCCTCCGGCGCGCGCGACGCTGGAGCGCATGATGGGGGCGCGCTGGAAGCGCGTCCGCCCGTTCCTGCTGCTGCCCGTGGGCGGCGTCGCGCTCTACGTGCTGCTGCCGAGCCTACTGTCGGTCTTCGGGTCCTGGCGTTCGCTGTCGCACCTCGACTGGCCGTTCGCCGCGCTCGTGCTCGCCGCCGAGATCGCGAGCTTCGTCTGCTTGTGGGAGCTCGACCGCATCGCGCTCGGCACGCGCGCGTGGCGGCCCGTGATCGCTGCTCAGCTGAGCGGGAACGCGGTCGGCCGGATCCTGCCCGGCGGGGGCGCCACGTCGACCGCCATGTCGGCGTCGATGCTCCGGCGGGCAGGCGTCGACGTGGGCGAGGCGGCAGCGGCGTTCGGCACGTCCACCGTCCTGCAGCTCGCGACGACGTTCGCTCTTCCGGTCCTCGCTCTGCCCGCCATCGCCGCCGGCGCACCCATCAACCGCGGTCTCGCGACCGCGGCGTATCTCGGAGCGGCCGTCTTCGTGCTGCTCCTCGGAGCAGGCGCGGCCGTGCTCGTGACCGATAGGCCGCTCGAGCTGGCGGGCCGAGCGGTGCAATGGGCGCTGAACCGCACCCTTCGCCGCCGCGATCGCATCGCCGACCTTCCGGAACGGCTGCTCGACGTGCGGAACTTCATCCGGACGACGCTGGGCGACCGTTGGCGAGGGGCGCTGCTCGCCGCCGTCGGCAACACGGGCTTCGACTACCTCGCGCTGCTCGCGGCCCTACGGGCTGTGGGCGCGGACCCGCGCCCGTCGCTCGTGCTGCTCGCGTACACCGCGGCGGAGGTCCTCGCGCTCGTGCCGGTGACGCCGGGCGGCCTCGGCTTCGTCGAAGCGGGGCTCGTCGGCACGCTTGGGCTCGCCGGCGTGCCCGCTGCAGACGCGCTCGCGGCGACGCTTCTCTACCGGATCGTCGCCTTCTGGCTCCCGCTGCCTGCCGGGGGCGCCGCCTATCTCCTCTTCCGCCGCCGCTACGCGCGACTCGGCGGTTCGTCGACGAGGCCGAGGGCATAGGCGCGAACCACGGCTTCGATGCGCGAATGCGAGTCGAGCTGGTGCAGCAGCCGGCGAATGTGGTTGCGCGTGGTCTCGACCGCGATCCCCAGCTCCGCCGCGATCTCCACGGTCGACCGACCGCACGCAAGCAGGCGCAAGACCTGCGCCTGGCGCGGCGTGAGTCGTACGGCAGGCTGTTCGCGCTCTGCCTCGACCGGCCGAAGACGTGCGATCCCGAAGACGCCGACCACGTGCTCGCCGTTCTTCAGACTCGCTCCACTCAGCTCGGCCCTGAAGCGCCGGCCGTCCGGCGTCAGGAGCGTCGCAGTGCTGTCACGGGCCTGTCCCGGCCCGTGCACGATCCGCGCGTGGTCCTCGCGAACCGCCCGCACGTCGAGCGGGTCGATGAGCCTGAAGAACGATTGCCCGACCACGTCGTCGCCCAGTACCTCGCGGGCGGCCCCGTTCGCCCAGCGGAGCACGCCCGGTGCGTCGACGATCCCGGCCGGAAGCGTGAGCTCCTCGAGCGCGCCCTTCACATCCGCGTCGAGCTCGACGAGCGTCCTTCGTAGCCCCGCCGCTCTGCTCATGACAAGACGCTCGCCTTCGGGCTCCATCCGATCGCGGGCGCGATCTCGCGCGCGATCGTCTCCAGCATCGCCGCGTTGTACTCGACCCCGAGCTGGCTCGGGACCGTGAGGAGGACGGTATCTGCCGCCCGGACCGCCTTGTCCTGCGAGAGCTCTTCGGCGATTCGATCGGGCTCGCCGGTGTAGCTGCGGCCGAAGCGGCTGATCGCACCGTCGAGCCACCCCACCTGGTCCTCGTTCGCATCGCCGCCGAAGAGCCGGCGGTCGAGGTCGGACGTGATCGGGATGACGCTCCTGCTGACCGAGACGCGCGGCGCGCGCTCGTGCCCGGCCTGCTGCCACGCCTCGCGGAAGCGCGCGATCTGCTCGGCCTGGAGCTCGTCGAACGGCACCTTGGTGTCCTCCAGCAGAAGCGTCGAGCTCATGAGGTTCATGCCCTGCTCGCCCGCCCAGATCGCGGTCTCGCGCGTCCCCGAGCCCCACCAGATGCGGTCGGCGAGGCCCGGCGCCTGCGGCTGGACCGCGAGCATCGTCGAGGCGGGGCGTCCGCCGCCGTCGGCGGGGACGACGCCGCCGCCCGCGATCGCAGCCCGGAAGCGTGCGGTCTTCTCGCGCGCCTCGGCGGCGTCGACCGAGTAGCCGAATGCCTCGGCGCCGCGGTACGCGGGCTCGGGCGAGCCGCGGCTGACACCGAGCTGCAGGCGTCCGCCGGCGAGGAGGTCGGCGACCGCCGCTTCCTCCGCCATGTACAGCGGATTCTCGTAGCGCATGTCGATCACGCCGGTGCCGATCTCGATGCGGCTCGTCCGGACGCCGATCGCGGACAGCAGCGGGAACGGCGCCGACAGGTGGCGCGAGAAGTGGTGGACGCGCACGAACGCGCCGTCGATCCCGATCTCCTCCGCGGCGACCGCGAGCTCGACCGTCTGGCGAAGGGCGTCGCCGGCGCTGTTCGTCATGCCGCCGTTCGGGTGCCACGCGCCGAACGAGAGAAAGCCGATCTTCTTCGGATGGCTCATTGCGCAGTCACCGTACGCGGTTGCGGGGGTCTCGCGTCGTCGGCAGCAGCGGTCTCGCGCAGCGGCTCGTCGCGCAGGCGCCACGCAAGCGCGAACGCGACGACCATGACCGCCGACGCGGTGACGAACACCGGATGGAGCGCCGCGGCGACCGCTTCGACGTACAGCGCGTGGATCGCGGGCGGCAGCCGGTGGATGAGCGCCAGGCTCGCGTGCGCCGGCGCGTGCACGCCCGGCGGAAGCCGGCGCTCGAGCTGGCGGCCGAGCACGTTCGTGAAGATCGCCCCGAACGCCGCGACGCCGATCGAGCCGCCGACCTGCCGGAACAGCGTCGCGCCCGAGGTGGCGACGCCGAGCAGACGGTAGTCGACCGAGTTCTGCGCCGCGAGCACGAGCACCTGCATCACCAGTCCGAGCCCGAGGCCTAGGCTCAACATGTACACGGATGCGGTGCCGGTCGAGGTGCCGACGTCGAGCCGGGAGAGCAGACGCAGCGCGACCCCGGCGACCGCCGTCCCGACGATCGGGAACACGCGGTAGCGGCCGGTGCGCGAGATGACGAACCCGCTCGCGGTCGACGTGACGAGGACGCCGAGCATCATCGGCGTCATCAGCAGGCCGGACTCAGTCGGGCTGTGGCCCTTCACGATCTGGAGGTAGAGCGGGATGAAGGTGACGGAGCCGAAGAGCGCGAAGCCGATGACGAATCCGATTGCGCTCGTCGTGCGGAACGTCTGGCTGCGGAAGAGCTCGACCGGCAGGATCGGCTCCGCCGCGCGCGCCTCGACGAGGGGGAACAGCGCGAGAAGCGCGGCGCCCGCTGCGAGCGCGGCGAGCATCCCGGGCGCCGTCCACGGGTAGCTGGTGCCGCCGAGGCTCGCGTACAGGATGACGCCGGAGAGACCGCCGGCGAGGACGAGCGTCCCGAGCACGTCGAGGCGGTGGCGCTCCGTCGTCTGCTGCGTGTGGAAGGCGGCAGCGATGACGGCGAGGGCGACGGCTCCGAACGGCAGGTTGATGTAGAAGATCCAGCGCCAGGAGAGGTTGTCGACGAAGAACCCGCCGAGCAGCGGACCGGCGACGACCGACATGCCGAAGACGCCGCCGAACATCCCCTGGTAGCGCCCGCGGTCGCGCGGAGCGACGATGTCGCCGACGATCGCCATTGAGACGACGATCAAGCCGCCGCCGCCGAGCCCCTGCACGGCGCGGAACGCGATCAGCTGCATCATGCTGTGCGCGGCGCCGCACAGCGCGGAGCCCGTGAGGAAGAGAACGAGCGCGATCTGCAGCACCCGCTTCCGCCCGTAGAGGTCGCCGAGCTTTCCGTACAGCGGGCCGACCACCGTCGACGCGAGCAGATACGCGGTCACGACCCACGAGAGGTGCTGCAGCCCGCCGAGGTCGCCGACGATCGTCGGAAGCGCCGTCGACACGATCGTCTGGTCGAGCGACGCGATGAAGAGCACGAGGAGCAGCGCTCCGAATACGAGCGGCCGCCGGGTCATGCCGGCTCCCGGGCGGTGCGCGCGAACACCTGCTGCGCGGTGATCGTCCGCTCCGGGCGGGAACGGCCGAAGAAGCTGATCATCCACTGGAAGAGCGCGCTGACGCGGTTCTTGAAGCCGGTGAGGAACATGAGGTGGACGACGAGCCACACGAGCCAGCCGGCGGCGCCCCAGATGCGGACGCCGCGGCGCTCGCCGATCGCGTAGTAGCGGGAGACGGCGGCGAGGCTGCCGAGATCGCGGTAGCGGAAAGGCCGCGGCTCCGCGTCGCCGTCGAGGCGCCGCCGGATCGCGGTCGCTGCGTGTCGCCCGGACTGGATCGCAACCTCGGCGAGCCCGGGCAGGCCGCCGAGCTCCATCAGGTCGCCGATGACGAACACCTCCGGGTGGCCAGGAAGCGTGCAATCCGCGAGGACCGGCACTCTGCCCGCTCGCGTCGGCTCGACGCCGGCCTGCGCAGCGAGGTCCCGTCCGAGCAGCGAAGCCTGGACGCCCGCCGACCACACCTTCGTCAGCGCGGGGAGGCGCTCGACCTCGCCCGCCGCGCTCCGGAGCTCGACGCTCTCCTCGTCCATTCCCGTGACGAGCGAGGCCGTCCGGATCTCGACCCCCATGCGCTCGAGCTTCGCGGCCGCGCGACGCGCGAGCCGTTCGTCGAAGCTCGGCAGGATGCGCGGCATGCCGTCGACGAGCACGATCCGTGCCGCGGCGGTGTCGATCCGCCTGAAGTTCGACCGCAGGCTGTGCCGGGACAGCTCGGCGATCTGCCCCGCCATCTCGACGCCGGTCGGACCGGCTCCGACGACGACGAACGTGAGCAGCGCGGCGCGGCGCACCGGGTCCTCTTCGAGCTCTGCGAGCTCGAACGCGCCGAAGATCCGGCCTCGAACTTCGAGCGCGTCGTCGACGGTCTTCATGCCGGGTGCGTGCAGGCCGAACTCGTCGCGACCGAAGTACGACTGCGCCGAGCCGGCGGCCACGATCAAGCTGTCGTACGGAAGCGACCACGCTCGGTCGAGCAGACGGCAGTCGACGCTGCGGCGCTCGAGGTCGACGCCGTCGACCTCGGCGAGCACGACCTCCACGTTGCGCTGGTGCCGGAGCACGTCTCGGAGAGGCGGCGCGATGCTGCCCTGCGAGAGGACGCCGGTGGCCACCTGGTAGAGCAGCGGCTGGAAGAGGTGATGCGCCTGGCGGTCGACGAGGGTCACCTCGACGTCCGCGGGGCGCAACGCCTTGGCCGCGGCGAGGCCTCCGAAGCCTCCGCCGACGATCACGACGCGATGGCGCTTCATGCGGTCAATCGCGCCTTCACGTGCAGCGTCGCCGGCGGGCGGATCATTCCGAGCTTGCCGCTGGTCATCCCGAGCTCGCGCTGGTCGACCGTCGTGGTCGCCTCGACCTCGAGCGTGTCGCCGACCCGCTGGGTGCTCGCGGCAAACTCGAGCGGCACGAACGCGCCGGCCGCTTCGAGGCGGCCTACGACATGCACGAAGTCATCGTTGACGCGGTGAATGCGGGACGTCGTGAACCGGACCTGGGGGTGCTTCTCCACGTGGAAGAAGTCCGCCGACCGCAGATGCTTGTCACGCGTCGCATGGCCCGTGTCGAGGCTGTCCGCGTCGATCGTCAGCTCGATCTTCTCGCCGGCAGGCCCGACTTCGTACGAGCCGTCGAACCGGTCGAAGCGTCCATGGACCGTCATCAGGCCCCAGAACGTCTTGACGGCGAACTCGACCGACGTGTCGTCCGGATCGAGGATCCAGCGCGTCGTCTTCTGTTCGATCGCTGCGGTGCTCACTTCTGCTCCTTCGTGGTCGTGTGCGCGGGCGGCACGATCAGCACCGGCCGCCCCGCGTGGGTGGCGACGTCGTGCGAGACGCTGCCCTGCGCGAGCTCGCGCAGTCCGCTGAGGCCCTGCGACCCGATGACGATGGCGGCGGCGTCGAGCTCGTCGGCGACGTCGACGATCCCCTGCCACGTCGTCGACGCAATCGTCGCCCGCGGCTCGGCGTCGAGGCCGGCGCGGCGCGCACGCGCCGCCCCGGCTTCCGCGCGGACGAGCGCGTCAGCCTTGTTCAGGTCTTCGAACGCGTTGCCCGGTACGACCGAGGACGTCGCAACCATGCTCTCGGCGAACGTCATCGACGGCGCCACGTTGAGCACGACTGCGGGCCGCGAGCCGAAGAGCAGTCCTGCCGCGTCCACGGCTCGCTTCGAGTCGTCCGAGCCGTCGTAGGCGAGGAGGATCGGCTCGGTCATTTCGGCCGCCTCCCTCCGCGACTCGTCTTCCACGCGAGCCGGCGCTTGGCGAGGCCCGCTTGCACCATCAGCAGCGCGGCCGCCGATACCAGCAGTGTGGGCTCGATCGCTCTCATTGCGTCACCGGCCTCGCAGTCGTGCGCGTCCGGAGCGGCCGCTCGAGCTTGGCCACGATGCGCCGCAGCTCGAGCGCGTATCCGATCTGCATGACGCCGGCCACGAGCGCGAATGCGGCGATGAGCGCCAGCACTGCGATCGCACCTGCGCCCGGCTTCGCGAACATGATCGCCCCGAAGGCGATCGAGAGCAGGCCGCTCAGGCCGACGAGCACGGAGCGGCTCCCGCTCAGAGGAAGCGTGAACGACAGCCCGATCTCAGTGATCCCGATCGCGATCGCCCACGCCGCGATGGCGTAGAGGAGGCCGAGCGCGGAGAGCCCCGGCCAGATGAAGACCACCACGCCGACCGCGATCCCCAACAGCCCTTCGAGGACGAGCCCGGCCCGGCGGTTGCCCGCCATCGGCGTGCCGAATGCGCCGGCGACCGACGCGACGCCCGAGACGAGCGCGAACGCGCCGAACAGCGCGATCAGCGTCGTGACGCCGATGCCCGGCCAGGCGAGGATGACGACCGCGAAAGCGATCGCGACCACGCCGCGGAAGGCCATCGCCTTCCAGATGTGCGCGAGCGTCCGCTCGCCTTCGTGAAGATGTGCTTCCAGGCTCATGTGCCTGTCACTCCTTTCAGTTCAATTTGGCCGACAGCTCGTCGGCTGTTTGCTCCAGCTCGTCGCGGGCCGCGGTGACGCGATCCCTCGCGCCGTGCGCGAGGCTGTCGTCGACGGCGATGCGGCGGCTGCGGACGTCGCCGATCGCCGCCTCGGCCTGCTCGCGCGCGTGCCACGCCCTCGCGGCGACCGTCGTCTGCAGTCGCTCGAGGTAGGTGTCCCAGCTCTCGAGCTCGGCCTCCACCGCGGCGGCGAACGTCGCCCAGTCGTCCGAGAGGTCGGCCGCGAGCGATCGCTCGGCGACGTCGAGCCTCATCTTCAGCTGGACGAGCTTCTGCTCGACGTCGTCCACGAGGTCGACGTGACGCTGAAGTCGCGGCACCCCGCCTGCGGCATGCAGCTGCTCGATCCGCTGACGGACCTCCGCAAGCTGCTCCTCGATCGTCGTCGTGCTCACTCGAGCCTCCTGTCGTGTGTTCTCTGACGACACGGAGGCTCGCGGACGCCGCTGCCAACGCTCTGCCAGGCGCGGCGGCGGCGCTGCCAGGGTCTCGTCGGCGGCTTAGGTCAGTGCTGCATCGCCGGCGAGCTCGGCGAGGCCGACCGCCGCCGCCGTCGACGGGCTGCCGGCGAGCCCGACGAAGAGGCTCTCGCGCGCCTCGCGCACGCGCTCGCCTTGCGACCATGCGATGACCTCTCGATACAGCCGCTCGGCGACGGCCGCGTCGCCGGCGGAAGCCGCGATGCGCGCAAGCTGCACGCGCGCGTGAGCCGCAGCCCAGGTCGCGCGCGCCGCCTCGGCAGTGGCAAGCGCCTGCCGCTGCAGGTTCTCGGCCTCGCGCAGGTCGCCGCCTGCAAGCGCGATCGATCCGAGCCCGGCGAGCGCGAACGCCGCGTGGTCGCCGAAACCGATCCGTCCGGAGATCTCGAGCGCGCTCCGGTACGCAGCTACCGCTGCCGCGGCCTCGCCGCGCTGCTCCGCGACCCAGGCCTCGAGCAGGAGGCCGGAGACGCGGAACGCGTCGTAGTCGATCGCGTCCGAGTGACGACGAACGGCAGCCGCCATGGCAGTGACGGTGGCGACGTCGCCCGCGGCCGCCGCGCTCGTCGCGCGGATGATGCAGGCAGCCGCAGCGCCCCAGTCGTCGCCGGCCGACTCGAGCGTCGCGAGCGCGTCGCGCGCAAGCTCGTGGGCCCGGCCGGCCTGACCGGACTGCGCGAGGGCGAGCACGAGCGCCAGTTGCGCGAGCCCCAGCTCTCGCGGCGCGTCGACGGTCGACGCCAGCCCGAGCGCCCGCTCTCCGGCCGCGAGCGCAGCTGCGAAGTCGAGCTCCTCGGTCGCGAGGTAGCAGAGGACCGCGTCCAGCTCGACCTTCATCTCGACCGGGGCCTCGTCGCCGACCACGGACAGGGCGAGATCGAGGAAACGCCGGCCCTCGGAGACGCGGTCCGCGAACAAGAAGTACAAGCCGAGCGTGCCGAGCCGCGCGGCCACGCCGGCGTCGACCGCCTCGCGCGCGTACGCGAGCGCCGCCCAGAAGTTCTCGTTCTCCGCCTGGAGACGCTGCTCCCAGCGAAGCCATTCGGGCCCACGGAGGCCGCCGCGGGCCTCCTCTGCCAACCCGGCGTAGTACTCCGCGTGCGCGGCGCGCGCGGCGACGAGCCGGCCGTCCTCGGCGAGGCGGCCGACGACGTACTCGCGGACGGTGTCGAGCATGTCGTAGCGCGCAGGGCCGTCCGCGAACGAGGCGAAGACGATCGACTTGTCGACGAGCGCGGCGACGAGATACGCGACGGTCGCCTCGTTGAGGCCGCGCGTCGCCGCAACCGCGACGAGCGACGCCAGTGACGCGCCGCCGCGGTGGACCGAGAGCTGCTCCACGAGCGTCTTCTCGTCGCCGTGCAGGAGGTCGAAGCTCCATTCCACCAGCTCCTGCAATGCGGTGCGACTCGGATCGGAGACGGGGCTCTCGCGCAGCAGCGCCTCGCGGCGCTCGAGGATGGCGACGAGCTCGCCCAGCCCGAGGACGTTCATGCGCGCGGCGGCGAGCTCGATCGCGAGCGGCAGCCCGTCGACGTGACGGGCGATCTCGGTCGCGAGCGCGACCGCCTCGTCGTCGGCGCCGAAGCCGGGCCGCGCCGTGCGCGCACGCTCGAGGAAGAGATCGACTGCCTCGGCCCCGAGCGGAGCGACCGGGACTCGGACCTCGCCCACGACATGAAGCGCCTCGCGGCTCGTCGCGAGGATGCGGACGGCCGCGCACCCCGCGAGCATCGTCGAGACGATCCGGGCCGCCTCCTCGAGCACGTGCTCGCACGCGTCGAGCACGAGCAGGCACCGCGCGTCCTGAAGGCGCGATGTCACGCGCATGAGCGGGTCGGCGCCGCGAACGTCCAGCGCGCTTGCGAGGAGCCGCACCGCATCCGCGGGAGAGCCCGCCCGCGAGAAGTCGACGAACCAGATCCCGTCCGCGAGCTCGTCCGCCAGCGTGCGCGCCGTCTCGACCGCAAGCCGGCTCTTGCCCACGCCCGGCGGCCCGGTGAGCGTCACGAGGCGCTGCTCGCGCACGAGCGCAGCGACCTGTGCGCGCTCGGTCTCGCGACCGACGAACGTCGTCGTCGGGGCCGGAAGGTTGCCGCTGCGCCTGCGCGCCACCGGGACGGCGGCGATCGCCGGGTCGTGCGCGAGGATCGCCTCCTGGAGCCGCCTGAGGTCGGGGCCCGGCTCGAGGCCGAGCTCGTCCGCAAGCGCGCGCCGCGCCTCCTGGAACGTCTCGAGCGCGTCGGCCTGCCGGCCGCTGCGGTAGAGCGCGAGCATCAGCTGCCCCCACAGCCGCTCGCGGAACGGGTTGTCCGCGAGCGCCGAGTGGAGCGCGGGCGCGAGCTCGCGATGCTCCCCGAGCGCGAGTGCGACCTCGAACTGCTCCTCGAGCGCGTCGACGTGCAGCGTCTCGAGCCGGCGCGCCTCGGCGCCGAACCACGGCGTCTCGGTGAGGCCCTGGAGCGCAGGCCCGCGCCAGAGCCGGAGCGCCGCTGCGACCGCATCCGCAGCGGCGGCGACGTCACCGTCGCGGAGCGCCGCGCGCGTCTCCGCGAGCAGCGCCTCGAACCGCAACGCGTCGACCAGCGCGTCCTTCAAGGCATACCCGTCCGCCGAGCCGACGATCGACTCCTCGCCGAGCGCCGCGCGAAGGCGGGCGACGTGATGGTGGAGCGCGTTCCGCGGAGCGGACGGGAGGTCGGCGCCCCAGAGGCCGTCGATGAGCATGTCGACGGCGACCACCCGGCCGTGCCGGAGCGCGAGCATCGCCAGGAGGGCCTGCCGCTTTGCGCCGCCGACGTCGGCGAGCGTGTCGCCTGCCCGCACCTCGAATGGGCCGAGAAGCCGGATTTCCAGCGGTTCTTGGATGGCTCGCCTCGCCTCCTCCCTCCCCGAAGTGTCTCACGGTCGACGCCTGGCAGCCAACGGGCTGCGGGTGGCACCGCGTTGGCAGAGGCGAAGCAGAACGTCTCTGCCATGAACATTCCAGGCGACACCACACAGCGGCCCGACGGCCATCCCGGCGACCCGGAGAAGCCCGGCATCGGCCGGCGCACGCTCGCGGTCTTCGCCGGACTCCTGATCCTCAACTACATCCTCGCTGCGCTCTTCTACGCGGCCACGGCGAAGCCGCGCGTGACGATCCCGTACCGGCCGACCTTCGTCGCGCAGGTTCAGGCGGGCAACGTCGCGACGATCACCGCCACCGACACCAGCATCCAGGGGACCTTCAAGCACGCGATCCGCTATCGCCCGAGCGGCGGGACCGCCGTGCGGGCGACCGACTTCGCCACCCAGATCCCGAACTTCGCGAACAACGGCAGCCTCGACCGGCTGCTGGCCGACAACGGCGTCGCCGTCACCGCCAAGTCCCCCGCGGGGACGCCGTGGTGGGAGACGCTGCTCGTCGGCATCGGCCCGACCTTCCTCTTCTTCGGCCTCTGGTACTGGGTCATGCAGCGCGCGGGCGGCCAGGTCGGCGGGATGTTCTCGTTCGGCCAGGCGAAGGCGCGGAAGTACGAGCCGACGAAGGAGAAGGTCACCTTCGGCGACGTCGCCGGCATCGACGAGGCGAAGGAGGAGCTCACCGAGGTCGGACTTCCTCCGCAACCCCGACCGCTACCGCAAGCTCGGCGCGCACATCCCGCGCGGCGTGCTCCTGACGGGCAATCCCGGCACGGGCAAGACGCTGCTCGCGAAGGCGGTCGCCGGCGAGGCCGACGTCCCGTTCTTCTCGATGTCCGCATCGGAATTCGTCGAGATGATCGTCGGCGTCGGCGCCTCGCGCGTGCGCGACCTGTTCAAGCAGGCGAAGGAGGCAGCGCCGTCGATCGTCTTCATCGACGAGATCGACGCGATCGGACGCTCCCGTGGCTCCGGCGCGTTCAGCGGCGGAAACGACGAGCGCGAGCAGACGCTCAACCAGATCCTCACCGAGATGGACGGCTTCGATGCGTCCACCGGCGTGATCGTCCTCGCCGCGACCAACCGGCCGGACGTGCTCGACTCGGCGCTGCTGCGGCCGGGCCGCTTCGACCGCCGTGTCCCGGTTCAGGCTCCCGACAAGGACGGCCGCGAGCAGATCCTGCGCGTCCACACGCGCGAGATCCCGCTCGCGCCGGACGTCGATCTCGGAGCGCTCGCGTCGACGACCGCAGGGATGGTCGGCGCAGACCTCGCCAACCTCGCGAACGAGGCGGCGCTCCTCGCCGCCCGCCGAACGCACGGGCAGGTGACGATGGGCGACTTCACCGACGCGCTCGAGAAGATCGAGCTCGGCACGGCACGCAAGCTGCTGCTCACGCCGGAGGACAAGCGGCGCACGGCCTACCACGAGGCGGGCCACGCGCTCGTCGGGATGCTCACGCCCGGCGCCGATCCGGTGCGGAAGATCTCGATCATCCCGCGCACGATGAGCCTCGGCGTCACCATCTCCGCGCCCGGCACCGACCGCTTCAACTACGACAAGCAGAGCCTGCTCGCGCACATCAAGGTCGCGACCGGCGGTCGCGCCGCCGAGGAGGTCGTGTACGGCGACGAGACGACCGGCGCGGAGTCGGACATCCGCCAGGCGACCCAGCTCGCGCGCAACATGGTCGGACGCTTCGGCATGAGCGACGCGATCGGCTTCCTCTCCGTGCTGCCACAGGACGGCGAGTACGAGCCGTACCCGTCGGTCTCCGAGCGGACGCGGCAGCGAATCGACGACGAGATGCGGCGCATCGTCGCGGACGCGCACGACGAGGCGGTACAGCTCCTCGGCGACAACCGCGAGCGGCTGGAGCACCTCGCCGAGGCGCTCTTCCAGGCGGAGACGCTCGAAGGGCCGGTGGCGTACGCCGCGGCCGGGCTCGCGACCACGCCGGCCGAGCCGGCGGCCGTCTAGGAGGGGCCGCGATGCTGCCGCTCTCCGACGGCCTCCACCCGCGGCGGTTCCCGATCGTGAACGTCGCGCTGATCGCGGCCAACTTCGCGGTGTGGCTCCTCTACGAGCTGCCGCACCTCGACTCGGCCGTGTACCACGCGTCGTTCTATGCGTGCGCAGTCGACAACGCCTGCCGCGCACCGGAGCCGTGGGGGATCAGCTGGTTCACCTCGATGTTCATGCACGGGAGCTGGGACCACATCCTCGGCAACATGCTCTTCCTCGCCATCTTCGGCAAGAACGTGGAGGACGCGTTCGGGCATCTCCGCTACCTCGTCTTCTACATCGCCGGCGGCTTCGTCGCGACGATGGCGCAGACGGCGGTGACGCTGCTCTTCGGCTCGGCCCTCGACGCGCGCGTCCCGAATCTCGGCGCGAGTGGCGCGATCGCCGCGGTTCTCGGCGCCTTCTTCATCCTGTATCCGAACGCGCGCATCCGCACGCTGCTCGGAATCTTCTTCGTCAAGGTCCCGGCCTGGATCTATCTCGGGCTGTGGTTCGTCTACCAGCTCGTCGAGGGCAACTTCGGCCTCGCGTCCGCTTCGGCGAACGGCGGCGGGGTCGCCTTCTTCGCGCACGTCGGCGGCTTCGTCTTCGGCGTCGCAGCGACACTGGCGTTGCTCCATCAAGGACGCGTCGTGCCGCAGAGCACGACGCCTCGCCCCGCGCTCGCTCCGTTCTGAGATGGACGATCGCGACCTCACGATCCGCGTGGCGAAGGCGACGGCCGCCGCGCTCGCGGTCGTGGCGGTCGCCTTCGGCGTCTGGCAGGTGCGAAGCGTCCTGATCCTGCTGCTCCTGGCCCTGACGTTCGCGGCCGCGATCCGGCCCGGCGTCGCGTGGCTTCGCGGGCACCGCATGCCCGAGTCGGTGGCGATCCTCCTCCACTTCCTCGTCATCGGAGGAGCCGTCGCTCTCTTCGTGTGGCTCGCGGTCCCGCCCGCGCTGCACCAGATCGTGCACGCGCTCGGCGCCCCTCCCGGGCACGGGACGGGAGTGCGAGAGCGCGTGCTCGCCTGGCTGCGGCAGCACCTCCACAAGCTCCCCTCGGGGACGCAGCTTGTCCACCCGGTCGCGACCTACGGGCACAAGGCGAGCGAGGCGTTCGTCGGCATCTTCTTCACGCTCGCGGCGACGTGGTACCTCGTCTCCGAGCACGAGTCGTTCATCAGGCTCCTCACCGCGCTCGCACCGGCGGCCCGGCGCGAGCAGGCGCGCGAGACCTACCTCGAGATCGACCGCCGACTCGGCTCGTATACGCGCCTTCGCTTCCTGATGGTCTTCGCCGTCGGGACGGTTCTCTCGGCGGGCTTCTACGCCGTCGGACTCGACTACTGGCTGCTCGTCGGCGCCTTCGTCGGCGTCGCCGAGATCGTCCCGATCATCGGGCCGCTCTTCGGCGCGCTGCTCGTCGTGGCGGTGGGCCTGCCGCAGTCCGTGCACGTGGCCGCACTCGCACTGCTGTGGCTGTTCGCGGTACGCCTGTTCCAGGACTACGTCGTCAACCCGCACCTCGCGCTGGGCACGGTCGGGCTCTCGCCGCTGGTCACGCTCGTCTCGGTCGCCGTCGTCGGGATCCTCTTCGGCAGCTTCGCCGTCATCCTCGCCGTGCCGGTGACGGCGGCGGTGGGAACGCTCATCGACGTCCTCGTGCTCGGCCACGAGCCGCCGGTCGCCCAGCCCCGCCGGTCGCTCCGTGCCTCACGCGCCGGATGACGCCGGAACGGCCACTGCTCTTCCTCAACCCGAGGTCGGGCGGCGGCAAGGCGGAGCACGCC
>Ga0187809_10000686_pt1 | contig 17265 bp, 19 predicted proteins | sample NC_wetland_sal_i_8_FD_132415 | JGI IMG/M metagenome (GOLD analysis project Ga0187809, IMG submission 132415) | Wetland sediment microbial communities from Neuse River Estuary, North Carolina, USA - ASW_4 | ecosystem: Environmental > Aquatic > Freshwater > Wetlands > Sediment | place: USA: North...
AAGGTCTTTAATTAGTTTTTTATATCAGGTAAGGGGTAAATTGATTATTAATTACAGATATATACCATTGTAATATCATTTTCACATAATTATACGATAAATTTTGACATTATGGCACTGGCGATAACTGCGTCTTCCCATCCACCTTAAATTCCAAAATCAACCCACAATTATTTTAATATTTAAATATATAAAAATGTTGTAAAAACATTTATTTCAATGATTTACGAATAAAATAATCATGCTAATATTTTTAGACAGGTATTTTTATCAGGAAAAAGTTGCATTGCTAACCAGATTAGTGACCCATAAAGCCCTAGTTTTGGTGGTGAAAAGAAAGAATGTCCGCATGCCCAGCATCCAGCGACTCCGCCGCCATCCAGGCCCCTACCCCGTTGCCCTGGTCCTGGGGTTTACCATTCTGTTCGTATGTGTGTTTGGATCCTGCAGCACGCCCAAGGAACTCGTCTACGAGGATTTCAGGAATTTCACGATCCAGCACCTGGGCTTCAACTCCTCGACGGTGAGCATGGACATTATTTACTACAATCCCAATAATTTCGGGATGCAGCTGCGAAACAGCGACCTGGATATTTTTATCAATGGAAATCTGCTGGGACACAGCTCCCAGGATACCCTGCTGAGGATCCCCCGGCGGGATACGTTCAGCTTCCCGGTGAGGTTCGATGTCCAGATGGATAATATGCTGAAAAATGCATGGGCGACCCTGACCGGGAAAGAAGTCACGGTCAAACTGACGGGCAAGGTCAGGATCGGGAAGGCAAATGTCTTTATGGTCTTCCCGGTGAACTACGAAACCAGGGAGACTTTTTCTCTTTTTTAGCGGGAATAGCTACTTTTTGGGTGTTGGGTGGGTCAGGTGCTGACACGTCACCGGCAGCCGGTTATAGGCGTCAGGATCGGCCTTTACGTCATCGGCGTCATATCCCATATTGGCGAGGGCCGTCTTGATGTTTTCGATGTTGGTCCGGTCAACGTACCAGGAAACCGCCACGGTGTGGTGATGGTAATCCGCACGAACCGAAGAGACTCCATACTCGTGAACGAGGTGATTTTCGATCCGCTCCTTGCACACCTCGCACTGGAGGTTGGGCGTCTGGATCACGGCCTTCTGGATGGCCTTTTGACCAGCCACCGTTGCGCTCGTGATGGCAAAAGCGGCCAGTAAGATCAGATTTTTCATACGGGGATAACGTTTGTACCACGAATTTATGCTTTTACGCCCCAATTGGCCGGGTCGCGGCGCCAATTTAACAGGCTGTTCTGATCGGCAGCGGATAGCTGGTTGCGCTCCACTGCCAGGGAGATCAGCGAATCATAGTCAGTCAGTGTTTCTGCGCGGACACCGGCTTTCTCCAGGGCGTTCCTGCCTTCCTGGAAGCCGTAATTGAAAATGGAAATCATCCCGGCAACTTCGAGACCGGCGGCCCGGAGCACCTCCACGACCTGGAGACTGCTTTTTGCCGTGGACACCAGGTCCTCCACGATCACGACGGACTGCCCTTTTTCATAATATCCCTCGATCTGGTTGCCCAGTCCATGTTCTTTGGGCTTGGGTCGTACATAAATAAAGGGTAATTTAAGCTGGTCCGCGGCCATGGCGCCCCACGCAATGCCGGCAGTGGCCACGCCCGCCAGCAGAACGGCGTCAGGGAACGACTGGAAGATCACATTGCACATTTCCGACTTGATGAAGTCCCGGACATAGGGAAAGGAAAGGACTTTGCGGTTATCACAGTAGATCGGGCTCTTCCAGCCACTGGCCCATGTAAACGGCTGGCCGGCGCTTAATTTTATTGCGTTAACTTGTAACAGTTTTTCAGCAACTGCCTTCTTGTTATCCATGTTGCGAAGATAACATTCTCGTATGAGCCAACTTGTAATTTACTTCGGGGAAAAACCGGTGTATCTATGTGATGTCGTCAGCCCGGAAATACGCCAGGTGTCGCATCATCCGGAAGCCGTATTTATCGACGAACTGTCCACGGCAGCCATCAACTCCTTGCTCCATGAGATCAGCAAGCCGGCATTTCATGCGGGGATCATCTGCAATGCCGATTTCGGGAAGCTCAAAAAAGGATTCTTCAGGCACTTTACCCTGGTGAAGACGGGCGGCGGCCTGATCTCCAATGAATCCGGCAAGATCCTGCTCATTTTCCGGCGCGGGAAATGGGATCTGCCCAAGGGCAAGCTGGATCCCGGTGAAACCCTCGAAGCCTGCGCATTGCGGGAGGTCCGGGAAGAAACGGGCTTGTCGCAGCTGGAGAGTGGCGCTGAACTGCCCACTACCTATCATACCTACACGGAATTCGGGAAACATATCCTCAAGGAGTCCCACTGGTTCCGGATGCTGGCAAGGGGCGCAGAGCCACTGGTTCCCCAAACGGAGGAAGGCATCACCGAAATCAGCTGGGTCGCAAAAGACCAGCTGGAAAAGTACTATGCCAACATGTTCCCGACCATCATCAACCTGCTGAAAAATTCCCTGGATCACGTTTAGTCGCCGGTAATGGTAAACCGGTTCCCTTCGTTGGGAATAATGGCCGTCGTAAGCCTGCTGATGCAGACCAGTGCACCGCTGTCATCCTGAATCCTGATGTCCCAGACATGGGTGGTCCGGCCCAGGTGAAGCGGCCGGGCCGTCGCAGTAACCTTCCCGTTGCGCACCCCCCGCAGGTGGTTGGCGTTGATCTCCAGTCCTACACAATAGTGCCTGCTCATGTCCAGTACCAGGGCGGAGGCCACACTGCCGGCGGTTTCCGCCAGGACACAGGAGGCGCCGCCATGCAATAGCCCGTAGGGCTGCTGGGTCTTCGCGACAACGGGCATGGACATCTTCAGGAAGTCGTCCCCCAGTTCCACACATTCAATGTCCAGGTACCCCGGCATGAAGCCCTTTCCAAAATGACGCAATTTTTCCAGCGTCAGGGACGGATCGAACCAGATAGCCATTTATTGAAAGCTTTTTTTGACGGGATCGGGCAGGAACTTGGAAGCATCTCCCCCGTTGCGGATGACATCGCGAACCAGCGTACTGGCCACGGAGGTAAATTCCGGCAGGCAGGTCAGGAAAACCGTCTCCACATGGTCCGCCAGGCTCCGGTTCATATCGGCGATGGCTTTTTCGTATTCAAAATCATTGACGTACCGGATGCCCCTGAGGATAAAACTGGCGCCCACTTCCCGGCAGCAGTTCACCGTCAGGCCATCGTAGACCAGTACTTCGATCCGGGGTTCGTCGCGATAGATTTCCTGGAGCCACTGCAGGCGCTGGTGTTCGGTGAACATGGCGGTCTTGCTGCTGTTCCGCCCGATCCCGATGAACACCTTGTCGAAAAGGGGCAGCGCCCGGCTGATGATGTCGGTATGTCCCAGCGTAACCGGGTCAAAGGTGCCGGGAAACAGGCAGATGCGCTCCATTTTATTTTTATTCATACCATTCGCCGTTTTAGACTGGAAAAGCAGAAAGGTACCGGGCTCAGTTCAGGTTTGATTTATCGCTCAGCAGGTACAGGACGGCCATCCGAACCGCCACGCCGTTTTCAACCTGCTGCAAAATAATCGATTGTTTGGAATCCGCCACGTCACTGTCGATTTCGACGCCCCGGTTGACCGGTCCCGGATGCATGATCACGATTTCCCTGCCGACCTTATCGAGCACTTTGCGGCTGATACCGTAGGCGAGGTTGTATTCCCGCAGGGACGAGAACAGCACCTGGTTCTGCCGTTCGAGCTGGATCCGCAGGATATTGGCCACGTCGCACCATTGCAGGGCCCGGACGAGGTCGTATTCCACCCGGATGTCGAACGCCTTGCTGATATGCTTGGGAATAAGGGTCGGCGGACCGGCCACCATGACCTCCGCTCCCGCCTTTTTCAGCAGGTAAATATTACTCAGTGCAACGCGGGAATGCATGATATCGCCCACGAGGACCACTTTTTTGCCCTCCAGCGTGCCGCACTTTTCCCGGATGGAGAAAGCATCCAGCAACGCCTGGGTGGGATGTTCGTTGATCCCGTCGCCGGCATTGATGATCGCCGCGGGAATATGCTGCGCCAGGAAATGGGGCGCCCCGCTGGCGCTGTGGCGCATCACCACCATATCCACCTTCATCGACAGGATGTTGTTGACGGTATCCAGCAGGGTCTCCCCCTTGGAAACGGAGGACCCGGAGGCGCTAAAATTCAAGGTATCGGCGCTCAGCCGTTTTTCTGCCAGCTCAAAGGAGATCCTGGTGCGCGTCGAATTTTCATAAAAGAGGTTCACGATCGTCGTATCCCTCAGCGAGGGCACCTTTTTGATGGGGCGCTGCAGCACTTCCTTGAACTGCGTCGCCGTGGAAAGGATCAAATCAATATCGCTGAACTGGAGATCTTTAATGCCGAGGAGATGTCTGGTAGTAAGTTGCATTAAAGGGCAAAGCTAAGGGAAAAGAGTTTGTCCAAATGTTTTTTTACCTGCGGGCGGGGGCGCCCGCCGGCTAGAGCAGGATCACCTGCTCCGGGTCCCACTGGACCTTCACCTTCTGGGATTTCAGGGAGTCAATGGCCTTGCCGCAATAATCCGGCTGGATCGGCAGCTGCCGGCTGTAGCGCCGGTTCACGAGCACGCAGAGTTCGACCTTCTTGGGACGCCCGAAGTCAAGCAGCGCATCCAGGCCGGCGCGAATCGTCCGCCCGGTAAACAACACGTCATCGACCAGGATCACATTCTTGTCCTCGAGCGAAAAAGTGATGTCGGTCTGTTTGGGCTTGTGGAGCTCCTGGCGGATATCGTCCCTGTAAAAGGTGATGTCCAGCCGGCCGTACCTGATGGGGTTTCCCGGCCGGATCTTACCGAGTTGCGCCATGATCCGGTCGGAAAGGTGGATGCCCCTCGGCTGGATGCCGATGAGGGCGACGGTGGAAAGATCGGTATAATTTTCGACCAGCTGGTAGGCCAGGCGCTCGATGATGATCTTCAGCTGATATGTGTCCAGGATGACTTTCATGAGGTACTATTCGGCGTTCATGAACGGGTACCGGTAATCGACGGGCGGATGAAAGGTCTCCTTGATGGATCGGGCGCTCAGCCACCGGTACAGGTTCAGGATGCTCCCCGCCTTGTCATTGGTACCGCTACCCCTGGCGCCTCCGAAGGGCTGTTGTCCCACGACGGCACCGGTAGGCTTGTCATTGACATAGAAATTTCCGGCGCTGTTGGCCAGTTTGCGGGTGGCCAGTTCCACGGCCGCACGGTCCCGGGCGATGATCGAGCCCGTCAGCGCATAAGGGGAAGTGCCGTCTACCAGCTTCATGACCTGTTCGAACTTCGATTCGTCGTAGACATACAGCGAAAGAACGGGACCGAACAACTCCTCGCGCATGGTCACGTACTCCGGGTCCGTCACTTCGATCACGGTTGGTTCAATAAAATACCCCCTGCTTTTATCGCATTTACCTCCCACGAGGATCCGGGCTCCAGGATCTTTCCGTGCTTTTTTGATGTATGCTTCCAGTTTGTCAAAACTCTTTTCGTCGATCACGGCGTTGATGAAACACCGGAAATCCTCCACCCCGCCCATTTTCATCGTCCTGACGGTGGCCACCAGTTTCTTCCTGACCTCCGCGGCAAGGTTGGACGGAATATACGCGCGCGAGGCGGCGGAACATTTCTGGCCCTGGTATTCAAAGGCGCCGCGGCAAAGGGCGGTCACCAGCACGTCCACAGCGGCGCTGTGGTGGGCCAGCACGAAATCCTTGCCGCCGGTCTCGCCCACGATCCTGGGATAGGAACGGTAGACGTTCATCTGCTGCGCGATGGTATGCCATATATTGTTAAAAACCCCGGTGCTACCTGTAAAATGGATGCCGGCAAAATCGGGGTGGCTGAAGCATACGCCGCCTAGTGTAGGTCCATCGACGTACACCAGGTTGATCACGCCGGCCGGCAGGCCCGCTTCCTTCAGGATCCGCATAAACAGCTGGGCGCTGTACACCTGCGTGTTCGCGCATTTCCATACCACGGTGTTGCCGCACATGGCAGGCGACGTGGGAAGGTTGCCCCCGATCGCGGTAAAATTGAAAGGCGTGATCGCCAGCACAAAACCTTCCAGGGGCCGGTATTCCATCCGGTTAAAGATGCCGGGACTGCTGATGGGCTGCTGTTTATAGATCTCGCTGAGAAAATGAACATTGAACCGGAGGAAGTCGATCAGTTCGCACGCACCGTCAATCTCGGCCTGGAACACATTTTTGCTTTGACCCAGCATGGTGGCCGCGAGCATTTCCGGGCGGTATTTCGTGGCCAGGAGCTCCGCCGCCTTGAGAAAGATGTTGGCGCGATTTTCCCAGGACATCGCGGCCCATGCTTCCTTTGCACGCAGGGCGGCGTTGATCGCCTTTTTGACATGGGAGGCATCGCCTGCATGGAAATAACCCAGTACGTGGTCCTTTTCATGGGGTGGATGGATCGCCACCTTACTGCCCGTGCGGATCTCTTCGGCTCCAATATACATCGGGATGTCTGCGCGTTCCCCTTTGAGTCGCTTGAGGGCGCTTTTGACACGGTCGCGTTCCGGGCTGCCGGGTGCGAAAGAAAGCACCGGTTCGTTGACAGGCATGGGATAATTGAAAGTACCGGTATTCATATCATTCTGATTAAAACCTAATCGTTCCCTCCATGAGCGGAACTTCAAATCGAATCGACGGACGCCGGTGGCCAACTTGCCAACGGTCTGCCCGGCGCTATTTTTTCAGGTACATGACTTCCTTGACCAGTTTTACCGTGCGCGGCACGTCCGGAAGATAAAGCGCCACCAGGTTCGGGGCATAGTGCATGGGGGCATCGGCTGAAGTGATCCGCCTGACGGGAGCGTCCAGGTAATCGAAGCCTTCTTTCTGGATCCGGTAGGCAATTTCGGAGGAAACGGAGGCAAAGGGCCATTGCTCCTCTACGATCACGAGCCGGTTGGTTTTCTTGACCGACTCCAGGATCGTCTGCCAGTCCATGGGGCGGATCGTTCTCAGGTCGATCACTTCGGCACTGATATTTTCCTTTGCGAGTTCATCAGCGGCCCCCAGGGCGACCTTCATCATCTTGTTAAAGGAGACCAGGGTGACGTCCGATCCTTCGCGAACGACCTTTGCCTTTCCGATCTCTATCAGGTATTCTTCTTCGGGAATCTGTCCCTTTTCCCCGTACATCACTTCGCTTTCCATGAAGATGACCGGGTCATTGTCCCGGATCGCACTTTTTAGAAGGCCCTTGCCATCGTAGGGGTTGCTTACAGAGATGACCTTGAGACCGGGGATATTGGCATACAGGGCCTCAAACGCAGTAGAATGCTGGGCACCGAGCTGACCGGCGCTCCCGTTAGGTCCGCGGAACACGATCGGGCAGCCGATCTGTCCGCCGCTCATGGCCAGCATTTTTGAAGCAGTATTCAGGATCTGGTCCAGCGCGAGGGCCGCAAAATTCCAGGTCATGAACTCGACGATCGGGCGCAGGCCGTTTTGCGCAGCGCCGACCGCAATGGCAGTGAACCCCAACTCCGATATCGGGGTGTCGATCACTCGTTTGGCGCCAAACTCTTCCAGCATTCCCTGGCTGACCTTGTAGGCCCCGTTGTATTCGGCTACTTCCTCTCCCATCAAAAAAACATTTTCATCGCGCCTCATCTCTTCAACCATCGCCTCGCGTAATGCTTCTCTAAATGCAACTTCTTTCATTCGTTTTTTAAATTGAAACGCAAATATACACAAATGGAGATTTCAGCGGGACCGGGTGCCACCGGGGCGGCGGATCCTGTGCAGTCGCCTGCGCCCGCCGGAAACCGCGGGAAGCGATCATTGCGTGTCCGGGTACCGGTCAATCCATTAGCTGTGCCAGCTTCTCGGTAAGCTTTTTACCAAACAGGTTCTTGGCGATGATGACGCCGTTCTTGTCGACCAGCAGGTTGGCTGGAATCGCCTTGATGCCATACACGTCAGAGGTCGCATTTTGCCAGCCCTTCAGGTCCGATACATGGTTCCAGGCCAGGTGATCGGCCGATATGGCCTTTACCCACCGGTTCTTATCGGTATCATAGGAAACCCCGTAAATGGTGAACCCGTTATCCCTGAATTGCTGGTAAGCGGCTACGATGTGCGGATTTTCGCGACGGCAGGGTCCACACCAGCTGGCCCAGAAATCCACCAGGACATAGTGGCCTTTCAGGGAAGACAACGCCAGGGTCTTTCCTTCGGGCGTTTCTTCGGTAATCTCGGGTGCCTGCTTTCCGACCGCGACGGAAGCATAGGTAGCGATCATATTTTTGATCTTCTGTCCCGTCGCGGAGTTTTTCACCGGGGCGGACAACAGGTCATACAGCGGCTGTACTTCGCTTGCTTCGGCATAATAGCTGTAGTTCTCCAGGATCGCCATGGCGCTCGCCATCGAATTAGGCTCATCCTTTACGAATTCAGCCACTACTTTCCTGCGCGCCGCGACCACATCAAAATCCACTTCGTCGAGGCTATCCATGATGCGGGTGTTCTTGTCCTTTTGTGCCTGGGTCCGGAGCGCATTATTCGCGTCATCCCACCTGTCCACATCCTTCATCCGGTCCGAAAGTACCTGGGCGTCATCATTCAGGGGGGATCCGGAAACCTTCAGCTGGTGGATGGAATCCGCGTCTCCCGAAAGGGTCATCGCGACCGGTTCAATATAAAAGCTGAGGTAATCGTTGCCGCGGGTGGGCATATACAGGGTTCCAAAGGCTGCCGAGGAAACATATCCCCTGAATGCGAAATGGCCGTCGGTGATCGCAGACGAGTCCCTTTTTGCGTTTTCCCCGTCATAGATGCTCAGGTAGATCTCGCCCGAGCGGATTTTCGGCAACGTGCCCTGAATCGAAAAGGCGCTGTCCTGTGCGAAGGATGCCCCTGCTGAAAATAAAAAAGTCAGTAAAACCAGGAGTTTATTGGTCATTTTTGTCAATTTAGGTTCAAATGTAAAGGTTCTGTCACGAAGATGTCTACCGTTGATAAAATTCGCCGAAGGTACCAGGGTTGTCTCAGGCGAGTTCAACGACGATCGCGCTGGCGCCGCCGCCGCCATTGCAAATACCCGCTGCCCCCCGTTTGCCGTTGTGTTGTTTCAGAACGTGCAGAAGGGTCACGATGATCCGGGCGCCACTGCAGCCCAGGGGATGGCCCAGAGACACCGCGCCTCCATGAACATTGACGCGCCCGGGATCCAGGTTCATTTTCTGCATATTGGCGATTCCCACCACGCTGAAGGCCTCGTTGAGTTCGAAATAGTCGATATCCTGCATGCTCAGCCCTGCCTTCCGCACTGCTTCTGGGACGGCCAGGGATGGCGTCGTCGTAAACCATTCGGGCGCCTGTTCTGCGTCGGCATAGGCCAGGATACGCGCCATGGGCGTGAGCTGCAGCGCTTCCATTTTTTCCCGGCTCATGAGCACCAGGGCTGCCGCCCCGTCATTCATCGTGCTGGCATTGGCAGCTGTTACGGTACCGCCTTTTTCAAAAGCCGGCTTCAGCGCCGGGATTTTTTCGAATTTGACGTTGAACGGTTCTTCGTCGCGCGCAAAAGCAACCGGGTCACCTGACCGCTGGACCAATGCAACCGGTACGATCTCGTCGACGAACTTTCCCGAGTTAACAGCTTCCTGGCTGCGGCGGTAGCTCTCCACGGCGAACGCATCCTGCGCTTCGCGGCTGATCCCGCACTCCCTGGCGCACAACTCGGCGGCATTGCCCATCGCATAGTCCTTGTACACATCGGTGAGCCCGTCGCGTGCCAGCCCGTCTACCAGCGTAGTATTCCCGTATTTGTTTCCCCACCTGGCCGACGGCGCATAATAGGGAACCGAACTCATGTTCTCCATGCCCCCCGCCACCACGACTTCCGCGTCTCCCAGCAGGATATCCTGGGCGCCCTGTATAACGGCCTTCATGCCGCTGGCGCACACCTTGTTGACGGTCGTGCAGCAGGTCGATTCGGAAAGGCCCGCAAAAATGGCGGCCTGCCGGGCGGGCGCCTGGCCGAGGTTGGCCTGCAACACGCATCCCATATAAACCGACTGTACCACCCCGGCGTCGATCCCCGCTTTCCCGACGGCGCCCTGTATGGCGGCCGCACCCAGCCGGGTGGCGGGAACTTCCCGGAGGCTACCCCCGAAGCTTCCCATGGGGGTACGTACTGCGGATACGATAAACACTTCTCTGGCCATCACTGATAATTTGAGGCAAAGATACAGTGTGATTGCCTGGGCACCCTTCGTAAATTTCACATTGGGGGGCGCCTGTACATCTTTGGGGCTGATTGTTTATCTTTACCCTTCGCATGCCATTCGGATGCGTCAAACACCGTTCACCATGATCGTATTTTCTGACCGCAGGTTTACTGTCATCCTGGTCACCACGGCCATTGTGCTTTTCCTGGTAGCGAAGCTGTTCCTCGCTGCCGGCAGGTAAGGCCTTCCTGCTGAAGGATCCGGGCCCGACGGGCCTTGTTTGCGTCCGCTGTCCGCAGGAATATCTATCTTTATTTTTTCGCCCGCATGATCTCGCAGGAAACCATACAGCAAATCGCCAGCAGGATCGACATCGTCGAGATCATCAGCTCGTTCGTGAAGTTGAAAAAGAGGGGCATGAACTACCTCGGCCTCTGCCCTTTCCACAACGAGAAAACCCCGTCGTTTACCGTCTCCCCTTCCAAGGAGATCTATAAATGTTTCGGATGCGGCAGGAGCGGCAATACGATCAGCTTCCTGATGGAGCACGAGAAATACAGCTATGTTGAAGCCCTCCGCTGGCTCGCCGCACGGTATCACGTGGAAATCGAGGAGACCGGCATTTCTCCCGAATTCAAAGAGCAGCAGCTGGTATCCGACAGCCTCTATATCGTGAACAAGTTTGCCAGGGACTTTTTTTCCAACGCTTTGTTTAATACCCAGGAAGGTGTAAATGCGGGACTGAGCTACCTGAAGGAAAGGGGCTTCCGGGAAGAAATCATCAAAAAGTTCGAGTTAGGCTACAGCCCTGAAACCCGCGATGCCTTTGCGCGGGAAGCGCTTGGGGCGCAGTTCTCCGAAACGATCCTGCTGAAGACCGGCCTGGTCGTATCCCGGGACCAGCAGCTGCAGGACAATTACCGGGGGAGGGTGATCTTCCCCGTACATACCCAGACCGGCAAGATCGCCGGGTTTGGTGCGAGGCTGATCCGGAAGAACGACCGGGCGCCCAAGTACATCAATACCCCCGAAAATGAGATTTATGTCAAGAGCCGGATCCTGTATGGTTCTTATTTTGCACGCCAGGCAATCGACCGGGCCGACGAATGCCTCCTGGTCGAGGGTTATACGGACGTGATCTCCCTGCACCAGGCGGGCATCGAAAATGTGGTTGCCAGCGGCGGCACGTCGCTGACGCCGGACCAGCTGCGCCTGATCAAAAAGTACACCCAGAACCTGACCATCCTCTATGACGGGGATGCGGCGGGGATCAAGGCGGCCCTGCGGGGGCTCGACCTTGCCCTGGAAGAAGGGCTGAACGTGCAACTCGTCCTGTTGCCCGGCGAAGAAGACCCGGATAGCTACCTGCACCATCATGGCGCCGCCGCCCTCGGTAATTTCATCCGGGAAAATAAAAAGGACTTTGTTCTGTTCCAGCTCGAATACCTGCTGCGGGATGCCGGGGATGATGTGAACAAACGCTCCCAGGCCGTTAACCAGGTGGCGGAATCGATCTCCCGGATCAACAAGGCGGAAGACTTTACGCGGCAGCAGGACTACATCCGGAAAACCGCGCAACTCCTGCAAATCGACGAATCCGGCCTGCATACACTGGTCAACAAGTTCATCCGGGAAAAGCTGAACAAGGAAGAAAGAAGGGAAGAAAAACGGCAGGGAACGGAAGAAAGATGGTTCCTGCAGCCTCCTTCCGAATTGCCCGAGGGCACGGCAGCGGACGCCGACGCCCTCGAATTGATCAGCCGTGACGAATCCAGCGAAGCGTCGCTGGTCCGCTGCCTGGTTGAATTCGGCCTGAAGGAATGGGAAACGGGCAAAACGGTTGCCGACTACCTGCTGTACGATTATATCGATGAGGATACGCTCACCCATCCGCCCTATATCCGGATCGTGGGCATGTACAAAAAGTGGTATGAAGAAAAGCTGGAGCCCTCGGTCAGGAGCTTTCTTTACCATGATGACCCCGAGGTTAGCCGTATCGTGGTCTCCCTGATCGAATTCCCCTATGAAATAAGTCCCAACTGGCAGAACGTTTACGAAGTACAGGTGCCGACCCGCGAAGACACGTACCGGGCCGATATCGCCTCCACCATCAGCTACCTGGATCTGAAAAAGATAAAAAAACTGATGGGAGAAAACCAGCGCGAACTGGAAACCAGTGTGTCACCGGAGCGCCAGCTGCTGCTTTTGCAAACGCATGTAAGACTCAAGGAACTTGAAACGAAGATTACCCGGTCGCTGGGCACGGTGATCATGAAATAAAAAAGTTGAGCAAAAAATAAAAGAAGAAGGAAATCATACAACAGACAAGAACAGAACAGAACATCACAGAATAGAACAGAATAAAACAGCCAACTGCACTCACTTCTTTCGAAAATCCCGACATCATGCCACGCCAGAAAGTTCTACCGCGGCTTCCCGACCTGCTGCAGCCCGTCCTGCAGCCGTTTACGCAGGAAACGCAGGACCTCGCCCTGTGGTTACGCGACTTTATCAGGCGCCGTTACCCGCGGACCCATGAGCTCATTTACGACAACTACAATGCCGTCGCCATCGGCTGGTCGCTGACCGAACGCCTGGGCCAGACCTTCAGTTCGATCGCGGTTTTTCGAACCAATGAAAATGTCCATCTTGGATTTTACAGGGGAATGCAATTGAAAGATCCGAAAAAGCTACTGCTCGGAAAGGGAAACCAGTACCGTTACCTCCTCGTGAAAAACAAACGGGATTTTCCACGCGACTACGCCGTGGAACTGATGCAGGAAGCCTTTGTACAGGCCCTGGCCCTGGCAAAAAACCCGGCGTTGCCGCGGGAAGGAACGACCGTCCTGAAATCCGTATCACCGAAAAAAAGGAGCGCTTCCGCTGTAGGCACTGCCGGGCATAAGAAAAAAAAGGTCGCCCCCTGAGTCCCGTTCGCTTCCGGAATCAACATGCATTGTCGCGTTCCGCCCGTTTAAATGTCGTTGACACACCGGTTTGATCCCGGCTTCATTCCGTAGGTTTGCCTGAATCAATCAAAAAATTCAAAATATGACAAAGGATCTCTGGATCAATTTACCATCAAAAGACGTTGCCGTTTCAACGGAATTTTATACGGCCCTGGGTTTTGAAAGGAACGCCATGTTTGGAGACGGCAAGCATGCTGCCTGCTTCTTTGTAAGCACCAAAAAAATTGCGCTCATGCTGTTCAACCATGAGCAGTTCGCCCATTTTTGCCGGTCGGAAGTAGCAGATGTCACCCGGAACGCGGAAGTGATGATCTCCATTGACGCAGCAAGCCCCGACGAGGTGGATGCCTGGGCATCCCGGGCAGAAGCCGCCGGCGGAAAGGTATTCGGGAAACCGTCGCCGGTACAGGGATGGATGTACGGATGCGGGTTCAGCGACCCCGACGGACATCGTTGGAACGTCCTTTATATGGACCAGAGCAGAATGCCAAATTCCTGAACAACTTTCCGTAGAATGAATGGACCCAAAACGCCTTATCCCTGATGCGCCAGGTCTAATCCACCTGTACGAACAGCTGCCGGAACAGCAACGCATGCTGACCGATGTCCTCCGGCAACTGGTTCGGGAAAAACTTCCCCCCTACTGCAGGGAGACCATCTCCCGTAACGTGCCCTTTTTCAAGGGACATAAAGGTATCTGCATCATCTGGCCCGCGGCGATTCCCCGGGGAGGCATCCACGAAGGGGTATTGCTGGGATTCTGGCAGGGCTACCGGCTCCGCGATGAGGATCATTATCTTGAACACGGATCCAACAGAAAAATATTTTACAGGATTTTCAGGCAGGTAGAAGAAATCGACCTGCACGCCATTGGAAAGCTGGTGCAGGAGGCAGTACAGCTGGACCGGCAGTCTCCCGAGAAAAAGCTCGCGCCAGGCGGCAAAAATCTTACGGCGCCGCTTTAAATTTAATGACCCGGTCACTGATCGACCCGCCTCAGACCGCCATTGTCAGCAAGGTCTTAATTCTTATGTATTATTTAAACATATTTCAATATTTCTTCAACCAACTTAAATACAGTTGTAGAAGATTCTGCATCGGCGGGTCTTAAATGACTCATAAAGTCATAATTTCTCTTGGCTCTTGTGATGGCCAGTTCTATTCTTGGTCTGTTTGAAGCTGGATCAATACCATTCAGTATTTCAAAAAAAACGTCTGTGACCAGCTTACTTCCGTCTCCCTCATATGATGACCCCATGGCTTTGAGATAGTCATTAATCTTATTACCATATTCACTTCTGTTCATTCCGCCGCCCTGATGGTCTTCCAAGTGAAGAATGAGCCAATATTCAAAGGCTTGGTTCGAATAGGCAACTCCAATCTCACTTGCCGTGGCAATGGCAATCGCGTTGTTAAAGTCATTTGCCGGAAATTGATCTCTATCAAACACACACCATACCTGATCGTAAGAATATTGCTGACTTAACAAAATCGCATGATTCACCAAGGATGTTGTATTGAAGCCCTTGCCTATAGCCTTAATAGTGGCGGACGTGAGTTTGAATTGTCTGAAATAGGATGGTTCCGTGTTTTTACCTTCGCACACAATCAGAATCAACGGCTTCTCTATCCTGGTTGGTTCACCTCTTTTCAATATAGGTTCAACTCTTCTTCCTGCCTTCGCTGCAGCTAAGCTTGCAATATGCTTTCGTTTAGCCTCTATCTGCGCGGCCTTTTTATCCTTCATTTTCATGTGATAGCAGCAATTTTGCATTCATGAAATTTTCGAATTCTTCCAAATAAGGGACGGCGCCATATTTGCCCCTAATATATTTTTCTTCGAAATTTTCTGTTTTCCGTACTTCTGACTTAAAATCTGCAACTGAAAACAGTTTTGATGCCCCGAATTTATCTTTCTCGGTAAACCAAATTTGGTCCCTCCTAAATAGGCCTGAACTCAATAGATTCGTATCATGGGTATTAAATATCAACTGTGCATTGTTGGAATTAAAATCCTTCGAGTTAAATAACGAAACAATTTTAGAAACCAGATTGGGATGCAGTTTTGAGTCCAATTCGTCTACTATCAACACAGAACCTTTTTCAAGAGTGTCTATTACGGGGCCTGTTAATGCAAAGAATTTCTTTGTTCCTGAAGATTCCTCCTTTTCAAGCGAAAATTGAACATCGCCCGCATGTTTTCCGCTAGAATCATATTTTTTATGCGTAGTCAAAACATCACTAATAAATTCGGTATGCTCCTCCTTTATCTGCCTTTCAATTGATTCCCTGATTTCCTTTGGCATCTGCTTGGGAAGTTTGGAAATGTCTAAAGGTTCCAATATAATGTCATGGATGCCTAAATCAGCCGCTTTTAACAATTGAAGAATTTTTTCTTTGTAATGAGGACTTTTAGTTTTTCCCATTGTAAAACCCTGGTAACCTGCTTCGTCCAAGCCAGAAATAACTCCGAGTCCGTTAAACCATTTTAAAACATTCCCGGCAATTTTGTCATTAAATTGAGCCGCTACTGATAACATTAACGCATTTTCCCTCACAAGATCCTCTTTAACTAAGGTCGCGCCCTTGCTAAAATTTCTATGAATGACAAATTTTTGCTCTTCCCTGTAAAATAACTCGATCTCCTTTGTTTTAGGCTTGAAATACAGCCATTCAGAAATCACCTTTTCTTTGGTTACTTCAAAACCATACCTGTACATTTCATTTTGAAAAATAAAAATTGCCTCAAATTCACTGGAGATTTGTTCGGATTCTTTTTCAAGTCTAAAGGGCTCTACCGGGATCGCATCTCCTTTTTGACTTTCTTTTGAAGATTGAATTACAAAATCCCGCATGAACTTGAGCGCTTCTATTATTTTGCTTTTCCCGCTTGCATTTGCACCGTAGACAACGGCGCTTTTTAGCACCCTTAATTTAAAGGCGGTTTCAAAGACCACATTTTCATTTTCCCGGGTGTCTTTATCGTAATTGGAAGCCAGTAAACTTAAAACCATCCGTTCTTTGAAGGTTTTAAAATTGCGGATCGCGAATTGAACTAGCATAATATAATCGTTTTTTGCGTATTTTATTCAAAAATAGCACTTATTTTATCATTAATAGAAAATTACAGCTTGTTATTGTGATAATAGTTACTAGAACGCGAGAATATTTTTCCAAAATTTTCCGGACTAAAAAGGCCTTGCATAGCCTTTATTTGAGTGATACCGTGGGCTAAACTTGCAACTAAATAGCATTTGGGATAAAGTAAAAAAACCAAATATGTCTATAGGGTTTGAGGGTTTGATAAATAAGACGCCCACGCACCCAACATTAAGAATAATAACTCAATTGATTCTTCTATAACATCTAATTGTCGGGTAAATTTTCTACCGATCAAAGCACCAATAGAGTATATTTCACGGAATACTCCATTCAGATCACCGGTCCTCCGGAAGGGATCCTTCCACCTTGTCCTGCACCACGACCAGGGCGGATATGTCGACCGTGATGGGAACAGAGCCCACCTGGACCACGGCCTTTTTTCCCCTGATCCTGGTGACCTTTCCCACCTGCCTGCCGGAAGGCATCCGGACCTTGTCTCCTTCCCGGACAGGTGTACCGGTCTCGATATATTTCTGTTCAAATTTGCGCTGCTGTTTGTCTGCAACCTGCTTATCGCGTTGTTTAAACAGGAGAGATCGCAATGTTTTGATCAGCGCTTCCCTGTCTTCGGACTTTTTCCATTCCACCACGATGGCCCGGAGCTTTCGTTCCATATCTTTCAGGTAATCGAATTTTTCCTGCGTGATCTGGTTACGATGTTTCAGCAGTTCCACCTGTTGTTTGCTTTTTTCCCGGCTGATTACCAGTTCCATCTCCCTTTTCAGTTTTTCATTTTCACGCAGAAGCCCTTCCAGCCGTCGGCTCTCGGCCTGGATTCGCTGAAGTTCCTGTGCCGCGCGGTTCAACAGCTTGTCGAGCCGGTACTGATCCGCATCGACCAGCTGGCGGGCTTTCCGGATCAACGCCGGGTCCAGCCCGATACGTTCGGCCAC
>Ga0187809_10000687_pt1 | contig 17238 bp, 18 predicted proteins | sample NC_wetland_sal_i_8_FD_132415 | JGI IMG/M metagenome (GOLD analysis project Ga0187809, IMG submission 132415) | Wetland sediment microbial communities from Neuse River Estuary, North Carolina, USA - ASW_4 | ecosystem: Environmental > Aquatic > Freshwater > Wetlands > Sediment | place: USA: North...
AACGCGCCCGACCGGGCTGCGCTACCCTGACCGGCTCCACCCGGTCGGGCGCTCACCCCCGAGCTCCACAAAGGGGTCCCGTTTGTACGCCGATCCAGGGTCCCCATTCCCTGCCGATTGACACACTGCGCGCCCTCCTGAAAGGCAAGCAGAAGGCGGCGGAGGGCTTCGCTTCCTCCGTCGTGCCCGCAACCCAGTTTGGAGTGTGGGTCCGTAATCAGGCGACTAAAATCATGCGTCTGCCGAAAATGACCGAGATGCTTATGGGCGGGACGATGCGCGACGATTTCGACTTGCCGGATTACGGCAATGCTGAAGAACCTACCGCCCCTGCCGCTCGAGCCGGTCGATGAACCATTGCGTCAGGCGGGTCCAGACCTGGTCCTTCTCGCCCGAATCCTCGCAGCCATGGTCGAGGTTCGGGTTGTCGTTGACTTCGATGACGTAAACGCCTTCGGACGTCTCCTTGATGTCGACGCCGTAGAGACCGTCGCCGATGCAGCGCGCCGCTCTGACCGCTATATCTACCACTTCCGTCGGCGTGTCACCGAGCGTGAAGGAGCGGAAGCCGCCCTCGTCCGGCTTGCCCTGCCGGTCATGGTTGACGATCTGCCAGTGCTTCTTCGCCATCAGGTACTGGACCGCGAAAAGCGGCTCGCCGCCCAGCACGCCGATGCGCCAGTCATATTCGGTCGGCAAATATTTCTGCGCAATGAGCAGGTCGGAATCTTCGAGCCATTGCTCGGCGAGCTTCTTCAATTCCTCGAAAGTCGCCGCCTTCTTCACACCGCGCGAAAAGGCGCTGTCGGGAATTTTCAGGACGATCGGAAAGCCAAGCGTCTCGGCGGCCACCGCGCAATCTCCCGCCCCTGCTATCATCACGGTCGGGGGAACGGGCACCTTGTTATAGGCCATCAGTTCATTGAGATAGACCTTGTTGGTGCAGCGGATCATCGATAGCGGGTCGTCGATGACCGGCATGCCTTCCTGCTGCGCGCGTCTGGCGAAGCGATAGGTATGATTCGAGATCGACGTCGTCTCACGGATGAAGAGCGCGTCGTAATTGGCGAGCTTCGGCAGGTCCTTCCTGGTGATCGGCTCGACTTCGACGCCCATCTTCTCGGCGATCCGCGACCAGTATTTCAGTGACGAAATCCGCGACGGAGGAAGCTCCTCATGCGGATTGACGAGGGTCGCGAAGGTATAACGCGACTGGCTTTTCGCCTTCTTGTCGCGCCACTCCCGGCTCGTATAGGTGTCGAGATCAGCCAGAAAACGCACCTTCTCGACCGGCGACATACGGGCGAGCGGCATGAAGGCAATCCGGCGAATCGAGGCCCATTCGCCGTCGCGGATCGCGACCTCCAACGCCGGAGCGCGGAACCAGTCGAAAAGAAGGCGCGCGAAGCGATCCCAGGCCTTCGCCGGCCCGTTGCCGAAAAAGACGCTGACGGTCTCGGGAAAGGCCCCGCCCAGTTCCTTGCGGCATTTGTTCAAGGCCTGTTCGAGTTCCGGCAGCGCGCTCTCATAAAGCTTGCGCTCGGAGAGGTCTATCATCGTCTCGACGGAAGGTATGACCTTGTGCCCACGGGAGCTGGCGAGCAGCGAGGCGTAATAGCCGCGGCTCTGATAGGCGTAGCTGCTCGAAAGGTTGATGACTTTCGGCCTCTGTCCTCTGAAGAGCGCCGGATGAGCGAGGTAATCCCTGTTGGTGATGATCTTGTGGGGGGTCGCAAACTGATCGATATCGTTCTGCCTGCCTGTCAGAATGACCCAGCTCATCTTTCCTCTCGCTTCCCGAGAACAACCGCGGCACGGAGCCCCTGGCTTCCGAACTGCGCCATGGCCATGAAAATCGAATAAGGAACGGGAATGTTCGCGGCGTCCGCTGCCGTCTCGCCGCGTTCGTCCTCGACCCACGGATCGTGCAGCATGATGTGGTTGCCGTCGTCACCGATCGCAAGCACCCAATGCGGCACCTTCTTGCCAAACATCAGGAAGCCGCTGACGAGCACGATCACGAACTTCCCCTGCGCTAGTGCGCCGCGCACATCATCGATGGTAAAGCCGCGATATTCGACCGGAATTCCATATTGTTCAGCGCGATTGCGGAAATCGACCTGGGCCAGTTCCATTACGCGGCGCTTTTCGTCGCTCCTGACCGATTGGAGAAAAAGCGCGCCATAGAAGGAAACGAAGATTTCCGCATCCAGGCCGTTCTCACAGGCGGCGACAGCGAGACCGAAAGGTTCGCAACCGCCCGGCCCGGACATCATGAAGATGGTCGTCGCCTCCCGCCACAGGCGCACTTCCATTACGGCATCGGGCACGAAATCCGGATCGAAGGCGGCCTTCGCCATCAGGAGGCAGGCGGGGCCGCAGGTGAAGTCCTCGGTCTGCTCGTAATAGGGAACTTTCGTGGCGAACGGCACGTCCCCGCGCAGCATCTTCTGGTAGCGCAGAGCGGCTTCGCCGTCCTCGTAATAATCCGGCTCGCGGCCGATCTTGTGATAGCCGCTTTTCTCATAGAGGGTGATCGCCGGACAATTGTCTTCGCGAACTTCAAGCCGCAGGATCAGGCGGTCATTCTCGAAAGCTGCGCTTTCGGCCGCTTCCAGCAAGGCCTTGCCCATGCCGGAGCGTCCGGCTTCGGGGTCCACGGCGATCGAATAGAGACGGGCGACGCCGCTGCCGCGGCGAAATAGCACCATGCAATAGCCGGCAATGGCCCCGTCCCGCACAGCAACAAGCGTCTCGGTGGTGGGACTTTCCACGGCCTGGCGAAAGGAACGCCGGGAAATACGATCCGTCGCGAAGGCTGCGTTCTCGATGGCGACCAGCCGGTCGATATCGGCGACCGCGGCCGGGCGGATGGCGACATTCATGCGGGAAACGGCAACCCCAAGCGAAGAAGGCAATGTATTCTCCCTGCGGCCGCCGTAGCCTTCTCCCGCGTCAGCCTTTCGGCGCTATCGCTCTCCAAATTGGGCCGAATTGTGACAAGTGGCAATGGGTCACAAAAAGCAAGCGAAGGGTTTATTTGGCACAGTTCGGGCGGCATTGTGGTGCTGGTTCACTGGCCGCAATGGCAACGTCCGCCACCGCGGATCGCGGCAATCAGTCCTACCGAAAGCCAAAAGGGAGACGTCTGATGGACGCCACTGCCAACAATTTGATCACCGCAGCACAGACCGCCTGGCGCGAAGCTGGCGCCCTTCTGGTGAATTATTCATTCTCGGCGGTGGGCGCGATCATCCTCCTCATTGTCGGCTATATCGCGGCCGGTCTTGCCGAGCGCTGGGTTTATGCCGGACTCGGCCACGTCCATCATTTCGATCAGACGCTCAGGATCCTTCTGTCGAAGGTTCTGCGCTACAGCATTCTCATCCTCGTCGGCATCACCGTTCTCGCCCAGTTCGGCGTCCAGACCGCAAGCATCATCACCACATTGGGCGCGGCCGGCATCGCCATCGGGCTCGCTCTGCAGGGGACCTTGCAGAATATCGCAGCGGGCATCATGCTGCTGCTGCTGAGACCCTTTACGGTCGGCGAATCCATCACCGTCGGCAGCATTTCAGGAACGGTCCAGGAAATCGGCCTTTTCGCCACCGTCTTGCGAACCTCCGACGGTCTTTTCCTGATGGCGCCGAACAACCAGCTCTGGGGCTCCGCCGTCACGAACTATTCGCGCAACAAGACGAGACTCAACGACCTTGCGATCAATGTCGCCTATGATGACGATGTCGATCTCGCGCTGAAGCTACTGATGGAATTGACGAACGACAACCGTATCCTGAAAGAACCGGCGCCGACGGCATTCATATCGGAACTCCACAACAATGGGGCGGCCGTAACGCTCCGCTACTGGACGCAGGCTTCGGACTGGTGGCAGACCAAGCTCGATCTAACGAAAGAAGCCAAAGCCCGTTTCGGCGAGAAAGGCTTCACCGCTCCCTTGCCGCAGAGCAATGTTCGGCTCGTCGAAAAAACTCCGCTTGCCGCGCCGTCCCGATCATGACGCAACCGGAAAGCATCGCATTCGCCTTCGTCAGCTGCTTCCACCCGTAATGGCGGCGTCGAGTTGCGCATAGGCAAGGTTCGCCAGGGTGAGGAGCATATTTTGCGAGACGCTGCCGGTAACGGCATAGCCGCAGCCGTTGTCCAGCCAGTAGAACGCCCGCGCGCCATTTTCCTTCAGCAAGCGGAAGCTCGTTTCGTGGCTGCCGGGATCGCGCACCACGTACACCGAAATGCGCGCTCCGGCTCTGTCCTGATACATGAACTGGGCCGCGGCCTGATGCGCGGAGGGCAACAGCCTCCCGCCTACAAGTTCGAATCCCGCACCTGAGAAATCGGGCGCGACCAGACGGACGCCGACGCGCTTCGACAGCCAGCCGACCAGATGATCCTTCTGGTCAGCGCCGACCTCGACCACATGGCGCTTCTCGGAGGCATAGAGGACATGGGCGGCAATCGCCCTGTCGGCAACGCTCGCTCCCGAGAGAGGCGTCTCCCAATTCATCCGACCGAGAATGAAACCGCCGAGGCCGCCCACTATGAGGATCGCCGCCGCGGCGAGCGATCGCCAAAACAGGCGCGGCGGGCCCTTCATCCCCTCTTCCGGAATGAGCGGCACGCCGGAAAGACGCGGCGGAACCGGCTCGTCCAATATCCCCGCCAGCGTCTCGCGCAACCTGTCCCTGTCCGCCGCGAAACGATGGCTCCTGGCCTGCATGTCCGGATGGGCCTCGAGCCAGCGCTCGAAAGCCGGCCGCTCCTCTACGGGCATTTCGTTGTCGAGGGCGAGATGGATGTCGCTTTCGGAGAATTCGCGGTTCGTCATTTCTCGACGACCCTGATCGTTCGCCGCCTGGCGGCGTCATCCAGCGATGCGCGCAGTTCCTCGCGCGCCCTTGCGATCCTCGACATCACCGTTCCTGTCGGAATGCCCAGGACCGTGGCGGCTTCGGCATAGGTCAGGCCCTCGACCGCTACCAGCAGGAGCGCCTCGCGCCGTTCCGGCGCAATCGTCTGCAAGGCGTCGAACACCTCGCGCGAGACCACGCTCTCAAACTGGGTCGGCGGAGACACGATGCTGTCGCCCACATCCTGCGACAGGGGAAGAGCTTGTTTGCGGCGCAAGGCGCGGCGCTTCTGGTCTATAAAAAGATTGTGCATGATCGTGAAAAGCCATCGTTGCGGGCTATCGCCGCTCCGCCAATTGTCGAGGCGGGAGAATGCGCGCTCCAGGCTGTCCTGGACCAGATCGTCGGCTCCGTCCCTGTCGCGCAAGAGCGCACGAGCGTAGCGCCTCAGGCGCGGGATTTCCGCGAGAATGGCACGTCTTTTGTCGTCCATATCCGACCTGAACCCATGCTCCGCCGCACGGATCGTCAGCGAATCGGAATTCAACTGCGGATAAGGACCTGTTGCAAGCTCTGTTGTTCGCTTCATCGTGCGTCCGCTGCACTCGGTTACACCGATAAGCAGCAAACGTTGCGGGCAGCAAAAAATTTCCACCCGCGCGGGCTTTCAATCAGCGGTTAAGCAAGGTCGAAGCCGGGAAGATCGAGCAGGTTTCCGTGCCGAATGCGAGCAGCTTTCCATCTCGGTCCTCCAAAGCCGCTTCCGAGACCGCAAGGGTCTTCCCACGATGCAGCACCCTTCCCTCACAGACGACTTCGCCCGTGCGCGGCGTCACGGGCCGGGTAAAATTCACCTTGAATTCCGCTGTCGTATAAGCTTCTCCCCGTTCCAGGAGCGTATGCACCGCGCAGCCCAGCGCTGAATCGAGCAGCGTCGCCGCCCAGCCGCCATGCACGATGCCAAGGGGGTTGAGATGCGCCTCCTGCGGCAGGCCGCGGAATATCGCCTTTCCGGCCGCTACGTCGACGAGCGCGAAATTCAGCCTTGCGGCGATATTGGGCGCCGGATAGCGGCCGTCGATGACGCCTTGCAGGAGTTCAAGCCCGGGCCGGCTGACCAGATCCTCGAGCGGAATGACGCCGAGCCGGGCAATATGCCCCGGAAAAAGTTCGACCTCGCTCATGCAGCGCTTTCTCCCGATGGATGTTTCGACCTGCGCAGGGCAGCCAGGAACCCCGATCGAGCTTCCGGCTCGGTTATTCCGCGCGGTTCATAGACATGCCGCGACAGGAAAAAACCGGTCAGGCGGAATGCATCTTCAACTTCTGTGCCGGTTCCGCGCAAGCCCGATCCCTGCCTCAGGAAGGAGGGAAGCAGGAGCAGCCGGTCGCGCCATGCCCCGCCAGCCTCGCGCGAGACGGCGCGGCCCGATTTCGGGGAGACATAGGCGAGGCTATCCCTCCCGCCCGTCACGGCGCATTGGCTGAGATCGAGTCCGAAACCCAACTCGTCGAGAAGCATCAATTCGAAGCGAACGAGAAGCTCGCCTGCCGCGGCGTCATCGTCGAGATGGGCGAGCACGATTTCGAGCGTTTCGTAAAGACGGGCATGAGGATCGCGTTCGGGCAGCAGGCGCAGATGCGCGGCAAGCGTCTGCAGACCGAACACCGCGCAGGCGCTGTCGAAAAGCCTCGCCGCGTTGAGGTCCAGCGCCTCTGCCTGGAAGATGCCGAGATGTTCGTCGAGCCGCGCACGCCAAAGAAGCTCCACACGGTTGCCCGCTTGCAGGAGCGGCTGCATCCGCCGGGAACGCCCGCCCCTGACGAGCCCGAGGTGCCGGCCATGCGCGCGGGTCATCACTTCCAGTATGGCGCTGGTTTCGCCATGCCGGCGGGTGCCGAGAATGATACCCTCGTCGCGCCATTCCATTCGACAGCAACCGCACCGCTTAACCAGAGCATAATGCAAGATCGCATCATGCTCCTATTTCTTTATTTACGCATGATCTCTTCGGAAAACCGGCATCCACTTTTCCGGATCATGCTCCAGGAAATTCAAGCCCCATTTCGCGATAGCGCTCGGGATCGTCGCCCCAATTCTCCCTTACCTTGACGAAAAGGAAGAGATGGACGGGCTGTTCCAGAATTTCAGCGATCTCCAGGCGCGCCGCCTGCCCGATCGCCCTGATCGTCTCGCCCTTCTTGCCGAGGACGATCTTTTTCTGGCTTTCGCGCTCGACATAGATGACTTGCTCGATCCTGACAGAGCCGTCCTTCTTTTCCTCCCATTTTTCGGTTTCGACATGGGAGGAATAGGGCAATTCCTGATGCAGGCGCAGATAAAGCTTCTCGCGCGTTATCTCGGCCGCAAGCTGGCGCATCGGCAGATCCGAGATCTGGTCCTCCGGATAGTACCATGGCCCCTCCGGAAGCCTCTTCGCGACTGCCGCGATAAGATCGTCGCAGCCGGAACCGTTCAGCGCCGAGATCATGAAGGTCTCCTCAAAAGCCGCCTTTCCGTTGGCCGCGGCCGAGAGTTCGAGGAGTCTTTCGGGACGAATGCGGTCGATCTTGTTCAGGACCAGCATTTTCGGCTGCCTGACATCGGCCAGGGCCGCCAGCATCGCCTCGGTTTCGTCGGTGACGCCGCGCTCCGCGTCGATCAGCACGAGTACGAGATCGGCATCCTTCGCGCCGCCCCAGGCCGTCGTCACCATAGCACGGTCGAGCCTGCGGCGCGGCCGGAAGATGCCGGGCGTATCGACGAAGACGATCTGTGCGTTCTCATGTGTGGCGACGCCACGCACGATCGCCCGCGTCGTCTGCACCTTATGCGTGACGATCGAGACCTTCGCGCCGACGAGCCTGTTGAGGAGCGTGGACTTGCCGGCGTTGGGCGCGCCGATCAGCGCCACGAACCCGGAGCGCGTCGGCGGGTCTCTATCCGGATCGGTCGCGCTCATGCCGCTTCTCCCGCGTCGTTCCAGACGCCCTCACGGCGCAGGACCATCGAGGCGGCGGCCTGTTCCGCCTCGCGCTTGGAGCGGCCCTTTCCTTCGGCCGGCTGGTAGCCTTCTATCAGGACACTCACGGTAAACACCGGATCATGATCGGGGCCCTCGCGGCTCTCGATTCGGTAAAGCGGCGCGGAGCCCGATTTCTGATGCGCCCATTCCTGCAACTCGGTCTTGGCATCCCTGCGCGCCGCCCCGGCTTCCCGGGAGCGCGGCTCCCAATATTCCAGGATAAACCGGCGAGCTACATCGAGCCCACCATCGAGATAGAGCGCCGCGATAAGCGATTCCATGACATCGGCTCGAAGATTGACCCGCTTGCGCCCTTTCGGCGACCTTATATCGGTCCCGGCCAGGATGAGATCGCTTAAGCCGATCTCCTCGGCCAGCTCGGCAAGGGTCTCGGCATTGACCAGTGCGTTGAGGCGAACGGACAATTCACCCTCGGTTGCAGTGGAATAGGCGCTAAAGAGCATTTCCGCGATGACGAGGCCGAGCACGCGGTCGCCGAGGAATTCAAGCCTCTCGTAATCCTCGCCTGCCGATCCACGTGCGCTGGCATGGGTCAAGGCCCTTTGCAGCCGCGCGTGGTCCCGGAACGTGTAGCCGATCCGCGCTTCGACGGCCTCGGCCAGCGCCTCTCCGGTCATGCGCTTCGGCATCGGCACCCCGTCAATGGATCATCGTGAAAATCCGCGACACGCGCACCAGGCTCGGCCACTTCCATATCTCCAGAGGGCTTGCATCGCCCGCGATGGAGAAGAAAATGATGTTCGCGCGCCCCACGAGATTTTCCGCCGGCACGTAGCCGACATCAAAGCGGCTATCGCTCGAATTGTCGCGATTGTCACCCATCATGAAGTAATGGCCGGGCGGAACGTGGAATACCTTCGTGTTGTCGCCGATGCTGTCAGGCGTCAGGTCAAGCGTGTCGTAGGAAACGCCATCGGGCAATGTCTCGCGATAGACATCGACGGGACGATTGACTTCCGTGATATCGGGATTGTCGATCTGGCCGACCAATTTGCGCGGCACCGGCTTGTCGTTGATGAAAAGCTGTCCGTTCTTCATCTGGATCGAGTCGCCGGGAAGGCCGACCACGCGCTTGATGTAATCGAGCGACGGGTTAGGCGGGAACTTGAACACGACGACATCCCCGCGCTTCGGCTCGGCTCCCCAGATGCGGCCGGAGAAGAGATCGAGGCCGAAAGGCAGAGAATAGCGCGAATAGCCGTAAGCCCATTTGGTGACGAATAGGTAATCGCCCTCAAGGAGCGTCGGGCGCATGGAACCGGAGGGAATGGAGAATGGCTGGAAAAGAAACGTTCGTATGATGAGGGCCAGGATGAGCGCCTGAATGATGACGCTGACGGTTTCGCCGAGACCGCCCGATTTCTTCTGAGATTTGTCGGCCACGCTCATTTCGTCCTCAAATGCTGATCCGGACTGATTCCGGGTTCGTCTTATTGATTTCGGCCATCATGAGCAACCTTCGGGCATTCAGACAGTGTCTTTCGCGGAACTTCATCAATCGGCAGAAAGCGCCTCAATGATGACGAAGGCTTGGGCGAGCGGGAAATCGTCCGTGATGGTGAGGTGCACAATGGCGCGATGGCCGGGAGGCGTCAATTCGGCAAGCCTTGCGGCGGCGCCGTTGGCAAGTTGCATCGTCGGCTTGCCGCCCGGCAGATTGACGACGCCCATGTCGCGCCAGAAGACGCCGCGGGACAGTCCGGTGCCGAGCGCCTTGGCGCAAGCTTCCTTGGCGGCGAAGCGCTTGGCATAGGAGGCGGCGCGCTCCCGCCTGCGCTCCGATTTCCTGCGCTCCGTTTCGGTAAAGACCCTGCCGGTGAAGCGCTCGCCGAACCGTTCGAGCGACCGCTCTATCCGGCGGATGTCGATGAGATCGCTGCCGATACCGATGATCATGCGCCCGCCGCTATTGCCGCTGCATTCCTCATTCCGCGGCGAAACCGTGAGCAATACCGCGAGCGGCCGCCTTGCGGCGCGCCCGTTCCGCAAGCCTCTTGCGACGCTGTTCGCGGAAGGCCGAAGCGGCGGAATAGGTGATCACATACATGATGCTCGCGACCAGAAGCCCGATCGGGACGCTACCGACCGCCATCGGCTTTAGGAGCGGATCCCATAATTGGTCGAAGCGGAGATGGGTGAGCATGTGGCCAATATGAAGCGGTTTATGCCCCTCGAAGCTGCCGTAAAGGATGAAGCGGCCCAATGCCAGGGTCGACCCCCAGATGAAGGGGAATGTCAGCGGATTGGCAAAGCCCGTGGCGAGCGTAGAGGCCACGAGATTGCCTCCGATCACGTAGGCGATGCATGCCGCGAAGATGATGTGGAATCCGAGAAACGGCGTGATAGAGGTGAAGACGCCTGCCGCCACGCCGGCTGCGATCGCGTGCGGCGACCCGGTAAGCCGGAGCACCCGCTTCGACATATATTGCAGCGAACGTTGGAACGACCGGCGCGGCCAAATCCACAATCGCAACCGCTGGTAAAAGCTATCTGGCTTGCGGCGCCGAAAAAGCACGCTTCTTGGTCCTTGTTTTCAACAGCAGTTTCCCCCACATGCGCGGGGTTGCGGCCGTTATACGTAAAGTCGACCGGGGCCCTCGCTCGGCAACTCTGCGCTAGAATTGCGAAATTCATATAGCGACGGCCAACGCAAAGAACAACAAAAAGCCAGCCCTGCCATAAATGGCAGCGAGCGTCTATCATCTCTTCGAGAGATCGTCACCGCCCTCTCTTCATCAGGAGGATAACGGTTATTTTGAGGAGAGCACTTTCGCTTTCCGCCGCGCAGCTGCGATTCATGGCTCTTCCGCCCGTCCCGACCCGGTCAGCCATTGACGCGCCGCGCTTCGCTGACGCTCGGATTATCCTTCAGCTGCGAGAGCAACCTATTGAGATGCTTCAGGTCCCAGACCTCGAGGTCGATCAGCATCTCGGTGAAATCGGAAGCCGTGCGGACCATCGAGAGATTATGGATGTTGGCGTCGTTCGCCGCCACAACGCCTGCGATTTCGGCAAGGGAGCCCGGCTCGTTAATGGCGGTCACGGAGACGCGCGCAGGAAAACGCTCGCGCATGCTCTCGTCGATGTCCCAGCGCACGTCGATCCAGCGCTCGGGCTGATCGTCGAAGGCCGTCAAGGACGGTGACTGGATGGGATAGATGGTAATGCCCGAACCCGGCTGCACGATGCCGACGATGCGATCTCCCGGCACCGCCCCTTCGGGCGCGAAGCGGACGGGCAGGTCGCCGCGCAGGCCGCGGATCGGCAGCGCGCCATTCGCCTCCTCCCGTCTCGCCCCCCTGCTCTTCCTGGACGATGCACGGCCTGGCACCTGGAAGAGCATGCCGGCCGCATTGCGCAGATTGAACCAGCCTTCCTTGCGATGCACCTGCGAGGCCTGCGCTCGATCTTCCTTAAAATCGGGGAAGACAGCCTTGAGGACGTCGGACGAGGACAATTCGCCGCGCCCCACGGCGGCGAGGACGTCCTCGACATCCTTGCGGGCCAGTCGGTGCATGACCGGCTTCAATCCATCCTTGGAGAATTTCTTGCCGGCGCGCTCGAAGGTGCGCTCCAGGATACGCAGGCCGAGACCGGAATATTGCTTGCGGATCGCCGCCTTTGTGGCGCGCCTGATCGCCGAGCGCGCCTTGCCGGTGACGACCATCGATTCCCAGGCGGCTGGCGGAACCTGCGCCTTGGAGCGGATGATCTCCACCTCGTCGCCATTCTTCAGTTCCGTCATCAGCGGCATGATGCGGCCATTGACCTTGGCGCCGACGCAGGTGTCTCCGACATCGGTGTGAACGGCATAGGCGAAATCAATCGGCGTCGCGCCGCGCGGCAGGGCGATCAGCCTGCCCTTCGGCGTGAAGCAGAAGACCTGGTCCTGGAAGAGTTCAAGCTTGGTGTTTTCCAGGAATTCCTCGGGATTGTCGCCTTCCGCCAGCGCCGCAATGGTGTGGCGCAGCCAGGCATAGGCCTTTGTGTCCTTGGAAATCGTATGATCGGCGCCCTCGGCGGCGCTGCCGAGGTCCTTGTAGACCGAATGCGCGGCGACGCCGTATTCGGCGATATTGTTCATCTCCTCGGTGCGGATCTGCAATTCGACCCGCTGGCGCGACGGGCCGACGATGGTGGTGTGTATCGAGCGATAGTCGTTTTGCTTAGGGGTCGAGATGTAGTCCTTGAAGCGGCCGGGCACCATGGACCACGTGGTGTGGATGGCGCCGAGCGCCCGATAGCAATCGTCGACGGTGTCGACGATGACCCTGAAGCCGAAGATGTCGGAGAGTTGCTCGAAGGACAGCGCCTTGGCTTCCATCTTGCGGAAGACGGACCATGGCTTTTTCTGCCGGCTCTTGACGGTGGCCTTCAGCGCATATTTCTCGAACAACGTGGAAAGCGCCTGCTCGATATCGCCGAGAATGCCGCGATTTCGTTCGAATATCTCGGAGAGGCGCTCCGTCACCGTCCTGTAGGCGTCCGGGTTGATATGGCGGAAGGCCAGATCCTCCAGTTCCTCGCGCATGCCCTGCATGCCCATGCGCCCGGCGAGCGGCGCATAGATGTCCATCGTCTCCTCGGCGATGCGCAACTGCTTTTCCTCGGGCATGTGATCGAGTGTGCGCATGTTGTGGAGGCGGTCGGCGAGTTTGACGAGAAGCACGCGCACGTCGTCGGAGATCGCCAGCAGGAGCTTGCGCAAATTTTCCGCCTGCTCGGCCTTTTTCGAGACGAGGTCGAGCTTTTTGAGCTTGGTCAGTCCTTCGACGAGCTTGCCCATGTCGGCGCCGAAGAGTTCGTCGATTTCCTGTCTCGTAGCGGTCGTGTCCTCGATCGTATCATGCAAAAGTGCGACGGCGATCGTCGCCTCGTCCATATGCATCTCGGTGAGGATGGCCGCCACTTCCAGCGGATGGGAGAAATAAGGATCGCCGGATGCGCGTTTCTGGTGCCCGTGTTTCTGCATCGCATAAACATAGGCCTTGTTGAGCAGTGCTTCATTCACATCGGGCTTGTAGCGCTGGACACGCTCCACAAGCTCGTATTGACGCATCATCGGCGTTTTTCCTACCGCACAATCCGGAAAAGGAACATGCGCCGCACGATAATGCGACGCATGTCATAAATAACCATGAATATGTCACTGTAGAAGTGGCACTATTCGGTCACGGACTATGCCTGCGAGGAGCGGGCCGATCAATCAGAAATCGTCGCTCTTTTCCGGCGGCACGAGCCCCTCGATGCCGGCGAGAAGATCTTCCTCGCTCATGCGGTCGAAGGCGATGTTCTCCTCTTCGCCGTCGTCTTCGCCGACCGGCGCGAGCGCGGTCGCCTGATCGGTGAGTTCGACGGACTCGACTTCGGGTTCATCGACCTCGACATGCTTCTGCAGCGAGTGGATGAGGTCTTCCTTCAGATCGCCGGGAGAAAGCGTCTCCTCCGCGATCTCGCGTAGCGCAACGACGGGGTTCTTGTCGTTGTCCCGATCGATGGTGATCTGGCCGCCCTGCGAAATCTGGCGGGCGCGGTGGCTTGCGAGAAGAACGAGTTCGAAGCGGTTGTCGACCTTGTCGATGCAGTCTTCAACAGTCACACGGGCCATGGATTGCCCCTTTCATGAATTTGATCTTGCCGGATTTGACGCGCACATAGCGTAAAGCGGCCCAAAATACAAGAATCAAGGCAGCGATTGTCGGAGCGGGCGCAGGCTCGCCCGGCAGAGGAATTTTTTCTGGGGCGGCGCAACAATGCCCTTGGAAAGCCGTTTTATCAACGTTAAGTGCGGAAATAGGGAATATTGGACGCTTGCCGAGGCTGCCGCAATATTTCGTCCTATTGTGACGCACCTATTGCCGATAAAGGATTTTAAGAAATGTTCGACCCGCGTGAAAAGATCGCGCTCTTCATAGATGGCGCAAATCTCTATGCCACCTCGCGCGCGCTCGGATTCGACATCGACTACCGCAAGCTTTTGTCGAGCTTTCAGAAGCGTGGTTATCTTCTGCGCGCTTATTATTATACCGCGCTTGTCGAGGACCAGGAATATTCGTCCATCCGTCCCCTGATCGATTGGCTCGACTACAACGGCTACAAGGTCGTCACCAAGCCGGCAAAGGAATTTACGGATTCCGCCGGACGCCGCAAGATCAAGGGTAATATGGACATCGAGCTTACGATCGATGCGCTCGAACTGGTGGACTATGTCGATCATTATGTGATCTTTTCCGGCGACGGCGATTTCCGCACGCTGGTCGAGGCATTGCAGCGGCGCGGCCGCAAGGTCAGCATCGTCTCCACCATGTCCTCGCAGCCACCGATGATCTCGGACGACCTGAGGCGGCAGGCCGACCATTTCATCGACTTGGCCTCGCTCAAAGCCGAGATCGGACGCGATCCATCGGAGCGGCCCTTGAAGCGCCCCGATCCATCGGAAACGGAAGACGACGATTATTGATGCCGCTCGCCCTATCCAGTCCTTCGCGCGTCCTGTCCCGCGGAACTCACGATGCCAGAGGCCGATAGCCTGACCGAACACGGCGTCGAACCAACCAGCGACTGCGCGCTCTGTCCCCGCCTTTACGATTTCCTCACGGACTGGCGAGAGAGAGAGCCTGCCTGGTTCAACGCGCCGGTCCCCACCTTTCTTCCCGCGGGCGGGCAGGATTGCGTCCGTCTTCTGATCGTCGGTCTGGCGCCTGGCCTGCGCGGCGCCAATCGCACCGGGCGGCCTTTCACCGGCGACTATGCCGGGGACCTGCTTTACAAGACGCTTCGCGACTTCGGCCTTGCCAGAGGAAACTATGAAGCGCGGCCGGATGACGGGCTGACGCTCGTCAGGACGGCAATCACGAATGCGGTGCGTTGCGTGCCGCCGCAGAACAAGCCGGATGCGGCGGAGATCAATACGTGCCGGCGCTATCTGGCAGGGACGATCGCGCGCTTTCCCGACCTGAAGGCGATCGTGACTCTCGGCCAGATTGCGCATCAGTCGGTCATCCGCGCGCTCGGCCTGCGCGTCGCGGCCTATCCTTTCCGGCATGGCGAGCGCTACGAGGCGGGCCGATTCGGGATTTTCCCGAGCTATCATTGCTCGCGCTACAACACCAATACCGGCGTTTTGACTGAAAAGATGTTCGTCAACGTTTTCAGGAATGTGGCGGAATTCCTGAAGGATTAGATTCAATTTTGCCGCGCGGGTCGAGTTGCGGTTTGCCTGACGAGCCGCCTACCCTCTTTCCTTCAACAGCCTCGCCCGTTCGCGGCCCCAATCGCGCTGTTTGGCCGTCTCGCGCTTGTCGTGCAGTTTCTTGCCGCGGGCGATGGCGAGCAGGAGCTTGGCGCGGCCGCGATCGTTGAAATAGATCTTCAACGGCACCATCGTCATGCCCTCGCGCTCGACGCTTTGCGCCAGACGCGCCATTTCCCGCTTGTTGAGCAGCAGTTTGCGGCGGCGGCGCGGCTCGTGATTGAAGCGGTTCCCCTGCAGATATTCGGGGATGTACGAGTTGATCAACCAGATTTCGCCATCCTCCGCGGAAGCGTAGGATTCCTGGATGTTCGCCTGCCCCTGACGCAGCGACTTGACCTCGGTCCCGGTCAGCGCCAGCCCCGCCTCATAGGTATCGAGCACCTCATAGGAGAAACGCGCCTTGCGGTTTTCCGCAACGGTCTTGTTGTTGGACGTCTTTTCCTTGGTCATGCAGTCTCAAATCGCGAAAGCACGTCAGTTCAGGAGGCCGGCGTGCTTCATCGCCTGATCGATGCGCTCGGCCACGGCGGGTTCGACCGTCACCATTGGAGAGCGCACGACGTTTTCGATGCGCCCGAGTCTCGACAGGCCGTATTTTGCGCCGGCGACACCGGATTCCAGGAAGATCGCCTTGTGAAGCGGCATGAGCCGATCCTGCAATTCCAGCGCGCGCTCGCGATTGCCGGAAAGCGAGACCTCCTGGAATTCGGCGCAAAGGCGCGGCGCAACATTCGACGTCACCGAAATGCAGCCGACGCCGCCATGTGCGTTGAAGCCGAGTGCGGAGGCGTCTTCCCCCGAAAGCTGAATGAAATCCTTGCCGCAGGTCAGGCGCTGTTCGGAGACGCGCTCGATCTTGCCGGTCGCATCCTTCACGCCGACGATATTCCTGAAGTCATTGGCGAGACGGCCCATGGTTTCGGGCAGCATGTCGATGACCGAACGCGGGGGAATATTGTAGATGACAATAGGCAGACTGGTCGCCTTGGCGACGGCGGCGAAGTGGCCATAGAGCCCGCGCTGGCTGGGCTTGTTGTAATAGGGCGTAACGACGAGGACCGCGCTGGCGCCGGCCTTTTCGGCATGGCGCGTCAGTTCAATCGCCTCGGTCGTATTGTTGGAGCCGGCGCCGGCGATCACCGGAACCCTACCCCTCGCCGCCTCGACGCAGATCTCAACCACGCGCTTGTGCTCGGCATGGCTGAGCGTCGGCGACTCACCCGTCGTTCCGACCGGAACCAGTCCTTTCGTTCCTTCTTCGATCTGCCAGGCGACGAGTTCTCGAAACGCCGCATCATCCAGGCTTCCATCCGCCTTGAACGGCGTCACGAGCGCGGTCAGCGACCCTCTGAACATCTTTTCTTCCTCGTTCCTGACATTGCGGGTTTCCGGCATCTTCTGCCTGCCCGCCGATAAGGTGCGGCACCATAGTCTTGACATCGCGGTGCGGCAAGAGACACCCTCATCGTGGCGTCGATCGGGAAAAATGGGCAGGCTTCGCAATAACCATTCGTTAACCGCCTCTTCATGGAAGGAGGCTAAATTCGCTTGTGGTTGCTCGAGCAATCGCCAGCGGATCGAAGGCCTCTCGCGCATGCGCCGGAAATTCCCCCTTCAAGGCATGATCGCGCTCTGCGCCCTTGTCGTCGCCTCCATGCCGGCCTTGGCCGACGCGCAGCGTCCGCCGGCGGAAATCCCGATCCCGCAGGCGAGGCCTGCCGCGGCGACGATCGACACATCCATCAAAACAGCGGGAATACCCGGCCAGATCTCCGTGATGGATGGAAACGATATCCCGCTTCCCAAGGATATTTCGCGGCTGAAGGCGGGACTGGATGCATTGACCGGCGATAATGTGGCCGCCGCCGAAGCTGTCCTGCAATCGCTCCCGCAAGGTTCGCTCGATCAGCATATCCTGGCATGGGCGATCGCGCTCAACGGCGGCGACGAGGTTTCGAGCGGCGAGATCGAGGCGACCGCGAAAATGTTGCCGGGCTGGCCCGGCATGGCGGCGCTGAGGCGCAATGCGGAAAAGGCCCTTTTGCGCGAGGCGCCTCCCCCACAGGCCGTG
>Ga0187809_10000688_pt1 | contig 17235 bp, 14 predicted proteins | sample NC_wetland_sal_i_8_FD_132415 | JGI IMG/M metagenome (GOLD analysis project Ga0187809, IMG submission 132415) | Wetland sediment microbial communities from Neuse River Estuary, North Carolina, USA - ASW_4 | ecosystem: Environmental > Aquatic > Freshwater > Wetlands > Sediment | place: USA: North...
AGCCCGACCCAGGCCCCGAGGGCGACGATCCAGAAGGCGAACATGACGCAGATATCGCCGAAGTAGTTGGGATGCCGGGTCCAGGCCCACAGGCCGCGATCCATGATCTTGCCGTGGTTGGCCGGATCGCTCTTGAACCGGGCCAGCTGGGCGTCGCCGACGGCTTCGAAGAACAGTCCGACCGCAGCCAGGGCGACCCCGACCCAAGTCAGCGCGGTCACCGGCTGCCGCTCGAACATCGCCACCGTGATCGGAATCGCCACCACCCACATCACCCAGCCTTGCGGCCAGAAGATCGTCTTGATCACGTAGGGCAGCAGCGGCCCGGTCCGGCGGCGCAGCAGTGCGGTGTAACGCGGATCCTCGCCCTTGCCGTGATTGCGCCAGTGGATGTAGCCGGCCAACCGCAGGCCCCATACCAGTGGCACCAGGCCGGCCACCAGCCGCCGGCCCGGGTCACCGTGACCGATCGAGATCAGGTAGGAGACCACGGCGATCGCGACGAAGCCAAGGCCCCAGAAGGTGTCTATGATCGACCAGTTCCGCTGGCGCAGCGACAGGCCCAGGGTGAGCAGCATCAGCACCGCGATGGTGCCGGCCGCCGCCGCCAGCGCGATGACCATCGGCCCCCAGGACACAGTTCCCATGCCTGATCTCCGCCCGCAACGGGCTCGGCCGGCTGCCGAGACACACGGCTAGTTGTAGTACGAGCGCGGCGTGCTTGGCAAGGATTCTGCGCCGCTGCTTGGCAATCAGTCTTCGACGCGGCGGCGGGAACCCTCGCCGTACGGGGCGAAGGCGGGGGTTCGGCGCTGCACGAAGCTCATCACCCCTTCGTGGAAGTCGACCGAGGCCAGCGCCTGGCGTTCCCGCTGTTCGGCGTCACGCACCGCGTCGAGGAAGCTGTGGTCGTAGCTGGCCCGCAACTGCTGCTTGATGTTGCTGACCGACGCCGGTGAGCAGTTGACGGCCAGCTCGCGGGCGTAGTCGAGCACCCGGGCCATGAATTCGGCCGGCGGAATCAGCCGATGCACCAAGCCGATCTCGGCTGCCTCGTCGGTGGTGAAAGTCCGGCCGGAGACCAGCAGCTCGCGAGCCCGGCTCATCCCGACGAGCCGCGGCAGCAGGTAGGCCGAGGCGTGCAGCGCCGGCAGCCCGCGCCGGGCGAAGGCGGTACTGAGCTTGGCCCCCGGCACAGCCAGCCGGATATCGCACATCATGGTCTGCACCAAGCCGAAGCCGGCCGCGGCCCCGTTTATCGCGGCGATCATCGGCTTGTCGATGGTGATCGGGAACCAGTCGGGTTGGACGATCTTGGCCGCTTCGGGGTTGAAGTCGCCGGTCTCGGTGTAGACCTGCAGCTCGTCGGTATCGGCCCCCGGGCAGAAGGTCGAGCCGGCTCCGGTGACGACGATGCAGCGAACCGCCGGGTCGTCGACGCACTCCTGCAACAGCGCGTAGTACCGGCCTTGCAAGCCGATGGTCCAGGCGTTACGACGCTCAGGACGGTTGAGCGTCAGCACGCTGACGCCACCTTCGTGATCGGTACGCAGCACGACGTCTTCGGGCATGGTTCTTCCTCCACATCATCCGGGATCGGTCGCGCCGAGGGTGGCCGCGACATCGGTGCGACTGGCTGAGATCGGCTCTTGTGAACGGGGGAATCGAGCCAGGACACTGGAGCCGATCACGCCCTCGGCCGATTGGAACACATCAGATGCGCTGTCGGAGTGCACCATGACGTTGGCTGTGGTTCTGGGCGGCGGTGGCAGCGCCGCCCTCGGTTGGGAGTTCGGCGTGCTGGCCGGTCTGGCCGAGGCCGGCGTCGAGCTCAGCGCGCCGATGACCCTGGTCGGCACCTCGGCCGGCGCTCTCGTCGCGGTCCGGCTGAGCCGATACCGCTCGCTGGCCGGGTGGCCCAGCGAGTACGAGCGGTTCCTGTCCGCGCCGGTGGCCCGCGCCCCGGAGGTGGATTTCGCCGCGCTGAACCGGTCGTGGTCCCAGGCCGTCATCGGCGCCGACTCACCGCAGGAGGCGCGCCGACGGATCGGTGAACTCGCCCTCGCTGCCCGCACCATGCCGGTCGAGCAACGGCGGGACGAGCTGGCTGCCCTGCTCCCGGCGACCGAGTGGCCCGAGGCCGATCTGCGCATCACCGCGGTCAGCGCCCGCACCGGCTCGTTGCGGGTCTTCACCGCGGCCGACGGCGTGCCGCTGATCGACGCGGTCGGCGCCAGCTGTGCCGTGCCCGGGGTCTGGCCGGTCGTCATGATCGAGGGCGAACCCTTCATGGATGGCGCTGTCCGCTCGCCGGTCAACGTCTCGATCGCGCGCGAGCACGACCAGGTGCTGGTGTTGGCGCCGATGCCGGGGCCGGGCGGTCTCGAGCGGGAACTAGCCGCACTCAACCCGACCTCACGCCGGTACCTGATCAGCGCGGATGCCACAGCCCTGACCGAATTCGGGCTCAATCCACTTGATCCCTTGGTCGGAGCGGCATCGGCCCGGACCGGCCATCGGCAGGGCCGGCTCGCAGCAGCCGAGCTGCGCCGGCAGCTCGGGCCGGACTCCGGTTCAGCCGACATCGAGCCGTAGCAGCAGCTGGCCCTCCTTGACCGGCTGCCCGACCGAGACCAGCAGTTCGCTCACCCGGGCCGGCCCCGGCGCGGTCACCGGTACCTCCATCTTCATCGATTCCAAGATGATCAGCTCGTCACCGGCCCGCACCTGGGCGTCGGGAGCGACCAGCACCAAGCTGACCGCGGCGGCAATGTCGGAGCGGATCTCGAGCGCGGCCATCGTCGGCCCCCTTCGGTGCCTGAGGTGCGATTTCTTTGCTGGCTCGAAAGATTCTTGCGCGAGCGCAGCCGGTGCTCTAGCTTCGTCAGCAGGCACGATACTACTGTTAAGAGAGTTAGTCGGCTAGCGTGCGCCGCAGAATCGAGCCCAGGTTGGGGTCTGTCCTGATCGCCGGTCACGGCGAGTGTCTCCGTCGAGTCGTACGTGCACCGCGCCGACTCCGCGGGCACCCGACCGCGCCCGGCCCGAACACCGATGCCCGGCGGCCCGGATGACCGACTGGCAGCCGGCAGTCGACGCGATCCGGCACCGGGAGGCCCAGGCCCGGGCCATGGGCGGCCCGGACAAGCTCGCGCGCCAACACGACAGCGGCAAGCTCGACGTCCGCCAACGCATCGCGGCCCTGCTCGATCCGGGCAGCTTCCACGAGCTGGGCACGGTTACCGGCCGGTTCCGAGAGCAGGCCGGCGTTCCGGTCTTCCAGCCGACGAATTTCCTCACCGGCCGGGGCCGGATCGACGGTCGGGCGGTGGTGGTCGGGGCCGACGATTTCACCGTGCGCGGCGGCGCATCGGATGCGTTCAACATCCGCAAGCAGATCTACTCCGAGCAGATGGCCAACGAACTGCGGCTCCCCATCCTGCGCCTGGTCGATGGCACCGGCGGCGGCGGCAGCATCCGCAGCCTGGTCGAGCTGGGCCGAACCTACGTGCCGGCCCTGCCGGGCTGGGAGGTCGCGGTCGACAACCTGGCGACGGTACCGGTGGTCTCGCTCGCCCTCGGTCCGTGCGCCGGCTTCGGTGCGGCCCGGGTCGCGGCCAGCCACTTCTCGGTGATGGTCCGGGGCCTGAGCCAGGTGTTCACCGCCGGACCTCCACTGGTCGCCGCAATCGGTGAGCACCGCAGCAAGGAGGAACTCGGCGGCGCTGACGTGCACGGTCGCAACGGCACGGTGGATGTCGTGGTCGAGACCGAGGCCGAAGCCTTCGCCGCCGCCCGGCGCTTCCTGTCCTACCTGCCGTCCTCGGTGCACGAGCTCGCGCCGCGAGTCGATCCCACCGACGATCCGGATCGCGCCGAGGACTGGCTGATCGGCGCGGTGCCGGCGGACCGGCGCAAGGTTTACCGGATTCGGCCGATCATCGAGGCAGTGACCGACGCCGGTTCCTTCTTCGAGATCGGAGCCGGCTTCGGCAAGGCCCTGGTCACCGGCCTGGCCCGCCTGGACGGCTGGCCGGTGGCCGTGCTGGCCAGCGACCCCTACATCTATGGCGGCAGCTGGGGGGCGGATGCCGCGGACAAGGCGGTGCGGTTCATCGACCTGGCCGACACCTTCCACCTGCCCGTGGTGCACCTGGTCGACAACCCCGGCTTCCTGATCGGGCTGGCGGCCGAGCAGGCCTCGGTGATCCGGCACGGAGTGCGAGCACTCACCGCCGTCTATCAGGCAAGAGTGCCGTGGTGCTCGATCATCCTGCGCAAGGTGTTCGGCGTCGGGGGCGCCGGACATTCCAACTACGCCCGACTGCAGTATCGCTATGCCTGGCCTTCGGCCGACTGGGGTTCGTTGCCAGCCGAGGGCGGCATCGAAGCCACCTATCGCGCCGAGTTGGCCGAAAGCGCCGACCCGGACGCGCTGCTGCGAGAGCTCGCCGGCCGGGTGGAGCAGACCCAGGGCGTGCTGAAGACCGCCGAGGCGTTCGACATCGAACAGCTCATCGATCCGCGCGACACCCGGTCGCTGTTGTGCGAGTTCGCCAATCTGGCCGCGCCGCTGCGGACGCCGGGGCCGACCAGCTGGGGGTGGCGACCGTGACCGAGTTCCGGCGCGAGGAAGTCGTGCTGCCGCTGCTGGTGGCCGAGCGGGCCGCGCAGGCCGGCGAGCAGCTCTACCTTCAGGACGTCACCGGCGGGGAAGCCACCTACCGGCAGCTGCACGAACGGGCTCTGCGGTGGGCGCGGGCGCTGATGCTGCTTGGCGTCGAGCCGGGCGAGCGGGTCGTGACCATGGTGCACAACACCGTGGAGAACTATGCGTTGTGGCTCGGCATCGCCTGGGCCGGGGCAATCGAGGTACCGATCAATGTCGCGATGCAGGGCTCAGTGCTGGCTCATCAGCTGCGGCTACCCGGCGCCCGGGTGGTGGTGGCCGACGAGGCCGCCGTGCCGGCGATCGCCGCGGTGGCCGACCAGGTCCCCGAGCTGGAGACGGTGTTGGGCCAGCAGGCCGCGCCGACAAGCATCGGCCGGCTGGCCGGCCAGGCGTCGGCCGAGCTGCTGGCCGCGGCCGGAGACGGGCCGAGCCGGCCGTACGCCGAGCTGCAGCCGTGGCACATTGCCTCGGTCATCTACACCTCCGGCACGACCGGTCCGGCCAAGGGCGTACTCATGCCGTGGGGCCAGCTGCACGCCGGCCAGTTGCTCACCGTGGCCGGCATCCAGGCCGGCCCCAGCCCGAACAAGGTCATCTACGTGAGCGGACCCCCGAACCACGTTCAGGCCAAGGGTGCAGCGGCGGCGATGGCCATGCTTGGCGGGGTTGCGGTCATGCGCCATGCCTTCAGCGGCCGGGTGTTCTGGGACGAGGTACGCCGCTTCGGTGCGACCGACACCGGGCTGGTCGGCGCCATGGCCCAGTTCCTGCTGGCGATCCCGCCGGCTCCGGACGACGCCGAAACTCCGCTGACCAACGTACTGATGGCACCGGTGGTGCCCGCCGTCGACGAGTTCAACGCTCGCTTCGGCACGCAGGTCTGGAGCGCCTACAACATGACCGAGATCAGCGTGCCGACCTGGTTGCCCCGCTGGCAGGCCGGCGACCCACCCAACTGCGGCACGGTTCGGCCGGGTTATCCGCACTACCAGCTGCGGATCGTCGACGAGCACGACTTCGAGGTCGAGCCGGGACAGGTCGGTGAGCTGATCCTGCGCACCGAGGCGCCCTGGACGCTCAACGCCGGCTACCTCAACATGCCCGAGGCGACGGTAGCTGCCTGGCGGAACGGCTGGTTCCACACCGGCGACGCCTTCCGCTGCGACGAGCGCGGTCGCTACTTCTTCGTCGACCGGCTCAAGGACACCATCCGCCGGCGGGGGGAGAACGTCTCTTCCTACGAAGTCGAGGCGGAGGCGATCCTGCATCCCGGCGTCCGAGAATGTGCCGCCGTTGCCGTACCGGCCGACGAGGTCGAAGACGAGATCAAACTGGTCCTGGTCGGCGACCCGGCAGCAGCGGTCAGTCCCGAGCAGCTCTGGCAGTTCCTCGACCAGCGGCTGCCCCGGTTCATGGTGCCGCGCTACCTGCAGTTCGTGGCGGAGTTGCCCAAGACCCCGACGTTGCGGGTGCAGAAGGCCCTCATCGCCCGGACGGTCGCGGCCGCCGACGGGGTGCACGATCGCCTCGCAACCGGGCCGGCCCGACATGCCTGAGGCCGTCATCGTCGCGACCGCACGCTCCCCCATCGGTCGAGCCGGAAAGGGGTCGCTGGCCGAGGTCCGCGCGGACGACCTGGCCCGGGCCATGATCGAGGCCGTGCTGGCCCAGGTGCCCGCGCTGGATCCGGAAAGCATCGGCGACATCATCGCCGGCTACACCCAGCCCTGCGGGGAAACCGACTACAACCTCGCCCGCAACCTGGCCGTCGAACTCGGCTGGGACACGGTGCCCGGAACGACCGTCACCCGATACTGCGCATCCAGCCTGCAGAGCACCCGGATGGCGGCGCACGCCATCCGGGCCGGCGAGGGAGACGCCTTCCTCTCGGTCGGGGTGGACAGCGTCAGCCAGCACGCCCGCGCCTTCGGCGAAGCGTTGCCCGACACCAGGCATCCGATGTTCGCCACCGCCGCGGACCGAGCGGAGCCGGCGCAGTGGTCCGACCCGCGGCAGGACGGCCGGGTTCCCAACCTGTTTCTGAGCATGGGTCAGACCGCGGAGAACGTGGCCGGGCTGCTGGGAATCACCCGCGCCGAGCAGGACGAATTCGCGCTGATGAGCCAGCAGCGAACCGCGGCCGCGTCGGCTCGGGGCTTCTACACCGCCGAGATAACCCCGGTCCGGACGCCGGGCGGTGACCTGGTCACCGCCGATGACAGCCCCCGGCCGCACACCACCCTGGCCGATCTGGCGGCGCTGTCGCCGGCGTTTCGGCCCGGAGGCACCGTCACCGCCGGCAACTGCTGCCCGCTCAACGACGGCGCCGCTGCCGTTCTCGTGCTCAGCGCGCAGCGCGCGGCGGCTCTCGGCATCCGGCCGCTGGCCCGGATCGTGGCCACCGCGGTCTCGGGTCTCAGCCCGGAGATCATGGGCCTGGGGCCGGTCCCAGCCACCCGGGCCGCGTTGGCCCGGGCCGAGCTGACGCTGGCCGACCTGGACCTGATCGAGATCAACGAGGCCTTCGCCGCGCAGGTGATCGGCAGTGCGCGCCTGCTCGGAATCGACTCCGAGCGGCTCAACGTCAACGGCGGCGCCATCGCGCTCGGCCACCCGTTCGGCATGAGTGGAGCGCGGCTGCTGATCACGCTGCTGCACGCCCTGACCGAGCGGCAGGGTCGCTACGGCCTGGCCACGATGTGCGTCGGCGGTGGCCAGGGCATGGCCGTGATCATCGAGCGACTGGACTGAAGCGGGGCCGTTGCGCCGCCTTTCACGGCCGGAACCGGGCTGCCTGGCGCGAGTCGAGGTATTCGTCCAGCCGGGTTATCCGGCCCTGTTCGTTCACTCGCACGACCACGCAGGCATCCATGGCCAGGACTTCGCCGCTGCTGCGGTGGACGCCGCGCAACACATGCTGCTGGACCACTCCCCCGTCGAAGACATGGATCCGCCGGTCGGTGTAACGGCGCTCGTCGACCCAGCTCGCCATCGCCTCCAGCAACTTGCCGTTCTGGGCAACGGTGGTCTCCTTGTTGTCATGGTTGTGCCAGATCACCGCGTCCTCGGCGTAGATGTTGCTCAGGTCGCTGGCGTCGCCGGCCTCGGCGGCCGCGATGATGCGATCCAGCAACTGGACGTAGGGATGGGTAGCCGGCGCTGCGGTCATGGTTTTCCTCTCGCTCGGGTGGCGCGGCTCAGCTGGTCCCGACCGGTAGCCGGCGCGCCATCGCCTGGTGATACTCGGTCTCGAGCCGGGCGATGACACTGGCCGCCGACTCGACGCTGTGGATCGTCTGCAAGCCTTGGCCGGCCGCCCAGATCTCCTTCCACCGCGCATGCCCGGCGGCATTGCCACTGTTGTAACTGCGCGGTCCGCTCACCCCGAGATCGTCGAGGTCGAAGCCGTTGGCGACCAAGCTGGGCTTGAGCCAGGAGGCATCGGTACCGGTCACGGCCGAGCTGACGATGAGGTCATCCAGCCCATGGTCGACGACCATCTGCTTGTATTCCGGGACGGCCAGGCTCTCGGTGGTGGCCAGGAAACGGGTGCCGACGTAGACCAGATCCGCTCCGGCCACGACCGCCCCGGCGATGCCGAAGCCGTCACTGATGCCGCCGCCGACGGCGATGATGCCGTCGAAGAATTCCCTCACCGCGCTGATGAAGGCAAACGGCGACAGGTGCCCGGTGTGACCGCCGGCGCCCGCTGACACGCAGGCCAGTCCGTCGACGCCGGCGGCGGCAGCCTTTCGAGCCAGGGCGACGCTGACCACGTCGGCCAGGACCATGCCGCCGTAGCCCTTGACGGTCTCCATCACCGGCCGGGGCGAGCCCAGTGCGGTGATCACGATCGGTACCCGGTGCGCGGCCACCACTTCCAGGTCGGCGGCCAGTCGCTCGTTGGTGCGATGGGTGACCAGGTTGACCGCCCAGGGCAATGCGGGGCCGCCGCCTACGCTGAGCGCCGACGAGATCGTGGTCATCCACTCATCGAGTTCGGCCACGGTGCGGCAGTTCGGGGCCGGGAACGCGCCGACCGCACCCGCCCGGGATGCCGCGATAACCAGCTCCGGTCCGGAGATCAGAAACATCGGGGCGGCGATCACCGGCACCCGCAGCTGGTCGAGATCCATTCCGGTAATCCGCTCCTTCGACTGAGCGAGATCGTCGGCGGCGTTTTTCAACCGACGTCTAAGCTTCAGTTAGCAGAGTAACCCTGACTCCCGAACTATGCACTATCGCAGCTATCGCTTACAAGAGCGGGTTCGGCCCGCGGTTCGACAATCGCCGTCCTGGTCTTCCTCTGCGGCAGAGTCACTGCTACAACTGAAGTATGCCGGTCCCATCGCGACCGGGCGTGGTGCCGGGCTCTGGCGATGTCAGCCACCGAGAGGAACCCCATGCTTGATGCCTACGTCTACGACGTGGTCCGCACGCCGCGCGGTCGGGTTCGCCGCGACGGTGGCGCACTGGCCGGCGTCGCCGCCCATGAACTCACCGGGCAACTGATGCACGCCCTGGCCGAGCGCAACCAGCTTGCGGCCGGCCCCGCCGCCGGTCGTGGCGCCCAGATCGACGAGGTGATCCTCGGCGTCAGCACCGCCAACGGCGAGCAAGCCGGAAACGTGGCGCGCTCGTCGGTGATCTGGGCCGGCTGGCCCGACGAGCTGTCCGGAATGGTGGTCGGTCGGCTGTGCTGCTCCGGGCTCGACGCCCTGGCCACCGCGGCCGCCCAGGTCAGCGCCGGCCTCGCCGGGTTGGTGGCGGCCGGGGGCGTGGAATCGATGTCCCGGGTGCCGATGATGGCCGACCGGCCGGGTATCGGATTTGACGAACAGCTCGGTGAACGCACCGGATTCGTCACCATCGGGGTCTCGGCGGACGCGACCGCCGCGGTCGCCGGCCTGGGCCGGCCGGAGCTGGATGCCTATGCCCTGCGTTCACACCAGCGAGCCGCCCAGGCCTGGTCCGAAGGTCACTTCGATCGCAGTGTGATCCCGGTTCGAGACTCCGCGGGCACGGTGCTGCTGGATCGCGACGATGCGATCCGGCCCCAGCTGAAGCTGGCCGATCTCGAGGCGATGCCGTTGTTGTTTCCCGACGACGCCGCCGCGCACGGCCGGGTCGGGCGCCGGCTGCCCGAGCTGGGCGACTTCCCGCCGGTCCACACCGCCGCCGCCGCACCGCAGATCGTCGACGGGGCCTCGTTGGCCCTGATCGGCAACCGGGAAGCCGGTCGAGCCCTGTCGCAACCGGCGCGGGGGCGGATCCTGGCCACGGCCACCGCGGCGGTCCGCTCACCGCTGCTGACCGCTACCCTGCCGGCGATCCGACGGGCCCTGGCCATGGCCGAACTGGACCCGGGCGAGCTCGACATAGTCGAGGTCAACGAGTCGTTCGCGGCCAGCCCGCTGCTGGTCCAGCAGGAATTCGGCTTCGGCGACGACATCCTCAACGTCGATGGCGGAGCGGTCTCGATGGGTCACCCGCTCGGGGCCAGTGGCGGCATCCTGCTCGCCACCGCGTTGGACGCGCTGGAACGGCGCGGCGGCCGGTACGGGCTGCTCACCATTCCTGCCGCCCTCGGGCTGGCGACGGCGATCGTCATCGAGCGTCTGGCCGAGGGCGCGTGAGCACGCCGCGGCCGCCGTACCGGGTCGTCCAGTGGGCGACCGGCGCCATCGGCAAGACGACGCTGCGCGCCGTGCTGGCCCACCCCGATCTGGAATTGGTCGGCCTGTACGTCTATTCCGAACGCAAGGCCGGTCAGGACGCCGGCACCATCGCCCGCGGCGAGCCGACCGGGGTGATCGGGACCCGGGATCGGGAGGAGATCCTGGCCCTGGACGCCGATGTCGTGCTGCACACCGCGCGAATCGGTATCCCCTACGAATCGCAGGACGAGGACATCATCGCCCTGCTCGAGTCGGGCAAGAACGTGATCACCACGCTGGGCCATCACTACCCCCGGGCCCACGGCGCCGACCGGGAGGACCGGTTCCGGCAGGCCGCCGAACGGGGTGGGGCGACGCTGTTCGGAGCCGGCATCAACCCTGGTTTCGTGCTCGAGCGGCTGGCGCTCACCGCGACCGGGATGTGCCTGCGGGTCGATGAAATCTCGGTTCGCGAGGTCGTCGACGCCTCGACCATGCCCGATCCGGCCTTTGTCTTCGACGTGATGGGCATGGGACGGGATCCGGGCGCACCGGAACTGCTGACCGGGGCGTTCGCCCAGCTGTACGACACGCTGTTCGCCGAGGCGATCCACTACGCCATCGACCGGCTTGGACTGACGCTGGAGCGGATCGAGCCCGACCATCAGCTCTTTGCCGCCGTCCGACGCCTGGAACTGGCCAGTGGGGTGATCGAGCCCGGTCAGGTCGCCGGCACGAATTGGCGCTGGCACGCCGTCGTGGCCGGCCGGCGATTCCTGACCCTGTCCATCAACTGGATCATGGATGCTCAGCTGCCCGGCTTCGAGGACCGGCACTTGTGGACGATCTCCATCACCGGAGTGCCGGGGGTCGAGATCGCTATCGACGTGTGCGATCCGCCGGACCAGCCGCCGGGCCGGCGCACCCACGCCGAGCAGTACGCGACGGCCGGGCCGGTGATCGCGGCGATTCCCTTCGTCGTCCAGGCCCCACCGGGCATATTCGAACTGCCGACCCTGCTGCCCTGGCAGCCCCGGCTGACCGGGATCCAGCCATGACCGGGCTGCCGGCTATCCGGCAGCTGGTGTTTCTGGCCCACGACCTGCCGAGCACGCTGGCCACCGCGCGGCGCGAACTCGGGCTGCGGGCCGGCGTGGAGGATGCCGAGGGGATGGCCGCGCTGGGTTTCATCCATCAGGTGCTGACGATCGCCGACACCTTCCTGGAGTTCAGCGCGCCCCTCGGGCCGGACACCATGCCGGGCCGGCTGGTGGCCAAGCGCGGCGAACTGGGTTACATGGTCGTCATCCAGGTCGCAGACATCGAGGCGGTCCGGGCGCGGGCCCGAGCCAGCGGTCTCGAGCCTGTCTTCGAAACGCCCTACGAGGGTCACACGATCACCCAATGGCATCCCCGCGACTTCGGCACCCTGGTGGAGTTCGACCAGATCCGGCCACCCGACACCTGGCACATGGCCCCGCGCATCTTCCAGACCGGAAGTACCGAGGTCGTCGGTGATTTCACCGAGGTGGAACTGGCCGTGTCCGACCCGGTGGCCAGCTGCCGGAGGTGGGCCGAGGTGCTCGACGTCCCGGCCGAACCGGATCGAACCTGGCTCGAGCTGTCCGGGCGCACGCTGCGCTTCGTGGCCGATACCGACGGCCGCACCGGGCTGGTCGGGGTCACGCTGCCGGCAACCGACCGGGATCGCGCCGGGCACAGCTTCCGGCTCTCCGGCGTGCAGTTTCGCTTCAGCTGATCGCGACCGGCGGCGCGAACTGCTCCCGCAACACCCGCTTGAGCAACTTCCCGCTGGCGTTGCGAGGCAGCGCCGAGACGAAGGCCACCCCGACCGGGCACTTGTAGTGGGCCAGCCGATCTCGTGCGTACCGGATCAGTTCCGCCGCCTCGACCTCGGATCCCGGTGCCCGCACCACTATGGCAAAAGGTGATTCGCCCCAGTCCGCCGAGGCGATTCCGATCACCGCGACCTCGGCGACGCCGGGATGACCGGTCAGCACCGACTCGACCTCGGCCGGGAAGACGTTCTCCCCGCCACTGACGATCATGTCCTTCAGCCGGTCATGCAGGTACAGGTAGCCCTGCTCGTCGAAGCTGCCGCCGTCTCCGGTGCGCAACCACCCGTCCGGGGTGAACACCGCCGCGGTCTCGGCCGGCCGGCGCCAGTACCCCTGCATCAGGTGGCCGCCGCCGACCAGCACCTCCCCGCGCTGGCCCGGCGGCAGGTCCTGCAGCGTGTCCGGGTCGACCACCCGCAGTCCGACCCCGGGCATCGGCCGCCCGACCGAGCGCAGCTGGTGCTCGCGCCCGGGCGGTGGCAGATGGTCCTGCGGCCACAGGACCGTTACCCCGCCGGTGGATTCGGTCAGGCCGTAGCTCTGGATGAACTTGCAGCCGAACAGCTCCGTGGCGGCCTGGATGATCGGCAGCGGCATCGGGGCCGAGCCGTAGACCAGGTACTTCAACGCCGACCAGTCCGCCGTGGCCGCAGCCGGTAGCTGGACCAGACGTTGGATCAGGGTCGGTACCACCGCGGCGTGCGAGACCCGCCGGCTCACCAGCAACTGCATGAGTGCGGCCGGTTCGGTCGCCAACTCCAGCAGCAGCGCCGCGCCGTTCAGGTTGGCCACCATGGCCAGACCGAGACCGGAGACATGGAAGTAGGGAATCGGGGCCATCGCCACCGAGGTCTCGTCCAGCTCCATGTCCCAGTGCATGGTGGCCAGCGCCTGCCCGATCGAGCCACCGGTCAGCACGATTCCCTTCGGCAGCCCGGTTGTCCCCGAGGTGTAGAGGATCACCGCCGGCTCGTCGGGTCCGGGTTCGACGCCCGGGTCGGTGCTCGGTTGCCGGGCCAACCAGGCCTCGTACTGCTCGGCGGTCACCACCACCAGCCCGGCCGGCGGGTCGAGCAGCCCGGGCTCGCCGCGGCCCTGCACCAGCACTTTCGGCTCGGCATCGGCCAGGATCTGGCTGATCTCGCCGGGCGCGAGCCGATGGTTGAGCGCGGTGAGGATCGCGCCGAGCTTGGCGGTCGCGTAGAAGACCTCGAGAAACGCCGGTGAATTGACGCCGAGATAGGCAACCCGGTCGCCCGCTGAGACTCCCTGGGCCCGCAGCGCGTGCGCGACTTGGGAGGAGCGGCGGTCCAGCTCGGCGAAGCTGGTCGACCGGTCCGGTTCGATGATGGCCGGCCGCTCCGGGCTGACCTGCGCTCGAGCCCGGACAATACCGGCCAGATTGCGCACCGGTCCCCGATCGCCCGGTAATTGCGCCCAGATACGACCCGACGTCATGGCGCTGACGCTACAACTAGCAGAGTCACAAGTCGAGATCGACGCTGCCGGACCGCCCTCAGCCGCCGGAGTTCTCCACCTCCGCGCCGAACGGCACCTGTCGTGACGATCTGTCGGCCAGCCAGTTCTCGGGCAGGCTGACCTTCTTGTCGCCGGTGGTGCGACCCCGCGGCTGGCCCAGAATCGCTTGTGGGAAAGGCTGGTCCTGGTCCAGCTGGGCCAGCAGTTCGGCCAGCTCGGCCAGGCTCGAGGCCATCGCCAGCTTCGTCCGGAGCTCGCTTCCGACGGAGAATCCCTTGAGGTACCAGGCAACGTGCTTGCGAAAGTCGATCACCCCCCGCTCCGGGCCGAGCCAGTCGGCCAGCAGCTCGGCGTGCCGGAACATGCCGGCCGCCACCCGGTCCAGGCCGGGCAGTGCCGTGCGTTCCTCGCCCCGGAAAGCCGCGGCCAGATCGCCGAACAACCAGGGGCGACCCAGGCAGCCCCGACCGACCACGACGCCGGCGCAACCGGTCTGGCGCACCATCCGGACCGCGTCCGCCCCTTCCCAGATGTCGCCGTTGCCCAGGACCGGAATGTCGAGCAGCTGCACCAGATCGGCGATCGCGTCCCAGTGCGCCTGGCCGCCGTAGTACTCGGCGGCGGTGCGTCCGTGCAGGGCGACGTAGCCCACGCCGGCCTCCTGGGCCCGCAGCCCGGCCTCGCGGTAGGTCAGGTGGTCAGCGTCGATGCCCAGCCGCATCTTGACCGTGACCGGCACCTGTCCGGCGGCCGCCCGAACCGCTGAGCTCACGATGTCGGAGAAGAGATTGATCCGCCACGGTAAGGCTGAGCCGCCGCCGCGCCGGGTCACCTTGGGGACCGGGCAGCCGAAGTTCAGGTCGACGTGATCGGCCAGCCCCTCCTCGACGATCATCTGCACTGCCTGCCCGACCACGACCGGATCCACCCCGTACAGCTGGATCGAGCGTGGCTGCTCGTCCGGCGCGAACGTGATCATGTGCATGGTCTTCTGGTTGCGCTCGACCAGGGCCCGGCTGGTGATCATCTCCGAGATATAGAGGCCGGCGCCGTACTCGCGGCACAGCCGTCGAAACGCGACGTTGGTGATGCCGGCCAGTGGGGCCAGCACCACCGGCGGGTCGACGGTGATCCGCTCCCCCAGCCGCAGCGGCGGGGCGACGGGGGTGACGACGGCGGTCATGCCGGGCTCAGCAACCTGGCAATCGCTGGCCCAAGTAGGCCGCGACCTGATCGAGCGCGACCCGATCCTGGGTCATCGCGTCGCGTTCCCGGATGGTCACCGCCTGATCGTCGAGGGTGTCGAAGTCGATGGTGATGCAGTACGGCGTGCCGATCTCGTCCTGCCGGCGGTAACGCTTGCCGATGGCCTGGGTCTCGTCGTATTCGAGGTTCCAGTACTGGCGCAGCTCGGCCGCCAGCTCCCGCGCCTTGGGCGTCAGGTCGGCGTGCTTGGACAGCGGCAACACCGCCACCTTGACCGGGGCCAGCCGGGGGTCGAGCCGGAGCACCGTGCGCTTGTCCACGCCGCCCTTGGTGTTCGGGGCCTCGTCCTCGTGGTAGGCGTCGAGCAGGAAGGCCAGGGTGGCCCGGGTCAGCCCGGCAGCCGGCTCGATCACGTACGGGTAGTAGCGCTGCTCGCCCTCGGGCCGGCTGGCGTCGAAGAAGCGCAGGTCGACGCCGGAGTGCTCGGCGTGGGTGGACAGGTCGAAGTCGGTTCGGTTGGCGATGCCCTCGAGCTCGTCGAATTCCTTGCCCCCGAAATTGAATCGGTACTCGATGTCGACGGTTCGCTTGGAGTAGTGCGACAGCTTCTCCTTGGGGTGCTCGTACCGGCGCAGGTTGTCCGGGTTGAGGCCGAGGCCGATGTAGAAGTCCCACCGGTGCTGGATCCAGTACTCGTGCCACTGCTCGTCGGTTCCGGGCTCGACGAAGAACTCCATCTCCATCTGCTCGAACTCGCGGGTCCGGAAGATGAAGTTGCCCGGGGTGATCTCGTTGCGGAAGGACTTGCCGGTCTGGGCGATGCCGAACGGCGGCTTCTTGCGGGCGGTGGTGACCACGTTGGCGAAGTTGAGGAAGATGCCCTGGGCCGTCTCCGGGCGCAGGTAGGCCAGGCCCGACTCGTCCTCGACCGGGCCGAGGTGGGTGCGCAGCATGCCGGAGAACTGCCTGGGCTCGGTCCAGGCCTTGTTGCCGCAGTTCGGGCAGCTGATCCCGGCCAGCCCGCCCTCCGGGGCCCGGCCCTTGCGCCGCTCGAAGTCCTCCTCCAGGTGGTCGACCCGGTACCGGCGGTGGCACACCGTGCACTCGGTGAGCGGGTCGGAGAAGGTGGCGAGGTGGCCGGAGGCCTCCCACACCGCCGGTGGCAGCACGATCGAGGAGTCCAGGCCGACCACGTCGTCGCGACTGGTGACCATCGCCTTCCACCACTGCCGGCGCAGGTTCTCCTTGAGCTCGACCCCGAGCGGGCCGTAGTCCCAGGCCGAGCGGGTTCCGCCGTAGATCTCGGCCGCCGGGAAGACGAAGCCACGGCGCTTGGCCAGGCTGACAACGGCGTCATTGCGATCCACGGGCACGGCGGGAATCTCCATCAGGGACGAGCGGGCAGCGACGCCTCCAGGGTATCGGGCGCGCCAACCGGCTTCGTACTCTCGCGCCCGGCCCGCCGCTCCCACCGGGTGAACAGGTGGTTGACCACTCCGGTCAGCAGCCAGCCGAGCAGGATGTCGAACACGTAGTGCTCGGCGGCGTAGACGAGCGTGAAGGCCATCACCAGCGCGTAGCCGGCCAGCAGCGGGCGCCATCGCTTGCGCAGCCGGCGCCAGAAGAAGACCGTGATCAGGCTGGAGATCGCCGCGTGCAGCGACGGCACCGCGGCCACCTCGTTCGAGGTCGCCTGGCCCTCGTCGACCAGGGCTCGGGCCTGCGGCACCCCGAGCTTGTCCCAGCCACGGGTCGAGATCCGCTCGATCCACGGGGCCGCGCCCTGGTGGCTCAGCGTCACCTTGCCCAGCATCCCGCCGTCCTGGATGAAGCCGGGGTGCTGGTCCATGCACGACGGGTCGGACGGTCCACCGATCACGTCGGAACTGTGGCACAGCGCTGCCGCCCAGGGCGGCGCGGCCGGGAACGCCACGAACCCGACCAGGCCGATGAAGGAGATCGCCACGAACCGGAGGATGAACTGCTTCCACCGCACCCGGTTTCGCACGTAGAGGACGCCGGCGACCACGTAGGGCAGGAAGAAGAAGGAGACGTAGACCAGGCTGACGATCACCTCCCACCACGGCGGAAACGGTTCCTTCAGCTTCGATTGCAGCCAGACGGTCGGCTCGTGACCGAAGAACAGCGCCCTGTCGAAGTTGATCTGCAGGTGCCATTCGGTCGGTCGGCCGAACCACAGGGCGGCGCCCCGGGTGTAGTCGTAGAGCAGCAGGACCAGGGCGAACGGCAACCAGTCGCGCACGACCAGCAGCGCGTTGCGGTGGCCGATGCTGGCGGCCATCAACCCGGTGCAGATGCAGATCAGCAAGGTGTTGCGGTCGTAGGTGATGCCGTCGCGACG
>Ga0187809_10000689_pt1 | contig 17228 bp, 14 predicted proteins | sample NC_wetland_sal_i_8_FD_132415 | JGI IMG/M metagenome (GOLD analysis project Ga0187809, IMG submission 132415) | Wetland sediment microbial communities from Neuse River Estuary, North Carolina, USA - ASW_4 | ecosystem: Environmental > Aquatic > Freshwater > Wetlands > Sediment | place: USA: North...
CGCCGGCCTTCACCGCCGGCAGGAACTTCTGCACCACCCACTGCTCGCGGAAGGTCACGGCGAACATGTCGTAGAGCGAGCCGAAATTGAGGTCGTCGCGGGTGATGCGGAACACCGCGCCGCCGCCGTGGCCGTACAACGGCTTCATGACGATGTCGCCGTGCTCGGCGCGGAACGCCTTGATCTCGTTGAGGTCGCGCGTGATCAGGGTCGGCGGCATCAGGTCGGGAAACAGCGTGACGAAGACCTTCTCCGGCGCGTTGCGCACGTGCGCGGGGTCGTTGACCACTAGGGTCTTCGGCTGGATGCGCTCGAGGAAATGCGTGGTCGTGACGTAAGCGAGGTCGAAGGGCGGGTCCTGCCGCAGCAGCACGACGTCGAATTCGGTCAGGTCGGCGCGCCGCGCGGTGCCGAGGTCGAAGTGGTCGCCCGGCTGGTCGCGCACCGTCAGCGGCTCGACCGACGCGAACAGCTTCCCGTCGAGCAGCGCCAGCCGGTCCGGCGTGTAGTACGAAAGTCGGTGGCCGCGCGCCTGCGCTTCGAGCAGCAATGCGAATGTGGAATCGCCTTTGACGTTGATCCGGGCGATCGGGTCCATCTGCACCGCAATGTTCAGACTCATGGCTGCTCTCGGCTGTCTCTGTTCCACGTTTCGCGCGAAGAAAAATAGAGCGTTAACCCATTATTGCCACTATGCCCCGGCCGCGCGGGTAGGGGCAGGCTGTGACCGTTCCAAAGCTTTCCATCTCCACCAAGCTCTATGCGACTTTCGCCCTGATGGCCATCGGGGCGGTTCTGCTCGACACCGTCGTCGACCAGAACGGGTCGCTCTGGAAGACCGCGGCCGCGGCGATCCTGTTTCTCGGCACCGTGGTGCTGGCGATCGTGGGTGTGCGCAGCGTCGCCGGCGCCGTCGCCGACCTGACGGAGGCGACCGGGCAGATCGCAGCCGGCCAGGCGAACGTCGCGATTCCCGCCTGCGAGCGGAACGACGAAGTCGGCGCGCTGGCGCGCTCGATCGCCGTCTTCCAGCAGACGATGGTTCGCAACGTCGAGCTCAATCGCACCGTCTCGGGCGACGCCGAGGAGCGCGCCAAAAGGCAGAGCGTCATGTCGGCCGAGATCGCCCGCTTCTCGGGACATATCGAATCGACGCTGTCCGACCTCGGGCGCATCTCGGACGAGATGCTCACGGCGTCGAGCCAGCTCGCGGGCGTCGCCGATACCGCCACCGGAAAGACAGTGCGCGCGGAAACCGCCTCGTCGGAAGCCTCCGCCAATGTCCGCGACATCGCGTCGGCCGCGGACGAACTGTCGGCGTCGGTGAACGAGATCGACCGTCAGGTGGCGCAGTCGACCGCCATCGCCGGCAAGGCGGTCGCCGAGGCCGAGGCGACCAACGTGGCGGTGAAGGAGCTGGGCGAGGCCGCCGCGCGCATCGGCGACGTCGTCAAGCTGATCAACGACATCGCCGAGCAGACCAACCTTCTGGCGCTCAACGCCACCATCGAGGCGGCGCGGGCCGGTGAGGCCGGCCGCGGCTTCGCGGTGGTCGCCGGCGAGGTCAAGGCGCTGTCCGGCCAGACCAGCCGCGCCACGGAAGAAATCCGCACGCAGATCGACGGCATGCAGCGCGCCACGGCGCGCTCGATCGGCGCGATCACCGCGATCGAGCACACGATCCGCGAGATCGGCAACATCTCCGGCGCCATCGCCGCGGCGGTGACCGAGCAGGGCGCCGCGACGCAGGAGATCGCGCGCAGCGTCGAGATCGCCGCGCACCGCACCATCGAGACCGCCAGTGAAGTCGCCTCGGTCGGCACGGCGACGCAGGACACGCGCACCAGCGCCGTCGCCGTCAAGTCGGTCGCTGACGATCTCGGCCGCGTCGCCGGCCGCATCCGCGCGCAGGTCGACGAATTCTTCGAGCGGCTAAGCGCTTAGGCATTTCTGTCGTCCCCGCGGAAGTGGGGACCCATACTCCGTGCCCTCTCGATATGCTGCGGCGTATGGGTCCCGGCTCTCGCGCAAGCGCGCTCGGCCGGGACGACAGTCAGGCCTCGAACGCCGCCTGGATGTGGCGCGGAAACTTGCCCGGCGCCACCAGCATCGCGTCGAAGCGGATGTCGGTGATCGACGGGTCCGGATAGGTCGCGAGCCACGCTTCGGCCGCGGCGGCGATGCGCGCGCGCTGGCGCGGCGTCACCGATTCCGCCGCCGCGTCGAGATCGTTGCGCGCCTTCACCTCGACGAACACCAGCAGCGATCGCCGCCGCGCGACGATGTCGATCTCGCCGACCGGACTGCGCCACCGCCGCGCAATGATGCGGAAGCCTTTGGCCACGAGCAGCGCCGCGGCGCGGCTCTCCGCCGACAGGCCGGTGCGGAACGCCGCCTGTCGCTCGGGGCTCGGCTCCGCCTTCGCCTTGTCCGGCTTGGGGCGCAGGCCGGGCGATCTGAACCGGCTCGGGTCCATCAGTCCTCGCCACCCTTCGAGAGCTCGAGCGCGCGCTGGTAGACCTCGCGCTTCGGCTTGCCGGTCGCCAGCGCCACCTCGCCGACGGCGTCCTTGACCGACACGCGCGTCAGCGCGCGCCGCAACAGGTCGTCGACGTCGGCCGGCGCGGTCTCCTCCTCCGGCGGCGGCGACACGACGACGACGAATTCGCCGCGCGTCTCCGCGCCCCGCGCGTAATCGCCGGCGAGATCGGTCAGCGTGCCGCGCCGCACCTCCTCGTGCAGCTTTGTCAATTCGCGGCAGATGGCCGCCGTCCGGCCGCCCAGACCCGAAGCGAGATCGTCGAGCGCCTCGGCGATACGCGGACCGCTTTCGAACAGCACCAAGGTTGCGGGCATTGTCGCCAGGGCGGCGATGCGCTTCTGCCGCGCCACCTGCTTCGGCGGCAGGAAGCCTTCGAAGAAGAACCGGTCGGTCGGCAGGCCGGCGACCGTCAGGGCGGTGAGCACCGACGAGGCGCCGGGCACCGCGACGACCGGGAAGCCGGCGTCCTGCACGTCACGCACCAGCCGGTAACCGGGGTCGGAGATGAGCGGCGTCCCGGCGTCCGAGACCAGCGCGACCGCTTCGCCGGCGGCCAGCCGCGCCAGCAGCTTCGGGCGCGCGGTTGTGGCGTTGTGGTCGTGGTAGGGCGTCAGCGGCGTCTCGATACCGAATCGATCGGCCAGCTTACGGGTGACGCGCGTGTCCTCGCAGGCGATCACGTCGGCACCGGCGAGGATTTCGAGCGCCCGGAGCGTGATGTCACCGAGATTGCCGATGGGCGTGGCGACGAGATAGAGGCCCGGCTTCGCCTTCGGCGCCTCCATGGTCGCGCCGAACGGTGCGTAACAATGTCGCCGGGCGCTCTCGGACGTGTCGGAAGGGGCCATGGCGGCACTCTAGACGCGTCTGTCGGCGCCGTCAGCCTCGCGGCGGATTCGCTCGGTTCTTCACAGGCTTAACTTTTGCGCGACAAAATCATCAGGAGTCGCTAGGACTTGAGCCCATCGGGATCGGGGAGCCGCCATGGCGGGGACTGGTGAGGGAAAGGAACTGTTGTCGCGCGGCCGTCGCCGCCTGCTGACTGCATTCGGCCTCGCCGCCGCCGGTGTCGCGCTCGCCGCCTGCTCCAGCACCAGCCTCAACCAGCTCGGCGACACGCAGCCTTTACCGCAGGCGGAGCCGCAGCCACAGGCGGCCGAGCTGCCGCCCGCCGGCACGATCGGCACCGGCCAGGTTCGCGTCGGCCTCATCCTGCCGCTGTCGGCACCCGGCAACGCCGGCGTGGCGGCGCAGTCGATGAAGAACGCCGCCGAGATGGCGCTGGCCGAGTTCAAGCAGCCGAACATCCAGCTTCTGGTGAACGACGACGGCGGCACGCCGCAGGGCGCGGCAGCGGCGGCGCAGCAGGCGCTGGCCGGCGGCGCGGAGATCATCGTCGGGCCGCTGTTCGCGCAATCCGTCACCGCGGTCGGTCAGGTCGCGCGCTCGCGCGGCATTCCGGTGATCGCCTTCTCGACCGACTCCAGCGTCGCGGCGCCCGGCGTCCATCTCCTGAGCTTCCTGCCGGAGACCGACGTCAGACGCATCGTCGATTACGCGATCTCCCGCGGCAAGCGCTCGTTCGCGGCGCTGCTGCCCGACAACGCCTATGGCAGCGTCGTGCAAGCGGCATTCCAGCAGGAGGTGCCGCGCCGCGGCGGCCGCATCGTCGCGCTGGAGAAATATCCGGTCGACCCCGGCCGCACTTCGGAAGCCATCAAGCGCGTGGCGCAATCGGCGAGCCATGCCGACGCGATCTTCATCCCGGACGACGGCACGATGGTGCCGAACATCCTGCAGCAGCTCGCCGCCGACGGCGTCAACCTCCGGCGCATCCAGTTGCTCGGCACCGGGCTGTGGGCCGACAACCCGCAGCTCGCGGGCGACAAGCTCGCCGACGGCGGCTGGTATCCCGCGCCCGACACGGCCGGCTTCCGCAGCTTCGCCGCGCGTTACCGCGCGCGCTACGGCCAGGACCCGGTGCGCACCGCGACCTTGAGCTACGACGCGGTGGCGCTGGTCGCCGCGCTGGTGAAGACGCAAGGCACGCAGCGTTTCACCGAGCAGGTGCTGACCAATTCGTCCGGCTTCGCCGGGATCGACGGCGTCTTCCGCTTCCGCCCCGACGGCACCAACGAGCGCGGCCTTGCCGTGCTGCAGATCGCGCCCGGCGGCCCCCGCGTGATCAGTCCGCCGCCGAAGTCGTTCGGCTCGGGGACGTGAGCTTGGCCGTCATTCCGGGGCGCGGCCGAAGGCCGCGAACCCGCAATCCAGAAACAAGCTCCGGTCCATGCGTCTGGATTCCGGCTCTCGCGCTTCGCCGGAATGACAAGCCTGCGGCTTACGCCGCCAGGTCCGCGACCACCGCGTCCAGCACCGGGAAGCCGGACGGCGTCACGCGCAGGCGGCCGTCCGCGGTGGTCTCGACCGCGCCTTCGTCGCGCAAAATCGAGACGCGCTTGGGATCGAGCGTGCGGCCGGCGATCGCCGTGTAGCGCGACGGTTCGATGCCCTCGACGAGGCGCAGCCCCATCAGCAGGTATTCGTCGGCGGTCTCGCCCGGCGTCAGTGCTTCGTCGACGATCAGGCCATGGCCCTTCGCCTCGACGCGCATGATCCAGCTCTCGGGACGCTTCTCGGTCTCGGTGGCGCAGCGGCGGCCGTCGATGGTGAGGCGGCCGTGCGCACCCGGACCGACGCCGGCGTAATCGTGGCCGCGCCAGTAGATCAGGTTGTGCCGGCACTCGGCGCCCGGCCGCGCGTGATTCGAGATCTCGTAGGCGGGCAGGCCGGCATCGGCGCAGACCCGTTGCGTCAGGTCGTAGAGATCGCGGCCCAGATCGTCGTCCGGGGTGATCAGCTTGCCGGCCTTGTGCAGACCGTAGAACGGCGTGCCGTGCTCGATGGTCAACTGATAGAGCGAGAGGTGCTCGGCCGCTTCCGCGATGGCGCGCTTGAGCTCGGCCTCCCATGACGCGAGCGTCTGCCGCGGCCGCGCGTAGATGAGATCGAACGAATAGCGGTCGAAGATCGCGCGGGCGACGGCGACGGCATCGAGCGCTTCCTGCGCGCTGTGCAGCCGGCCCAGTTCCTTGAGCGACGCGTCGTCGAGCGCCTGCACGCCGAGCGAGACGCGGTTGACGCCGGCGGTGCGATAGCCGCGGAAGCGCGTCGCTTCGACGCTGGTCGGATTGGCTTCGAGCGTCACCTCGGCCTCGGGTGACACGGTCCAGTGCTTCGCGATCGCGTCGAGGATCGCCTGCACCGATTCCGGCTGCATCAGCGACGGCGTGCCGCCGCCGAAAAAGACGCTCGACACCGTGCGCCCCGGAGCGCGCTGCGCCGTACTCGCAAGTTCCGCCGCAATGGCGCGCACATAGCGCGGCTCGTCGTAGCCGCCGTGCCGGACGTGGCTGTTGAAGTCGCAATACGGGCACTTCGACAGGCAGAACGGCCAGTGCACATAGACGGCGAAAGGGGCGGGATTCGGTGAACTCATGTTAACTATCTTAGTCCCTGGGACCCCGCGCGAAAAGCACGCGCAGGTTTTCCCGGCGGATAAGTCGTTAAAATTGTAACGAATTATGGCGGCGGCAAGGGGCGCGCGCGGCGTCCGCACGACGAACGCCGTCACGCCGGCCGCGACCTGACCGCTCAGCCGAGATGCGGTCCCGGACCCTGGGCCGCTTCCAGCACCGCGGCGCGCCATTCCTGCTTGACCGGCAGGATGGGCGGCATCGGCGCGAACTCGCTCGCGGCGGTGTCCGGCGCGATCGATTCGATGTTTTCCGAAAGCGACGCCCGGCGCATGAACAGGTTGTAGAGGAGCCACTGGCTGCGGGAGCGCGGACCGAACAGCGGGTAGCGCTTCGCGATCGAGGACGCCGAATAGAACCGGTGGTAGGCGCGCTCCTGGCCGATGCGCAACTCGTCGGGCTCCATCTGCGCCGGCCGGTACACCACATGGCCCTGGTCGTACATGGTCCAGTCGAAGGAGGCGATGCGGTTCGCCCGCTTCATCTCGTACCAGGTGAGAGTTCCCGGATACGGGGTGAGCACGGAGAAGGCGCAGGCGTCGTAGCCGGAGGCGACGTTGAAGTCGACGGTCTCGTCGAACACCGAGTTGTCGTCGCCGTCGAAGCCGAACATGAACAGGCCGAAGACGATGATGCCGTAGGAGTGCACCTTGTCGACCAGCGCGGCGAAGCTTTCCGGCCGGTTGACGTGCTTGTGCACGCTTCTGAGCGTCGAGCGGGAAATCGATTCGAAGCCGATGCTCAACATCGTACAGCCGCTTTCCGCGGCGAGCTCGAGCATGCGGTCGTCCTGCGCGAGCTTCGATGTCACGCCGGCCTGCCATTTGATGCCGCGGCCTTTCAGCGCGCGCATGACCTCCTTCGGGCGTTCGGGTGTGCCGAAGAAGTCGGCGTCGTTGATGGAGACCGTGCGGGCGCCGCAATTCTCCATCTCGTGGATGACTTCGTCGACCGGACGATAGCGGAACTTCAGGCCGTTCATCAGCGGCTCGGCGCAGAAGGTGCAGCCCTGATGACAGCCGCGCGACGTCTGCACGAAAGTCTTGTTCACGTAGCGGTGCTTCTTGAGCAGGTCGTAGCGCGGCATCGGCATTCCGACCATCGGATGCAGCTTGTCCGACTTGTAGGTGCCGCGCATGTCGCCCGACTCGAGATCGTCGAGCAGTTTGTCGATGACGAGCTCGACTTCGCCGATCACGACGGCGTCCGCGTGCTGCAAGGCCTCCTGCGGTATGAAACTCGGATGCACGCCACCCATGACCACCGGCGTGCCCATGGCGCGAAATTTATCGGCGATCTCGTAGCCGCGGTTGACGTAACTGGTCATGGCGGAGATCCCGACCAGATCCGCCTTCAGATCGAAGTCGATCGTCTCGATGTTCTCGTCGGTGAGGACGACCTCGTATCTGTCGCGCGGGATGCAGGCTGCGACGGCGAGAAGCCCGGCCAAGGGCGAGTAGAGCGCGCGGTTGAAGTAGATGGGCCGGGTGGTGAGCGAATCGGTCTTCGGGTTGATCAGATGGATGACGCGTGAGCGCACGGAATCCCCTCCGTTCTGCGAGGCGGGTCGTGGCCCAACGGCGCTGCGTCGGAGATGGTTGCTGTGCGGAGTATCGCGCTCAGGCGTGCTTGCGCAGGCAGGCGTCGGCGAGCGCGATGAAGGCGCGCGCGCGATGCGACAGGCCCTGGCCCTGCGGCGGCAGGCCGTGTTTTTCCTCGGCGGTCATCTCGCCGAAGGTGCGGTCGAAGCCGTCCGGCTGGAACAGCGGATCGTAGCCGAAGCCGAGGAACCCGCGCGGCGGCCACACCGCGACGCCGTCGACGCGGCCTTCGAACTCCTCGACGTGTCCGTCGGGCCAGGCGAGGCAGAGCGCCGCGATGAAATGCGCGCGACGCTGCTCCGGCGTGCGCGCGCCGCGCTCGATGAGCAGCGTCTGGATGCGGTTCATGGCACCGCGGAAGTCCATGTCCGGTCCCGCCCAGCGCGCCGAGTAGATGCCCGGATCGCCACCGAGCGCATCGACGACAAGGCCGGAATCGTCGGCGAAGGCCGGCTTGCCGGTCGCGCGCGCGGCGGCCTCGGCCTTGATGCGCGCATTGGCGCGGAAGGTCGTGCCGGTCTCGTCCGGCTCGGGCAGGCCGAGCTCGCCCGCCGACTGCGCCTCGATGCCGTAGGGCGCCAGCAATTCGCGCATTTCGCGCAGCTTGCCGGAGTTGTGCGTGGCGATGACGATGGGGCCGGTGAGGTGGCGGGGCATGGATCCGTTTCTTGTCCCTGCGGGGGTATGGGGCCGGCTGCGGCTCTCCACATGTCATGGCCGGGCTTGTCCCGGCCATCCCGCTTATGGAGGCACAGTGCCCGCCCGAACGGGGTCACCGGGACAAGCCCGGTGACGACAAGCAATCTTACATCACCGCCATTTTCTGCAGATCGACCAGCTTGCCGATGCCTTTGCGCGCCAGCGACAGGAGCGCCATGAACTGGTCCTCGCTGAACGGCGTGCGTTCGGCGGTCGCCTGGATCTCGACGATGTTGCCGTTGCCGCTCATGACGAAATTGGCGTCGGTTTCGGCTTCCGAATCCTCGGCGTAATCGAGGTCGAGCACCGCAGTGTTGTTGTAGACGCCGCAGGACACCGCCGCGATGTGGTCGCGCATCACGTCGGTCTTGATCATGTCGCGCCCGCGCATCCAGGTGAAGCAGTCGGCGAGCGCCACCCAGGCGCCGGTGATCGAGGCGGTGCGGGTGCCGCCGTCGGCCTGGATGACGTCGCAGTCGATGGTGATCTGGCGTTCGCCCATCGCCTGCAGATCGACCACGGAGCGCAGCGAACGGCCGATCAGCCGCTGGATCTCGACGGTGCGGCCGCCCTGCTTGCCGGCGGAGGCCTCGCGGCGGGTGCGCTCGGAGGTGGCGCGCGGCAGCATGCCGTATTCGGCGGTGACCCAGCCGCGGCCCTGACCCTTGAGCCAGGGCGGCAGCCGCTCCTCGAGACTGGCCGTGACCAGGACGTGGGTGTCGCCGAACTTCACGAAGCACGACCCCTCGGCGTATTTCACCACCCCGCGCTCCAGCGATACCGGGCGCAGTTCATCGACCTGTCGGCGGCTCGGCCGCATCATCTGGCGTTCCTTCTGTCGGTTTGCGGCGCTCACCATAACCATCCGCCCGGCTTGAACAAGGGCGGCACAATGGTCAATTCTGTCATGGGTTTGAGGAGTTACCGCCTTGGCGTCCCATGATGTCCCGATCGGCTCGTCGCAGGTCACGCTCGCGTCGCTCAACGAGCGCTCGCGCGAGATCTTCCGCTCGATCGTCGAAAGCTATCTGACCACCGGCGAACCGGTCGGCTCGCGCAATCTCGCGCGCATCCTGCCGATGAGCCTGTCGCCGGCGTCGGTCCGCAACGTCATGTCGGACCTCGAGCATCTCGGCCTCATCTTCGCGCCGCATACGTCGGCCGGGCGGCTGCCGACGGAACTGGGCCTGCGCTTCTTCGTCGATGCGCTGATGCAGGTCGGCGATCTGTCCGAGCAGGACCGGCACAACATCGAGGCGCAGGTGGCCGGCATCGGCTCCGGCAAGTCGGTCGAGGACGTGCTCACCGAGGCGTCGCAGGCGCTGTCGGGGCTGACGCGCTCGGCCGGCATCGTGCTGACCGCCAAGAACAATGTCCGCCTCAAGCACATCGAATTCGTGCGCCTGGAGCCGGAGCGGGCGCTGGTCGTCATGGTGGCGGAGGACGGCCAGGTCGAGAACCGCGTCCTGCCGGTGCCGCCGGGCCTGCCGACGTCCTCGCTGGTCGAGGCCGGCAATTTCCTCAACGCGCGCCTGCGCGGCAAGACGATCGGCGACCTCCGCACCGAGATCGAGAAGTCGGTGGCCGAGGGCCAGGCGGAACTCGATCAGCTGACCCAGAAGATCATCGCCAACGGCCTGGCGAGCTGGTCGGGCGGCGATACGGAAGAGCGCAAGCTCATCGTTCGTGGCCACGCCAACCTGCTGGAGGACCTGCACGCCCTCGACGACCTCGAGCGGGTGCGGCTCCTGTTCGACGCGCTGGAGACCAAACGCGGCGTCATCGACCTGCTCGGCCGCGCCGAGATCGCCGAGGGCGTCCGCATCTTCATCGGCTCGGAGAACAAGCTGTTCTCGCTGTCCGGCTCATCGACCATCGCCGCGCCCTACCGCGACAGCAAGGGGCGGGTTGTGGGGGTCATCGGCGTCATCGGGCCGACCCGGCTGAACTACACCCGCATCGTGCCGATGGTCGACTACACGGCCAGGGTGGTCAGCCGGCTCCTCTCCGGCGCTTGATTTTTGAGCCCCGAGGCCTGATATGCCGGGCATCCGACGACATTTCAGGGTGGATTGAGCACGATGACGGATTCGACCGCTTCGGCCGAAAACAGCGAGATCAAGACCGACGCGCCGCAGGGCGAGGCGCAGGCCGCCGATCCCGTGGCGGCGGCGCAGCGCGAGGCCGCCGAGTACAAGGACAAGCTGCTCCGCACCTTGGCGGAGATGGAGAACCTGCGCCGGCGCACCGAGCGCGAGGTCGCGGACGCCCGGGTCTACGGCATCGCCAGCTTCGCCCGCGACGTGCTGGCGGTGGCCGACAACATGCACCGCGCGCTGGAGGCGATCGGCCCCGAGCTGCGCGAGGGCGGCGACGCCAACGTCAAGGTGCTGATCGAAGGCGTGGAGTTGACCGAGCGCGAACTGCTCAAATCGCTGGACAAGAACGGCGTGCGCAAGTTCTCGCCCGAAGGCGAGAAGTTCGACCCGAACGTTCACCAGGCGATGTACGAGGTGCCGAACGCCGACGTGCCGCCCGGCCACGTGGCCCAGGTCGTGCAGGCCGGCTACATGATCGGCGATCGCGTGCTGCGCCCGGCGCTGGTCGGCGTCGCCAAGGCCGCGCCGAAGCCGGCGTCGAACGACGATCAGCCGAACTGAGCGCGTCCAGCTCCAGGTTCTGTGCACAGCCGCCCGCGCACCGGGCGGCTGTTTGCATTTTTGAGAATTGAAAGCCCGTCGCGCGTTCGCCAGCGCGGGCAAAGCCTTGCCGGCGACACTCACATTGGACCAAATCGAAACTGGCTGTTTTTCTTTACACCAATTCTAAGTTATTGATTTTTAAGCGTTTTTCCTTGACCGGCACGCCTGTGCCGGGGAATCCTCCGCCGCCATCAACGATGCGACGGAGACGAATATGCAGTCATTTTCTCAATTCACGCGCGGCGCGCTGATCGCGACCTTCGCGGCGCTCACACTCGGCGCCGCGGCCGCCGAGCCGCTCAAGGACGGTGCCGCCAACTACAAGCCTTTCGCCGTCGAGCAGATCGGCATCGCGCTCGCCGGCGCGAAGGAGCTGCAGGCCGCGACCAAGGCGGGCGACGCGAAGGCGGCGCAGGCGGCCTGGATCAAGTCGCGGAATGGCTGGGAAGCGGCCGAGCCGATCACCGGAGAGTTCTTCTCCAAGCTCGACGAGGCGATCGACGCCTGGCCGGACGCCAAGCAGGGCTATCACGCGATCGAGGCGGCGCTGTTTTCCGGCAAGCTCGCCGAGATCGCCGCGTCGACCGACAGACTGGTCGCCGACCTGACTGAATTCGACAAGGAGCTCAAGGCGCCCGGCTTCACGTTCACGCCGCAGGGTCTGATCAACGGCGCCACCAAGCTCGCCTACGAGGTCGGCGAGAACAAGTCGAAGGGCGGCGAATCGCCTTATGCGGGGACGTCGATCCTCGACATGCAACAGAACGTCGAGGGCATCGAGGCCGTCTACAAGCTGGTGTTCGAGGAGCCGCTCAAGGGTACGGACGCCAAACTCGCCGACGCGATCGACGACAAGATCGAGGACGTCGAGGGCCTGGTGAAGGTCGGCGATCTCAAGAAGGTCGACCAGGCGGCGCTCAAGCGCAACGGCGAGGAACTCGCCGTCATGCTGCAGAACGCTGCGCTCAAACTAAAGCTCAAGAAGCCGGCGGTGGGCGAGTGACGCCGATGCGTGCCGCCCGCTTCAGCCTCGGCATGGCGATGCTCCTCCTCGGCGCGGCGGCGGTCGCCGCGCCGATCACCACCAAGGAAGGCGTGCTGCCGCCCGGCACCGAGCTCGGAGACGGCGTCGGCGCGCAGCCGACCGAGCTCTTCGCCACGGAGCTGGCCGGCGGCAAGCGCTCCGACCAGCAAATCCTCGGCGATATGCTGTTCGCCTCGCCGGCTATCTTCGGCGGTGTCGCAAGGCAGGCGGGCATCAGCTGCAACACCTGCCACCCGCAGGGCGCCGGCAACGCGGCGCTCTACGTACCCGGGCTCTCCAGCCGTCATGGCACGTTCGACACCACCGGCGCGCTGTTCAATTCGAAGGCGGACAACCACGTTTTCGATCCGGTGACCGTCCCCAGTCTGCGCGGCGCGAAAGTCCTCGCGCCCTACGGGCACGACGGGCGCTTCGCATCGCTGCGCGACTTCGTGCGCAAAGTCGTCGTCAACGAGTTCGCCGGACCGGAGCCGTCCGACGAGGTGCTCGACGCGCTCGTTGCCTACGTGCAGGACATCGCTTTCCTCCCCAACCCCAAGCTCGAGAACGGCCGATTGACCGGAGCGGCGTCGACCGCCGCGCACCGCGGCGAGCGGATCTTCCATCGGCCGTTCCCGCACGACGCCGCGATGAGCTGCGCGAGCTGCCACCAGCCCTCCAGCGCCTTCGTCGACCATCAGGTGCACGACGTCGGCACCGGCGGCTTCTTCAAGACCAAGACGCTGATCGACGCCGACTTCAATGCGCCGTACTTCCACGACGGCCGCTTCGACAGCTACGGCCAGGTCGTCGGCTATTTCGATACGCACTTCGACCTCGGGCTGAGCGCTTCGGAGCGCGCCGATCTCGTCGCCTATCTCGAGGCCGTCGGCGACGCGGCGCAGCCGACGACACCCGACAGCGTCGAAAGCGAGCTCGCCGAGATCGCCGCCTTCGTCGGCGTGCTCGACACCGCCATCCGCGAACACAACGCCGCCATCGTCGCCATCACCGTCGACACCGTCGGCGACGAGTGGCGCGAACTTGGCGAGCGGATCCCGGAGGCAAAGGATACCAGCGTGCCGGGCGGATTGCGCGAACGCATCAAGGCGCGCGCAGCCGTGCGCGAGGCCGTTCTGGCGCTGCGCCGGATCGACATGGCGGCGTCGCGCGGCGACTTCGATGCCGCGACTGCGGCCTATGCCGATTACCGGGCGCAGGTGGCACCGGCTGCTGTCGCGATGGCCGCAGCCGAACCGTGGTCGCTGTTCAACACGCCGATACGGCGCGCGCACGTGGCCGCACTGGCGCGGCTGACCGCGCTCGCGAAGTAAAGCCGACATGAAATTTTGCAACGGGGTGACGAGGATGCATGGCGCGATGACGATCGAAATGGCACAACAGGGCGGGTATCGCAGAGCGGTGGGACGGACGGGCGTGAAACGCGTGGTGGCAATCGGCGCGCTGGCCGCGCTTTCGCTCACGGCGGCGCATGCGGCGGACCAGCCGAAGGCACCGAAGTCGATCTGGGAGCAGGATACCCTCACCGGTGACTGGGGCGGCGCGCGAACGGCGCTGAAAGACAAGGGCGTCGATTTCACGCTGACCTACATCAACGAGGTCTTCGGGGTCCTCAGCGGCGGGCAGCGCCGTCAGGCGAGCTACGAGGGGCGTTTCGAGTTCTCGGTCGATACCGACCTGCAGAAGCTGGTCGGCTGGACCGGCGCCACGACGCACGTGACCGTCTATCAGCTCCATAACAGTGGTCACGATGCCGTCGAGAACGTCGGCAGCATTTCCGATCCCAGCAACATCGATGCGCTGCCGACCACACGGCTGTTCACGGCCTGGTTCCAGCAGAACGCATACGACGATCGCGTGTCTCTGCGCATCGGCCAGATCGCCGCCGACGACGAGTTCCTGAACTCGACGACCGCGGCCGGACTGGTCAACGGCACGTTCGGCTGGGCCGACGTCGTCGCCGCCAACATGCTCAATGGCGGCCCGGCCTTCCCGCTGGCCACGCCGGGCGCGCGGCTGGCGCTGAAGCCCACGGACGCCCTGACGCTGCAGGCGGCGGTCTTCTCCGGCAATCCGGCCGGCAGCAATTGCACGGACACGCCGCAGCAGTGCGATCGCTACGGCACCACGTTCAGCTTCAGCGGCGGCGCGCTCTGGATGGGCGAGCTGCAGTATGCGGTCAATCAGGGCAAGGACGCTGTCGGACTGCCGGGCGTCTACAAGGTCGGCGGCTGGTACGCGACGACCAATTTCAACGACGTGCAGTACGGCCTCAATGCCAGCGGCGTGCAGGTCTCGCTGGGCGCGGACAACACGGCGACCCCGCTCACACACGCGGGCAACGGCGGCATCTATGGCGTGGCGGACCAGATGGTCTGGCGCGGCAAGGACTCGAGCCTCAATTTGTTCCTGCGCGGTGGCTACGCGCCGTCCGACCGCAACCTCGTGAACTACTACGTCGATGCCGGCGCAGGCCTGAAGGGGCCGTTGCCCGGCCGTCCCGACGACACGCTCACCTTCGGCGTCGCTTACGCCAGGATCAGCAAGGACATCGCCGCCGTCGATCAGGCGACCGTCCCGGCTGTCGTCGTGCGCGACTATGAGGCGGTGTTCGAATTGAACTACGCCATGCAATTGGCGCCGTGGTGGACGTTGCAGCCCGACGTCCAGTACATCGTGCATCCGAACGGCGGCCAAGACCCCAACGACCCGACGCAGCGGTTGGGCAACGCCTTCGTCGCCGGGGTGCGCAGCACCATCAAGTTCTGACGCCGGACCGGGACGTCATTTCCCGCCGATGCCGTCGCGCACGGCACGGAAGCGCGGGAACATGGCGTCCCACTCCGCGGTCGGGCTGACGCCGACGATGCGCATGAAGCCGCCGGAGCCGAAGCGCAGCCATTGCACCACCTTGACCGGCGCATTCGATGCGTCCTTCGCGGTGGCCCGCAGTTCGCTGCCGGGGAGCCCGTTGATCCGGATGTTTTCGCCCGACGTGATGGTGAGGTCGCGCACCGGCGAGGACCGGAGCAGGTCCTGCGCGAATCGCGGCCGGTCTTCCGGCTGACTCGGTCCGCCGCCGACCACGCTGACGACGATGTAGGCCGCGCCGTAAGGATTGCCGTCCGGCTTCTCGCTGAGGATGACGACGCCGTTCGGCAGGACCTGATGCACGTGGAAGCCGGCCCGGTCGCCGAGCTTGTAGGGCAGCAGGCCAAGCTGCTCCTCGACCGGCGTGGCGCGGAACGCCACGGTGTTCAGGACCTTTTCGACCACGGCGTCGGTGTAGAAGGCGCGCTGGCTGTCCGGCACCTGGATGGTGACGAACGCCGTGAAGCCCGTCGCCGGACCGGCGGCCGGCTTGGCCAGGAAGAACCACTTGTGGCCTGGCGTGCCGTCCTTCTCCTTGAAGTCGGCGGTCGCGAGCAGGGCGGTGCCGTTCTTGAACGGGAAGGGGCGGCGCGCGATGTTCGCCAGGTCCGGCTGTTTCGTCGACAACGACTTCTCAAGCCCGGTGTAGGCGGACACCGGCAAATCGAGGATGAGGATCGCGGCCTTCCGCTCGGGGTCCTCGAACCCGCTGAAGCGCCTGCTTGCAACCATGCCCGGCGGCGGCTCGAGGCCGATCCTCAGGCCGGGCGGAAACACCGGCTCGGCCATGGCCGGCGCGCCGAGGAGCAGTGAGACGAGGACGAAGGCCGAAAGGGCGCAAATGCGGGTCATCGGTAATCCGGTCAGCGGGGCTGGTGGCGAGTGTCGCACGGAGGGACGGGACGAAAGAAGTCGTTAACCGCCGATAGCCGCTTTTTGGCGGCAGACGCGGTCTCCTGCAACTGGGCAGGTCGGGGCCGAAAACTGAACAGGCAGAGGCACATCTTGCGGCCCCATGGGCCCCTCCTATATGAGCCAGTGAGCCGCGACCCGCGGTGAATCGCGTATCCAGGGGGCTGGATCGAGGGGGGCGTTGGCGGATGAGCCGCCGGCATCCCATTCGGGCGCCAAGTGGCCCGACCAGCCTGCCGCAATTTGAGAGGAAGAACCATGGGTAAGGTCATCGGCATCGACCTCGGCACGACCAATTCGTGCGTCGCCGTGATGGAAGGCAAGACGCCGAAGGTCATCGAGAACGCCGAAGGCATGCGCACGACGCCGTCGATCGTTGCTTTCACGGACGATGGGGAGCGTCTCGTCGGCCAGCCGGCGAAACGTCAGGCTGTCACCAATCCGGAAAAGACCATCTTCGCGGTCAAGCGCCTCATCGGACGGCGCTACGACGACCCGATGGTGGAGAAGGACAAGAAGCTCGTCCCCTACAAGATCTCCAAGGCGTCGAACGGCGATGCCTGGGTCGAGGCGGACAACAAGCCCTATTCGCCGTCGCAGATCTCCGCCTTCACGCTGATGAAGATGAAGGAGACCGCGGAAGCCTATCTCGGCGCCAAGGTCGACCAGGCGGTCATCACCGTCCCGGCCTACTTCAACGACGCCCAGCGCCAGGCCACGAAGGACGCCGGCAAGATCGCCGGCCTCGAAGTGCTGCGCATCATCAACGAGCCGACGGCGGCCGCGCTCGCCTACGGTCTCGACAAGCAGAAGAACGGCCTCATCGCGGTCTACGACCTCGGCGGCGGCACGTTCGACGTGTCGATCCTCGAGATCGGCGACGGCGTGTTCGAAGTGAAGTCCACGAACGGTGACACGTTCCTGGGCGGCGAAGACTTCGACATGCGTCTCGTCAACTATCTCGCCGACGAATTCCAGAAGGAGCAGGGCATCGACCTGCGCAAGGACAAGCTCGCGCTGCAGCGGCTGAAGGAAGCCGCCGAGAAGGCGAAGATCGAGCTGTCCTCGACCACGCAGACCGAGATCAACCTGCCGTTCATCACGGCGGACGCCTCGGGTCCGAAGCATCTGACGATCAAGCTGACGCGCGCCAAGCTCGAGGCTCTGGTCGACGATCTCATCCAGAAGACCGTCGAGCCGTGCCGCAAGGCGCTCAAGGACGCCGGCGTGTCGGCGAGCGAGATCCAGGAAGTCGTTCTGGTCGGCGGCATGACGCGCATGCCGAAAGTCCAGGAAGTCGTGAAGCAGTTCTTCGGCAAG
>Ga0187809_10000690_pt1 | contig 17226 bp, 14 predicted proteins | sample NC_wetland_sal_i_8_FD_132415 | JGI IMG/M metagenome (GOLD analysis project Ga0187809, IMG submission 132415) | Wetland sediment microbial communities from Neuse River Estuary, North Carolina, USA - ASW_4 | ecosystem: Environmental > Aquatic > Freshwater > Wetlands > Sediment | place: USA: North...
CGGTCGCCGGTGCGGCGATCACCGGACCGGTGGGCGTTGGTGTGGGCGTCGGCGTCGGCGTGGGTGTCGGTGTTGGCGTTGGCGTCGGAGTGCTTACGGTGATGGCGATGCTCTTCATGCCCTCGAGGCCCGCCTGGTCCCAGACATCCACGGTCACGCTGTCGTTGCCCGCGGCGGCGCCTGCGACATAGGAGAGATTCGCCAGATCGGCATTGAGCTGGGCCAGGGTGCCGCTGACAGCAATCGCGTGCGTGCCGGAGCCGGCCAGCAATTTGCCGCTGGCATCCGTCATCCGCAGCGTTCCGGACTGCGCGCTGAGGTTAAGCGCGAGTGATCCGGGGTTCGCGGCAGCGAAGGCATCGGTGATCGACACGCCGGAGATCGCTGACGTGCTGCCGGTGCCGACGCCGTCGTTTGCCGGCATGGTAATGGACGGGCCGGTTGGCGTGGGGGTCGGGGTCGGCGTGGGTGTCGGAGTGGGCGTGGGTGTCGGCGTGGGGGTCGGGGCAATCACCGTAATGCCGAGGTTCTTGCTGCTTTCCAGGCCCGCCTGGTCCCACACGTCGACGGTAAGGCTGTCGCCGCCGGTGCCGCTGCCGGCAATATAGGCCAGTGTCGCCAGTTCGGCATTCAGCTGTGCCAGCGTGCCGCTGACCGAGATCGCGTGCGTACCCGAACCCGGCACGGCGTTCCCGCCAGCATCCGTCATGCGCAGCGCGCCGGACGTGACGCTCAGGTTCAGTGCCATGCTTCCCGGACTGCTGGCCGCTAAGGCATCGGTGATCGACAAGCCGGTGATTCTCGCAGTCGTGCCGGTGGTGAATGTCTCCGCACTCGGCACGGTCAGCAGAGGTCCGGTCGGAGTGGGGGTCGGTGTCGGAGTGGGTATCGGAGTCGGTGTCGGGGTTGGCGTGGGTGTCGGTGTCGGCACCGGACTGCTGCTGCCGCCGATCTCCACCAGAATCGGGTGGTCCGGCAGATTGATGATCATGCTGCTGCTGCTGTTGGTGGCGCTGGCCGTCGCGCCGGTGCCGCTGAGCGGATCGAATACCTGGATGTTGGCAGCTGCGGCGCCAAGGGTCAGCGTTACCGCATGTGCCGGCACCGACAGATCCGTCGGGCTGCTCGGGCCGGACAGCCTTGTGTCGTTCCACAGCGCCAGCCAGTAGCTGCCGTCCGACTTCTCCAGCAGGAAGGAATTGTCGGTGCTCTGCAGCCCGGACAGGCTGTAGCTCAGCGAACCGGGCGTGAAGGTTCCGCTGCCGTTATCGGCCAGCAGAGTCATCAGGTTGTGCACCCCGACGGCGGCCAGTTTCGCTGTGCCATCGGAATGAAATAGCCCGAAGTTATCCTCGCTGTAGCCGTCGCCGGTCTTCTGGTCGAGCAGTTCGTACAGATAGGTCTTCGCATCGCCGTTCTTGAATCCGTCCATCAGGATGTCCAGCGTGTATTTCGCCTGGACGGTCTCGCTGACGCTGGTCGGATCGGTGGTGCTGCCGGTGGTGTAGTAGCCGGATTCCGTGGTGATCACCGGCTTGCCTGGCGTGGTGAGCTGCGCGTCGGCGTTCAGCCACTGCATCGCGCCGTTGGGGTAGGTGACGCCGTTCCACCAGGCGCCCAGGCCGGGATTGTTGCCGGTCCCGAAATACGTGTGAGCGTTGCCATAATTGGCCCAGGCCGACAGGTTGCCCGTCGTTCCGTAGTCGTTGACGTTGCCGAAGCTGGTCTGGATCACCGGCAGGCCGAGCGACTGGCCGAGGCTCCAGACCTGCTGCTGAAACTGTGCGGCAAAGGTGAGGGAGGTACCCTGGCTCACCGCATAGGGCTGGTCCGGCTCGTTGCCGCCTTCGATGGCGTTCAGCAGGCCTTCGCCAGCGAGCTGCTGCATCAGGCCGAGTTGAGCGGAATAGCCGGCCGGACTGGTCTCGCCGATGAACGCGTCGAATTTCACCCCGGTGGCCTGCGCCACCTGTAGCCAGGAGGTCAGGTCGGCCGACGTGCTGGGGGAATCCCGGACATTTTCGATACCGAGATAATTGAGCGCCGTCTCGACGCGGTTCAGGTTACCGTAAGCTGTCCAGCTGAAATCGATATGCGTGTTGATTCCGACTGACGATGTGAAGCTGGCGGCGCTGGCCGCCTGCACGGCCGCAGGGTTGGACGTTGCCATCGATCCAGGGGTCCTCTGCAACTTTGTTGAAATCGCTATAGTGACGGTGTCGATAGGGTTGTCTCACGTATGCGTGATCCGATCAAAATCACTTGAGATTAAAACTGCGTTAGCGATTGAATTAAAGAAATCAATGGGGATATCTACCCCGAGGAAACCCCGCTTTCTGGTATTATACGTTTGAATATACGTTCTATTCGGAACAAGAAATCGTAATATTCCGCCTTCAAATTCCTGCGGCCGGCGGATGCCAGTCCGTCCGCGGCCGATTCAGGGCAAACGGATGCCGGTTCCGGCCAATCCAGTCGCCAAACGCAACGAAAAGCATTCCGGCCGCCAACAAAATCGCGCCATACGCCGGTGGCGCCGCGGCGCTGTCACGCTGCTGCGGGATGGCGGGGGTGCAGGACGGCCGGCGGCGCGCACGCTCGCGTGAGTCACGTTGAAAGCCCGGCTGCAATACTGAACTTCTTCGCTGCCTCAGGCGTTTGCCGGCGCGGGTTCCGGCCCGCCGCTTCGGCCCACCGGACCCCCTCCGACTCTTCCGGGTGAATTCGTGGTATCCTGCACCATCTCCGTCATCATCCCGGCCTACAACAGTGCCGTCACGCTGCCTCGTGCGGTCGAATCCGCATTGCGTCAGCAGATCACGGATATCGAGCTGATCATCGTGAACGATGGCTCGCGCGACCGGACCGCCGAGGTCGCCGGGCAACTCGCAGCGGCCGACCAGCGTGTGCGGGTGCTGTCACTGCCGCAGAACCTGGGCAAGCCGGCGGCAATGAACCGGGGAGTAGCCGAGGCGCGCGGCGACTGGGTGGCTGTGCTCGATGCTGACGACTGGTATGCGCCCAACCGGTTGTCCGCGCTGCTGGCGGCCGCCGAACGGGAACAGGTCGACCTCGTCGCGGATAACCAGTTTCTCTATGACGACGGTGCCGATTGCGTGGTGCGCACCGCCTTCCCGCAAACCGACGGCGACCGCCGGCTCGACAAGCGTCTGTTTGCGGCGGGCAGCAATCCCTATGCGGATTTCGACTTCGGCATGCTGAAGCCGATGCTGCGCACCGACTTCATCCGCAGGACCGGGATCGCGTATCGCGAAGCCGCGAAGCTGTCGGAGGACTTCCTTTATATGGTGGAGTTCCTGGCCGCGGGTGGGCGCGCCTTTCTGGTGGCGGAACCTTGCTATTACTGGCGCCAGGCCTTCGGTTCCATCTCCCGGCGATGGACCGAAACCGGCGAAGGCAGCTGGCGCTACAACTTCCTGTCCGCCGCGGCGGTCAATGCCGACCTGCTCCGCACAATGCGTATGCGAGACGAACCGGAGCTGAGCCGAATCCTCGAACGCCGCATGCGTGCGTTCCTGCGATTGCACCTGCTGCAGGAGATCAGCCGTCAACGCGCCGGCGGTGCGGCACCGGTTCATCTGGCGCGTGAGGTGCTGGCGCATCCGTCGATCTGGACCCTGGTTGCTCAACGCTGCGTGCGCCGCGTGCGGCGATACTTCGCCGGAAGTGAGTTCCAGCGCGCGTGAAGCTGCTGTCTTATCAAGCTGCGGTGAGATTCGCGCGTGAACGTTCCGTCTCGCGGACTCGCGACTTTTCCGCCGTTACATCCTTGCTACGTAAAGCGGCACGTCCGCTGCACCGAGCGCGCGCTGTATCAAAACGCGATCTGTCGCGCAGGACGCGAAGCAACGCCCACCGCAGGAACTGGCACGAGCCTTGCTCCGTCTCCACCGCCGATTTTGCGCCGATCGCCGAGGGATCACAAAGGACGACGCATGTACCCAGTAAGGCGAATTGAACGGATGGAGCAGCTGGCCTCCGCCACACGAAGCGGACTGACAGGTGGCGGTGCGGTTACCCGCCGACGGGCATTGGCCGCGCGCCTGTGTCCGACCGCGTTGGTGACCTCCGATGTGGCTGCTTTCGTACTGGCGGTATTCCTCGCCTTCGTGGTCGGGGTCGCCACGCGGCCATCGCCTTTCGTGCGCGCCATCGGCAATCTCGTGCTGCTTGGTCCCGCCTGGCATGGCTGGGGCACATTCCTGGTTCTCAGCTGTCTCCTCGGCTTCTTTGCAGCGCGTGGCCAGTACACCTCGCGCGTGCCCTTCTGGACGCAGCTTGGCGATGTCGTCATGGGCTGCGCCGTCGCGCTCGCCTGCGACACGTTTTTGACGATTGCGGTATACGGCCGGACTGTTGAGGTCGAAGGACTGCTGCGCTGGGTGTTCTTCTGCCCGTCCCTGCTGCTGTTGCGCGCCGGCGTGCGGGAAGTGCTGCGGATCTGCGACCTGTGGACCATCAACACGCTGGTGGTCGCGACGCCGGCGGTGCATGACCAGACGCGGGCCGCGCTTCAGTCCGATTCCGCCATGGGTTACGCCCTGGTCGGCTCGGTGGAGCTCGACGAAGCCGCGGAACTGGACGACGAAGGCCTGCGTGAGCTGACCTCGCGGTGCGGCGCCGAGTTCGTTGTCGTCGCCATCGGCACTGGCAACATCGTCGCTGAACGCAAGGTGATCGGTACGCTGCGCCGTACCGGCTGCCCGATTGCGCTGGTGCCGGCGCTGGAAGGCCTGCCGGTGGTCGGATTGCGCCAGCATCACTTCTTCAGCCACGACATCGTGATGCTGGTCAGCCACAACAACCTGGCGAAACCCTTCAGCCGTATCCTGAAAGGCGTATTCGACCAGGTCGTGGCGGCGTTGCTGCTGGTTCTGTTCGCTCCGCTGATGCTGACCCTGGGCCTGTTGGCACGTTTGGACGGCGGCCCGGCGCTGTACAGCCATACCCGCATCGGCGCGAACGGACAGACCTTCGGCTGCCTGAAGTTCCGCACCATGGTGACCGACGCCGACAGCGTGTTGCAGCGCGTGCTGGCCGAGGATCCGGTCGCGGCCAGGGAATGGGAGGCGACGCAGAAACTGCGCAACGACCCGCGCATCACCGCAGTCGGCCGTTTCCTGCGCCGGTCCAGCCTGGACGAGCTGCCGCAGCTGCTGAACGTGCTGCGTGGCGAAATGAGCCTGGTGGGACCGCGCCCGATCGTGAAGGCCGAGATCGCCCGCTACGGCGAAAACATCGACTATTACTATGAGGCCAAGCCCGGCCTCACCGGTCTGTGGCAGGTCAGCGGCCGCAACGACACGTCCTATGAACGTCGCGTCCGCCTGGACGTCTGGTACGTGCGCAATTGGACGCTGTGGCATGACGTCGCGATCCTGCTGAAGACCATCCCCGCTGTGTTCCTGCAGCGCGGCGCGCACTGACGCTCCGCTGGCTGTTTCTTCGTCCACCACCTCAACCATCCGTCAGGTCGAAACGGGAGATATGGCAAGAAATGGATACAACTTCAGGACGTTCCGGGTCCTCACGGGCACGGCGTGAATCGCTGCTGTCCTCGGGTGCGGTGCGCGGGCTCGTTATGATGTCCGGGGTAGCGGTGCTGGCAGCCTGCGCCGTCACACCCAACCTGCCGCCGGCTCCGCTGGAGCCGCAACCGGTCGCGCAGGAACTGCCGCTGCCGGCATACCGCCTGCAGGTGGGTGACGTGCTGGATATCCGGCTGTTGCTCAATCCCGAGCTGAACGAAGAAGTGACCGTGCGGCCCGATGGCTACATCTCCACCACGGTCGCTCACAACCAGCGCGCCGCCGGGCTTACCGTGCCGCAGCTCGATGCTGCACTGCGCAGCGACTACTCGCATGATCTGCAGAACCCTCGCGTGTCCGTGGTGGTGAAGTCCTTCGCGCCGACCCGGGTCTATGTCGGCGGTCAGGTCAACAACCCCGGCGAATTCATCACCGTCGGTCCGACGCTCACCTTGTCGCAGGCGATTGCCCGCGCCGGCGGCCTGAAGCTGAGTGCCGCCGAGGGCTCGATCTTCGTGATCCGCCGTGGCGACAACGATCGGCCGGAGTTCCTGTCGGTTGACTGGAACGCCGTGCGGCACGGGGAAAATCCAAACGATGACGTGCGCCTCGCGCCATACGATGTCGTGTACGTGCCCAAACTCGGCGTCGCGGAGGTTTACAAGTGGTATAACCAGTTCATCGAGCAGTTCGCCCATCCGGCGTTCGGGTTCTCGTATCTCGTGAACCCGGCGGTCGGCGGCAATACCGTGATAACGAACGGCGGCGGAACGCCGTAGCGTTTCGCGGCAAGCCGAATCGCCTGCAGGCACCCCACCAGATCGGCAGCAGATGCCGGGAGCAGTTGATGATCGTTCAGCCGTCCTTTCGTGAAGCGGTCCAGACCTTCTTCCGACGGAAATTCACCTTCCTGCTGGTATTTGGTGGGGTGTGCCTGGCCGGCGCCGCCTACCTGTTGCTGGCGACGCCGCTCTACCTGTCCACCACGTCGCTGGTGGTGCGCTTCGACCAGCATACCACCCCCAATATCGATCGCACCGAGCAGACCACCCAGCAGCTCGGCTCCAACGAGCGCCGGGAGATTCTGCATTCCGACGCGGCGATCCTGCGCAGCCCCGACATCGCACGGCGTGTGATCGATCAGATCGGCCTGGCTCGGCTGTACCCCAAGATCGCCAGCAGCGAGAAAAGTCCGGCGCATCAGATGGACGAGGCGGTGCAGGCATTCTCCACCGACGAAGTGGTCGATGTCGGATTGCAGAGCGACGTCATCAACGTGTCGTTCCTCAACCGGAATCCCGCGCTGGCGCATCAGACGGTGGCGACACTGCTGAACGAGTTCTACGGCCAGGAAGCCGTGATCTACGCCAACCCCGAACTCAAATTTTCCAAGGCGGAAGCCGAGAATGCCAAGAAGCGGTTGAACCAGGTGCAGCAGGAACTCTCGGACTTCCGCGCTCAGCACAAGATTTCCGATCTCAGCGCTCAGATCGGCCAACTGCTCCAGCAGCGCACCGACGTGGAGAGCCGGTTGACCGTGGCGCAGTCCACGGTGGCCGCCGCGAAGCAAAAGCAGAAGATGCTGACCAGCCTGCTGAAGGAAGTGCCGCCGCTGGTCAGGACGACGGCGCAGGGTGAGACCTATCGCGGGGTCGACACGATCCAGGGCCAGCTTGATACGCTGGAAGCCAAGCGCCAGCAGATGGCGGCAACCTATCGTCCCGGCAGCAGCGTGTTCCGCTCGCTGGACGCCGAAATCGGCTCGTTGAAGTCCGCCGCGCGCAAGGAGCGTGCGCAGGCAAGCAAGCGCGACAGCACGCAGCCGAACCTGGTGTACCAGAACATCCAGACCGATCTGCTGCGGGCCTCCGCTGAGGCCACCAGCGCGCAGCAGCCCGTCGACATGCTCTCCAGGCAGCTGAAACAGATCAACGATCAACTGGCGGAGCTGAATGGCGTACGGGGCCGTTATGACGACCTGCAACGTGCCGTGCGTATTCAGGATGACACGTATCGCACCCTGGCGATCCGCTACCAGGAGTCGAACGTCGAGGCCAGCCGCAACGCGCAGAAGATTTCTGCGGCCGCGGTGATCGCCGCGCCTTCCATGCCGGTGAAGCCGGCCCGTCCGCGCCGCAAGCTGGTCGCGCTTGGCACCGTGCTGGCCGGCTTCTTGCTGGCCTGCGGTTGCGTACTGGTAATCGAGGCGATCGACGACCGCCTGCGCAGCCCCCATGACGTGGCACAAATCCTGCGTCTTCCCGTACTCGCGACTTTTGGGAACGACGCATGACAACCCTGCTGAGGAAGAACAAGGGTCGGACGCCAACGTCGGAGGGGCAGAGGATGGCACCTACGCTTAGCAACAAACCGCCGGCGGGGCAGAGCAATCTGCCCGTCCCGGTCCGGCGCCGCGTGCCACGCATCGCGCCGATCCCGCGCACCCACGGCTTGAAGGCGGGTGAGTTGGTGAAGCTGCATCACTCGCTTGCCGAATCGATGCACAGTGAGGCCGGCGTGGTCTGCCAGTTCGTCGCGGCCGAAAGTGGCGCCGGCACCGAGGATGTTGGCTACGACCTCGCCTATATCAGTGCCGCCTGGTTGGGCAAGCGCGTGCTGTTCGTCAACGCCACTGCGACGAACGCCGAGGCGCCGCCGCGCATTGGCGCGCGTGGCAAGGCGCCGCTGCTCGGGCAGGACGACGCGTTCGACAACGTGGAGAACCGCATCACGCGCGTCATGGGTCTGGAGCTGTACCAGATGAAGATGCCAAGCATGCGCGGCTCGCTCGACCTGGCGCCGACCTTGAAGCGGATTCCGGAGTTTCTCGCCAAGCTGCGCGAGGCGTTCGATATGGTCGTGGTTGCCTCGCCGGCCGCGACCGAGGCCCCCATCGGCGTCCTGCTGTCGCGTTTCGTCGATGGCAACATCCTGGTGCTGGAAGCCGGCCGAACGCGTGCACCGGTGGCGCTGGAACTGCGCAATTCGCTGAGCGCATCGGGCGGCATGGTGGTCGGCGCCGTGCTGACCCGCTATCGCAGCTACGTGCCGCGCCTGCTGCGCCGCTGGATCTGATCGGCGCGGCATGCACGTCCTGCTGGTGAACAATCTCTACCCGCCGATCATGGCGGGTGGAGCGGAACTGATCGTCGCCTACCTCGGCGAGGAACTGGCCCAGCGCGGCCATCGGGTCACCGCGGTGTCCACCTGCGGGCCCGACATGGAGCCGCATCCGATCGAGCACCGCAACGGCGTGGAGGTCATCCGGTTCTTCCCACGCAACATGTACTGGAGCTTTGCCCGGCAGGGCCAGCCGCGCATCAAGCGGGCGTTGTGGCATCTGCGGGATGCCTGGAACCTCGACGCTGCACGCCGCTTCCAGCGGATCCTGCGGGAGCAGCGGCCGGATATCGTGCACACGCACGTGATCGACGGGTTTTCGGCATCGATCTGGCGGCGGGCCCGGCAGTCCGGCGTGCCGGTGGTGCACACCGCGCATGATTATCACCTGATCTGCCCGCGCGCTTTCCTGCTCACGCGTGACTGGAAACTGTGCACGCATCCCAGTCTTGGCTGCCGAACGTATCGGCGCTGGCATCTGGGGACGGCGGGCGCGGTCGATCTGTTCGTGAGCCCCTCGCAGTTCCTGTTGGACAAGCACCGCGAGGCAGGATTGCCGGTGCAGCGTTCGGCGCTGGTGCGCAACGGTATTCCGATGCCGGGCCTGGCGGAACGTGTTCCCCGGCAGGCTGGCAAATTGCGCCTTTTGTTGTTGTGCCGGCTGACGGTGGAGAAGGGCGTGCGTGTCGTGCTCGACGCGATGCGCCGGCTGCCGCCCTCGGCGGATGTGGAGCTGGTGATTGCCGGCCGGGGTCCGCTGGAGGACCTCGCGCGTGAGGCCGCGGCGCGGGATGGGCGCATCCGGTTCGTCGGTTTTGTCCAGGGCGAGCAGAAGGACGCATTGCTGGCGCAGGCGGATTATCTGCTGATCCCCTCGCTGTGGTACGAGAATGCGCCGGTCGCCGTGGTTGAAGCGGCGGCGTACGGGCTTGGCCTGATCGGCAGCCGGATCGGTGGCATTCCGGAACTGGTCGAGCCAGGCGCTACCGGCTTTCTGTTCAATCCAGGCGATGTTGCCGAACTGGCCGATACCGTTCAGGGCCTGGCAAGTGGGCGGCTGGCGCTGCGGAACTTCACCGCGGCATCGCGCGCGGTCGCTGACCGGCACTCGGTGGCGCGGATGGTCGACAGCTACGAGCAGCACTACGCCACGCTTTGCGGCAGCGGAACCGCGCAGCGCGCGCATCCGGCGCTGGAAGCCGCATAGCCTCAGCGGCGGCCCGCGCGCGCACCGGGTGCACTTCGGCGCTGCAATGTCATGGGCGTGCCGTGGCCTCGCCATCCGCTCGCGGATCGGGCCCCCGCCATTCGCTCGCCGAGCTGAGCCTCGCCACCCACCCGCAGAACCCGGCTTCATCATTCATCGGCGGACCTGGGGGTGGGCCATCCGCCCCCAGCGTGTGTTGGAACACGCCGACAGCCGGTTTCCTGCGTCAGCCCGGGTCAGAACCCAGGCGCCGTGCGGGAACGCCCTTAACGTCCGGCGTTACGCAACGCTGGATCAGCGCCCGCCAACCGCGGCGTACGGATCGGGTGCGCCGTACGGTGCGACGGTCGGCGCTTTCACGCAGGCCCCATGCCGGCTTTTGGCATCCGCCATGCACGTGCCCCGGTCCGGATAGACGCACATCGACACCAGCGACGGGGTCACCACGCAGTACTGGCCGATGCTCGGGGGCGGCTTGAACTCCGCCGTGTTCACCGTGCACACGCCGCCCTGCTGCTGCGCATCGCGCTGGCAGTTGGACGGGTCCGCATAGATGCATTGCGGCGGCAATGCCTGGGTGGTCACGCAAAACGGCGCCGCAAGTACGGAAGCCGGGCAGCTCAGGAAGGCCAGCACGCCCACGCTCCAGATCCGCCAGCTTCGGCTCGCATCGAACAATGCTCTCATGATGTTCCCGTCCTGGATCGACACCGCGGAGGACGCAACAACGATGCCACGAACCCGTGCGGTGGCTTCAGGAATGTTTGAGCGGCAGTCCCTGGGCGTTGGCCTGCCGTGTGCTGGATATCGGCCCACCTGAGGCACGCACTCTGGGTCCGGACAAAGCATGCGACGATTCTTCACCTACTGCGCCATGGCCTACCTGGTGATCTACGCTTTTGAGGGCGCGATCCGCTATGGCCTGCACCTGGCCGGTGCCGATGATCTGATCCTGCTGCGCGACGCACTCATCTTCGTCCCGCTGGTCGTGCTGCTGGTGTATCAGGGGTTCCACGGCAAGGTGCACCCGGCCTTTTTCGCCTTCGCGGTAATCGTAGCGCTGCATGGCGCGATCAGCACGTTCAACTTCCATACGACGCTGCCGGCGATCTATGGCGCCAAGCTGTTGCTGCCGGTGCTGTTCGGATTCATCGCCGCGCCGGAACTGGTGCAGCCGGACCGCAACATGCTGCGGCTGCTGGCGCTGATCTGGATCGCCACCATCATCGGCCTGATGCTCGACAAATACGTGCTGAGCTTTCCCTGGATGGGCATGACGACGCATATCGGCGGCATCAGCGTGGATGTATCCCGCGGTTGGGACATCGATTCCGGACCGGACAAGCGCGTCGCCGGCTTCACCCGCAGCTCGATCGCCGCCGCGATGATGCTGCCCTGCATAACGCTGATCCTGGCGCTGCACATCCGCCGCTATCTCCTGCGCATGCTGTTCCTGTTCGTCACTGTCTGGGCGGTTTTCCTGACGACGCAAAAAGGTTCCGTCCTGGCGATCGCGGCGGTCGCCTTGGTGTTCGCCGCTCCGGAGGTCATGCGGTACCGCCTGCTGTGCTGGACCGCGGCCGCTTTCGCGTTGCTGGATATCATCCTGCCGCTGTTTACCGCTGGGTTGCTGGTTGTGGACAGCGGCGGCGTGTTCAGCTTCGCCTCCTTCGCCATGCGTATCTCCGATACCTGGCCGGATGCCTGGCGTTGGATCATCAACAATCAGGTCTTTCCCTTCGGCGTCGGCCTGGGCGGCATCGGTGGAGCGCAGCGGTTCTTCGCGGAGAACTTCTTCAACCCGTCGGACAACCTGTTCATTTTCATCTACGCCAATTTCGGCCTGTTCTGCCTTCTGTACCTCGGCTGGGCGCTGTGGCAGGCGTTCCGCCAGCCGCCCGAGACGCGCGCCGCGGCGGTCGTCCCCGTGGCCATCCTGGCCTTCAGCCTCGGCTATGGCGCGGCGCTGTCGATGCTGGAAGACCAGATGTCGGAACTGTTCTTCGGTGCCTCGGTCGGCATGCTCTGGGTGCTGTATCGGCAGGCCACCGCCAGATCCTGGTCCGATGCCTATCACGGCACTCCGGCGCAGGTGCCTGACGACCTGCATTATCAACCGGTGCATGTCGGCCACACCATGTTGGAGCAACCATGAGAATCCGTGCCCAGGACGAGAACAACAACTTCACGCTGTTGCGCCTGCTGTTGGCGCTGGCCGTCGTGCTGGGACATTTCAAGCTGCTCGACGGGGTGGAGTATCCACACTTCCCGTTCAACCTGGCCGACGCGGCGGTGGATTGCTTCTTCATCGTCAGCGGCTTCCTCATCGCGCTCAGCTATGAGCGCACACGCGGCCTGTGGCCGTTCTATATCCGGCGCTTCTTCCGGCTCTACCCGATGTACGCCACCATCGTGCTGATCCAGGCCGGCATCATGATGGCCATGCTGCCCAACGGGCCGTTCAGCGCCCCGGACAGCACGGTGCGGTATCTCGCGGCCAACCTCGCCTTCGCGAACTTCCTGCAATACGACATCGGTGGCGTGGTGCATGGGCTTGCCGTGCCGGGGCTGAATCCCAGCCTGTGGACGCTGAAGATCGAGATCGCCTTCTACGCCATCGTCCCGCTGATCTTCCTGGCGATGCAGCGCTGGAAGTGGAAGGTGCTGGCGGCGATCTTCATCGCCTCCGTCGCTTACCAGGCGATCGCGCTGCACCTGGGTGAGCCGCGTTACGCCAAGCAGCTGCCGGGACAGATGCAGTTCTTCGTCGTCGGCATGGCGCTGTATCTCTATGCGCGCGACGTGCGCGTGCCGGGTTGGGTAACGCTCCTCGTGAGCGCGGTGTTCCTGACATCCTGGACCTGGATCCATCCGATCCCGCCCGGCCTGTGCCCGCTGCTGGTCGGCGCCTTCGTGTTCTGCACCGCGCTGTGCACGCCGGTGGTCCGCATGGGCACCGACATGTCGTACAGCGTGTACCTCGTGCATGGCCCCATCCTGCAAACCTCCCTGCTGCTCGGCCTGTACAGCAACACCCCGGCCATGCTGGCCATCGTGCTCGCCCTGGTGCTGCTGCTGGGGTTCGTCTTCGAGCGGTTGGTGGAACGTCCGGGTACCGAGTTCGGCCGGCGTCTGTCACGCCGCGTCAGCCAGGCACGCGCGCCGGCGGTGGCCAATGTGGCGTGATCCGGCGCAGGCTGGCGCTGCGCCGCGAGGGCAGGGCAGGGGAGGGACAGCCGTCAGCTCCGTCCTGGTGCTGAACGATTTCGCCTATGTGCAAGGCGGCGCCAGCAAGGTTGCGATCGACGAGGCGGTGGCCCTGCGCGCGCACGGGCTCGACGTGACCTTTTTGGCCGCGGTCGGCTCGCCCTGCGATGCGTTGCGCGATGCCGGCGTGCGCGTGGTGTCGCTTGGCCAGCCCGAGCTGCTGGACGTGCGGCGGCATCCCGGCGCGGCCCTGCAAGGCCTGTGGAACGGTGCCGCCAACACCGCGCTCCGCGATCTGCTGCAGCGGCATGATCCGCGGCGGACGATCGTGCATCTGCACGGCTACACCAAGGCCCTCACCACCGCGCCGATGCGTTCTGTGCGGGCGGCCGGGTTTCGCGGCGTCTGCACGCTGCACGACTTCTTCCCGGCATGTCCCAACGGCGCGTTCTACGACTATCGCCGCCAGAAGCCATGCGAGCTGCGTGCGCTGTCCGCAAGTTGCGCACTGACCAACTGCGACAAGCGGCACGCACTGCACAAGGGTTACCGGGTGCTGCGCGGCACGGTGCAGCGTTACATTGCCGGCTTCCCCGCCAGCGTTCGCGACTTCATCGCGCTCTCCCACCGGTCGGCGGAGATCCTGCGCCCATACCTGCCGTCCGATGCGGCGCTGTATCCGCTCGACAACATCATCGACCTGCCGCGACAGTTGCCGGTGGACGTCGCAGCCAACCGCTCGCTGCTGGTGCTTGGCCGCCTGGACGCCGAGAAGGGCGTGGTGCTGGCGGCGGAGGCTGCTCGGCAAGCGGAAATGCCGATCGTATTTGCCGGCGAGGGACCGTATCGCGCTGCCGTCGAAGCAGCCGGCGGCCACGTCACCGGGTGGCTGGACAGTGCCAAGGTGTGGGACGCGATCGGCCAGGCTCGATGCCTGGTTTTCCCCAGCCGCTGGTACGAAACCTTCGGCCTCGTGGTGACGGAAGCGGCTGCGCGCGGCGTTCCCTCGATCGTCAGCGACATCACGGCGCCGGCGGAACGCATCGAGCCTGGCGTTACCGGCTGGACCTTCCCCAGCGGCGACCTGTCGGCCCTGGTCGCCCGCATGCAGGCAACACGCGGCGACGACGTCGTGCGGCAGGCGAGCCGAGCGGCGTATGACCGGTTCTGGGCCGATCCGCCCGACCGCGCACGCCATGTGCGCGGCCTGCTGGCGATCTACGACAAGGTGCTGGCGCGCGCTGCGGCGAAGGGGGCGCTGCCCGCGAGGTGAGTCGTTTGCAGGCTCAGCTGCAAATGCGCCAGCATTTGCCGCATCTCCTCCGCACTCAGGCTGCGGCACGGCACGAAGCGCGCGTTCGGCGCGGCCTTGCTGGCGGCTGCCATGTCCTTGCGGCCGCCGAACCAGCACACCGCATGGCTCACCTGCATCAACGGCACATCGTCCATGTGGTCGTTGAAGAAGATGCGCGGCCGGTCTTCCCAGCCTCTGTTGTCCAGGAACGCCAGCACGCGGTCGCATTTGTGCTGGCCGCGGTTGCAGGGTTGCGCGGTGCTGGCCGCGGGCGGCGTTGCCAGCACGTTGAGAAAGCCAAGTTCCCGCGCCAGCGGTTCGGCATAATCGGCCGCCGCCGCGGTGGCCAGCACGGAATCCACGCTCAGATCGGCCACTGACTTCAGCACCGGCCGCAGATTGGCGCGCACCAGCCGCAGCAACCGACTCTGCAGCCGGGCCGCCGCCTTTCCCGTGGAATCCTCGGTGACTTGCCACAAGCGCTGCATTTCCCGCAGGAACGCGTCATGGCCGAGGCCGCCAAGCTTGCGTTGCAGCAACAGGCGCTGCACCTGCCAGGACAGCGACAGACGCGCATGCAGCCCGCCCCGGCCGCCGCCGGTCAGCAGCGCCCTCACCCAATAGGGGAAGCTGTTGCGGCTCAGGATCGTGCCATCCAGGTCGAAGATCAGTACGGGATCAGCGCGCGGCATCGAACGACCATGGAAAGCGACAGGGAACGCCGCGGAACAGGGTGTAGTCGGGCTCCACCAGCGGATCGTCCAGCGTCACCGTGATCACCGCCGAGCGAAAGTCGATGCCGGGATCACAGGTTTCGCGAAGCAGGCGCAGCACCGCGGCGAGCGTCACGCCGCTGTCCACCGCGTCGTCCACCACCAGCACGCGGCTTCCCGGCGGCAGCCCGGCGAGCCGTGCCCGCACCGCATCCGCCTCCGGCTGGTCGACATGCTGTTCCTGGATGGTGCGCCGGCGACGGCGCGACAGCAGTCGCAGTTCCAGCAACCGCAGCCGGTCCACCACCGGGCGGGGCAGGGCCTTCAGCAGTCGGGGCAGCAATCCGATGCGCGACTTGGCCCCGGTGCCGGCGCGCCGCGATGTCAGCGGCAGCACCGGTGGAGGGTCGGTCACCGACCGGGCCATTGCTTCAGCAACCACGAGGCCACCGGTGCGGATGCCGACCAGCGCCTCCGGACGGCCGTCGCGCAGAACCATGCGCATCAGTTCGGCGCAGGCCGCGTCGAATGCGGCGGCGTCCAGGGTGCGGACCAGGGGCGCCGCCGAACGGATTTGCTCCGGCGGAGCCGCGATTGATGGATCACTGATGGACATGGCGTGCGATTCGATGCAAACCGAATGTCCTGTCGCGACGCGCCGAGCGTCACGATTGGGTGAGGCTCTGGGGAAATCAACGCTTGCACTGGCATTTTTGCCCGATAAGTTGCAGAAGGGTGATAGGTGCCTGGTGAGGAACATTCCGCCATGTCCGGAAACGTCCATCCCAATTCCGCCGATGTGCAGGACAGGCAATATCAGCCTGACCTGCGCTTGCTGCATAAGCTGGGACTGGCGCCGGATTGGGGGGCGGTGAACCAGGTGGAGGCCCGCCAGGAAGCCAGGCGGGTCCGCCAGGCGAGGCGGCTGACGCTGGTGCTGATGCTTTGCTCCAGCCTGTTCAGTGTCGCCGTTCTGTACGGCCTCTGGGTGCTGGCCGGCCGCTTCGTCTAGCCGTTTCAGCGCAATCCGGTTGCACCTGCATCGCCGCCGCGCTGGCCGGCCGCCCCGCTGCGGAGACGTGCTGGCGACGCGCTGTGCTGTGTGGCTGTCGCGAGCATTGTCACTGGGTTGCAGTGCGACGTGACGTCGCGAGTCACGTCAACCCGTGTATCGCGCGACGGTGACCTGCGCCTTGAGGGGGAGTGCCTGTAACGGTTGCGCACGTAACCGCTCTCCTCATGAACGGGTAATCAAAGGTACCGGCAGTCCATCAGTTTGCACCGAGTTGGCGGAGTCTCCGGCGCAGGCGCGGGAGACGGTATGCGGCCGGCCTTCCCGGCCGGGACAAGTGCATGGCCGGAAAATTGCGCACAAAAAACGGTGATGCTGGCACGAGCCTTGCAGACTTTTCACCAGTCGAGGCTGGGGATGCGCAACTCCATGGTGCCTAATCAGGTGACCCGTCGGACCGCGCGGCCGACAAGTGAGAGTGACGAGACCGGGATGGAGTTTGGACACGCTCACGCGGTACTTGCCCGCGACCGCGGCTTTCACGGGCTGAACCCGCCACAGCGGCGGTTGCTTTCGCGCTGGCTGGCCGCGGCGCAGCCGGCCGGGATCGATGCGGCAGAGGATCTTGCCGACCGTCCATGGCCGGGCGCCGGGGCGGATAGCATTATCGGTATATTCAAGGCGGGCCATCTGCTGGCTTCCTGGCTGGTGGTTGGCCAGGGAGGGACATGGGCGGTCGCCTGCTGCGCGGACGGCGCCGTGTCGCCGTCGTTCGATGAACTGGCGGAAGCGCTGGCGCTGATCTGCCCCGTGGTGGCGACGGTCAGGCCATCCTAGTGTCGTCGCCGGCCTCCAGTCCGGCCGCCATCCGCCGCCCTGCCACCGGTGCTTCCCGCAGCCCGCGGTTCAGCGCGATGTCATGCCGCCGCAGCATCCGGTACAGCGTCACGCGGGACACGCCGAGTTCCTGCGGCAGACGCAAACCTTCGACACTTCCGCCGGGCCGGTCAAAATCACCCCGATCTATCATGCCAGCACCATGATCGAGGCCAATGGCAAAGTCATTTACGTCGATCCGGCCAAGCCATCGGACATCGCCGGCCTGCCGCCCGCCGACATGATTA
>Ga0187809_10000692_pt1 | contig 17207 bp, 15 predicted proteins | sample NC_wetland_sal_i_8_FD_132415 | JGI IMG/M metagenome (GOLD analysis project Ga0187809, IMG submission 132415) | Wetland sediment microbial communities from Neuse River Estuary, North Carolina, USA - ASW_4 | ecosystem: Environmental > Aquatic > Freshwater > Wetlands > Sediment | place: USA: North...
GATCGCGCACGTGCGCATAGAGCGTGCGCGCGATTGCGCGCACCCCCGGGTCCGCCGGGAAGAGCCGATCGGGATGCAGGGTGAGAGGTCGCGGCATGAGCCCATTATAGGTACCGCTATCACAGCTTGCCGGTTAGGATAGAAAGATGCCCGGCTCGCCGCCTTCCGACCCCGCATCACGCGGCCCGCCGCTGGCGCGCCTGACGGAGCGCAGCCTCGAGCACGCCTCCCCCGAGGTCCGCCGCCCGGGTTACCGCCGGGCGGGGACGCGCATCGGCACGGTGCACTTCGGCCCGGGCGCGTTTCACCGCGCGCATCAGGCGTGCTATTTCGATCGGCTGCTGGAGACGGACGCGGCGCGCGCGATCTGCGCGGTCTCGCTGCGCACTACCACACTGCGCGATGCGCTGGCGCCGCAGGACGGGCTCTACACCCTGGTGGCGCTCGACGCCGAGCCGGCGCTGCGGGTCATCGGGGCCCTCCGCGAGCTGCTGGTCGCGGCCGAAAGCCCGGACGCGGTGGCCCGCCGCCTCGGGGATCCGGACACCTCGGTGGTCACGATGACGGTCACGGAGAAGGGGTATTGCCTCGATGGCGGCGGGCGCCTCGACCTCTCCCATCCTGACATCGCGCACGATCTTCGCCGGCCGGGGGCGCCGCGCAGCGTCGTCGGCTGGCTGGTGCGCGGCTTGGAGCTGCGGCGCGAGCGCGGTCTCGGCCCCTTCCTCACCGTGTGCTGCGACAACCTGTCCGACAACGGACCGACGCTGCGCCGCGCGGTGTTGGATCTCGCGGCGCGGCGCGACGCGGGACTTGCCGCCTGGATCGAGGCGCACGCGCCCTTTCCGCGCACGATGGTCGACAGCATCACGCCCGCCACGGATGCGGCCTTGCGCGAGCGGGTGGCGCGGGCCACGGGGCTCGAGGACGCGTGGCCCGTGCAGCGGGAACGGTTCGTGCAGTGGGTCGTGGAGGAGGTCGACTTCGCCGCCCAGCCCGACTGGGCCAGGGTCGGGGTCACCGTCAGCCGCGACGTGACCGCCTACGAGCGCGCCAAGCTGCGCCTGCTGAACGGCGCGCACTCGACGCTCGCCTATCTCGGACTGCTGAGCGGGCTGGAGACGGTCGCCGAGGCGATGGCGCGGCCGCCGCTGCGCTCTTTCGTCGAGCGGCTGATGATCGAGGACATCGAGCCCACCCTGCGCGCGCCGGCGCCCGGCGCCCTCGGCGCCTACCGCGAGTCCATCCTGCGCCGCTTCGCCAATCCGGCGATGCGCCATGAGCTGGCGCAGATCGCGTGGGACGGCTCGCAGAAGCTGCCCATCCGCCTCCTCGGCACGATCGCGGACACGCTGGCCGCCGGCCGCGAGCTCGAGCGGCTGGTGATCCCGATCGCCGCGTGGATGCACTTCATCCGCCTGCGCGCGCGCCAGGGCGTGGCCATCGTCGACCCGCTCGCAACCCGGCTTGCGGCGATCGGCGAGGCACTGACGGGCCAATCGAGCCACGACCTGGCTGCATTCTTCGCCTTGCCGGGCGTGTTCCCGCCCGCCCTCACGCGGGAGCCGCGCTTCACCCGCGCGCTCGGTGAGGCCTACGACATCATCACCGGCCAGGGCGCGCTGGCCACCCTGACGGCGGCGCCGGGCTGCGCGAGAGGCTTGCCGTGAGCGCCACGCCGGCAGCACGCGCCCAGGAGGCGGGCGACCGCGTCGGCAGGTTCCGCTGGGTCATCTGCGCCCTGCTCTTCGCGGCGACGGCGCTCAACTACGTCGATCGTCAGATCATCGGTATTCTCGAGCCCACGCTGGCGCACCGCTTCCACTGGAGCGAGATCGACTACGGCAACATCGTCTTCTGGTTCGAGGTCGCCTACGCGGCCGGCTACATCGTCTTCGGCAAGCTGATCGATCGGATCGGCGCCCGGGCCGGATATGCAGTGGCCGTCGGCATCTGGACCGCGGCCCACGTCTCCCAGGCCTGGGCGAGCTCGCTGCGCGAGTTCATGGTGGCGCGCTTCGCCATCGGCCTCGGCGAGTCGGGCAACTTCCCGGCGGGACTGAAGGCGGTCGCGGAGTGGTTCCCCAAGCGCGAGCGCGCGCTGGCCACCGGCATCTTCAATGCCGGCGCCAACATCGGCGCGATCGTGACGCCGCTCATCGTGCCGGCCATCACGTTGACGCTCGGGTGGCGGGCCGCATTCCTGATCACGGGCAGCTTCACCCTCGTATGGCTGGTGGCGTGGCTGGCCGTATACCGGCCGCCACGACGGCACACGCGCGTCGCCGCATCGGAGCTGGCGCTGATCGAGAGCGACCCTGACGACGCGGTCGCGTCGGTCCCGTGGCGCAGGCTGCTGCAGGTGCGAGAGACCTGGGCGTTCGCCCTTGCCAAATTCCTCACCGATCCGGTGTGGTGGATGTGGCTCTTCTGGCTGCCGGATTTCCTCGTCAGGCGCCATCATCTGGATCTCAAGACCTTCGGGCCGCCGCTGGTCGCCATCTACGTGGTATCGGACCTCGGCAGCATCGCCGGCGGCTGGATGTCGTCCCGCCTGCTGCGCGCCGGCTGCTCGCTCAACGCCGCGCGCAAGCTCACGATGCTGCTCTGCGCCGTGCTCGTGCTGCCCGTGTTCGCGGCGGCCTACGTGCGGAGTCTGTGGGGAGCGGTGTCGATCGTGGCCCTCGCCGCCGCGGCGCATCAGGGGTTCTCCTGCAACCTTTTCACCCTGCCTTCGGACGTGTTTCCAAGACGCGCCGTGGGCACGCTCGTCGGGATCGGGGGCGCCGCCGGCGCCCTCGGCGGGATGCTGCTCGCCAAGTACGCGGGCTGGGTGCTCGAGCGCCTGGGCACCTTCAAGCCGCTCTTCGCCTTCGCCGGCTGCGCCTATCTGCTGGCGCTGCTGCTCGTGCACCTGCTGGCGCCGCGGCTCGAGCCGGCGCGCATCGACTGAGGGCGGCGCGCGCCGGCGTCAGCCGCCGCCGGCACAACGCCGGATCGCCGAGTCCGCCGGCAATTCCTCCAGCCTCCGGACCGTGTACTCGTAGCCGGCGCGGATGGCGCGGTCGAAGGCGCTCCAGTTGAGCATGTCGACGTCGGCGAGCGGCGGCTGCAGCATCAGGTCCGACTGCGCACGGTGCGCGACGCTGCTGGCGGCGCTGTTGACCATGCCGGCGCGCCAGAGGATCTGGAAGATCGTCGGGCACTGCCGCCGCACCTTCATCCAGCGCAGCAGCTGCCATGGCAACGGCACGTCCACTTCGTCGGTGTGGGCGGCGAACGCGCGATCGGCGCCCACGTCGCAGCCGATCACCGGCCCGCGGCCGAGCTCGCGCATCGCATCGACCGGCAGGTTGTTCATCGCGCCGCCGTCGACCAACACCTCGCCGCGGTGCAGGACCGGCGGCAGGACCCCGGGCACGGCCACCGACGCGCGCAGCCAACGCCACAGGCTGCCGCGGCGGTGCACCACCGTCTGGCCGGTCGTCAGGTTGGAGGAGATGCAGAAGAAATCGAGCGGCAGATCCTCGATCGCCAGGTCGCCGAACGCCTCGTACAGCCGGGTGCTCACCTTGCGGCCGGAGACCAGCGACACGAAGGGCAGCGTGTAGTCGCGCAGCGGCCGTGCGTCGACGAAGGCGCGCCTGAAGCGCTCCGTGAGCTCGTCGATGCTCCAGCGCAGCGCCACGCCCGCGCCGAGAATGGCCCCCATGCTGGTGCCGCCCACGAGGTCGACCGGGATGCCGGCCTCGCGCAGCGCCTTGACGGCGCCGATGTGCGCGAAGCCGCGGGCGCCGCCGCCGGAGAGGACGAGCCCGACGCCCCGGCCGGTCAGCACGCGCGCCAGGCGGGAGTAGTCCCCGGGATGCTGCACGTGGTGATGCGGCACGTCCGGCAGATCCGCGAGCCAGCGGGCGGCGGCGCCGGTCTCGAGCGTGCTGTCGTGCAGCAGGACGAGCTCCGAGCGCTGCGGCGCCATGCTGTGATCGTGCGGCCAGCGAAATGCCGCCCAGCTGCCCGCCGGGCTGTCGGCCCGCGCGAGCAGCAGCAGCGCGTCGGCCTGGCGCACGCAGAGCTTGGTCCAGCGGTCGGGCGTTGGATCGGCGACGTAGACGACGTAGTCGTTGGCCGCCTCGATGTTGTTGAACCACTGGCTGGTGTGCGTCTTGGCGCGCACGCTCCAGACGAGCTCGGCCCGGCCCAGGTCGGAGAGCGCCTTGACCAGCCGGCTCGCGAAGCCGCCGAAGTCGACCTCCATGCTCTGCGGCAGGATGGTGAAGGTGCAGGCGCCGCGGTTGTGCGCCGCGGTCATGGGAGACTGGGATTGCGCCAGCCGGTCGACCGTCAGGCGCGCGATGCGCAGCATCGCCTCCGGCTGGCCGCGCAGCACCTCGTTGAACGCCTTGGCCGAGATCCTGGCGAGCTCGGTGTCGCGCAGCGCCACCACGTCGGCGCTGCGCGGCCGTCCCGAGATCAGGCCCATCTCCCCCACCATGTCCCCCGCGGCGATGCGGGCGAGGAATCGCCGGCGGATGGGATCGGCCGAGAAGGCGCCGAGACAACCGCTCAGCACCAGGTAGAGCGCATCGGGCGGATCGCCGGCCGAGAACAGCTTCGCGCCGCCGGGAAGCGACAGCCACTCCACGACGGCGGCGATCTCGCGCAGTAATCCGGGATCGAGGCCGCTGAAGAGCGGCATCTCACCGAGCAGCGCGCCCACGTCGGAGCGCAGCGTCGCGGTTTCTTCGAAAGGGTTGCCTTCCATCGGTTCGGTTCTATGGATGGCCTTTCCGCGCTGCGCGCGCAGGATCATGCGCGCGCTCCGCCCGCGCGCCCAGGACATGCCCGGTGCCAACTGACACCTTTACCATAAGACCTCTACCTCCCGCGACGCGTGCTTGCGCACGTCTCTAATTCTTGATGCGGCAGCGTACCACCGGCCCGCATGATGATCCGAGTATAGCCTCGCCGCGGCGCGATCCGTCACCGCTCCAGGATGGCGGTGACCCCCATGCCGCCGGCGGTGCAGACGGAGATCAGCCCGCGGCGGGCGCCGGCATCGCCGGCGAGGAGCTTCGCCAGGGTGGCGACGATGCGCGTGCCCGTGGCCGCGAACGGATGTCCGATGGCGACACTGCCGCCCTTGACGTTGAGACGCTCGCGATCGATGGCGCCGAGGGGCGCCTGCAGGCCGAGCGCCTCGCGGCAGAACTGCGGCGATTCCCAGGCCGCCAGGGTGCACAGCACCTGCGCCGCGAACGCCTCGTGGATCTCGTAGTAGTCGAAATCCTGCAACGCGAGTCCGGCGTCGCGCAGCATCGCCGCCACCGCGTATGCCGGCGCCATCAGCAGGCCCTCTCGGCCGCTCGCGAAGTCGACCGCCCAGACCTTGCCGTAGCGCAGCCAGGCGAGCACCGGCAGATTGCGGCGCGCAGCCCACTCCTCGGAAGCCAGCAGCACGGCGCTGGCCCCGTCGGTGAGCGGCGTGCTGTTGCCGGCGGTGAGCGTGCCTTCGGCGGGATCGAAGCTGGGCCGCAGTCGCGACAGCTTCTCCACCGAGGTGTCGGGGCGTATGTTGTTGTCGGAGGCGAGACCGAGACAGGGCACGACCAGATCGTCGTAGAAGCCCTCGCGCCACGCGGCCGCGGCCTTCATGTGGCTCTCCCAGGCGAGCCGGTCCTGCTCTTCGCGCCCGATGCGCCAGCGCTGCGCCATGAGCTCGGTGCTCTCGCCCATCGACAGGCCCGTGCGCGGCTCGACCACCGCGGGCAACACGGGCCGGAAGTGCCGCGGCCGCAGCCCCAGCCACGGCGCGAGGCGCTGGCGCAGGGTCTTGCCGCGGGCGCTCGCGAGCAGCAGCCGCTGATAGGCGCGCGGGTAGGCGATCGGCGGATCGCTGATGGTGTCGACGCCCCCGGCGATGCCGCAGTCCATCTGGCCGAGGGCGATCTTGTTGGCGATGAGGATCGCGGCCTCGAGGCTCGTGCCGCAGGCGCGCTGCAGATCGACGCCCGCCGTGCGCGGGTCCAGGCCCGAGGACAGCACGCACTCGCGTGTCAGGTTGTAATCGCGCGCGTGCTTGATCACCGCGCCGGCGGCGACGTCGCCGAGCCGCGCCCCGGCGAGCTCGAAGCGCTCCACCAGGGCGCGCAGGACCGCGGTCAGCATCTCCTGATTGCCGACCGCCGCGTACGCCGTGTGCGCCCGCGCGAACGGGATGCGCACGCCGCCCACGATCGCGACGCGCCGCACTGCTGGACCGACGAGCATGGGACCTCCAGGACTGCCGGGCGGGGCGCCGGCCGGCGGTCGCCCCCAAAGGCCTACGCTATCATCCCTCCGCCGGTAGAGGCCAAGCCTGGCGGCGGCACTGGCAGAGGGAGGTCCGCCGGCGCTATTCTGGTGGGCCCGATCAGCAGCACGCGCAAGGGTCTCCCCACATGGGCGATTTCACGACCCTCATGGCCCGCGACGGTCATGAGTTCCAGGCCTATCTCGCGGCCCCTCCGGCCCGCCCCAGGGGTGCCGTCGTGGTGCTCCAGGAGATCTTCGGCGTCAACCGCCACATCCGCGCGGTGACCGACGGGTTCGCCGCGGAAGGCTACACGGCCATCGCGCCCGCCCTGTTCGATCGCATCCGCCGCGGCATCGAGCTCGGCTACAGCGGCCCGGAGGTCGACGAGGGGCGCGGCTACATGCAGCAGCTGCAGCCCGAGCAGACGATGCGGGACATCGCGGCCGCGGTGGCGGTGGTCAAGCATTCCGGGCGCGTGGCGACGGTGGGCTACTGCTGGGGGGGCGCGCTCTCCTATCGCGCGGCATGCGAGCTGCCTCTCGCCTGCGCGGTCGTCTACTACGGCAACCCGCGCGATACCGCCAAGACGCCCCGCTGTCCGGTCATGTACCACTTCGGCTCGCAGGACCCGAGCATCCCCCTGGAGGCGGTGGAGCGGCTGAAGGCTGCGGACGGCCGGGGCATCTTCCACATCTACGAGGGCGCCGGACACGGCTTCAACTGCGACCTGCGCCCGAGCTACGACGAGGCCGCCGCCGCGCTCGCGCGCCGGCGCACGCTCGATTTCCTCGCCAGCCGGCTGGCGGGCGAAGAGCGACAGAACGACGACTGAGGCCCGAGGAGAAGCGAGAGCCATGTTGCGATTGAAAGACGCGGAGCTGCTGCGGCAGCAGGCCTACATCGACGGCGCCTGGGCCAGCGCCGACGGCGGCGCGACGCACGCGGTGACCAATCCGGCCACGGGTGAGCGGCTCGGCACGGTCCCCGACATGGGTGCCGGCGAGACCCGGCGCGCCATCGAGGCCGCGCGCAAGGCCTTTCCCGCCTGGGCGGCCAAGACCGCCAAGGAGCGGGCCGCGGTGCTGCGGCGCTGGCACGACCTGATGCTGGCGCATCAGGATGATCTCGCCCTGCTGATGACCGCGGAGCAGGGCAAGCCGCTCGCCGAAGCGAAGGGCGAGATCGCCTATGCCGCCTCGTTCATCGAGTGGTTCGCCGAGGAAGGCAAGCGCCTCTATGGCGATGTGATCCCGGGCCACCAGCCCGACAAGCGCATCCTGGTGCTGCGCCAGCCCGTGGGCGTGGTGGCGGCGATCACGCCGTGGAACTTCCCGGCGGCGATGATCACCCGCAAGGCCGCGCCGGCGCTCGCGGCCGGCTGCACCTTCGTCTGCAAGCCCGCGATCCAGACCCCCTACTCCGCGCTCGCGATGGCCGAGCTCGCCGCGCGCGCCGGCGTTCCGGCGGGAGTCCTCAACATCGTCACCGGCAACGATGCCGCGGCGATCGGCGGCGAGATGACTTCCAACCCGATCGTGCGCAAGCTCACGTTCACCGGCTCGACCCAGGTCGGCAAGCGCCTGATGGCGCAGTGCGCGGGCACGCTGAAGAAGCTGTCGCTGGAGCTCGGAGGCAACGCGCCATTCATAGTGTTCGACGACGCCGACCTCGACGCCGCCGTCGCCGGCGCACTCATCAGTAAGTACCGCAACACCGGCCAGACCTGCGTCTGCGCCAACCGGCTGCTGGTGCAGAGCGGCGTCTACGAGGCGTTCACGGACAAGCTGGTCGCGGCCGTCGACAAGCTGCGCATCGGCAACGGACTCGAAGGACCCACGGACCAGGGCCCGCTGATCGACGCCAGGGCGCTGAAGAAGATCGAGCAGCACATCGCCGACGCGGTGGGCAAGGGCGCGCGGATCGCCCGCGGCGGCGAGCGCCACGCCCTTGGCGGCACCTTCTTCCAGCCGACTGTGATCGTCGACGTCACCCCGGAGATGTTGGTCGCCCGCGAGGAGACGTTCGGGCCGGTGGCGCCGATCTTCCGCTTCGAGACAGAGGCGGAGGCGATCGCCATGGCGAACGACACGGAGTTCGGTCTGGCCGCGTATTTCTACACGCGCGACCTGGCGCGCTCCTGGCGGGTGGCGGAGGCGCTGGAATACGGCATCGTCGGCCTCAACACCGGCATCATCTCCACCGAGGTGGCGCCCTTTGGCGGCATCAAGGAGTCGGGCGTGGGCCGGGAGGGCTCCCGCTACGGCATCCTCGACTACACGGAGCTGAAGTACCTGTGCACCGGGCTCTAGTCGCGGTATAACTCCTCCGACCGCATGCGCTACATCAGCTCCCCCGACTTCCATCGCGACTCCGCCGAGCGGATCGGCATCCTGCTCGTCAACTCCGGCACGCCGGCGGCGCCCGAGCCGTGGGCGGTGCGGCGGTTCCTGCGGCGGATGCTGTCGGACCCGCGGATCGTGGAGCTGCCGCGGGCGCTGTGGCTGCCGATCCTGTACGGGCTCATCCTGCCGTTGCGCCCGGGGCGGGTGGCGGTGAAGTACCGCCGGATCTGGACGGAGTCCGGCTCCCCGCTGCTCAGCCTCTCGGAGCGGCTGCGCGCCGAGCTGCTGGGCACCCTGGCGCAGCGCATGCTGGCGCCGCTCTCGGTGGAGCTCGGCATGCTCTACGGCGAGCCGGCGGTGCCGCAGGCGCTGGCCCGGCTGCGCGAGTCCGGCGCGCAGCGCATTCTCGTGCTGCCGCTCTTCCCGCAGTACTGCGGCGCCACCACCGGCGCCGCCTACGATCAGGTCACCGCCGAGCTGCGGCGCTGGCGCTGGCTGCCGGAGCTGCGCTTCGTCGCGGAGTACCACGACCAGCCGGAGTACATCGAGGCCCTGCGCGCGAGCGTGCTCGAGCACTGGCAGGCGCACGGCCGCACGCGTCACCTGCTGATCTCCTTTCACGGCATCCCGGAGCGCAACTTCCACCGCGGCGATCCCTACTTCTGCAAGTGTCAGAAGACCGCGCGGCTGCTCGCGGAGGAGCTGATGCTGCGCGACGGCGAATGGAGCGTCAGCTTTCAGTCGCGCTTCGGACCCGCCGGCTGGCTCAAGCCCTACACGAGCGAGGTGCTGGCGCAGCTGCCGGGGCGCGGGGTGCGGGACGTCACCGTGATGTGCCCGGGATTCCCGTTGGACTGTCTGGAGACGCTGGAGGAGATCGCCATCGAGAACCGCGACACGTTTCTCGCCGCCGGCGGCCAGCGCTTCGAATACGTGCCCGCGCTCAATGCCCGCCCCGAGCACGCGCGCTTTCTCGCCGGACACATCGCCCGGCACTGTCAGGGATGGACACAGGTGGAGCTGGGATTGCGCCCGACCGGCGCCGCGCGGGGCACTTCCGCCTGAGCGCCCGCCGGCCGGCATGATGCTCGGACGATTCCTCGAGATCGGCATCGCGGCCCCCGACATCCGCGCATCGGTGGAGTTCTACGAGCGTCTGGGATTCTCCCAGGCGCATACGGGCGATGTCTGGCCGCATCCCTACGGCGTGCTCACCGACGGACGCGCGCATCTCGGCCTGCACCAGACGCGCCTGGACTCCCCCGCGCTGACCTTCGTGCAGCCCGACGTCGCCGGGCACGTGGCGGCGCTCGAGCGCGCGGGCGTGGAGCTCGTTACCTGCCGCATCGGCACGGAGGTGTTCAACGAGCTGGCCTTCCGCGACCCGGCGGGGCAGCCGGCACGGCTGCTCGAGGCGCGCACGTACTCGCCCACGGACCGCGCCGCGGACGAGCCGTCCCGGTGCGGGACGTTCGGCTGGCTCAGCCTGCCCGCGGCGGACGTGGCGGCGGTCGGCGGGTTCTGGGAGGCGCTCGGGCTGCGCGCCGGCCCCGAGGAGAGCGCGCCCTTCCCGCACCTGCCACTGACCGGCGCGGGCGTGGCGCTCGCGCTGCATCGGCCGCGATTCTTCCCCGAGCCGCTGCTCGTCTTTCGCGACGGCGAAATGCCGTCGCGGATCGCGCAGCTGCGCGCGGCCGGGTTCACCCTGGAGCCGCCGCCGCGGGGCCTCGACCCCCGGGCGAGCGCGGTGCTGACGGCGCCCGAGGGCACGTCGCTGCTGCTGCTCGCCGCGGCGCAGTGAGCGTCGCGACCGACGGGTGCGGTAATCGATCGCCGCGCGCGCGCGGGCTATTTGCAACCCGGATCCGCCCACTTAAGCTTTCCCGATGTCCATCCGAAACACCCGCGAGCGCTGGGGCTCGCTCTCACAGGCGCTTCACTGGCTCATCGTCGTGCTGATCGGCGTGCAGGCCGCCCTCGGTCTCACCGGCCTGCTGCTGCCGCTCGGCATGCAGAAGCTGACGGTGCTGGCGCGCCACAAATCCATCGGCATCACCATTCTCGCCCTCGCGACGCTGCGGCTGCTCTGGCGCTGGCTCAACCCGACGCCGCAGCTGCCGTCCAACCTCAAGCGCTACGAGCGGATGCTGGCGCGCTGCACGCACGCGGGGCTCTACCTGCTGCTTTTCGCCATGCCGCTCACCGGCTGGATCATGTCCTCCGCGCGCGGCTTCCCGGTGAGCTGGTTCAACCTCTTCGTGCTGCCGGACCTGGCGCCCAAGAGCGCAACGCTCTATCACGCGATGGTCGACCTGCACGCGGCGCTGGCGATCGCGCTCGCCGTCACGGTGGCGCTGCACGTGGCAGGCGCGCTCAAGCACCACTTCGTGCTCCGGGACGACACGCTGCGGCGCATGCTGCCTTTCGGGCGCACGACCCTCGCGGCGCTCGCCGCGGTGGTGCTCGCGCCCGCCGCCGCCCGGGCCGCCACGGCGGGCTACGTCCTGGTCCCCGCCCGCAGCTCGCTCAGCTACACGTTCACCCAGGCCGGCGCCCGCAACGAGGGGAGATTCCGCTCGTTCCGCGTCAGCTTCGATCCGGGCGCGGGGCGGCTCGAGGTCGTGGTCGACATGCGCTCCCTGGCGACGGGGGACGGGCAGCGCGACGGCGTGCTCCGCGGCAGCGATTTCTTCGACGTCGTCCGCTATCCGCAGGCGCGCTTCGTCGCCAGCCGCCTCGAGCGGACGGCGACGGGATTCGAGGCGACGGGTTCGCTGACGCTGCGGGGGGTCACGCGCACCGTCAGCCTGCCCCTGACGTGGCGCACCGCGACCGTGCAGGGCCGCGGGGTGGGTTATCTCTCCGGTCAGACGACCCTGCGGCGCCTGGACTTCGGCGTCGGCCAGGGACAGTGGCGATCGACGGACATGTTGGGAAACGAGGTGATCGTGCGCTATTCGCTGGAGCTCGCCGCGGCCAGCTGACCGGCTAGGAGGGCCGCGCGTGCAGCTTGGAGGTGCAGAGGTCGTAAATCGAGCCCATCAGCACCTGCACGGAGTGCGTCATGGCGATCTCGATGCCCTTCAGCGCCGCCTCCTTGATGGCGCCGGTGAGCAGATCGAGCTGCTCGGAAGACAGGTTCTCCGGCAGTTTGGTGGTGATTTGCACCGTCGGCACTTCCTCCACGATCTGACGGAGTATCTGATAGACACAGTCCGCCTTGGCGCGCATCAGCCCCTCGTCGTCTCCGAACAGCGAGCCTATGGCGACCAGCCCATCGACCGTCTTGGCGCGGGTCTGCTCCCACTCGCGCTCCGTGCCGAAGGCCACATGTATGACCTCACCCATGACTGTCTCTCTCGTCTCTTCCGGCAGGGGAGGCGACGCAAGTTCCGTGCCGTACGGCCGATTGCAGCACCAGCCGCATGCCCATGGCCTTCAGCAGGGCGGTCGCGCTCCGCAGCTCCGGGTTGCCGCGGCGACATAACGTGCGGTAGAGGGACGCGGCGCTGAGCTCCACTTTCTCCGCCAGCCTGGGACCACCCGAGGCGCGCGCGATGCGCCCCAGCGCGGCCGCCAACTCCTCCGGACCCGCGTCGTCCAGCATCGCGTTGAGGTAGGCGACCGCGAACTCGTGCCGCGCCTGCGGGGACAGCGGCGGCGGGGGGTGTTTCTTGCGGGACATCCGAGCGCTCCTCGACGGCAGAGGGCCAGCGTAACCCCGCGCTGCGCCGTCGGCCGAGGGGCCGTTTGGCACGCGTTTGCACGGATTCGGCGCCTTTCGGGGCGCATTCGGGGCGCCACGGGGCTCCCCGCATGCCGCCCCGATACCGGTCGAGCGGGCGCGGTATACTCCGCGCACCCACCGCGCCGGCCATCTGAAGGGGTAGTAGCCATGCTGGTCGTCACGACCGAGAACGTCCCGGGTCATCGCATCACGGACGTCAAGGGGCAAGTGTTCGGCGTCGTCGTGCGCAGCCGCGGGCTGGGTGGCAACATCATGGCCGGGCTGCGCTCGCTCGCGGGCGGGGAGATCACCGAGTACACCCAACTCCTCGAGGAGGCGCGGCGGCACGCGGTGGACCGCATGGTCAAGAACGCGACGCTGATGCAGGCGAACGCCATCGTCATGATGCGCTTCGATTCCGCGGAGATCGGACAGACGATGAGCGAGATCGTCGCTTACGGCACCGCCGTGGTGCTGGAGAAGGCGGGCGCGTGATGCTGCTGCGGGCATTCGTCCTCGTGGTGGGCGCCCTGATCGCCGCGGCGGGCGCGTGGCTCACCGCCGCGGGGCCGCGGGGGTCGGGCATCTATCTTCTGTGTGTCGGCGCGGCGATCATCCTCGGGACGCTTTTCGAGCGCTGGCGTTACCACAACACGCCGCCCGCGGCAGCGCGTTGGGAGCCGACGGGCGAGCGCTTCCAGGACCCGGCGACCGGCGAGACGATGACGGTCGACTACGACTCCGTCAGCGGCGAGCGGCGCTACGTTCGTGCCGGCGAGCACGCGTCCGGCAGATAGCGGTTCTCATCCGACCACCTCGATGGCGGCCAACACCTCCGAAGCCTCCGCGCGTCCGCGGCCGACAGTCTTCCTGAGCTACGCCTCGGAGGATCGGCGCGCGGCGCAGCTCATTCGCGACGCGCTTCCCGCATACGGGTTGGAGGTCTGGTACGACGAGAGCGACCTCGTCGGCGGCGATGCGTGGGATCAGAAGATCCGCGGCCAGATCCGCGCCTGCGATTACTTCATGCCCGTCATCTCGGCCCACACCGAGGCGCGCCACGAAGGCTATTTCCGGCGCGAGTGGCGGCTGGCCGTCGAGCGCACGCTCGACATGGCCGACGATCACGTCTTCCTGCTGCCCATCGTCATCGACGGCACGCTGGAGGCCGGAGCGCGCGTTCCGGAGAAATTCCGCGCCGTGCAATGGCTGCGGCTGCCACAGGGTCAGCCGACGGCTGCCCTCGAGGCCCTCTGCCGCCGGCTGGTCGGCGAGGACGGCGGCGCGCGGGCAACCCTGGAGCGACCGCCGTCCGTGACGCGCGGCGCGGGCGCGCCGCCGCCGGGCAAGGGGAGCGGCGCGGCGGCCGCGCATCCCTTCCCGCCCTTCCCGCGGGAGGAGCCCGGGCAGCGGCTCCGCTTCGGGTTTCAGGTGCTGGGCTGGGCGCTGCAGGCGGCGTGGATCGCGCTCAACCGCCTGCCGCGCTGGTTGCGCATCGTCATCTACATCTGGATCGCGATCCTGCTGCTGTCCCGCTGCCACTCCTCCGAGGGTCAGCGGCCGGCGCGCATCTCCGCGACGCAGGTGCAGCAGCTGAAGGACCTCGCGGCGAGCCACCGCGGTAACTGGACGGCGGCGGACACCACACAACTCATCGCCCAGATCGCGAAGGAGGTCCCGGCGATCGCGAGCAGCGCGGGAGCCGCCTACGCGCCCGTGCTCGCCATTCCCTTCGGGGCGCCGGCGGCCAGTGCGGGCGCGCGGGAGCTCGCGCGCTCGGTGTTTGCCCAGGTGTACGGCCGGCTCGCCATCGCCCGTCACGGCCACATCGCGTTGGCCGACGAGCCGCTACCCAGCCCCGATGCCGCCGCCGCCCTGGCCCAGGGGCGCGCCCACCACGCAACCTACATCGTGTACGGCGACATCACCGGCAGCGCCGCCGACCCGCAGCTCACCGTACGGGTCGTTTCGGTGGCCGACGGCAAGACGTTGTGGTCGAAGTCGTACCCGGTGGCGCACGCCGATTCCGTCGCCATCGCAACGGAAGTGAGCGCGAGCGTGCCCCCCGAGGGGCGCGACTAGTCAGCGCCGCGCGCGCGCCCTGCGCCCCGTGCGACGGGCGATCTTAGCCGCCGATCCGCCGGCGCGCTTGTTCGGACCACGGCGCGTCACGGGCCTGGACTTCGAGCCCGCGCGCTGCCGCCCGCGCGCCGGAGCCGATGATCTGCGCGTGCCGGCCTTGCCCGTCGCCGCCGTCCTGCCGGACTTGCCGGACCTGGCCGGCTTGCCGGACCTGGCCGGTTTGGCGGACCTGGCCGGTTTGGCGGACCTGGCCGGTTTGGCGGACCTGGCCGGCTTGGCGGACCTGTTGGTCTTGCCGGACCTGCCGGCCTTGCCTGCTGCGGCGGGCTTTCCGGCCGCCACCGCGGAGTGCTTGCGCGCCACGCGTCCGGCGGGGGTGCGCCGTTCTGCGGCACTTTTGCGCGGCGCCCTGGGAACGCTGGGCCTGGCATGCTGCGCGGCCTTGCCCGGCAGCGGCTGCGCCACGGGAGCGTCGGCACCGCGCAGTTGATCGAGGATCGCCGGGTTCTCGAGCGTCGAGACGTCCTGCGCGATCTCCTCGCCGCGCGCGATGGCGCGCAGCAGCCGCCGCATGATCTTGCCGGAGCGGGTCTTGGGCAGGTTGTCCGCGAAGCGGATCTCGTCGGGCTTGGCGATGGCGCCCAGGTGCTCTCCCACCCAAGCGCGCAGCTCATTGACGACCGCTGCCGTATCGTCCGTCGGACGCTGGCCGCGGCACACCACGTAGGCGAAGACCGCCTCGCCCTTGACCTCGTGCGGCTTGCCGACCACGGCGGCCTCGGCCACCCGGGGGTTGGAGACCAGCGCCGACTCGATCTCCATCGTGCCCAGGCGGTGGCCGGCGACGTTGAGCACGTCGTCGATGCGGCCCATGATCCAGTAGTAGCCGTCCTTGTCGCGATGGGCGCTGTCGCCCGCCACGTAGAAGCGTCTGTTGAATTTCTCCCAGTAAGCGGCGAGGTAGCGCGCGTTGTTGCCCCAGATGGTGCGCAGCATCGCCGGCCACGGCTTCCTGATGATGAGGTAGCCGCCGGCGTCGGGCCGGGTGACCGACTCCCCGCGCTCATCGACGATGTCCGCCTCGATGCCCGGCAGCGGCATCGTGCACGAGCCCGGCTTCGTCGGCGTGACACCGGGCAGCGGCGAGATGAGGATCATGCCGGTCTCGGTCTGCCACCACGTGTCGACCACCGGGCAGCGGCCGCGGCCGATCACCCGGTGGTACCACATCCAGGCCTCGGGATTGATCGGCTCCCCGACGCTGCCCAGCAGGCGCAGCCGCGACAGATCGTAGCGCCCCGGGATCTCGTCACCGAGCTTCATCAGCGCGCGGATGGCGGTGGGGGCCGTGTAGAACACGGTGACGCCGTGGTCCTGGCAGATCTTCCAGAAGCGGCCCGCATCCGGCGTCGTCGGAGCGCCCTCGTACAACAGCACGGTCGCGCCCGCGGCCAGCGGTCCGTAGGCCACGTAGCTGTGGCCGGTGACCCAGCCGACATCGGCCGTGCACCAGAAGACATCGTCGTCACGCAGATCGAAGACCCACTGGGTGGTCACCTTCGCGCCGAGGAGGTAGCCGCCGCTCGAGTGCTGGATGCCCTTGGGCTTGCCCGTCGAGCCCGAGGTATAGAGGAGATACAGCGGATGCTCCGCCTCGACCCACTCCGGCTCGCAGCTGCGCGGCTGATCCGCGACCGCCTCGTGCCACCACAGGTCGCGCCCCGGCTGCATCGCCACCGGCCGGCCGGTGCGCTTCAGAACGATGACGCGCTCGATGCTGGCGCAACCCTCCGTGAGCGCCTTGTCGGCCGCCGCCTTGAGCTCGATCGGCTGGCCGCCGCGCCAGCCGCCATCGGCGGTGATCAGCACCCGGGCGCCGGTGTCCTCGATGCGGTCCCGCAGGGCCGGCGCGGAAAAGCCGCCGAACACCACCGAGTGGATGGCGCCGATGCGGTTGCAGGCATGCATCGCGACGATGCTCTCCGGCACGAGCGGCAGGTAGATCGCCACCCGGTCGCCCTTGCCGATACCCTGCGCCCGCAGCGCATTGGCGAAGCGGCAGACCTCGGCGTGCAGCTCGCCGTAGGACAGCGTGCGCGTGTCGCCCGGCTCGCCTTCGAAAACGATCGCGGCCTTGTCGGCGCGCTCCGCCAGATGCACGTCCAGACAGTTGTAGGAGACGTTCAGGCGCCCGTCGGTGAACCAGCGGTAATTGGGCGCGGTGGAATCATCGAGCGCGACCGTGAAGGGCGTCTGCCACGCGATCTCCTCGCGGGCGAGGCGGGCCCAGAAGCCGCTCGGGTCCGCCGCCGCTTCCCGGCGCAGGCGCTCCAGATCCGCGGGCTTGATGCGCGCCCGCGCGGTGAATCCGGCCGCGGGGGGGAACGTCCGCTCTTCCTGCAGCACGGACACGATGTTCTTGCTCGCCACGAGTGAATCCCCTCCCCGAACGATGCAGCGGCGCGGAGGCACACCCAGGCACATCGAGGTGCCCTGCCACCATGGCGGTCAGCGGCACGGCCCTGACCGGTGATCAATACTAGCCCAATCGCCCCCCGCCCTGGGAGCCCCCGGCGCTAGCCTCTGACCTCGGCGAGCAAGCGGTCGATGCTCGCGCGCGCTTGCCGCGCGTAGCCGCCGCCAAACAGGTTGGCGTGATTCAACACGTGGTAGAGATTGTAGAGCTCCGCGCGCACGGCGTGCCCGGCGGGCAGCGGCGCGGCATCGTGATAGGCGTCGTAGAAGGCACGGCCGAAGCCGC
>Ga0187809_10000693_pt1 | contig 17192 bp, 16 predicted proteins | sample NC_wetland_sal_i_8_FD_132415 | JGI IMG/M metagenome (GOLD analysis project Ga0187809, IMG submission 132415) | Wetland sediment microbial communities from Neuse River Estuary, North Carolina, USA - ASW_4 | ecosystem: Environmental > Aquatic > Freshwater > Wetlands > Sediment | place: USA: North...
GGGCATCGGCGGGGCGGTGCTGCTCACCTTGATCACCCGGATGCGCATCACCGAGGCCACCGCCCTCTTGCAGGCGGTCCGGTCGCGACTGCGCTGACCGGAGCGCGGCGTTGCTCCGATCGGACTCTCCCGCGCACCGACCGATCGGCTGACCGGGTTAGCCAGGCGCCGCCATTCGCGTCAGACCGGCTCAAGACCGCACCTTGGCGAGCCGACCAAACCCACAGGGTGAATTGCGCCCTCATGACTTCGGGTTGGTAGGTCACGTGCGGCGAGTTTGCAGGCCTGGCGTCTGGGGGCCGAGCACAGCCGGGCCTGGCGCGCGCGACAGCGGCGACATCATTCTCGGTTGGCTCACCAAGTTGGTGATCGGCATCTCGCTCACCGGCGTGGTGGCTTTCGACGGCGTCTCGATCGGCGTTGCGCATGTGAGCACGATCGACGACGCCAACTCAGCCGCGCTCGCCGCCAGCCACGCATGGCAAGACAGCCACGACATGAACCGCGCGCTGCAGGCCGCGCAGCAGACCGCGGCTCAGCACGGCGAGACCGTCGTCGACAACAGCCTGAGCGTGGACGCTGACGGCACCGCGCACGTCGCCGTCCAACGCGAAGCGACCACCCTCATCGTGCGACACATTCACGCGCTCCGATCCTGGATCGAGATCACCGCGAGCGGCTCGGGACGATCGGTCAGCCAATGATTCGACGCGCGCTGGCGGGTGTTGCGGCGGCCGCGTTGGTGGTGGCCGGGCTACTGGCGTCGAGCGGCGGAGCGCGACCCGCGGCGGCCGACCCGCTCAGCGACGCGAAGGCACAGGCGGCGAAGTTGCAACAGCAGGTCGCCGACCTTCAGGTGCAAGCGGAACAGGCGTCGGAGCGGTACGACAACGTGGAGGCCGCGCTCGGAACCCTCGTCGGCGACCAGCGCGCGGCGCAAGAACAGCTCGCGGCCGCGCAGTCCCTGGTCGCGGCCAATCGCGCGGTGATCGACGAGCGAGCCAGGGCGCTTTACATGTCCGGCGGCAGCTTCGGCTTGTACGCAAGCGTTTTGCAGGGCAGCGACCCGACGATGGTGATGGCCGCGTTGCACGACGTGCAGTCGCAGCTCAACGTCGACAAGGTTTCCCTGGCGAGCGTCGACGCCGCGAGCAAGAAGGCGGCGGCCGCGCAAGCCCACGTCGACGAACTGCTGCAGCGGCAGAGCGACCTGATGGCGCAAGCCGCCACGGCGGCCAACGACGTCGACACCGCGCTCGCTCAATCACAGGCGGCGCTGGCCACGGCGAACGACCAGGTGCGCACGATCGAGGCGCAGATCCAAGCCCAGATCGACGCCGACAACGCGGCCCGGGCCGCCGCTCAGCTCGCCGCCGCCCGACAGGCCGCGTTGCAGGCTGGCTTCGTCGACGTCGCGGCCAGCCCGGTCGCGCAAGCGGCGATCAACGCCGCGAGCACACAGCTTGGAAAGCCTTACGTGTACGGCGGTTCTGGCCCCGACGTGTGGGACTGCTCGGGGCTCACCCAGTGGGCGTACCGGCAGGCCGGCGTCAACCTGCCGCGCACCGCCGCCGAGCAGTACCTCGCGGTCGCCGCCAAGGTGCCCCTCGGACAGCTCGAGCCTGGCGACCTGCTGTTCTGGGCGACCGACCTGTCGAATCCGGCGACGATCCATCACGTGGCGATCTATCTCGGCAACGGCCAGATGATTGCCGCGCCGCACACCGGGACGGTGGTGCAGGTGCAACCGGTCTACCTCGACGGGTACTACGGCGCAGTCCGGCCCGGTTAACGGCCGGGTTAAGACACCGTTCGCGCGCGATTGGCCGCCGATTCGCGGGAATAGCATGGAAACGGCGTCCGCACCGCGGCGGCCGACCGCACCGACCTGCCGACAATCTCCGAAGGGCCCGTTTTGAGCGGCGCACCCGCTGTGGCGCCCGGCCTCCTCGTCGCCGAGCGCTACCGTCTCGACGCCCCGATCCCGGACCGCTCCGCCGCGGCCGTCCCCGGCCGCAGCGCGTCGAAGGTCGGCCAGTTGTGGCACGCGCACGACGAGTTGCTCGCCAGGTCGGTGGCGGTGTTGCTTGTTCCGGACGACGACCCGCTCATCGACCACGTCCTGGCCGGGGCGCGCGCGGTGGCCGGCCTTGGCCACCCGGCACTGGCCAACGTCTACGACGCGGCCCGCGCGCCGGGGCTGGCGTTCGTCGTCACCGAGTATTTCGAGGGCGACTCGCTCGACCACCAGCTGCGCAACGGTCCGCTCGAGCCGGCCGCGGCGGTCGACCTGGTCGCCGAGGTGGCCGCCGCCCTCGCCGCGACCCACGCGATCGGCGTGTACGGTCTCACGCCTGCCCCCAGCCGGATCCTGTTCACCGCCTCGGGCCTGCCACGGTTGGCCAGCGTCGCGTTGGCCGACGAGTCGCGCGGGGCTGACGATCCGCGACGCGTCGCCGACGCCCGGGCCGACACGGTGGCCCTCGCGCAACTGCTCTACGCCGCGCTGACCGCGCGGTGGCCGGGTGAGCCGTCGGTCAGCGGGCTCGCGGCCGCGCCCTACGCCGAAGGACACCTGCGCACGCCGAGACAGGTGCGCGGCGGCGTCCCGCGAGATCTCGACATGCTGGTCAGCCGCGCGCTCGGCGATGACGAGATCCGCCGCGGCCTGCCGGAAATCGCCACACCCGCCGCCATGTTCGCCGCGTTGGCGCCGCTGCGCAGGGAGCCGGAAGCCGGCCACCCGTACGGCGCCGACACCGCGATCATCCCGGTCGTCGACGCGCGCGGGCGCACCCCGCTGTTGACCCGGCAGACCGCGCCGCTGCTCGCCCGGCGGCGCCGCAACCGCATTGGCATCGCGGCCGGGCTGGCCGTGCTCGGGGTAGCGCTCGTCGGACTGTTCTGGCGCGGACCGACGATCTACCCGCACTTCATCACGCATTCGGGTGGCTCGACCCCCACGCCCACCCAAACCAGCGCCACCGCGGGCGGTCACCCTGTCGTCCCGAAGGGGGTCGTGGAGTTTGACCCATACGGCGACCACACCGACCCGCACGTCGGCGAGGCCCCCCTCGCGATCGACGGCAACCCGGCCACGGCATGGCACACCCAGACTTTCGGCAGTCCGACGCTCGGCAACCTCAAGCCTGGAGTGGGTTTGCTTGTCGACCTCGGCACGTCGCGCACCGTCTCGGCGGTGCAGCTCACGCTGCTCGGTGACGGCACGACGGTGTCGTTGCTCACCAGCGACGGCGACCAGCCGCCAACCTCCGACAAGGCCATGACCCAGGTCGCGCAGGCGACCGACGCGCAAAGTCACGTCACGCTGCGTCCGGCGCAGCCACATCGCGCGCGTTATTGGCTGATCTGGCTGACCAAGCTGCCGAAGGCGAGCGGTGGGTTCAACGGCGGCGTCGCGGAGATCTCCTTCCAACCCGGGTCGTGAGTCGTCCGCCAACTTCGCGGGCGGCGTGGTGATCGACCGGTAGGCTCCCGACGTGACCGGGGCGCCCGACGACGCCGAACTGCTGCGCCGTCATCTCAACGGCGATCCTGACGCGTTCGCCGAGCTCGTCCGAGGCCACCGCGATCACCTGTGGGCGGTGGCCGTGCGCACGCTCGGCAATCCCGACGACGCCGCCGACGCCGTCCAGGACGCGCTGATTTCGGCAATGCGGCACGCCGGGTCGTTTCGCGGCGACGCCCAAGTCGGCACCTGGCTGCACCGCATCGTGGTCAACGCCTGCCTCGATCGGCTGCGCCGGCGCGCCGCCCACCCGACGACGTCGTTGCCCGACGACGAGCACGCGGGCGGGGTGTCGATCGCCCCGTCGAGCCGCGACGAATTTGACGAGCGGGACACCGCCGCCGACGTCCATGCCGCGCTCGCGACGTTGTCGGCTGACCAACGCGCGGCCATCGTGCTGGTCGACATCGAGGGCTACCCGGTCGACCAAGTGGCCGCGATCTTGGAAGTGCCCACTGGAACGGTGAAGAGTCGGTGCGCGCGCGGCCGGGCCAAACTGGTCCCGTTGCTCGCGCATCTGCGCGGCGCCGAGTCGGGGAACCCGCCACCGTCGGGCGGCGTCCAACCTCCGACGACCGCACCACGAGAGGACCTCCGGTGAACACCCCCCACCCGGAGCTTGAAGAGCTTGCCGGCCTCATCGACGATCTCGGTGACAACGCCGGCGACGGCCGCGCCGCCGTCGGTGCCGCTGTCGGTGCCGAGCGCGCCGACGTCCGCCCAAGCGACGTCGAGGCGCACGTCGCGGGCTGCGCGCGATGCACCGCCGATCTCGCGGCGCTGCGCGGCGTGCGCGCGACGTTGCGCGCCCTACCGCCGGTGCCGATGCCGGACGACGTGGCGCAGCGGATCGAAACCGCGCTGCGGCAGGCCGCCGTGACCGCCGGCGACGCCGACTCAGCCGCTGCGGAGACGCCGCCCACCGCGGCGATCTCGGTGTTGCCCGCCGCCGGATCGAGCCGGCGGTCCGCCCGTCGCGCCAGTTCGACCGGTCTGCCGAACTTCTCGGTGGCCGCGGCGGTGACCGTGCTCTTGGTGATCGCGCTGGGCGTCGGGCTCGGCGTGGCGCTGAAGAACGGCGGCGACTCGAACAAGGGCAGCAGCACGAGCGGCGCCGCCGCGTCCGACGCCGGCTCGATCGTCACCGCGTCCGGCACCGACTACACCCAAAGCGACATCCAAACTCAGGTGGCCGGCTTGTTGTTGGCTCGCGTGCCGGACGCGCACGCGGCGTACAAGGGCCTCGCCCCGCTCGCGGCGGCGCAAAGCAGCGCCGGCGCCGAGCCCTCCGCGCCCGCGGCCGCCGGGTCGGCCGGCGCCGGCGCCGGCGCCGCTGGCGGCGCCTCAACGCCCAAACCGACCGCGTCGTCCACCGTCGAGAGCGCGCCGAGCGCGGGGGGCGCGCAGCGGCCGGTCCTCCAGTCGCGCACCCCGTACAGCGGGCCGCTCGGCGCCCCGGCCCAGCTGCAAGCCTGCGTGCAGGCGTTGCTCGACCAGCCGGCCACGCCGGTGCTGGTCGACTACGCGTACTACGCCGGCAAACCGGCCACGATCATCGTTTTGAAAGACCCCGCCGACCCCTCGACCCTCGACGTCTACGTCGAGGCCGACACCGCCGACTGCGCGAAGGCCGGTGACGTGACCTTCGTCGCGTTCATCCGCAACGCGTCGTGACGCCACGCCGCCTCACCGCGCTGAGTGGGAATCCCTGACACCTAGGATCTGTTCACCGGTCAGTCGAGGCGCACGACCAGGCGCTTCGGTTTTCGCACCTGAGGTAGGTCCCGCGTGAGCACTGCAACGACGTCCACCGAATTGCGCGACGTCATCATCATCGGTTCCGGTCCGGCGGGCTACACGGCGGCGCTTTACACGGCGCGCGCCGACCTGCACCCCCTGGTCTTCGAGGGCGCGATCGGCGCCGGCGGGGCGCTGATGACCACCACCGAGGTGGAGAACTTCCCCGGGTTTCCCGAGGGGGTCATGGGCCCCGATCTGATGGACAACATGCGCAAGCAGGCCGCCCGCTTCGGCGCCGAGTTAGTCACGGACGACGTGACCGAAGTCGACCTCACCGGCCCGGTGAAAACCGTGAAGGTCGGCGACGCCGTGTACCAGGCCCGCTCGGTGATCCTCGCCACCGGTTCGAAGTACCGCTTCCTCGGCCTGGAGAACGAGGAGCGGCTGCTCGGCCACGGCGTGTCCGCGTGCGCGACCTGCGACGGCTTCTTTTTCCGCGACCAAGACATCGTGGTCGTCGGCGGCGGTGACTCCGCGATCGAGGAGGCGCACTTCCTGACCAAGTTCGCCAGCAACGTCACGATCGTCCACCGCCGCGACGCCCTCCGCGCCAGCAAGATCATGCAGGACCGCGCGTTCGCCAACGACAAGATCAGCTTCCGCTGGAACGCAGAGGTCGTCGACGTACTCGGCAATGACAAGGTCGCCGGCGTCCGGCTGCGTGACACCCAGACCGGCGAGACGAGCGACCTGCCGGTCACCGGACTGTTCCTCGCGATCGGTCACGACCCGCGCAGCGAACTGTTCCGCGGCCAGGTCGATCTTGACGCCGCCGGGTACGTCAAGGTGGAGTCACCGTCGACCCGCACCAACCTGGACGGCGTGTTCGCCTGCGGCGACCTCGTCGACCACACCTACCGGCAGGCGATCACCGCGGCCGGCAGCGGCTGCGCCGCGGCGCTTGACGCCGAGCGGTGGCTGGCCGCCCGGCACGCCGAGCACAACGCCGTCGTCGCCGCGGCGTCCTGACCACGCACACCCGAATCACGACATCTCGAAGCACGACCCAAAGACAGGAGCCGACCGTGGGAGCCACCCCGTCCGTCACCGATGCCACCTTCGCCAGCGAGGTCTTGACCAGCGACACGCCGGTGCTCGTCGACTTCTGGGCGGAATGGTGCGGTCCGTGCCGCATGGTCGCGCCGGTGCTCGAGGAGATCGCCAAGGAGCACGCCGACAAGGTGCGGGTGGTGAAGCTCAACATCGACGAGAACCCCGAGACCGCTCGCGCGTACTCGATCTTGTCGATCCCGACGCTGAACGTCTACAAAGGCGGCCAGGTCGTGAAGCAGATCATCGGCGCGAAGTCGAAGTCTGCCCTGTTGAAGGATCTGGAAGCTTTCCTCTAGACCGATAGCATGGGCGCGCCCCGCGTCACCGCCTCATCGCGAGGATCTTTCGCCCATGCAAGAACCACACGCGCACCTCGCACCCCGAGCCGAGCCACCGCTGCGGATCGGGTCGCGAGGTGCTGCCGTCTTGGAGTTGCGCCACCGGCTCGTGCAGTTGGGTTTGCTGACCACCCCTGCCGCCGATCCGGTCGCGGCGCCGGCCGACCAGCCTGATCTGCAGTTCTTCGACGAGGCGGTCGACCGCGCGGTGCGCAGCTTCCAGCAGCAGCGTGGCCTGCGGGTTGACGGCGTGGTCGACCGCGAGACCTACCGAGTGCTCGACGAGGCGCGCTGGCGGCTCGGTGATCGGGTGCTGTCGTACGCGGTTCGCCATCCCTACGTGGGTGACGACGTCGCCGCGCTGCAACACCGGCTGCTCGACATGGGCTTTGACTGCGGGCGGGCAGATGGCGTGTTCGGGGCGAGCACCGAATCCGCGCTGCGCGAGTTTCAGCGCAACGTCGGCCTGCCCGCCGACGGCACCTGCGGCCCGGCGACCCTGCGCGCGTTGCGCCAGCTGGCGCGCACCGTGGTCGGCGGCAAGGCCAACGAGTTGCGCGAGTACGAGCGGTTGCACCACGGCGGTCCGACGCTCGCCGGCAAGTTCATCGTGATCGACCCAGGGCACGGCGCCTGTGATCGCGGAGCGAGCAACGGTCGGTTGGACGAAGCGGCGATCGTCGACGACATCGCGAATCGCATCGAGGGCCGGCTGGCCGCCGCAGGCGCCCAGGCGTTCCGCACCCGCGGCGGTGAGGGAGTGCTCGATCGCTCCGAGGAGCCGCCCACCGACGCCGAGCGGGCCGCGTTCGCCAACGCGGCGGAGGCCGACCTGCTGGTGTCACTGCATGTCGACGGCGATGAAAACCCGTGCTGCCAAGGGCTTTCGACCTATTACTACGGCACCGCAAAGGATCGCTCGCTGGTGGGCGCCCGGCTCGCCGAGTTGTTGCAGAGCGAGATCTTGGCAAGCACCGACCTGCTCGATTGCCGCAGCCACCCGAAGAGCTGGGAGCTGTTGCGCAGCACGCGAATGCCCACCGTCCGCGTCGAGCTGGGCTACCTGACCAACGCCGGCGACGCCGCACGGCTCGCCCAGCAGGAATTCCGCGACACCCTCGCCGAGGCGATCGTGGTCGCGATCCAGCGGCTCTACGCCCCAACCGAGCTGCCGGCCGAACAAGCGATCGAACTAGCCAGCGCGACGGTGTTCGCCTAGCCCTCGCTCCAGATCAGGCGGTCATCGTGCCGAGCTGCTGCACTCCCGACGACTACGACCGGGTGTTTGGCGAGCGGTTCGCGCGGCACACGGCCAGCCGGTATCGCAAGCACGGCCTCGACAAAGCGGCTCGCGAGATCGTCGACCTCGTCCAACAGCGCCAGCTGACCAAGCCGACGATTCTGGAGATCGGCGGCGGGGTCGGCGGCATTCACGTCGAGCTGCTTAAGCGCGGCGCGGCGCACGCGACAAATCTCGAGCTGTCACCCCGGTACGAGTCGCAAGCCCGGCAACTGCTGCTCGACAACGGTGTGAGCGAACGCGTTGATCGACGGCTCGTTGACATCGCGGCCAGACCGGACGACGTCGAACCCGCCGACGTCGTCGTGCTGCATCGAGTGGTGTGTTGCTATCCCGACTACGCCAAGCTTCTCGGCGCCGCGGCGACGCACGCACGGCATTTGGTGATCTACAGCTACCCCCCGCGCACCCTGTTGGCACGGGCGATGATCGGTGTCGAAAATAGCTGGTTCCGATTACGGGGCCGAGGTTTTCGCGTCTTTGCCCATCCGCCGGCCGCGATGTTGAAAACGATGGAAGCCCACGGGCTGCGACCGGTGGCGGTGAAGTCGGTCGGCGGGTGGCAGGTCGCCGCTGTGCGCCGCTGATCAACCGTCGCGTCGCTGTTCGCTCAAGGTGTTTGCGGACTGGCTTTTCTTTGGTTATGCGCGGATCTTGACGATGGATTGACGTGCAGCGGCTCCGCGTTTCCCCGCTCGCGCTTCGCGCGGCATGGGTTCCAGCAGGTGCAATTGTGCTGCTCTCGCCGACGGCCTCCTACGTCGTCCGGACAATCACGGCGCTCGGCGCCGCCGGGGTGCTGCTGATCACGGCGGCCCGACGGCGCGACGAGCTGCGACTGGCTCGACGCCTGGTCGCGTCCGCGCTGCTGGTCGGCTCATCGGCTGGGGTCGTCTCAGCGATCTACGTCCTCGCCACCGGGCACGATGCCGCGATCGGCTGGATCTCGGACTGGCTGTATCTGGCGTACGCGCCGCTGTGCGTGGCCGCCGCTCTCGCGGTGCCGCGGGCGAGCAAGCAACCAGGCGGGCGGGCCCGCGCGCTCGCCGACGGCGCGGTCGCGGCGACGTCCTTGTGGTACCTCGTCGTCGCGTTCTTCGTCGGCCCCACGCATCTCGGCGCGACCCTGGGCCCGCTGGCCCGACTCGTGACCCTGGGCTACCCGCTGCTGCCCACCTTTGTGATCGCGGTCATGTTGTCGGCGCTGCCGCGGGTGACGCGGTTGACCCGGCCGTTCTTGCTCCGAGTCGGGGCGGGTATGGCGTTCATCGGCGTCAGCGACATCGGCTTGGCGATCGCGTCGTGGGACGGCTGGTATCGCTCCGACTCGTGGATCGCGGTGATCAACGAGTTTGGTCTGCTGCTGCTGCTTGACGCGGCGCTGTCGTCCCGCCGCCGGCCGCGCGCGCACGACGGGCGCAAGGCCAGCGCAGAAATCGATGCCACGTCCGGCTTTCTGGTCGTCGCCGCCCCACACATTCCACTGTTCATCGCGCTCGCCGCGATGGGATTGCAGTTCGCCCGAGGAGAGGGGCTGTCGCACGCCGAGCTCGCGCCGGTCGCACTCGGCGGCCTCGGTCTCGCGGTTCGCCAAATCGCCAACGCGCGAGAGACCGGCCGCCTGGTCGCCCGACTCGCCGCGCGGGAGCGGCTGGCCCGCGCTCGCGCCATGACGGATCCACTGACGAAGTTGGCGAACCGGACGGAGTTCCTCGACCGCCTGAACGCGGCGCTGCGCGACCGAGAGGCCCATCAAGTGGCGGTCGCGCTGCTCGACCTCAACGATTTCAAGGACATCAACGACACGCACGGCCACGACACCGGAGACCAAGTGCTGTGCCGGGTTGGCGACTTGCTGCGCAAGGCGTTGGCGGACCAAGACGGCGCCTGCGTGGCCCGTTTTGGCGGTGACGAGTTCGCGGTCTTCGTGCGCAACACATCGGATCGCGGCCAAGGGCTGGCGCGAATTTTGAAGGCGGCGTTTGCCGGACCGGTCCAGGTCGACACCCGCAGCTTCCACGTGCGGCCGAGCATCGGCGTGGTGATCGATGAAAGGGCGAAGACGACGGCGCAACCCGGTGAGGCGGCGCGGCTGGTCGTGCACGCGGACGTCGCCATGTACGAAGCCAAGCGCGCCAAGCACGTCCACGACGTCCCGGTCGCGGTGCTGACCGGCGCCACCCGCACCGCGGCGACGGCGACGATCCGAATCCGCGAGGAAATCGGTCACCCCGACTTGTCCCAATTCCACGTCGTGTACCAGCCGGTCGTCGACCTGGAGACCGGCGCGATCGTCGCCACGGAAGCATTGCTGCGCTGGGAACATCCCGAGTTCGGCGCGATCAGTCCAACGACGTTCATCCCACTTGCGGAACGAGTCGGAACCGTCGGTTTGCTCGGCGAACACGTGCTTTCTCTCGCGCTCGACGACATGGTCACGTGGACGGCGGCACGTCCGCCGTCCGGTTTCACCGTCGGCGTGAACGTCTCACCACGACAACTTGTCGACCAACGCCTGGTGACGACGGCGCTTTCCATGCTGCGCGAACGCGGCCTCGCGCCTCGACAACTTTCCTTTGAACTGACCGAAGAAGCATTCGCGGACGACGTCGAGGCGGTCGTCGACACCATCGCCGCAATGCGCGCGGCCGGGTTCTGGGTGGCCGTCGACGACTTCGGCACCGGCTACTCCTCGCTGAGTTACCTACGCCGCTTCGACGCGAACGTGTTGAAGATCGACCGCGAGTTTGTCCAAGCCTCCGAGACCGAGCCACGCACCGACGCGCTTGTGCGATCGGTCGTCGCGATGGCGTCAGCGCTCGATTTGATCTGCCTCGCCGAAGGCATCGAAACGCTCGAGCAGCTGGCCCGCGTGCGGTCGTACGGGTGCCGCTACGGTCAGGGTTTCGCGCTCGCTCGTCCGATGCCGGCCGCCGAGCTCGGCAAATTGCTGGTGGCCGGGCATCGTTTCCAGGTCGACCCTTACTCGTTGGCGGTCAGACCGGCCTGAGCGCACCCTCCGGCGTGACCGAACCGAGCAGTCGCTCGATCGCGCCTTCGACATCCTCGCGCCACGACAATGCGGTTTTGAGGTCGAGCCGCAGCCGGGGATGCCGCGGGTGCGGCCGCACCGTCTTAAATCCCAGCGATAGCAGGAAATCCGTGGGCAGCATGCACGCTGGCGCGGTCCATTTGCTGTCGCCAAAGGCTTCGATCGCCTTCACGCCACGACGAGTGAGGTCCTTCGCCGCGGCCTGCAACAACATGCGGCCCAAGCCGGCGCCGGTGAACTCCGGCAGCACGTGAGCGGTCATCAACAAGACTGCGTCAGGGCTGGCTGGGCTGGTCGGAAAAGCGACCGACCGCGGCACATAGGCCGGTGGCGCGTAAAGGACGTAGCCGGCAGGGACGCCGTCGACGTGGAGCAACTTCCCGCAGCTGCCCCACTCAAGCAACATCGCGGACACCCACGCCTCTTTCTCGAGTGCGGGGTCGCCCGCCTCCTCCGCGCGTTGGCCGCTGACCGGGTCGAGCTCCCAGAACACGCATTTGCGGCAGCGGCTGGGGAGGTCGTCGAGGTTGTCGAGCGTGAAGCTCACGACGCGACGCGACATGGACGCCTCCAACAAGCACCGCGGAGCCCGAATAGAGCGCAGCTGGGAGTTCGCGGATCCATCGTAAATTGTCCGCTCGGCGCGTGTTGACGCCTCGCCAAACGGCCGAAAGGTAATAGCGAGGCCCGCGCCCGGCGCTGCCGGTAGCCTGATGGTCTCGTCGAACCGCTGCCGGCCGATTCCCGCGCGCCGGCGGCCAGGAGGTAACACCGGTGGAAATCTCGGGTGGATCGAGACTCGATCCTTATGTCGACCGCTACGCCGAGCGCACGCACGGCATGACGACGTCCGAGATTCGAGCACTTTTCGCAGTGGCAAACCGGCCCGAGATCATCAGCATGGGCGGCGGCTCGCCGTTCGTGAGCGCGCTGCCCCTCGACGCCATCGGTGAGATGACCGCGAAACTGGTCGCCGAGCGCGGCGCGCAGGCCCTCCAATACATGGGCGGCCAGGGTGACCCTCGGCTGCGCGAGTTGATTTGCGGGGTGATGGCGCTCGAGGGGATCAGCGCCTCGCCCGACGACGTCGTGGTCACCGTCGGTTCGCAGCAGGCACTCGACGTCGTGTCGCGGATCTTCCTCGACCCCGGCGACGTGGTGATCGCGGAGGCGCCGTCCTACGTCGGCGCCCTCGGCACGTTCACCCAATACCAGGCTGACGTGGTCCACGTGCAGATGGACGACGCGGGGCTGGTGCCGGACGCTTTGCGCGAGGCGATCGCACAGGTCGCGGCGTCCGGACGGCGCGCGAAGTTCCTCTACACCGTGCCGAACTACCACAATCCGGCAGGAATCACCCTGGTCGAGGAGCGCCGCGACGAGATCATCGCGATCTGCGCCGAGGCCGACCTGCTGATCTTGGAAGACAACCCGTACGGGCTGCTCGGCTTCGACGGCCCGCCGCTGCCGGCGTTGCGGGCGCGGGTGACCGAGGGCGTCATCTATCTCGGCTCGTTCTCGAAGACCTTCGCCTCCGGCGTGCGGGTCGGCTGGGCGGTCGCCCCGCCCGGCGTCAAAGAGAAGCTGGTGATGGCCAGCGAGGCCACCACGTTGTGCCCGGTGGCGCTGTCGCAATACGTGGTCGCCGAGTTCTTGGCCCATCACCCGTGGCAGGAGCAGGTCAAGGTCTACCGCGAGTTGTACCGCGCCCGGCGCGACGCCTGCCTCGACGCGCTCGCCGCCTCGTTCCCGACCGGTTCGTCATGGACACAGCCGGCGGGTGGCTTCTACGTCTGGGTCACGCTGCCCGAAGGGGTCGACGCGAAGGCGATGCTGCCACGCGCGATCCAGGGTCGGGTCGCCTACGTGCCCGGCACCGGGTTCTACGCCGACGGGCAAGGACGGCGAAACCTCCGGCTTTCGTACAGCTTGCCCGCTCCTGACCGGGTCCGCGAGGGTGTGCGACGGCTGGCCGCCGTCCTCGACGAGGAGCTCGACATCGTGTCGACCTTCGGCGCAGGGGCACTCGAAGCATGAGCACGCACCTTCCCGCGGCCCCCCTCCGCTCCGCTCCTCTCTTCGCTGTCGCTTTGGGGACCGCTCATGAGTGACCTGGGGCACGTCCTCGTTCTCGCCGGCGGCGTCTCCTTCGAGCGCGAGGTGTCGTTGGCCTCCGGCCGGCGGGTCTCCGAGGCGCTGCGCAACCTCGGCGTCGACGTCGAACTGGTCGACGTCGACGCGCATTTGTTGCCACGGCTGGTCAACGACCCGCCGTCGGCGGTCTTCGTCGCCGTCCACGGCGTCGAGGGCGAGGACGGCGCGCTGCGCGACGCGCTTGACCTGTCCGGCGTGCCGTATGTCGGCGCCACCGGCGCGGCCGCCCGGTTGGCCTTCGACAAGGCGGTCGCCAAGGCGGTCGTGTCTCGGGCTGGCATCAGCACGCCCGCGTCGGTCGCCCTGCAGCACGCGGCCTTTCGCGACCTCGGCGGCCCGGTGCTGCTCGACCGGGTGGTCGGCCGGCTCGGCCTGCCGCTGGTCGTCAAGCCGGTGCGCGGCGGGTCGGCCCTCGGCGTCTCCGTGGTGCGCGAGAGCAGCGAGCTGCCGCAGGCGATGGTCGGCTGCTACTCCTACGACAGCGTGGCGTTGCTCGAGCAGCACGTCACGGGCACCGAGTTGGCGGTGAGCGTCGTCGACACTGGTGACGGCCCGGTCGCGCTGCCCGCCGTCGAGATCGAGCCGGTGAGCGGCGCCTTCGACTACGCGGCCCGCTACACGGCCGGCATGACCGAGTACCACGTTCCGGCCCGGCTCGACTCCGGGGTCGCGGCGGCGGTGGCGGACATCGCGGTCACCGCGCACCGGGCACTCGGCCTGCGCGACCTGTCACGCACGGACGTCATCGTGACCGCGGACGGCGCGATCGAATATCTCGAGACCAACGTGTCACCCGGCATGACCGCCACCAGCTTGCTGCCGCTCGCCGCGGCCGCCGCTGACATCGATCTCGGCGCCTTGTGCCGCGACCTGCTGCAGCACGCCGCGACCCGCGGGATGTCCACGCCCGGGGCGCCCGCCTAGCCAGTTCGCCAGTCGCGGCGTGGCGCGCTTAGTTCTCGCCCGCGGCGCGGGCGTGCGGCGACAGTTCGGGCGCCATCGTCGCCACGATCCGCTCGAGGTCGTCGATCGACGCGAACTCGATGGTGATTTTGCCTTTGCTGCGCCCGAGTTCGACCTTCACCCGGGTCTCGAACTGATCGGACAGCCCGGCGGCCAGGTGGTCGAGGGCGGGCGCGCGATGCCGCGACGGCCGGACGGCCCGCTTGCGCGGTGCGCCTTCGTCGCCCACGGCGACCAGTTCCTCGACCGCACGCACCGAAAGACCCTCGGCGATGACGCGCTGCGCCAGCCGCTCCTGCGCGTCGGCGTCGTCCAGGCTGAGCAACGCCCGGGCGTGACCGGCTGAGAGCACGCCGGCGGCCACCTTCAACTGCACGCTCGACGGCAGGTTCAGCAGTCGGATGGTGTTGGTGACCTGCGAGCGAGAGCGCCCGATGCGCTTCGCCAGCTCGTCGTGCGTGGCGCCGAACTCCTCGAGAAGTTGCGCGTACGCAGCGCCTTCTTCGAGCGGGTTCAGCTGCTCGCGGTGCAGGTTCTCCAGCAGGGCGTCGCGCAGCAGCGCCTCGTCGCCGGTGTCACGGACGATCGCGGGGATGCGCTCAAGTCCGGCCTGCTGAGCGGCCCGCCAGCGCCGCTCGCCCATGACGAGCTCGTACGGTGACTCGGTCGAACCGTTGGCGCCGTTCGGTAGTCGCACCTCGCGAACCACGACCGGCTGCAGGAAGCCGACCTCGCGCAGCGAGTGGGCCAACTCGGCCAGCGCCGCCTCGTCGAACACCTGCCGCGGTTGCTTGTGGTTCGGCCGGATGTCACTCACCGCGAGTTCGGCGAACCGCGCGCCCGGCACCGGAACCATGTCGGCGGGAGTGGCGGCGGCAGCCGCCGGTGACGGTGCCATGCCCGGGGCGGCCGGCGCCGCGGCGGCGGTGCCCGCAGGCTCCGATGGCGCGGCCGGAGGGCTGACCGGGCCGGTCGGGATCAACGCGCCAAGGCCGCGGCCCAGGCCGCCACGACGGGTGTTCACCACGACTTGCCCTCCAGTGGTTGCTCGCCCGCGCCACGTGCGGCGATCTCTCTCGCGGCATCGAGATAGCACAGCGCACCGGGAGAGGCGGGGTCGTACGTCATCACCGTTTGACCGTAGCTGGGCGCCTCCGACACCCGCACACTGCGCGGGATGACAGTCCGCAGCACGGTCTCGCCGAAGTGCGCGCGCACGTCGTCCGCGACCTGAGAGGCGAGCCGCGTGCGCGCGTCGTACATGGTCAGCAGGATCGTCGAAACGTGCAGACCCGGGTTGAGGTGCGACTTCACCAGGTCGATGTTGCGCAGCAACTGCCCGAGACCCTCCAGCGCGTAGTACTCGCACTGGATCGGGATCAGCACCTCCTCGGCGGCGACCAGCGCGTTCACTGTCAACAGCCCGAGCGAGGGCGGGCAGTCGATGAGCACGTAGTCGATACCGCCGTCGGCCAGGCTTGCCGCGTCGGCGAGCGCCCGCTGCAGTCGTGACTCGCGGGCGACCAGAGAGACCAGCTCGATCTCGGCGCCGGCCAAGTCGATGGTCGCGGGCACGCACCACAGTCCGGAGATCTCGGCGACCGGCACCGCGACATCGCCAAGGGTCTTTCCTTCGACCAGCAGGTCGTAGACGGACGGGATCTCCGAGTGGTGGTCGACACCAAGCGCGGTCGAGGCGTTCCCCTGGGGGTCGAGGTCGACGACCAAGACCTGGAGGCCGTGCATCGCCATCGCCGCGGCGATGTTGACGGCGGTGGTCGTCTTGCCGACCCCGCCCTTCTGGTTCGCGACGGTGATGAAGCGACGTCGGGTCGGCCGGGGGAGCGCCTCGCCGAACCGGCCCAACACTCGAACCGCGGTGGCCGCCGCGGTCGCGATCGGCGTCTCGTCGTCCGGCTGGACGACGTCGGTTTCACGTGAAACATCGCCGCTCGTCGCTGGGCTAGGAGATGTTTCACGTGAAACGTGCGCGTCGGCGGTCGGGTCGTCCATGTCCAGTCCTCCCGTCCCTGCCATCGCCGCGCCGCCTTCCGTCATCGGTCGTGCGAGCACGTCAGCCTAGACCAATCCCGTGCCTCAATGAGAGGGCGCCGGGAAACGTGAAAGCGCCACCACAAGCGCGACCGGCTCTTCGTTCGAAGCCGGCACCGACAGTGCTGAACCCGGCCACCGGGCAAGCTCCTCAGCCGCGATCTCCGACGTCGTCGCGCCGGTCGACGACCGGACGAGCAGGGAGAACAGCCGCGCGGACTGCACTCCGGAGCTGCGCAACGCAGGCCAGGCGGCCTCGACCTCCTCCGCGGCGCCCGCGCCCTTCAACGCCAGCACGACGCCGTCCTTTTTGCTGAGTGGCATTGCCCACCGCGCGAGCTTGTCGATCGGGGCCACCGCGCGCGCGGTGACCACGTCGGCCCGCAGCTCAGCCGAGCCCGGTGACGACGCCACCAGCTCCTCGGCTCGCGCTCTGCGCACAGCCACCGAGTCGAGGTCGAGGTCCGCGATCACCTCGGACAAGAAAGAAGTGCGCCGAAGCATGCTCTCGACCAACACCACGGTGAGATCGGGCCGGGCAATCGCGAGCGGGACGCCGGGCAGCCCTGCCCCTGAACCGATGTCGACGACGGTGGCGCCCGCTGGGATGAGGGCCGCGACCGCGGCGCAGTTCAGCAGGTGCCGGTCCCACAACCGGGCGGTTTCTCGCGGGCCGACCAGACCCCGCTCGACGCCGGCGCCCGCAAGCCACGCCGCGTAGCGCTTCGCGAGCGGCAGCCGGTCACCGAAGACCACCACCGCCAAGGGTGGCGGTGCGGGCAGTTCGATCGTGGTCATCGGCGAACGGCCAGCTCCCCGCTACTCCTCGGATGTGTTGTCGGCCGAGCTGGACGGCGCCGCTTCGGCTGCGTCGCGTCGGGTCGGGAGCACCACCACGTAACGCTCGGGCTCGACGCCTTCGGACTCGCTTCGCAGGCCGGCGGCGGCGAC
>Ga0187809_10000694_pt1 | contig 17178 bp, 17 predicted proteins | sample NC_wetland_sal_i_8_FD_132415 | JGI IMG/M metagenome (GOLD analysis project Ga0187809, IMG submission 132415) | Wetland sediment microbial communities from Neuse River Estuary, North Carolina, USA - ASW_4 | ecosystem: Environmental > Aquatic > Freshwater > Wetlands > Sediment | place: USA: North...
GCGGACACGGTGACGATGTGGGTCGTCCCGTCGAACGAGAACGTCAACCGTGACTTCCCGGCGAGCACGAGCGGCATGTTCGGGCCGTCCTTCGCGCCGCCCGCGCCGTAGTTCTCCGCCCAGGAGTCGTTGACGGCGATCTTGAACTGGTACGTGCCGGCCGGCACCGTGAAGCTCCGGCTCCACGAACCACCCGACGGGTCGAGGTGGGTCGCTGTGCAGGCCGGGTCCCAGTCACCGGCGCAGCCCAGCTCGGACTGCAGGTCGCCGACGAGAGTGACCGTCTGGGCGGCGGCGTGTGCGGGGACGGCCGTGAGGCCGGAGAGCACGACGGCGACTGCCAGAGCGGCCGCGGCCCAGCGACTGTGCCTACGAGGACGATCTGTGGGAGCGAGGATGCTGGTCACGATGGAACCTCCTGAGCTGGGCGACGGTGCCGAGATGGAGTCACGAACGTGGTGGTGAGCGTCGGATGGGGAGTGTGGGGGGTGCGGTGCTCCGACGCCAGAAACCTAAACCGCTGTGAGATTCCTGTAAACCCCCTGTGCGTCGGACGCGGCCGTTCCCCGAGGGTCATGTCAGCACCCCCACAGCGACACCCGTACGGCGCACTGCTGTGCCAGGCTGTACGACGTGCCACTGAACATCTCCGTGATCGGAACCAACTACCTGGGTGCGGCGCACGCGGCGGGGATGGCCGAGTTCGGGCACCGGGTCGTCGGCGTCGACATCGACCCTCGTCGCGTGGAGATCCTCAACTCCGGACGCTCGACGATCTTCGAACGAGACCTCGAGCCCATGCTGGCCCGCCACACGGGCACTGGCCGGTTGCGGTTCACGACCGACTACCGCGAGGTGGCCGACTGGGCGGACGTGCACTTCATCGCCGTCGGCACCCCCGCCTCACCGGACGGTTCAGCAGACCTGTCGCAGGTCTTCTCGGTCGCAGAGACACTCGGCCCCCTGCTCACCAGGCCGACGCTCGTCGCCGGCAAGTCGACGGTCCCCGCCGGTACGGCGATGAAGCTCGAGGCACGGCTGCGCGAGCTGTCTCCGGCCGGCGACGGCGTCGAGGTGATGTGGAACCCGGAGTTCCTGCGCGAGGGCTACGCGGTGACCGACACGCTTCGTCCTGACCGGATCGTCCTGGGTACGCACTCGCCCGAGGCGCTGCGCACCATGCGCTACGTCTACGCGATGCCGATCTCCGACAACACCCCGGTCGTCGAGTGCGACATAGCGACCGCGGAGCTCATCAAGACCGCGGCGAACGCGTACCTCGCGATGAAGATCTCGTTCATCAACGCCATGGCCCAGATGTGCGAAGCCGCCGGCGGCGACGTCGTCCTGCTCGCGGATGCGCTCGGCTACGACTCCCGCATCGGACGCGAGTTCCTCAACGCCGGGCTCGGCTTCGGGGGCGGCTGCCTGCCGAAGGACATCGCGGCGCTGGCGTACAGGGCCGGCGAGCTGGGCGTGCCGCAGCTCGCGGAGCTCATCGCCGCTGTCGAACACATCAACTCGACCCAGCGCGACGAGGTCACGAGACTCACTGTCTCCGCCCTGGGTGGCGACGCGGCGGGCAAGCGCGTGGCCGTGCTGGGGGCGACGTTCAAGCCCGGTACCGACGACACACGCAACTCCCCCGCACTGACGGTCGCGTCGGCCCTGGCGAGGTCGGGTGCCGAAGTGCGCGTGTACGACCCGCAGGCCACGGTGGACCTGCCCGGCGTGACGCAGCAGCCCAGCGTCCTCGACGCGGTTGCCGACGCCGACATCGTGCTTCACCTCACGGAGTGGCCCGAGTTCCGCCAGCTCGACCCGACCACCCTCGACGGGGTCGTACGGTCGAAGGTGCTCATCGACGGACGGCTCAAGCTCCACCGGCCCACCTGGCAGCGTGCAGGGTGGAAGGTCATCCAGCTCGGCCGCGCCTCGACCTGGTGACAGGGAACGCGTCGGGCTAGATCTTGACGATCTGGGCGGGTGGCGGCGCGGTGTAGTTGACCGGCACGTTCCACTCGGAGAACGAGAGCTCATCGGTACCGTCGGTCGACTCCATGCGGATCTTCAGCAGCGTGTACGCGGTGTCGGTGACCCAGATCGTCATCCGGCCCTCCCCCGTCCGAACGGAGAACAGATAGACGGGTCGGCCCGTGAGGGTCGTCTTTTCCGCGATCACGCCCATGCCGTCGGAGATCGCCTCTGTCGTCTTCAGCGATGCCACGAAGGATCCGACGGTGAACTGACCCATGGTCGGATCCGTGGTCGACAGGTAACGGCTGCCGAGCGTGACGATCACGTTCGACGGCAGTCCGGCAGCCTTCCAGTAGGCGGTGTTCGCCTTGATGTAGTACGTGCCCCCGACAGCGGTGACCTCGAGGTTCTCGTCGTCCATCGTGATGCTGGACCGCCCGTTCGAGTTGTCGCACGCGCCGGACATGTCCACCTTCGCGAGCCTCTTGTCGACGTGCAGGGTGCCGGTGATGTGCATCGTCTTGGCGCTGACCAAGGACGTCTGGAACGCGTTCCAGAGCTGTCCGACCGTCGGGTCCTGCTGCGTGGCCTGTCCCGTGCCGACCGTGTGCGCCCGGAGGGCAGGGTCGTCGTGCGCCCGGAAGACCGAGGCACTCTGCTGGTAGCCACACCCGCCCAAGCTCAACGTCAGCGCGCAGCCGATCGCTGCGGCGACGAGACGCATGGCTCGCATCGCTGGCTCCTCAGGGCAGGGTTTCGGGTTATGTCACCGTAACCACTCCCCGAGCGGCGCCAGAGAAATCGGAGAAACCTCTCAGCCCCGTCCTCGCGCTCGAGGACGGGGCTGAGAAACGCGGTGGCCGGCCGTCAGGCCAGCGCGGCCTTGAGGTTCTCGTCGATCGCTGCGAGGAAGCCCTCGGTGGTGAGCCACTCCTGGTCGGGACCGACCAGGAGAGCCAGGTCCTTGGTCATCTTCCCCGACTCGACAGTCTCGACGCAGACCCGCTCCAGCGTCTCCGCGAACGCCGTGACCTCCGGGGTGTTGTCCAGCGCGCCGCGGTGCTTGAGGCCGCCGGTCCAGGCGTAGATCGAGGCGATCGGGTTCGTCGAGGTGGGCTTGCCCTCCTGGTGCATGCGGTAGTGACGGGTGACGGTGCCGTGGGCGGCCTCCGCCTCGACCGTCTTGCCGTCGGGCGTCATGAGCACGCTGGTCATGAGGCCGAGGGAGCCGAAGCCCTGCGCAACGGTGTCCGACTGCACGTCGCCGTCGTAGTTCTTGCAGGCCCAGACGTAGCCGCCCTCCCACTTCATGGCCGAGGCGACCATGTCGTCGATGAGCCGGTGCTCGTAGGTGAGGCCACGCGCCTCGAACTCGGCCTTGAAGTCCGCCTCGTACACAGCCTGGAAGATGTCCTTGAACTGCCCGTCGTACGCCTTGAGGATCGTGTTCTTCGTCGACAGGTAGACAGGGTAGTTGCGGAGCAGGCCGTAGTTCAGCGAGGCGCGGGCGAAGTCCTCGATGGACTTGTTGAAGTTGTACATGCCCATCGCCACGCCACCGTCGGCGCCGAACTTGGCGACCTCGAACTCCATGGGGGCCGAGCCATCCTCGGGCGTGTAGGTGATGGTGACGGTGCCGGCACCGGGGACCTTGAAGTTCTGCGCCTTGTACTGGTCGCCGTGGGCGTGGCGACCGATGACGATCGGCTTGGTCCAGCCGGGGACGAGCCGGGGGATGTTCGAGATGATGATGGGCTCGCGGAAGATGACGCCGCCGAGGATGTTGCGGACCGTGCCGTTGGGCGACTTCCACATCTCCTTGAGGCCGAACTCCTTGACGCGCGCCTCGTCGGGGGTGATCGTCGCGCACTTCACACCGACGCCGTGCTTGGCGATCGCGTGTGCCGAGTCGATGGTCACCTGGTCGTTCGTGGCGTCGCGGTTCTCGATGCCCAGGTCGTAGTAGTCGAGGGTCACGTCGAGGTACGGGTGGATCAGGCGGTCCTTGATGAACTGCCAGATGATCCGCGTCATCTCGTCGCCGTCGAGCTCGACGACCGTACCCTGCACCTTGATCTTGCCCATCGGAACTCCTCGCGCGCTCGCGGTCAACACAACTGTTTGACGTCAAACTACCTTAGGTCATCGACCTTCGCACCTTGTTCGGCGAAGACCGCCTCGGCGCGTTCTGCGAGGCTATCGTCCTCCGATCCGTGAGCGTACGGAACCGCTGCGGCCCACTCGATCCGGTCGACACGCTCCCCGGACCCTCGAGTCCGACGTTTCCCGGCTTCTCCCGCCTCCAGTCTCTCGGCTGGCAGCGAGCTCCGACGTTGGCCGGGTTGTGGAGTCCTCCAAGCCCATCAGAACCCGGGAAACGTCGGAACTGGGCAGCTATGCCCCCACAAGGCGACCCATAAGCCGACCAACGTCGGAGCTCACCCGCGACCAGGGCGGAACCGCACCCGCTGGCCCGGCCGCAGCTGTGCGAGCAGGTTGCACGACGCGTCGCTGAGCACGCCGACCACCGGGTAGCCGCCGGTGGTCGGGTGATCCGGGCCGAAGATGACGGGGCGCCCGTCCGGGGGAAGCTGGATGGAGCCCGTCACCACTCCCTCACTCGGCAGCTCTCGCAGGTCGGCACGCTTCCACAGGTGCCCCGTGAGCCGAACGCCGACCCGGTTGGAGTCCGGCGCGACCGTCCACTCGCCGGTCAGTCGTGGGTCGTCCAGCCAGTCCGTACGAGGTCCTGGCAGAGCCTCGAGCGTCACGACGCCGTCGGCGGGCGGGGTGATCGGTGCGGCGTCGGCCCGGGAGGGCGGCCCGGCCTCGCCGACGGCGAGCACGTCGCCGGCCGCCAACGGCCGCGGCCCGAGCCCTGAGAGCGTGTCCGTCGACCGCGAGCCGAGTGTCGGCGCTACGTCGATGCCGCCGGCGACCGACACGTACGCACGGATGCCGCGCGTGCAGTGTCCCAGCCGCAGCGTCTCGCCGGGCAGCAGATAGCAGGGCTCGGCGTAGCCGACCGGATGATCGCCGGCGTACGCCTGGATGAGGCCGCCCGTGACCACGGCCCGGGCGGGCCCGGTCGCGAGAAGGGTCAGACCGCCCAGCAGCACCTCGAGTGCGGCAGTGCCGACGGCGTTGCCGAGAAGCCGCCGCCCGAGCTCGAACGCACCGGCATCGAACGCGCCCGACCGCCCCACGCCCATGCTCGCGTAGCCCGGGCGGCCCGCGTCCTGGACCAGCGTCAGCGGGCCCGGCGCCACGACGACGAGCTCAGCCACGCCCCACGCCCTTCTCACCGACGTCGACGAACCGTACGGTGTCGCCTGGTCGCAGCAGCGCCGGCGGATCCGCCTCGACGTCGAACAGAACCGCGTCGGTGCGTCCGATGACCTGCCAGCCGCCGGGCGACGAGCGCGGGTAGATGCCCGAGTAGCGCCCGGCGAGACCGACGGCTCCGGACGGGACGCTGCTGCGTGGCTCCGGCCGCCGCGGGACCTCGAGCCGGGGATCTCCGCCGACCAGGTAGGCGAAGCCGGGAGCGAACCCTCCGAAGCCGACCCGCCACGGGGTCGCGGTGTGGGCCGCGACGACCTCGGCGACACTCAACCCGGTGTGCGCGGCGACCTCGGCGAGGTCCGGCCCGTCGTAGACGACCGGGATCTCGACGGTGCGGGAACGGCTGACCACGGGTCTGGCTCCTGAGGCCAGGCCGGGCAACGCACGACGAACAGCCTCGAGCTGGTCAGGAACCCTGACGGTGACGAGAAGCGTGCGCTCGCCGAGGACGACGTCCTCGACTCCAGACACCAGCCGTACGGGCTCGGCCAGTGCGAGCACCTCGTCGAGATCGTCGCACTCGACGAGCACTGCCCGCTCTCCGGACGGGAGCAGCTTCACGCGAACGGGCCGAGCTGGACGCCGGCGCCCTCCAGCGCGATGCGGACCCGCCTCGCCAACGCCACCGCGCCGGGCGTGTCCGAGTGGAGACAGACCGAGTCGGCGACGACCGCGACGAGCGTGCCGTCGACGGCCCGTACGCTCGACCGGGTCACCATCTGGACCACCCGCTCCGCGACCGCGTCGGCGTCGTCGACGACCGCGCCGGGCTCGCCGCGCGGGACGAGCGTGCCGTCAGGCCGGTACGCCCGATCGGCGAACACCTCCGAGGCCGTCCTCATACCCAGCTCCGTCGCGGCAGTCAGCAGCTGCGAGTCCGCCGGGCCGAGCACGGCCAGCTCACCCACCGCGCGAACCCCGAGTACGAACGCCCTCGCGAGCAAGGGGTTGCTGGACACGTCGTGGTACAGCGCCCCGTGCGGCTTCACGTAGGCGAGCCTCGTGCCGACTGCGCGGCAGCACGCGTCCAGTGCACCCAGCTGGTAGACGGTCGCCGCGGTCAGCTCCTCCGCCGACATGTCCAGGTGTCGTCTCCCGAACCCTGCGAGATCCGGGTACGAGGGGTGCGCACCGACCGTGACGCCACGCGCAGCCGCAGCACCGCACGTCCGCAGCATCGTCGCGGGGTCGCCGGCATGGAAGCCGCATGCCACGTTCGCGCTGGTGACCACGTCGAGCAGTGCGTCGTCGTCACCCATGGTCCACGACCCGTACGACTCCCCCAGGTCGGCGTTGAGGTCGACCGTCACGAGACCCCGTCCACCACCACGTCCGCGCGGGCCTCCGGGTGCTGCGCCGCGACGTACGCGGCCTCCTGCGGCATCCAGTTCGTCGACCAGCACTCCCACCGGGCGCCGCCTTCGCGCTCCCGGGCGCGCTCGATCCGTACGTCCTCGTCGACGCTCACCCAGACCCGCACGTCCCAGTCGACCTCGACGGCCTCGTCGGTGACGTGGATGCCCTCGACGATGACCGGAGCACGGGTGACGGTCAGCTGCTCGCCCGGCTCCTGGCTGGTCCAGTGCCACCGGCGGTAGGTCGCCGTGCCGACAGCCTGGACCGGCCCGTACACCTCCTCGACGAACCGTTCGTGCTCCCACAAGGGACGACCCGGGCGCGACATGTCGTCACCGTGGACGACGTCGCCGCCGAGCGCGGCCGCCAGCCGGTCCGCGAACGTGGTCTTCCCCGCGCAGCTCAGCCCGTCGATGCCGACGAACGCCGGGCGGTCCCCGGGTACGCGTTCCGCCAGCAGGCCTCGGATCGTCTCGATGGGATCGGTCATGCGGCCATTATCGACGCAGTCGCGAACGTTGCCCTGCCGCGGACGTCCGTCGGTCAGTAGGTCGCGACCGGGTCGCCCCAGGTCGCCAGCACCAGCGGCCGGACCAGGGAGGCGAGGTAGAGGGACCCCGTCACCAGGAGATCGCGTTCCGGCCGCGCAACGAGTGCGGCGAGACCCTCCTCAGGGCTGTGTACGACCTCGGCACTGATCCCCAGCGTCCGTGCCTGCTCGACGACGACCTCGGCGGGGAAGGAGCGTTTGACCTTGTCGCCGTCGCCGAGCTCGTACTCGGGCACGATCAGGTGGGACACCACAGGGGCCAGCAGTGCCAGCGTCGATGCCAGCTTCGTGTCGGGCGCTCGGAGGAGGGTCACCAGCGCAGCCGCGTCCGTCACCCCGTCGCCGCGCAGAGCGTCCACCAGGGCCGTCACCTTCTGCGGGTTGTGGGCACCGTCGAGCACGAGCCGCCGCCCGTGGGTGGCGAACCGCTCGTACCGGCCTGGCGGCGTCTCGCGGACCTCCGCGTCGGGCATGGCGAAGTGGTCGCGGCTTGCGAGAACCTCCACCACCGCCGTCGCCAGAGCCAGGTTGCGCTCCTGGTAGTGCGCCCGAGGAGGCGGCGTCGCGACGACGACGCGTCCGCCCACCTGCCGGGCTCGGTCCTCCACCACTCGAAGGACGGTCTCGTCCTGCGCGACCACCACCACGGTGTTGCCGTCGCCGACGATTCCGGCCTTGTGGATCGCGATCGCCTCGACCGAGTCGCCGAGCAGCTCCGTGTGATCGAGACCCACGGCTGACACGACGCAGAGCTTGTCGGGAGCCTGGAGGGCGTTCGTGGCGTCACGCGTCCCACCGATGCCCACCTCGACGATCGCGTAGTCGACGCCCTCCCGCGCGAAGACCCACAGCGCCAGCCCGACGCCCAGCTCGAAGTACGTCAGCTCGCGACCCAACGCCGCCGCGAGCGGGAGGAAGTCGTTGACGTAGGCGACGAAGCGGTCCTCCGGCAGCGGCATGCCGCCGACCTGTACGCGCTCGTTCACCGCGACCACGTGCGGCGAGACCGTCAGGCCCGTACGGAAGCCGGCCGCCTCCAGGAAGCCGCGGATCAGGTAGGCCGTCGACGTCTTCCCCGACGTACCGGCCACGTGCACGATGCGGTAGCTGCGCTCCGGGTTGCCCAGGTGGTCGAGCAGGGCGCGCAGAGTGTCGACCGAGCTGTGGCCACGAGACCGCCTCCCGGAGAAGTGAAGGAGAGCGTCGAGGGCCGAGTCGAGGTCGGTGACCATGACTGCCCCTCTCACCAGCGCCCTCAGCGGCGCCCTGCCCCTCGGCGCGGCGCTACCCTACCCCGGTGACCGCGTCCGAGCCCCACTGGGTGATCACGCTCCGCTGCGCGGACCGCCCAGGCATCGTCCACAGCGTGAGCGGCGCGATCGTCGCAGCCGGCGGCAACATCACCGAGTCGATGCAGTTCTACTCGTCCGACACCGAGACGTTCTTCATGCGGATCCAGGTCGCCCTGGCCGAGCGGGCGGACCTCGAGACGGAGCTCGACTCGGTCCGCGACCTGCTCGACGCCCGGATCGAGGTCGACGAGGTCGGCCGACCCGTACGGACGCTCGTCCTCGTCTCCAAAGCAGGACACGTACTGAACGACCTGCTCTTCCGGCACCGCAGCGGCACCCTCGGCGTCGACATCCCGCTGATCCTGGGCAACCACGCCGACCTGGCGCCCTTGGCCGCGTTCTACGGGATCCCGTTCGAGCACCACGAGGTGACCGGCGCGACCAAGCACCTCCTCGAGGCTCGGATCCGCGAGGCCTGCGAGCAGTACGACATCGAGCTCGTCGTCCTCGCGAGGTACATGCAGATCCTGTCTCCGGAGCTCTGCGAGTTCCTGGCTGGTCGGGCCATCAACATCCACCACTCGTTCCTGCCCGGCTTCAAGGGCGCGAACCCCTACCGGCAGGCGCACGCTCGAGGAGTGAAGCTGATCGGGGCCACGGCGCACTTCGTGACGACCGAGCTGGACGAGGGGCCGATCATCGAGCAGAACGTCACGAGGGTGAGCCACTCACGGTCCGTGCCCGAGCTCGTCGAGCTGGGGCAAGACATCGAGTCCCGGACTCTCGTCAGCGCCGTGAAGCTCTTCGCCCAGCATCGGGTGCTGCTGGACGGCACCCGCACGATCATCTTCGACTGACGCGGCGCTCGACCGACGAAAGGATGCCCCGAGGGGTATCCGGGGCTGGGTCAAGAATTGCTCGCGCGAGTTTGTTGAAAAGGTGCCTACCACCGGCTAAAGGCAGTTACAGTCTGCGCCACCGGTCCGCGACGATGCGGAACCGATGGAAGGAGCCCCCATGGCGAACCATGATCTGACCCCGACCGACGACCCGGAACGGCATCTGCCACCGGACCACAACCCACTGCCTGCCCTGGACGACGACCAGGCGGGTCACCCGAGCGCCTCGGCGTTCCAGCAGGTCCAGGCATCCCCCGAGTTCGCCGAGCTTCGGAGCCGGTTCCGCCGGTTCGCTTTCCCGATGACGGCGGCATTCCTCGTCTGGTACTTCGCGTACGTCCTGCTCTCCACCTACGCGGAGAGCTTCATGAACATCCGTGTGTTCGGCAACGTGAGCCTCGGCATCCTGCTCGGCCTGCTGCAGTTCGTCACGACGTTCCTCATCACGTGGCTCTACATCCGCCACGCGAACAAGAACCTGGACCCGCTGGCGGCCTCGCTGCGCGACAAGCTGGAAGGTGACGCGCGATGACCGCACTCCAGACCACACTGGGCACGCCGTGGCTCAACATCACGATCTTCGCCGTCTTCGTGATGATCACGCTCGTGATCGTCATCCGGGTGTCCCGTGGCGGACGCAAGGGCAAGGAGTTCTACACGGGCGGGGCCGCGTTCAGCGGCCGCCAGAACGGCATCGCGATCGCCGGCGACTACCTGTCCGCCGCCTCGTTCCTCGGCATCGCCGGGGCCGTGGCGTTCTACGGCTACGACGGCCTGCTGTACTCGATCGGCTTCCTCGTGGCGTGGCTCGTCGCACTGCTGCTCGTCGCCGAGCCGCTGCGAAACACCGGCAAGTACACGATGGCGGACGTCCTCAGCTTCCGCATGCAGAACAAGCCGGTACGTACGGCCGCGGCGATCTCCACCCTCGCTGTGTCCTTCTTCTACCTGCTCGCACAGATGGCCGGCGCCGGAACCCTCGTGGCGCTGCTCCTCGGCATCTCGGCGGACCTCGCCCAGATGGGCGTCATCGCGATCGTGGGCCTGCTCATGATCGCGTACGTCCTGATCGGTGGCATGAAGGGGACGACCTGGGTCCAGATGATCAAGGCGGTCCTGCTCATCATCGGCGCGGGCATCCTGTTCTTCTGGGTGCTCGGCAAGTTCGGCTTCAACCTGTCCGACCTCATGGGCGCTGCGGCGGCCAAGGGCAACAGCGAGACGGCCGGCGCCGGCGACAAGCTGCTCCACGCCATGAGCAAGTACGGGACGAACAAGCTCGGGTTCATCTCGTTGTCGATCGCGCTGGTCCTCGGCACGGCGGGCCTGCCGCACGTGCTGATGCGCTTCTACACGGTGCCGACGGCCAAGGAGGCGCGTCGCTCGGTGAGCTGGGCGATCTCGCTCATCGGCGCGTTCTACCTGTTCACGCTCGTCCTCGGCTTCGGCGCTGCGGCGATCGTGGGCATGAAGACGATCAACTCGCTGCCCGGGAAGTCGAACGCGGCCGCTCCGGCGCTCGCGTTCTACCTGCCCGGCGCGGGAACGGCCGGCACCGTGTTCCTGGCCATCATCGCGGGTGTCGCGTTCGCGACGATCCTCGCTGTCGTCGCCGGTCTGGCGATCACCGCGTCGGCGTCGTTCGCCCACGACATCTACAACGCGGTGATCAAGGATGGGAAGGCCGACCCCACCTCCGAGGTGAAGGTCGCGCGGGCGACGGTCGTCGTCATCGGCGTCCTTGCCATCATCGGCGGCATCGCCGCAAGGTCGCTGAACATCGCGTTCCTCGTGTCGCTCGCGTTCGCCGTCGCGGCGTCGGCGAACCTACCGTCGATCCTGTTCTCGCTGTACTGGAAGCGGTTCAACACGCGCGGCTCGGTGTGGTCGATCTACGGCGGCCTGGTCTCGGCCCTCGTGCTGATCTTCTTCTCCCCCGCGGTGATGGCACCGATCGGCTCGACCAAGCCGCTCGCGAGCGCGATGCTGCCGAACCTCCACTGGGGCTGGTTCCCGCTGGACAACCCGGCCATCATCTCCGTACCCGTCGGATTCATCCTCGGCGTGCTCGGAACGCTCACGAGCAAGGAGACGAACCCGGAGAAGCAGGCGGAGATGGAGGTCCGTTCGCTCACCGGAGCAGGCGCGGAGAAGGCCTCGATCCACTAGGCGCACCCTCGCGCACATCGGCCCCGGGACCTGTGTCCCGGGGCCGACTGCTGTCCGCCGGTAGGCTTCCGGCTCGTGCTGCCACTGACTCCGGACGCCGTCGTGTTCGACCTGGACGGCCTGCTGGCCGACACCGAGACCCGCTGGACGGTGGCGGAGACCCGCCTGTTCGCGCGGCACGGCCTGCCGTACGGCGAAGCGGAGAAGGCGATCATGATCGGGCGGTCAGTCGACTCGTGCTCGTTGGAGATGGCCCGGTTGTTCGAGCGGCCCGGGGAGCACGAGCTGATCGCGACCGAGCTCGTCGACGAGGTGATGGCCCTCCTGGCCGCCGGGGTGGAGGCGCTGCCCGGTGCGGTGGAGCTCGTCGCCGCGTGCGCGTCGCGGGTTCCTGTCGCGGTGGCGAGCAACAGCGACCGGTCGTACGTGGACCTGGTCCTCGAGCGGGTCGGCCTGGCCGACTACCTCCCGGTACGCGTGACGACCGACGACGTGGAGCGGCCGAAGCCGGACCCAGAGCCGTACCTCGTGGCTTGTCGGCGTCTGGGCGCTCGGCCGTCCCACAGCGTGGCGTTCGAGGACACCGAGCTCGGGGCGTCGGCCGCTCGGGCCGCGGGTCTCACGGTGGTCGCGGTGCCATCACTTGCCGGCTCCCTGATCGGCTGCGACCTCCAGGTGACGTCCCTGGCCGACCCGGCGCTCGTGCACTGGTCACGCGAGCTCGCCGCCGCATCCGCGTAAGGGCTGCTCGACCCGAGCGTGTGCCGGCCGAACCGTGCGGGGGCGGATCGTAGGGCTGCGTCAGTCGGCCGGGAGCGACTCGGCCAAGGGGCCGTACAGGGTGTGGACGTCCTCGTCAGCCCAGGAGACCAGGTTCCAGCCGTCGCTGTCGCCCTCGATGACGACGTAGTCGGTGTTGTCGAGGCGCCAGTGCCGGGCGTCGCCGGCGGTGATGTTCGCGCAGGCGAACGGGATCCAGACGCGGAGCGCTGCGCCGTGGCTCACGAGCGCGGCGACCTCCGCGCCGGACTCGACGATCTCGGCGATCGCGGTCTCGAAGCGCTGCTGGAACTCGACCCAGTTCTCGCCACCCGACAGCTTGTTCTCCGGGTCGGTGTGCCAGGTGTCCAGCACCGACACGTACGGGACCCAGTCGGGGCTTATGTCGTCGTCGCCGGCGAAGATCTCCCGCAACCCCGGGTGCTGGGCGACCTCGAGCCCCTTCGAGGCAGCGAGAGGCTCGGCTGTCTGGCGGGCGCGGGTGAGGTCCGAGCTGTAGATGACCTCGATGGGCTCAGCGGCGAGTCGATCGACCAGGGAGGCGGCTTGGCCGAGGCCTTCGGGCGTCAGCGGTGCCCCCGGGTGCCCGGTGTCGAGGAGGTGGTCGAGGTTGGACTGGGTCTGCCCGTGACGAATGAGGATGAGCCGCACGCCCCGACCATACGACACCGGCCGAAGGCCAGACCCCTCAGCCTGGAGCTCCGCGCCCGCTCGTCGACAGACCGTGTCGGTTTCCCAAGGTAAGTGCCCAAACCTCCACCTACCACACCGGATTTGGTGTGGTAGGTGGAGGTTTGGTCAGGCCCCTTGGGAAACCGACACCCACTCGAGCGGAGCCGGTCCGCGGACGTAGGGCCTGCGCTCAGGATCCTGGGGCTCACGCGAGTGGCCCGGCTGATAGCGTGAGACGGTCCCTGCGAGAGGAGTTCACCCACCGTGTCCAAGAGCCCTGTGAAGGTCGCCGTCACCGGCGCCGCCGGCCAGATCTGCTACAGCCTGCTGTTCCGCATCGCGAGCGGAGCGCTGCTGGGCCCCGACCAGCCCGTCGAGCTGCGACTGCTCGAAATCACCCCGGCCCTCAAGGCCCTCGAAGGCGTCGTCATGGAGCTCGACGACTGTGCCTTCCCCCTGCTCAGCAAGGTCGAGATCGGCGATGACGCCAACACCGTCCTCGACGGCGTGAACGTCGCGCTTCTCGTCGGCGCCCGCCCCCGTACCGCCGGCATGGAGCGCGGCGATCTGCTCAGCGCCAACGGCGCGATCTTCACCGCGCAGGGCAAGGCGCTCAACGCGCACGCAGCCGACGACATCCACGTGCTGGTCACCGGAAACCCGGCCAACACCAACGCGCTGATCGCCATGAGCAACGCTCCCGACATCCCCAAGGAGCGCTTCAACGCTCTGACCCGGCTCGACCACAACCGCGCCACGGCCCAGCTGGCCGCCAAGCTCGGCGTGCCGGTCACCGCGGTCAAGAACATCTCGATCTGGGGCAACCACAGCGCGACCCAGTACCCGGACCTGTTCCACGCGACCGTCAACGGCCAGAACGCCGCCGAGGCTGTGGGCGACCAGGCCTGGATCGAGAACGACTTCATCCCGACGGTCGCCAAGCGCGGCGCCGCCATCATCGCCGCCCGCGGCTCGTCGTCGGCAGCCTCCGCGGCCAACGCGACCGTCGAGCACATGCGCGACTGGCTGCTCGGCACCCCGGCTGACAGCTGGGTGTCGCAGGCCGTGCCGTCCGACGGCTCGTACGGCGTCCCCGAGGGCATCATCTCCTCGTTCCCGGTACGTACCAGCAACGGCGCGTACGAGATCGTCCAGGGCCTGGAGATCGACGACTTCTCCCGCTCGAAGATCGACGCCTCGGTCGCCGAGCTCCTCGACGAGAAGCACGCGGTCACCGAGCTCGGCCTCATCTGAGACCGTCACCACCAGCGTCGGCCCGGCCTTGTGCCGGGCCGTCGCCGTGTCCGGACAGTTCCTGAGCGAGTGACCGATGACGACACGGGCGTCCGTCGCCGTGTCAGGGGACGGGAACGACCTTCGCGGCAGGCACCCAGAACGCGAGCACGGTGATCCCGATGCCCATGGCGAGCATCGCGACGACGTCGAGCCACCGGGCGCGTACGACCAGGAGCCCGGCCTTGTCACCGAGCCACCAGCGCAACCCCCCGCCGACGACCAGGGCGAACCCCATGATCGCGCTGCCCCGCCGCCAGTGGCCGGTGGGCAGCATCGCGTACATCGCACCGACGGCGAAGATCGCAACCGTCACGAACCAGGCCCACTGACGGCGCACCATCCCGAGCACACCCCGGTGCTCGGTCAGTGGTGAACGCGCCTTGGATGTGGTCACGTCAGTGGGCGAAGTGCCTTGTGCCCGTGAAGTACAGGGCGATGCCGGCCGCCGCGCAGGCGGCGATGGTCTCGTCGTCGTGGATGGAGCCCCCCGGCTCCACGATCGCCGTGACCCCGGCTGAGATGAGGATGCCGGGGCCGTCCGCGAACGGGAAGAACGCATCCGAGGCGGCGACTGCTCCGACCGCACGGTCACCGGCCCGGTCGACCGCCAGCTTGCAGGAGTCGACCCGGTTGACCTGGCCCATTCCGACCCCGACGGAGGCGCCTCCCGCAGCCAGGAGGATCGCGTTCGACTTGACCGAGCGGACGGCCCGCCAGGCGAACGCGAGGTCTGCGAGCCTGGCCTCGTCGACGGGATCTCCGGTGATGAGCTGCCACGCGGAAGGGTCGTCGCCGGGCCCGTCGATGCGGTCGGGGGCCTGCAGGAGGGTCCCTCCGCTCACCGGACGGAACTCCACGCCACCACCCGGGTAGGCGTCGACGACCAGCAGCCGGAGGTTCTTCTTCTTCCGAAGGATCGCCAGGGCCGCGTCGTCGAATGCGGGGGCGATGACCACCTCGGTGAAGACGGGCGCCACCTGCTCGGCCATCTCCTTGGTGACGGGCCGGTTGGTGGCGATCACGCCTCCGTACGCCGACACGGGATCGCAGGCGTGCGCCTTGCGGTGTGCCTCGGCGATGTCGGCGCCGACCGCGATGCCGCACGGGTTGGCGTGCTTGATGATCGCGACGGCGGGCTCGTCGAAGTCGTACGCCGCACGGTAGGCCGCATCCCCGTCGGTGTAGTTGTTGTACGACATCTCCTTGCCCTGCAGCTGGGTCGCGTGGGCGAGACCGTGGCGGCCCGTGCTCGCGTACAGCGCCGCGGCCTGGTGAGAGTTCTCGCCGTACCGAAGTCCCCCCGCCTTGCGCCATGAGGCACCGACCCACGACGGGAAGCCGTCACCACCGGACGTGTCGACGAGGACGTTGCTCATCCAGCTGGCCACCGCGATGTCGTACGTCGCCGTGTGCTGGAACGCGATCGCCGCGAGAGCCTGGCGCTGCGCCATCGTGTAGCCGCCGGCATCGAGGGCTGCGTACAACGCGTCGTACTGGTCCGGTGAGGTCACGATCGCGACTGAGGGGTGGTTCTTCGCCGCCGCACGGACCATCGACGGGCCGCCGATGTCGATCTGCTCGACGCACTCGTCCGGGGTAGCCCCGCTCGCCACCGTCTGCTCGAACGGGTAGAGGTTGCTCACGACGAGGTCGAACGGCTCGATCCCCAGCTCGGCGAGCTGGGTCACGTGGGAGGGCAGGCGCCTGTCGGCGAGGATCCCCGCGTGCACCTTGGGGTGCAGCGTCTTCACGCGGCCGTCCAGGCACTCCGGGAAGCCGGTGAGGTCGGCCACCTCGGTCACCTCGCAGCCCGCGTCACGCAGCTGCGCGGCGGTGTTGCCCGTGGAGACCACCGCGACGCCGTGCGCGGCGAAGGCTGCGCCGAGCTCGGCGAGACCGCTCTTGTCGTAGACGGAGACCAGCGCGCGGCGGATGGGGATCAGGTCGGTCATAGTGTCCTCTCGATGGCGAAGCGGGAGACTGCATCGACGAGCATGCGCCGCTCGACGATCTTGATGCGTTCGTGCAGGGTCTCCTCGGTGTCCCCCGGCTGGACCGTCACGGGCTCCTGGGCGATGATCCGGCCCGTGTCGATCCCCGCGTCGACGACGAAGACCGTACAGCCGGTGACCTTCACGCCGTACGCGAGTGTGTCGCGTACCGCATGCGCCCCGGGGAACGCGGGCAGGAGCGCCGGGTGCGTGTTGATGAAGCGGTCGCCGAACCGGTCGAGGAAGGCGGCGCCGACCAGCTTCATGAAGCCGGCCGAGACCACGAGATCAGGACTGTACGAGGCGACGATGTCGGCGAGTCCGGCATCCCAGACGTCACGGTCGTCGCCCTTGCGCAGCCGGTGCACGAACGTGGGTACGTGCGCGGCGGCGGCCCGTTCGAGTCCGTACGCTCCGAGCCTGTCCGAGCCCACGGCCACGATCTCGGCGTCGAGTGTGCCCGATGCGACGGCATCCAGCAGGGACTGAAGGAGGGTGCCTGTGCCGGACAGCAGGACGACCACTCTGAGAGGTCGGGGCATCGGCACGGCCCTACCCTACCGGCGTCGTCTCCTCGTCCGATCCTGCGGCCGTGACGACGTGGGTGTCGTCGTTGTCGTTCTGGGGACTCGGGTCAGCCGGAACCTCGGTCGCGGGCCCGCGGCGTGCGAGGAGACCGATGACGAGCCCCGCAGCCATCCCCGAGATGCCCAGCAGGGAGCAGGACATCACCAGCAGCTCGAACACCCTCGGGCCGATGCCCACGAGACGGCCCACGCCGAGATCGCCCCTGGACACGACGGCGACGAGTGTCACCGCGATGCCGGCGACCACTCCGGCGAGACCCCCGA
>Ga0187809_10000695_pt1 | contig 17175 bp, 12 predicted proteins | sample NC_wetland_sal_i_8_FD_132415 | JGI IMG/M metagenome (GOLD analysis project Ga0187809, IMG submission 132415) | Wetland sediment microbial communities from Neuse River Estuary, North Carolina, USA - ASW_4 | ecosystem: Environmental > Aquatic > Freshwater > Wetlands > Sediment | place: USA: North...
CGGTAGCGATATTCTGGAGATTGCCGGACACATATACCTGGTCATCGACCAGGAGCTGCATCTGGTCCTTGTTCCATACCAGGCTGTATACGTGAAAGTGCCTGGAGAAGTCTTCGGTGGCGCTGAATATGTTGTTTACCGTACCCTCCGAACCGTCCCCCTTTTGCCAGTGAAAGGAACCGACGACCTGGTCGGGGTTCTTCCCGATCAGTTCCATGATATCCGTCTCCCCGCACGCGGGCCAGCCGGCCTGTTGCACATTGCTTCCCAGCATCCAGAGCGCGGGCCACATCCCGGGGAGTACCGGTAGCTTGGCCCTGATATCAATACGGCCATATTGAAATGTGCGTTTGCCGGCAGTGGTCATCCTGGCCGAGGTGTATGCACTGCCGTCATAATCTTCCTTTCGTGCTTCGATCACGAGGTTCCCCGAAGACACGAATGCGTTCTGGATGCGGGGGGTGTAGTACTCAAGCTCGTGGTTGCCCCAGCCGGTACCGCCCGTTTCAAAATTCCAGTCGTTTGTGTTGATGCCACTGCTGTCGAATTCGTCATTCCATACCAGCCGGTAACCGGGGTACTGCATGGGAGTGGAATAACCACTTTCATCAGTGGGCAGGTAAGTTCCATCATTGATGATGGTTCCGGTTGCCCTGTCCGTTTGGACCGTGCAGTTCCGGGGATGGGAAAGTACGATGAAAAACTGCTGGTCTGCCCTTCGCAGGCTGTCCCCCGTGACCGTTATATCCACATCATGCACGGTCTCGCCCGGCTGGAAAACCAGGGTGCCTTGCTGCGCCGTGTAGTCGCCCGGAGCCGTTGCCGAACTATCGAGCGTGCGGTAATCCACCGAGACGACGCCGGCAGCCGCCGCGCTGAGCGTCACGGTGAAACGAAACCGGGACGCGGTGTCCAGCCTTGGCTGTGAGGCATTGGCGATGGAAAGGATCGGTTCGGCGCCGCTGCTCTTACCCTTCGCGCAATTATGCAGCGTGAGGCCGAGCAATACAATGATGATGGAATATGATCGCATGAATGAAACAGTGGTAAAGATAAACCACAAATCGGAAGATCAGGCATGATAGGCGCGGCAGTCACCCCGGATCGTCCTAGGGCGATGGCGGCCATTTCAGGCGGTCGTGGATTATATTTGTTACCGGTATGGTCACGAAAACACTGTCACTGTATAAAAAGGCATATGGCGGCCTTTCCCCCGGCACATGGTGGCTCTCGCTTGTCATGGTCGTGAATCGCAGTGGTACCATGGTCATACCGTTTATGACGATGTACCTGACGCAGCACTACGGCGTGAGCATTGAGAGGGCGGGTTTTGTCATGAGCCTCTTCGGCCTGGGGGCGATCCTGGGCGCCCTTGCCGGGGGCCGGCTGATCGACCGGGTGGGATATTATTTTGTTCAGTTGTTCGCGCTTGTTTTCGGCGGGGTAATGTTCATCACGCTGGGGCAGATGCGCTCCTATTCCGCCATCTGCATTTGTGTCTTCATCCTGGCCGTGATCAATGAGTCCTTCCGGCCAGCCAATACGGTGGCGATCGCGCATTACAGCAAGGAGCAAAACCGCACCCGTTCCTACTCGCTGAACCGGCTGGCCATCAACCTGGGCTGGGCCTTTGGGGGTGCCCTCGGCGGCATACTGGCCTCCTTCAACTATAACTGGCTGTTTTGGGTCGATGGGGCCACCAACCTGGCCGCAGCCGTGTTGCTGTACATCACCCTGTCTCCCCGGAGAAACCCTGCCACGGAAGGGAAAACGCATGCGGCACGTGAACCGGCCGAATCCGTGTACAGGGACCGGACCTATCTTTCCTTCATCGTGCTGGTCTTTTTTTTCGCACTTTGCTTTTTTCAGCTGTTCACCACCATCCCTGTTTTTTTCAAAGTCCAATTCCAACTCAGCGTCCTGTTTATCGGGATGGTGATGGCGCTGAACGGACTGATCATCGCGGTATTTGAGATGATCCTGATCTTTTCGCTTGAGGGCCGCCGGCCGCCGCTCGAATTTATTTCCGCCGGTGTGTTGCTTGTTTCGACTGCGTTCCTCCTGTTGAATGTGCCTCATGTCGATACCGCGATCATCGCGGTCGGCTGTATGCTGGTCCTTACGGTAGGGGAAATTTTCGCGATGCCGTTCATGAACGCCTACTGGATCGGAAGAACCCGGACCGGCAACCGCGGCCAGTATGCCGCCCTTTACAGTGTCGCCTGGGCCAGCGCACAGACGGTAGGACCTTTTGCGGGATCCTGGGTGGCCGGTCATGCCAGCTACCGAACGCTGTGGGTGATCGCGGGAGCGATCTGCCTGGCGCTGGCCGTCTTGTACCGGAGGCTGCAACCAAAGCCCGCAACACTACCGCTTTAGAAAATCCTGGTAGGAGAACTGCATATAGGCCTTCCCGGCTTCGGGAACCGCTGCATCCCGGATGCCCTGGTGATAGAGGATCCTTCCGGAGACGTTGTCCATTGAAATGCTTTCCTGCGGGGTTACAAAACCGAATCCGTTGTTAAAACAATAGAATGCGAAGGAATGCGCCGACGAATCCAGGAGATCCTTTCCCCATTTGAATGGACGGGTGTCCAGGCCGAGTTGGTCCAGGACCGTTGTGACGATGTCGGTCTGTGAGCCGATCGTTGCGATCCGGCCTTTGTACCGTAAGGCGCCGCCCGTGAACAACAGGGGGATATGAAAGCGCGAGGGAACATCATCCCGGTCGTATCCAGGCAGTTCGTGCCCATGATCCGCCACCAGTACGACCAGCGTGTTGTTCCATAATGGATCCTTTCGCAGCCGGTTCATGAACACTCCCAGGCAACTGTCCGTGTACGCGAACGCATTCCTGAACTTGCCGGTGACGTCTTTACCGGGGAACTTGTGAAAGGGTACATCAAATGGTTCGTGGCTGCTGAGGGTGAAGAGGGTGGCAAAGAACGGCGAGCGCCACCGGTGAAGGTCATTGAAGAAGGTGTCCAGGACGATGCCGTCGTGAACGCCCCAGGAAGTGGTGCGTTCCGCGGCCGGAAAGGAATACTTGCTGATCAACTGCCCGAAATGGATATTGAGAAGGTAGGATTTGATGTTCGCAAATTCCAGTTCGCCCCCATAGCTGTAACTGGTCTGGTAACCGGCCTGTTCAAGCGCGGCGGTAATCGACGGAAGCCGCTGTGTTTTGACCGGTGTTTTAATGATCGAGGTAATGGCCTGGTTCGGGTAACCGCTCAGGATTGCGACCTGGCCTTTTTCACTGCGGTCCCCGGCCGCATAGATGTTTGTGAACAACAGCCCGTCGTTTGCCATGCTGTCCAGGTGCGGGGTGACGCCCGGTTCGCCGCCCAGGCAACCAATGAACTTGGCGGTATAGCTTTCCAGGATGATGAACACGATGTTCGGTCGTTTGACCGACAGGATCGAGGGGATGTGCGGAGGGCCCGTCCGGTAAAGTGAATCCACCAGCAGTTCATCTTTGTTCCCGCTGAAATAATGATAGGGATTTTTACCGTTATGATTGTTCAATGCCGAAAACATGATGTTCCAGGGGAGGTTGATCGCTGCATGATTGGCGAAACTGTTCTGCGAGAAATATACATCGCTCAGGTTCATGGGGATTTTCTGGATACCGCCCCGTATGGGAATGAATAGGACTGCGACCAGAAAAAGAGAGATCGCGAAACGCGCCGCGGCGGGTCCCGGCGCCGATGCCCCGGGGTGCGCTGCAAGGCTGCGCGCAGCGGTTTTCCTGTAAAGCCATACAAAACCGATGGAGCAGGCGATGAAGATCGACAGCAGTAAAATCACCGGTGATGAGGCCGCAGATGCTGCCATTTCCTTTGGCGTCGTCAGGTACACCAGCGGCGTGACGTCCATCCGGTAGCCCCACGCCGCATACAATCCCAGGTCAGCTGCCATGAGAAAGGATAATATCCAGATCAGCACCAGGGTATAAATGCGGATGATCTTTCCCGCGGGGAATTTGACCCAAAGGTTCCTGGTCGCAAGCAACAGGAACGGAAAGATGCACAGGTAGGAGGTAAAGGAAAGATCCATCCTGCATCCATACGCGAAAGTCCGGAGGATCTCGCCGGTAGAAAGTGCCGCGGTGCGGGCATGATGGTACAACAGGAAAATCGCACGGGAAACAGTGAAATAAAACAGCCAGTAAAGAAAATAGGCAAGATGCCCGTATAGATTTTTCACGTTGCAAAAATAACACCCCGCTTCCCATCCAGTATCACGGTCACCGGAAAACCTGCTCCCGGAAAAGTTAAAAGTATTCGGGGAAGCAACCCGGGCATCGTAAATTGCGTATCTCAAATAAAACAGCATGAAAAACCTGCCGGTTCGTACACTCCCATGGCTGGCGCTTGCCATGGCGCTTTTCTCCTGCTACGGAACGGCCGGCCACCGCCCCGGCTCACCGGTTGCCGGGCATAACCCGAATGATCCGCCGATCGTGCTCGAACTGTTTACTTCCCAGGGCTGTTCCAGTTGCCCGCCGGCCGACCGCTTGCTGGAAAAGCTGGCTGGGGATCCGGGCATCATTGCCCTGTCGTTCCACGTAGATTACTGGAATCGACTGGGTTGGCGGGATCCCTTCAGCTCCCCGGAATTCTCGCGGCGGCAGATGTCCTATGCAGGGATATTGAAATCGGACGTTTACACGCCCCAGCTGGTGATCGACGGAGAAACGGAAATGGTGGGCAGCGATTCGGTAAAGATCGCCCATGCCATCGGTAAAATGCGTTCCCGTGACATGCCCTGCGGGGTCACGATCCAGTCCATCGGGACGCCGGCGGGACATCCCATGGCGCGGGAGGTCCGGTTTACCCTATCGGGTTCTGTCAATGGCAGCGTTGCGCACATCGCCCTCGTTCGCAGGCAGGCCATCACTGCGGTGAAAGCGGGAGAGAATTCAGGCAGGACACTGACCGATGGTTATATCGTCCGGGTTTTTTCCACGCTCCATGAATTACGGGATGGGGAGAATTCAATGACCGTGGACCTTCCGGAAGAGGGCGCCGCCGGCCTGCAGGTCGTGGTGTACCTGCAGCAACCCGATCTGAAGATCCTTGCCGCTGACCGCAAGGACCTTTGAACGATACGGGTGTCTACTGGGGCGTAATGATATTGGTGGTGGTGACGGTGACGGTCGTCGGGATTTCCTGGCCCATCACGGAAATGGTCCCCTTTTCGGTCAGCGTACTGGTGCTTTTACCGATCACTCCCGTGCGGATGTTAACGGACTGCACACCGCTGAAACTGCCACTCGTCTTCGTTTGGATCTCCATTCCCTGCATCGCCGTCTTGGTTTCCCGTCGATCGGTTCCAGACGTGGCGACCGTGGCGGTATCGCCCTGCAGGCCCTGAATGGAGAAATGGGTCACCGTAGTGGTGCCCCCGGACGTTACCGAGTCCTGCCAGGAGGTGCCTGCTGCGATTCCCTTCGGGAAATACAGGAAGGCAAATTTGGCGCCGTAGCCCTGGGTCGCCGGATCCCCCAGCTGCCGGAGCATCGCGGTCGCAGGATCGACTGATTTCTGGCTGGCCGAGTCTGCCGAAGCGGTACTGTCCATGATGAGGTTTCCCCGGTTGTCCATGTTGACGACTTGTGGTGTATCAATAAACGGCTTCACGGAGGAGCCGATCTGGCCGTTCATATCATCCTTGTTGCCCGAATCAAAGTTCATGTCCTGCCCCATGGCACTCATGGTCATTTTGATCGAAGTGATCCGGTTGGTCATCTTATACCGGTCGCCGGTTGCATCGTTCACGGCGAGGTCATACCGGGTGGTCACCCGGGCATTGGTCTCCATGGATTGCCCCTGCAGCTCGGAGGTGCTGGCAGTGACCAGCTGGTTGTCCACTATAAAATGCTGGCCCTTCTGGAGACGGATGGTTCCGGCAGGCGGAACGTTGGCTACGGAGGTGGTGTTCCCGGTAATCCGGTGGGAACAGCTGCTGCCGATGGCCAGTAAAAGACCGGCAGAAAGAAAGATATTTTTCATGTGGGTTTTTGGCTCAAAGATACTGCGTCCCGGCCCGACGCGCTCATTTTTACGCTGCCGGTGATCTGGGGGGCCCCGTTTGCAGGGGAGCGGGTCGCCTGGTCAAAGAGGCTGTTGAAAACGGGGCTCTCGGTATCCCTTAATTTATCCCAGAAGGTGAAGTAAAGTCCGAAGTTGAACTTAAACTGGGTATGATGAAGCGAATGATGCGTGGCGCCGATGAGCCATCGTCCCAAAGCATTCCGGGAAAATCCCTTTGGGTATAGTTCGATGTCCAGGTGATTGATGACGCTGCTGAAGGTCATGATCACCAGCTGCACGATGATCACATCATAATGAAGGGGCAGGATCATCAGCAATAAGGGAAAAAAAATTGCCTGCAGGAATCCTTCCAGGGGATGGAACGAAAATGCGGTGAAGGGACTTGTAATGCGGCTGTCATGATGCACTTTGTGAACGATCCGGAACACGCGCGGCTGATGCATCCACCGGTGCAGCCAGTAATAATAGGTTTCATGGAGCAACATTGAAACCACCAGGCTAGCGGGCAGGTACCACAGGCCGTAACGGAGCGGATCTGCGTAGACAAGGGTGGCGCCTTTTTGCCATAAAACCACTGTTCCCGCGCCTACCAGTGCAAACAGCAGGCCCGTGATCACGCTCCACCGGATCTCGGTTCCCAGTTGCCCTTTCCGGTACTCTTTGCGGTGCAGCTTTCTTTGTTCCCATTTCGACGGCCACCATATATAGAACATCAGGTAAAATGCGCCGGCAATGATGAAATAGCGTCCTGTGATCACGGCAAAAAAGGAAACCGTCAGGATCAAAAACCACAGGGGAGCGGTAAAATCGGGCAGGTTCATACTTCCAAATTACAAAAACAATGGTAATGGAAGAGTAAAAATCAAATGGATAAAACTCAACCTTTCCTGCCTGGCCACCCAACGGAAAGCAGGAGGAAAGTCAATAAACTCTTGCGTGGGGTTCAGCTTGCCGGAACACCGGTGTCGGCGGGCGCGTCCGGGTCCGGCTTCTCTTCATTCAGTAAAAACATCGAACGGGTCATGGCAACGTGATACCCCGGGAAGTAGGAGGAGACCAACGCAACACCCAGGATGCTTTCGACCAGGTACCGGTCCTCCAGGGGGAAAGGCAACAACAGGAATGCAAAAACATGCGCCCTGACAAATAATGAAAACTCGTAAACCATCTCATTGACAAGCCACAGGGTTACAAAGAGCCAGAGGACGCGGCGGATCGTAACGCAGGCGGTTTTGCCCGTCAGTATTTTATAATTGCAGAGGGAAAACAGGATCAACGGGATATAGATTCGAAGTAAAAACAAAAGACCATGCACCCACAGAACCGCCTGGGAGCCACCGGATCTTTCAAACAAAAAGCTATCCAGTTTGAACAGGAAATAGTCGGCGAGCGCCGATACGGCCAAAACAACCAGCAGGTAGGGAAAGTCATTGGCATGGATGTTCCTTACAAAGTCAGGAAAATGAAATCGCCCGGTTGGCGACCCAGCACGTTCCTGCCTGGACAGCGAGATGGAATATAAGCAGACGAAAAACAGGAAAACCGTCTTGGATAGGTCTACGAGACTGTAGGTGCCTCCCACACTGTAGCGCACAAAGAAATAACTCAGCAGGCTGATATTTCGTGACGTACCGGTGATGTCAAAAAGACTGAAATGAAAAAGCAATGCAATGCAGACAAACGCAATGAGTGTAAATGCGACGGCCGTTCCGTTCGTCTTTATGTAGTACTTTTTATAGCTGTCCACCAGGTCGGACAATTGGGCTTTCAGGTAATTGGCGAACGTCATGGTGGATAAGTTTTGGTTACGCAATGGACAGCAGGGCCACGCCCTGGGCGCCGGGTTTTATTTGGTGGACATCTCGACCACGCCGGACCAGTTTTCGGGTACGCCCCGTTGCAGGCATTCCTGGGAACGGTACACGAGGAACTGCGCGGTCCGGTCCTCCGGGTTGACTTTCATGACGGACTCGAAGGCCCGGACAGCCTGTTGAAAGGACCGGCGCAGGTAGTGGTCCATGCCTTCCAGGAATACCGGCAGTGTCTGCTCCTTCAGCAGGACCTGCTCTTCGGTGTCACTGGAAAAACATTCATAGATGCCCAGCGCCGACTGCCTTCCCTTTACCTGCACTTTGCCGAGGTACCGCAAATGAAATCTTCCGGGTCGCGGGATCGCGCGGATGGTCGCGTCACTCACCAGGATGTTGGCCTTGTAGTACTTGGTCAGGCTTTCGATCCGGGACGCGGTATTCACGGCGTCAGAAATGGTCGTCGCGTCCAGGCGCTCCCGGTCTCCCGTGATGCCCATGATCAACGGACCCGTGTGCATGCCAATTCCCATCCGGATGGCGTGGCCGCCCTGTGCCAGCCGTGTCTTGCTGAATTCGCGGACATTTCGTTGCATCTCGATCGCTGCCTCGAGCGCCTTCCCCGGATTTTCAGGGAACAGGGCCATAATCGCATCTCCCAGGTACTGGTTGATGAACCCTTCGTGATCGCGGATGATGGGGCCCATCCGGTTGTTATAGGAACTGACGAAACGAAAGTTTTCTTCGGGACTCATTTGTTCGGAGATCGAGGTGTAGTCACGGATATCGGTGAACAATACCGTCACCACCTTTTCCACCTGGTCACCGAGTTTTACGTCGGTGATGACCTTATGTCCGAGCGATCCTATGAATTCAAAGGGAACGAACTTGGCGGTGATTTCGTAGATCCGCCGCATGGCTTCTTCCTTCTCCCGGGCTTCCCGGAGATTCTTTTCATAGAGCAACGCGCTTTCTATGGCGGAGGAGGATTGCAGGCCCAGCGTGATCAGGAACTTGAGGTCGGACGCGGCGAACTGCATGGGCTGGTCGCCCGCCAGGATAATAGCGCCCATGACCCGGTGCTTGACCTTGAGCGCCGCGTATAACAACGACTGCACCCCGCCGGCGATGATACCCGCCTCGTGAAGCGTCGTCAGGTCGGTGAGGATGTCGGAGTTTCCGTTCATGCCGATCTTCATCAGCAATGCTGAATTCGCAGTAATGTTTTCCGGGTGGAAAAGCGGTTCGCCCGCCGCTGCCGGTACGTCCAGCTGGCGCGTCTCCTCGTTCCACAACACCACTACGCCGCTGGCTGACCGGATCAGGTGCAGCGCTTCTTCTACTGCTACCTTCGAGATGGCGGCAGGCCCGATGGCCTGGGCAAGCTTGTCGGAAAAATTGAAGACCATGTTGACCTCCTGGTAAAGCAGCAGCACTTCATTGCCGAGGTTCTTTCTTTCAAATTCCTTTAGTAACAGGACGGAAAGCAGCCGTGCGATGGAGGCCGATTTTTCATCGCCGGTCACCCAGCCCACGATGCCCTCGTTGAGCATTACGGGATGGCGTTCTGCGCCCGGGACGTCGGTATTTCCAAACAGCACCGCACCGTTCTCGTCCGTCACCACCAGCCGGGCAGCCATCTGGCTGATCAGGTCGGGCAACAGAGAAGTGATGTCGCTTTTTTTGGAGAAAATGCTCCTGAGTGTGATTTTTGCCATTCGAGTGGTGTCGGTTCGCAGGATGATGGTTAGCGGAAAAGCACGTCGCGCGCCTTTTGCAGCAGCGCTTCGGGATCAAAGGGTTTGGTCATATAGACGTCGGCGCCCACCTCCTGGCCCCGGAGCCGGTCCACCTCCTGGCCCTTGGCCGTCAGCAAGACAATAAATACATCGTTCATGTCCATTTCTTTTTTGATCTTCCTGCACACTTCCATGCCGTTCATCTTTGGCATCATCACGTCCAGGAAGACCAGCTGAGGTCTTTCGGCCTGTATGAGTTCCAGCGCGATTTCTCCGTTTTCCGCAGTGAAGAATTCCACCCCCTCGTCCTCGAGCTCTTCCAGGGTCTGCTCGATCAGCATCCTGATATGCGGTTCATCATCGACGATCAATACTTTTTGGTCCATCCGGTCGGTTGTTTAACGTTTCAAAATAGTGGTTACTGGTAGATCAGTAATAAAACATGTTCCAGGCCCCTTTCAAAGCGCAGGGTCTGGACAATATCGTTCTTGTTGGAGATCACGGAATTCAGGATGATGATATCCGGCTGGGTGGAGATCGCTTTTTCCAGCATTTCCCGTTCGTGGGATTCCACGACAATGTAGCCCTTTGCCTGTAATACTTCCGTGAGCGACTTCACGGCGGAAGTATCTTCATCGACGACCATCACTTTTTTCTTTGACTTGCCCTGGTCCAGCAAGGCCCCCACTTCCTCGAACAGCCGGGTTGTATCGATGGGTTTTGTGAGATACCGGTCCACGCCGATCCGGAATCCCCTCGCCTTATCCTGTACAATGGAAAGAATGATGATCGGGATATCCATTGTCTGGGGATCGTTCTTCAGGATGGCGGCCACGTCAAACCCGTTGATCTCTGGCATCATGACATCCAGGATGATGAGGTCCGGGCGGCTTTTACGGATGCTGTCCAACGCCATTTTGCCGTCGCGTGCCTCCTGGATCGTATAACCCGCTTCGCTGAGTTCCTGCTGGAGCAGCGACCGGATCGAATCGTCATCGTCCACGACCAGGATGGTACCCTGGTGCCCGGCATGCTGCAGGTGGGAAAAGGCCACCTGGTTCTTGAGCCGGTTGATCAGTTCATTGAGGTGTATGGGGGTCTCGCTTCCGTCGCTACCTGCGGTGGTGATCGGTAACGAAAATGAAAAGGTGCTTCCCTTGCCGACCTCACTTTCCAGCCAGATATGACCGCCGTGATGTTCCACGATCTCCTTACAGATCGGCAAACCGAGGCCGGTCCCCTTGGGCTTGTCGGTAAGCGTGTCACCCCCGACCTGCTTGAACTGTTCAAACACCGCCCCGAAATCCTCGGGAGCTATCCCGATGCCGGTATCGGCGACACTGACGACGGCTTCATGATCGTTGTACGTCAGCGTGCAGGTGATCGAGCCTTCGTTGGTGAATTTTACTGCGTTGGAAAAAAGATTGATCACGACCTGGATGAGTTTGTCCGTGTCACCGATGATCTCCGGGACGCCCGGGTCGATTTTCCTGACCAGTTCAATATGCTTCTGCTCGAAAAGAGCGGTCGTCGCCGCAATGGCACGGTCGATGACGTCCGGCAGGGAGACGTTATCCTGGTCCCATTCCATCTTGCCCGCTTCGATCTTTGCGAGGTCCAGCACGTCGTTGATCAGGTGGGTGAGGCGTTCGCCTTCCGAGATGACCACGTTGAGGTTTTCGGAGATCTGGTCGCTGGTCTTTATGATCTTCGGATCGTTTTTATCCAGCAGGGGGAATATTTTTTCTTCCAGCCTTTTGCGAATGATCTTGGCAAAGCCCAGCACGGAAGTCAGCGGGGTCCGCAACTCATGACTGACGGTGGAAAGGAATGCGCTCTTGGCTTCGTTTGCCTTTTCTGCCGTTTTTGAGGCGGCTTCCGCTTCCATTTTGGCATGCTGGACGTCTTCAAAGAGCTGGGCGTTACGGAGCGCCACGCCCACCGAGGAGGCGATGGTTGAAAGCAGCCGCAGGTCATTCTCATTAAACCGGTTTTCCTGTTCGGTGCTCTGTACGCTTAGCACGCCGATGATATCGTCCCCGGCGCGAATGGGCACACCCAGGTACGAGGCCGCCGGTAGCCCGACACGCGTTAACCCCAGTGCTCCCGTCTTTTCATCCACGTCTTTGTTGATCAGGAGCGGCTCGCCCCGGTTGATGATGTTAGAGGTGAGTCCCGTTCCCAGCCTGATGGGCTGCATGTTATCCCCGTACTGGTAGGGAAATGAAATGATGCCCGATTTTTTATTCAGCAGGGCGAGGTAGACGATATTGGCCCTGAAAAGATCGCGCATCTGGTCTCCCACGAGCCTTACGAGCTCTTCCGGGTCCAGCTGGGACGCCAGGGCCTTGCTTACATTATTGACGGTGGTCAGTTCGTTGGCCCGATGTTTGGCGTCTGCCAGCAGTTTGGTGGTTTCGTCGAACAGCCGGGCGTTCTCGAGGGCTACGGTCATGCTGTTGGTCAGCGTCATGATCACGCGCAGGTCGGCATCGGTAAAGGCATTTTCTTTTTCCACGTTCTGCAGGCTCACCGAACCCTTGACTGCGTCCCCCGCCATCATCGGGACAAAGATCGCCGACTTCGGCGGCAACCCTTTGCTCACGCCCGCGCCGCCGTGGGCTTCCGCGTACTGTGTGTAGTCCCGGTTGATCAGGATGGGCTGCCGGGTATGGAGCAGCTCCCGGTTGGCCCAAATCAGGGGGCGCGGTTCGCTGGTCATGCGCTTTCCGCGCTCAATGGCGTAACGCCATTCTTCCATTTGTTGCGTGGCATCGAAGGTCCGGATGATCACCGTTTGCGTATCGAAGAGTTCACAGATGCGGTTGCCCACCAGTTCATAGATCGAATTGAGATCCAGTTCCCTTGCCAGGCTCTCCTGTACGGTGTTGATGACCGAAAGTTCGCCTGCGCGCTGGCGCAGCTCCGAGGTGCGTTCGGCCACGATCTTCTCCAGTTCCGCATGCTGGCGTTTCAGTTTGCGGAGCTGCCAGTTCACGATCATATAGATCAGCAGTGCGGCGATGATGGCATAGGCAAGGTAGGCCCACCAGGTCCGGTACCACGGCGCGAGGATGCTGAATTCATAGGTGGCCTCGTAACTAAGGTTGTGGTATACGTTGAGCGACCGGACATGAAACTTGTAATGGCCGGGCGCGAGGTTGGTATATTCCTTATACGAGTTGTTTCCCCAGGCCGACCATGTCTTCTCAAATCCTTCGAGCCAGGTCTGGTACTGTACCTTGTCATGTTCCTCGAAGAAGGGGGCGGCATAATCGAACCGCAGGGAATTCCGGTCAAACGGGATGCCCGGCGGACTGGTTTGGACGCCGGCGACCGGGTCCAGCGGCATTTTGCCGTCCGAGATCTTCCGGATCAGCGTCCGGTAGGGTTCGTGGACATTGCCGTTGACCTTCGAATTATAACGGATGATCTTGTCATTGGAAAGGATCCAGACCACGCCGTCCGCGTCCCGTAAGAGATTTGAAAATCCTTCTTCGGCGATGGGCATGAGGGACATTGAGTCCAGGGTGTACTTTCCGCCGGCACGCGGTGTCGCGATGATATACTGTGTCTTGTTGGCTCCCAGCCGTGAACGCCCGATCCAGACGGTCCCGGTACTGTCCTCGATCGCAGCGAAATTCCGGATCCCTTCGAAGCTGGCTTCTACAAAGGTGTTCCGCGCGCTGTCATAAGTATAGGTCGCCGAATCGCTCGGGAAGTAGAGGGTATGATTGACCTTGAAGATATAAGAGAACGATTTGCCGCCCTGCTTGCCGCCAAAACCTGTAACGACGGTCCTGGCCAGGTCGATCTGGCCAGCCGGATCGAATGCAAACGTGAACCGGTTGGCGGTTCCGTCCTGGGAGACGACCCAGACGTTCCCCTCCCCATCCTCCTCCATCGTGAACGATTCGCCCTTATACCCGGGAACGGACCCCAGCATTTTCCACCCCTTGGTGCTGGAGGGGTCCCGCTGAAACACCGCCATGCCGAAGGAAGCACAGGCCAGCAGGTAATCAGGGTGTTTTGTCAGGATATGGAGGGCAGATATTTTCAGATTGTTGCTGACGGAAGGCTGCACGAGCTCGACCTTTCCGTCACGGATACTATACAGGCCATTGCTGGAGACCAGTATGCTGTTGCCATCGACCTTCAGGGCAAAAATCTGGTCCCTGGGAATCTCATTAACCACCCGGAAATCAGAATTTTGCGGGTCATACTCCAGGAGGTTGTTATTGGTACCTACGTAAAGTTTTCCGTTGGGAAGCCGGGCGATGGAAAGCGGTGTGGCATCAATCCCGTTACGGGTGGTAAACACGCCGAACGGCGAATTCAAAGCGACCCGGGAGATGCCGTTGTCCGTCGCAAGCCATACGTCCCCCTGGTTGTCCCGGTAGAATCCATAGATGATATTGCTGGGCAGGTCCACCGTGTTGCGCGTAAGCTGTTGTTCGATCCTGCCCGCGGCGTTCATGATGATCACACCGTATCCGAGCAGGGAGAATACATAGTGCCCGTTCAGGTAGAGGCCCTTGTAAAGCATGTATTGGCGGATCAGGCTGTCCGCGTCGTTGTGGAAGGGCACGAAGGTATGGCCGTCAAAAAGGAACATGCCATGGGTAAAGGACCCGACCAGGTACCGGGCACCCGGGTGGCCACCCGCCGCCATCGAATCGTACGGCAGCCAGACCTGCACCCGGTCCTGTCCCATGAAGGCGGTTCCGGGGATCATGGCCAGGGAGTCACCCGTCATTTTCAGGAAGCCTACACTCTGCTCGTGTACATAATACTCACCGTCCACCCAGAATGTGTACATAAAATGGGTCTGCGGCTCCCAGGAGCGGACCGTCCAGGTGTGATTGCGGGCAAAGTCCGGCCCCTGCGTGAAGAGGAATATCCGCTCCCGCGCCTGGAAGTAAATGCCCATCGGGGTGACATGAATGGTCCAGATGTCCGAGAACTTCCGTTTGGCCGCCGGCACAAACTCCAGCAGTGAATGCTGGAAGGTCTTACCGGTGCTGTCCCTGTCGAGGTAACCAAAATCACCCAGGCCGCCGTAATAGATGGTGCCTGCGGTGTCCCGCGCAAAACAACGGGACACGGGTGAGAGGTTCCGGCCCATGACCGGCGTCCAGTTTTCGCCGTCAAACTCAAGGATGTTGCTCGTGGAATTGTTTTGGCCGAAATACATGATCCCGTCCTTCCCCTGGATGACGGTCCAGTTGTTCGGGTTGGCCTTGTAAAGCCTCGGCGAATAATTGTTCACCAGGGGAAATCCCCTGTCGGACTGGCTCTGGGCAGCGGCATGCAGGCAGCAAAGCAGTCCCGTCAAAACGGCTAAACTCCTGGTAGACAGGAAAGTTCTGCGCAGCATGAAGCAGTTAATGGTTGCAGGCATTATAATTCACGTTAAAGTCGGCGTCGTTCCAGGCGGTTGCACCTGATACTCCAATGTATAGCGGAAAGTACCAATAAGTAAATATAAACCACTTTTTCTGAAACGCGGACAATGTCCTGGGCTTTAAAGGGCACGCCACTGAAAGGAGGAAAGTCGCCCGGTTCTAGCGGGGATCTTCCTGGCGGGTAACGCTTTGCAGACCTTCCTGGAAAGTGTTCAGGAAATCCTTGGAAGCCGCGGGAAGCTGCAGCAACGTGCGCAGGGACGTCTTTTGCCGGGGCGAGAGGCTTGCGATCATGTCACCGAGGAGCTTCGAAATGCCTTGGAACACGGCGTCCAGGTTTTTTCTCGCCCGGCGGTAGATTTTTTTGCGAAGGTGGGCGCTGGGTTGGGGACGGAGCTCATTTTGCACATAGGATTTCAGCAGGTCGAGGGCCCTCGAAAGACGCGGTGCCAGGGAGGCGACCACCGAGTCCTTCATAGCGTTCATCCGGGTGGCCTGCGCGGAAGGGACGGTCCGGACCGCCTTTTTCCAGGAAGCAACGGTATCGGTGACCTCCAGGCCGTCGGCTGACTTCAGGATCCTGTTGCTGATATCGGCATTGCTGGTATCCGTTTCAACGCTTTTCCAGCTGGCAAGCATATATTTATATTCATACCGGACATTGGCGAACAGGGGAAGCGTGATCCGGAAGGTACCGTCGGAAGCGCGGGTCAGCCTATAGAGCGAGTCGGTTTGCTTCCACCCGTTAAAGGTCCCGGCAACATACACGGCGGCTCCGGGGTCGGTTCCCGCGGGGACCGACAGGCTGATCTTTACCGCGGCCACCTGTGCCGAGAGGGGACAGGACAGGGTTACGGTGCAGCACAGCAGGATCCACAGTTGGTGTTTCATTTCCTGAATTTTGGGCTCGAAAGTAGCTGTTTTTGCCGCTGCGCCCGGCAAACCGGGATCATTTCACCCGATGACGCCAGTCAACCGGAATGGCGGGCGCCGGCGCGACCGGCGGGAGAGGGACGATTTGAAAAAACTTTACCGGCAATTCTTTGCGGATTAGGGAAATACCCATACTTTTGCACTCCCAAATTAAATCGGGGATCAAAAGTTCTTTATATATGTCTCAACGCATCAGAATCAAACTTCAGTCCTACGATCACAACCTGGTGGACAAATCCGCCGAGAAGATCGTCAAGACGGTTCGCAGCACCGGCGCCGTGGTAACGGGCCCGATTCCCCTGCCCACCCACAAGAAGATTTTCACCGTGCTGCGTTCACCGCACGTTAATAAAAAGGCCCGGGAACAGTTTCAGCTGTGCACACACAAACGCCTGCTGGATATTTATACGAGCAGTTCCAGGACCGTGGATGCGCTGTCCAAGCTGGATTTGCCGTCGGGCGTGGATGTTGAGATCAAGGCGTGACCGGGAGGCCGCCATTGCTCCCGTGGGGGAGGCCGGGATATAGTCCCGGCAACTAGTTCTTATATAAACTTGCAACACCTATCTCCGTACTGGTACGGAGCGCTGGGTATAATATAACATACATGAAAAGTATTATTGGAAAGAAAGTTGGCATGACCAGCATTTTCGATAACAACGGGCGGCAGACTGCCGTGACCATTATTGAGGCAGGCCCGTGCGTGGTCACTCAAAAGAAGACCGTTGAAACCGACGGATATAACGCCCTTCAGATTGCTTTTGGCGACAAAAAAGAAAAGCACACCCTCCTCTCGGAAAAAAATCACTTTGCCAAAGCCAATACCCCGGCAAAAAAAATCGTAAAGGAAATACGCGATAGCGAAATTGACAAAAATGTGGGCGACACCATTGGTGTTGACATATTTGCCGAAGGCGACAAGGTCGCCGTCGTAGGTGCCACCAAAGGAAAAGGTTTCCAGGGCGTCGTAAAGCGTCATGGCTTCGGGGGCGTCGGAGAACAGACACATGGCCAGCATGACCGTTCGCGGGCTCCCGGTTCGGTCGGTGGATCTTCCTATCCGTCTCGCGTATTCAAGGGCATGAGAATGGCCGGCCGCATGGGTAATGAACAGGTCAAGGTAAAGGGCCTCAAAGTCGTAAAGATCTTCCCGGAAAAAAATTACCTGTTGATAAGTGGTTCGGTTCCCGGCCACAATGGTTCCATCGTTTTAATTCAGAAATAACATGCA
>Ga0187809_10000696_pt1 | contig 17162 bp, 19 predicted proteins | sample NC_wetland_sal_i_8_FD_132415 | JGI IMG/M metagenome (GOLD analysis project Ga0187809, IMG submission 132415) | Wetland sediment microbial communities from Neuse River Estuary, North Carolina, USA - ASW_4 | ecosystem: Environmental > Aquatic > Freshwater > Wetlands > Sediment | place: USA: North...
GCGGAGGAGTTCATGACTGCACACCCCGACTGGAAGCCGCAGCGCCGATGAGTGTAGACTCCCCCAACTACGAAGGGCTCGACCGGTGGGCGTTCGAGCCGCGCCGCGTCGAGAAGCCGTGGGGTTGGGAGCTCATCTGGGCGGAGGCCGACGCGTACGTCGGCAAGGTGCTCTTCGTGAAGGCCGGCCACTCGCTCTCGCTCCAGTTCCACCGGGTGAAGGACGAGAGCTGGTATGTCGAGAGCGGCCGCGCCAAGCTCGAGCTCGGCGACAGCGGCGACGCCGTGCTCAACGTCGAGGTGATCGGCCCGGGCGCCTCGTTCCGCTTCCTGCCGGGCACCGTCCACCGCGTCACCGCGCTCGAGGACACGACCATCCTGGAGGTCTCGACGCCGCATCTCGACGACGTCGTCCGGCTCGAGGATGCGTACGGGCGGGCGGGGACGAGCGAACCCTGACACAGATGTGTTAAGGTCGGGCGGATGGACGGCGCCCAGGTCTCCGACGCGGCTGCCCGCACGGGCTGGTCGCCGCGGATGCTCCGCTACCTGGAGCGGCTCGGGCTCGTCGTCCCTGCTCGGACGGCGTCGGGCTACCGGCGCTACGGGCTCCGCGAGCTGAACCAGCTGCGCTCGCTCACGGACCTCCGCCGCCGCTTCCGCGTCGACCTCGCCGAGGTCGCCTTCGCGGCACGGCTGCGGCGCGAGCCGGAGCTGCGCCGCGCCATCGACGCATGGCTCGCCGGCGCCGACGACCTTGCTTGGGTCGCGTGGGAGCAGCGCAAGCACGAGAAACTCCTCGCCGCATAACCGAAAGGATCGAATGGCAGCGACGAAACGCTACGACGTGAAGGATCTGGAGCTCGCCGGCGAAGGCAGGCGAAGGATCGAGTGGGCCGACCGGCAGATGCCGGTGCTCGCCGCGATCCGTGAACGGTTCGACCGCGAGCAGCCGTTGAGCGGGTACCGGATCTCCGCGTGCCTGCACGTGACGACCGAGACGGCGAACCTCATGCGCACGCTGAAGGCGGGCGGCGCCGACGTCGTGCTCTGCGCGTCGAATCCGCTCTCGACGCAGGACGATGTCGCCGCGGCGCTCGTCGAGGAGTTCGACATCTCCGTCTTCGCGATCAAGGGCGAAGATCACGACACCTACTACTCGCACATCGAGGCGGCGGTCGACCACAAGCCGCACCTGACGATGGACGACGGCGCCGACGTCATCGGCGTGCTCCACTCGGCGCGGCGCGAGCAGCTCGGCGACATCATCGCCGGGACGGAGGAGACGACCACCGGCGTCATCCGCCTGAAGGCGCTCGAGGCCGAGGGCAAGCTCGGCTTCCCGATCATCGCCGTGAACGAGGCGCAGACCAAGCATCTCTTCGACAACCGCTACGGCACCGGCCAGTCGACGGTCGACGGGATCATCCGTGCGACCAACGTCCTCCTCGCCGGCAAGAAGTTCGTCGTCGCCGGCTACGGTTGGGTCGGCCGCGGCGTCGCGTCGCGCGCACGGGGCATGGGCGCGAACGTGATCGTCACCGAGGTCGATCCGCTCCGCGCGCTCGAGGCCTCGATGGACGGCTTCGAGGTGCTCCCGATGGCGAGGGCGGCGGAGACCGGCGACCTGTTCTGCACGGCGACAGGCGACAAACACGTCGTCGCGAAGGAGCACATGGAGCGGATGAAGGACGGCGCGATCCTCGCCAACACGGGCCACTTCAACGTCGAGATCGACATTCCGGCGCTGCGCTCGCTTGCGACCGAAACGCGCACGGCGCGCGAGTTCGTCGAGGAGTTCACGCTCGCGAACGGGAATCGGCTGTACCTCGTCGCGGACGGGCGCCTGGTCAACCTCGCCGCGGCGGAGGGCCATCCTGCGCTCGTCATGGACATGTCGTTCGCGAATCAGGCGCTGGGCGTCGAATACGCAGTGCAGCACGCCGGCGAGCTCGATCGCAAGGTCTATCCGGTGCCCGCGGAGATCGACAAGGAGATCGCGCGGCTCAAGCTCGAGACGATGGGCGTCGACATCGACACGCTCACCGAGGAGCAGGCGAAGTATCTGGCCTCTTGGGACGAAGGGACCTAGAGCCGGAGGACATCGTTCGGCTGGAGGAGGACGGCCCCCGGGTCGTCCTCCTCGACCAGCGCCGGCTTCCTGACGAGGAGATCGAGCTCGCCTGCTCGTCCGCGGCTGAGGTGGCGGATGCGATCCGCGTCATGGCCGTGCGCGGAGCGCCGGCCATCGGCATCGCCGCCGCATACGGGCTGGCGCTCGCGGCGCTCCGCGGCGAGGACACCGATGCGGCGGAGCGTGTCCTCGCGAGATCGCGACCGACCGCGGTGAACCTCACGTGGGCGCTCGCGCGCATGCGCGACGACCCGACGCCCGAACGCGCACGGGCGCTGCATCGCGAGGAGGTCGACCGCTGCCGACGCATGGCCGCGCACGCCGCCGAGCTGTTCGCGCCGGAGACGCGCGCGCTCACCCACTGCAACGCCGGCGGTCTCGCGACCGGCGGCTACGGCTCCGCCGTCGGCGCGCTCCGCACCGCATGGGAGCGTGGGCTGCTCCGCCACGTCCTCGTCGACGAGACGAGGCCACTTCTCCAGGGCGCGCGGCTGACCGCGTGGGAGCTCGAGGCGGCGGGCATCCCGCATACGGTTATCGCCGACGGCGCGGCCGGTTCGATGATGGCCCGAGGCGAGGTCGACCTCGTCGTCACCGGTGCCGACCGCATCGCGGCGAACGGAGACACGGCGAACAAGATCGGCACGTATGGTCTCGCGGTGCTCGCCCGGCACCACGGCCTACCGTTCTACGTCGTCGCGCCGACCTCGACCGTCGACCCGGCGACGCCGACCGGCGCGGAGATTCCGATCGAGGAGCGAGACCCGACCGAGATAACGGCGCGATTTCCCGCGCGGAACCCCGCATTCGACGTCACGCCGGCCGCACTCATCGCCGCCATCGTCACCGAGGAGGGCGTATGGAGGCCGTGATCCTCGCCGCGGGCTACGCGACGCGTCTGCGCCCGTTGACGGACGAGCGGCCGAAGCAGCTCTTGCCCGTCGGCGGCCGGCCGATGGTCGACTGGATCCTCGACAAGGTCGCCGAGGCGCGGATCCCGGACGTCCACCTCGTCACGAACGCGCGGTTCGCGCTGCAGTTCGAGGACTGGGCGATTGGGAGGGGCGTCGTCGTCCACGACGACGGGACGACGTCGAACGAGGACCGTCTCGGCGCGATCGGAGACGTCCAGTTCGTCCGGGAGCGCGCCGGCATCGACGACGACATGCTCGTCATCGCCGGCGACAACCTCTTCGACTATGCGCTGACCGACTATCTCGAATGGTGGCAGGGCAAGGACGGCGCCAGCGCGGTGGCGGTTCTCGACGTCGGGGACGTCGAGCTCGCGAAGAAGTACGGGATCGTCGCGGTCGACACCGACGACCGCATCATCGACTTCGTGGAGAAGCCGGCGAATCCGCCGAGCACGCTGGCGGCGACGGCGACGTACGTGTACGCCCGCGAGCACGCCCGCCTCGTGCCGACGTACCTCGCAGAGGGGAACCCTCCCGACCAGCCGGGCAACTACATCGCCTGGCTGCACCGGCGGGCGCCGGTGTACGCGTACCGGTTCGCGGGCGGCTGGTACGACATCGGCGATCCCGCGCAGCTGCTCGCCGCCGACAACCGGATGCGCGAGCGCGCAGGCCTGCCGACACGCGACACGTACTCGCTCGACTGACGTCACACCCCGGCGGTTAGCGTCGGGGCGTGCTCGACCTGCTGCTGCCGCAACGGTGCCTTGTCTGCGGCGCCGGCGGAGCCCAGCTGTGTGGAGCCTGCCGGAGCGGCCTGCCGTTCCTGACGCCGCCCTGGTGCGAGCTCTGCGGGGCGCCGACCGCGCATCCCGTCGCACGGTGCCGTGAGTGCTCGGGCCGGCGGCTCGCGTTCGCGCGGGCGCGCGCGGCCGTCGTCTACGACGAGCCGGTGCGACGGCTCGTCGCCGGATGGAAGGAGCACGGCCTGCGGCGGCTCGCCGAGGACGCCGCTGCGATCCTCGCCGAGCGGCTGCCGGCGGCCGACGCCCGTCTCATCACATTCGTCCCGGCAGACCCGATCCGCGCCGGCGAGCGCGGCCACCATCCGGCGGAGCGGCTCGCGCACGCGCTCGCCCGTCGGCTCGGGCTTCCCTGCGCGCCGACGCTCGAGCGCTCCCGCCGATCCCACCGGCAGCGTGGCCTCTCCCTCGCCGAACGTCGCAGGAACGTCGCCGGTGCGTTTCGAGCGGGCCGTCCGGTGTCGGGCACCATCCTGCTGGTGGACGACGTCTACACGAGCGGCTCGACCGTCTCCGTCGCCGCCGAGGCCCTACGGCGGGCCGGCGCCGCCCGGGTTGACGTGGCGACGTTTGCGCGCACGATAAGGTGGAGTCGAGAGACCTGAGGAGGCCACCATGGAGCTTTCCGTCAAGGGCAAGAACCTCGAGGTGAGCGACGCCATCAGGAGCTACGCGGAGCGCAAGCTCGGAAAGCTCGACAAGCACGTGAACAAGCAGGCGCGTGTGGAGGTCGAGCTGACGATGGAGAAGAACCCGTCGATCGCCGACAACCAAGTGGCGGAGGCCACGCTCTGGCTGAAGGGACATACGCTTCGTGCACGCGAGGCGACGCGCGACATGAGGGCGTCCATCGACGAGCTGAGCGCGAAGCTCCTGCGCCAAGTGAAGGACGAGCGCAAGCGCAAGGCCGCAAAGCGCAAGATCGACAAGCACGCGCTCGACGCGGACGCGGCCGCCGCTTCCCCGGACGCTTGAGCCTCTTCGGGCGGAAGGAGTCGCTGCACGAGCGGCTCGCGCGGGAGGGGGGACTCGTCGAGCGCGAGCCCCGCGCTCCGTGGCGCGAGGTCGGCATCCACGGCATGCAGCGCGCCCGTGAGTGGGACGTCACGGAGACGGCCGACGTCCCCGGCGTCGACGGCGAGACGGCCACGTTCGTCGTACTTCCCGACGGCTCGATCCTCGTCGAGGACGGCCCGGACACATCGCTTCAGCCGCTGGCAAACGCCGTCGAGCGTGCGCTGCAGCCGCCGTACCGCGCCCACGCCGTCCGCCAGCGCGGCGATCTCTGGGCGGTGCAGGCGAAGCGCATCCGCGTCGTTGAGATCCGTCAAGCGCCCGAGGGCGACACGCTCGAGCTGACGCCCGACGGTCTTTTCGTCGACGGGGCGCGCGCGTTCGGCTCGGTGCCGGAGCTCGAGGGCCTCGGCGACGTCGTGCGCGCAGAGCGGCTCGACGGCGACCTCTGGGAGGTCCGGGCGTCGGCTCTCTGATGGGCTTCTTCCGCCGACAGGAGGAGACGCACGACGATCTCTGGGGGATCCTGGTGGAGAAGCTCGATGTGCGCACGTTCAGCTGCGACGTCGGAGCCGACGACGTCGAGGTCGTCTCCCGCAGCGGGGAGATCGTGGTGACCGCCGACGGCAAGCTGTCCGACCTCCGGATCCCGGGGCTGGAGCAGAGCGGCGACTATGCCGCCCACGCGGCCCGGATCGACGGCGATTTCTGGGAGGTCGAGGCGCACCCGCTGTAGGCGGGTACCCTGTTCCTGAATGGCCCAGCAGCTCGGCAGTCTCGAAAAGGTCCTTCGCGCAGGCGAGGGGCGCCGCCTCAAGCGCCTGCAGGAACAGGCCGCGTACATCGGCACCCTCGAGCCGGAGTTCGAGAAGCTCTCCGACGCGGAGCTCGCGGCCAAGACCGCCGATTTTCGGCAGCGCGTCGCGAACGGCGAGTCGCTCGACGACCTCGTGTTCGAAGCGTTCGCCGCCGTCCGCGAGGCGTTCAAGCGCACGATGGGCGTCCGCCTGTTCGACGTCCAGTTGATGGGCGGGATCGTCCTGCACGAGGGCGACATCGCCGAGATGAAGACTGGCGAGGGCAAGACGTTCGTCGCCGTTCAGGCGCTCTACCTCAACGGTCTCGCCGGCCGCGGCGGTCACCTCGTCACCGTCAACGACTACCTCGCCAAGCGCGACCGCGAATGGACGTTGCCGGTCTACACCGCCCTCGAAATGAAGACGGGCTTCATCGAGAACATGATGCCGTTCGAGCCGCGACGCGCGGCATATCAGGCCGACGTCACGTACGGGACGAACTCCGAGTTCGGCTTCGACTACCTGCGCGACAACATGTCGGTCTCGCTCGAGGGCGTTGTCCAGCGCGGCCATCCGTTCGGGATCGTGGACGAGGTGGACTCGATCCTCGTCGACGAGGCGCGCACACCGCTCATCATCTCCGGAGAGCCGGAGACCGCGGCGAAGATCTACTACGATTTCGCGCGCGTAGCCGGTCAGCTCGTCGGCCATCGGTCGAGCCCTGGCGATCCAAAAGGGCATGCGGAGCAGATCGGGGCCGACTACGAGTTCGACGAGAAGCACAAGACCGTCGCCGTCACCGAGTCCGGCGTGGCCAAGGTCGAGCGCGCGCTCCGCATCGACAACCTGTATGCGCCGCAGAACTCGCAGCTCGTCAACCACCTCATCCAGGCGCTGAAGGCGCAGTCGCTCTTCCAGCGCGACGTCGACTACGTCGTGCAGGAGGACGAGGTGAAGATCGTCGACGAGTTCACCGGCCGCATCATGGAGGGCCGCCGCTGGAGCGAGGGGCTGCACCAGGCCGTGGAGGCGAAGGAGGGCGTGCGCATCCAGGAAGAGCACATGACCATGGCGACGATCACGCTCCAGAACTACTTCCGCCTGTACGAGAAGCTCGCCGGCATGACCGGCACGGCGAAGACGGAGGAGAAGGAGTTCGTCGAGATCTACGACCTCAGCGTCGTCGAGATCCCGACGAACGTGTCGGTCGCGCGGCTCGACAAGCAGGATCTCGTTTTCAAGTCGAAGGACGGCAAGTTCGCAGCCGTCATCCGGGACATCAAGGAGCGGAACGAGAAGGGCCAGCCGGTGCTCGTCGGAACGATCGCGGTCGAGACCTCCGAGTACCTGTCGCAGCTGCTCACGCGCCAGGGGGTCCGTCACAACGTCCTCAACGCGAAGGAGCACGCGCGCGAAGCGGAGATCATCAAGGACGCCGGCCAGGCCGGCGCGGTGACGATCGCCACCAACATGGCGGGCCGCGGCGTCGACATCAAGCTCGGCGACGGCGTGCGCGAGCTCGGTGGGCTCTACGTGCTCGGCACCGAGCGGCACGAGTCCCGCCGGATCGACAACCAGCTGCGCGGCCGATCCGGGCGTCAGGGCGATCCCGGCGAGACGCGCTTCTACCTCTCGGGCGAGGACGATCTCGTCCGCCTCTTCGCAGGCGACCGCATCAAGGGGATCATGGAACGGTTCAAGATCCCGGAGGACCAGCCGATGGAGGCGAAGATCCTCAGCCGGCAGATCGAAGGCGCGCAGAAGAAGGTCGAGGAGCAGAACTTCGTCATGCGCAAGAACGTCCTCAAGTACGACGACGTCCTCAACCGTCACCGCGGGCGCATCTACGAGCAGCGCCGTCAGGTGCTCGAAGGTGAGGACATGTCGGAGCAGGTGAAGCTGTGGATCGACGAAGTGGTCGAGGACACCATCCACCAGTTCACGCAGGAGTCGTATGCAGAGGAGTGGGACCTCGAGGCGCTGACGAATGCGATGTCGGCGCTGTACCAGACGGAGATCACGGCGGCGGAGCTGCGCGAGGACCTCTCCGAGATCTCGCGCGACTCGCTCGTCGAGGAGTTCCAGGCGGACGCTCGCGACGAGTACGCCGCCAAGGAAGAGGAGTTCGGCTCCGAGCTCATGCGCGAGCTCGAGCGCTTCGTCATCCTCCAGGTGGTCGACGTCCGCTGGCGCGAGCACCTCGAGAACATGGACTACCTGCGGGAGGGCATCGGCCTGCGTGCCATGGCGCAGAAGGATCCGCTCGTCGAGTACACGGGCGAGGGTGAGCGGATGTTCAACGACCTCAGCCGCTCGATTCGCGGCGAGGTCGTCTTGCACCTGTTCCACGCAGAGCTCGCGCCCGAGCAGCCGCAGGAGCTGGTGCAGCAGCAGAGCGGCAACGGCAACGTGCGATACGAGCACGAGACGGCCGCCGGTGCCGAGGCGATGGCGGCTGCCGGCGGGGTCGCTCCGACGACGCTCGGCCTCTCACCGGTGGCGGTGCAGACGAGTTCGCCCCACAAGGTCGGGCGCAACGACCCGTGCTGGTGCGGCTCCGGGAAGAAGTTCAAGAAGTGCCACGGCGCGTAGAGGCGCCGGCGCTGCTGCTGCGGGAGCTTCTCGACTGGGTCGATTCGCGGCCCCGAACCTATGCCGACGTCGTGGAGGGCTGGCAGAGCAGCCGCCCGCGCCACCCCGTGCTCGACGATGCGTTCACGGGCGGGCTGATCGCCGTCTCCGGCGGCCTCGTGGCGCTCACGCCGGTCGGGCGGTCGTGGCTCGCTCCGACCAGGTGACGTTCGTCATGCGGAAGTGGTGACGGCGGCCCCTACCACAGCTCCGCACGCGCCCTGCACCATAGGAACATGATCGAAACACTCGAGAACGTGACAACAGCGGCCGTCGGCGTGACGCTGCACGGCCTGACGAAGTCGTTCGTGGGCGAGCACGGCACCGTCCAGGCAGTTCGCGGCGTGGATGTATCCATCGACGCGGGCGAGACGGTGGCCCTGCTCGGCCCGAACGGCGCGGGCAAGTCGACGACCGTCGACATGATGCTCGGGCTGCTCCAGCCCGACGCGGGCTCGGTGCGGCTCTTCGGCGGCTCGCCGCGCGAGGCGGTCGCCTCGGGCCGGGTCGGCGCCATGCTCCAGACCGGCTCACTCCTCCGCGACCTGTCGGTACGCGAGCTGATCACGATGGTCGCTTCGCTCTATCCGCAGCCGCTCGGCGTCGACGAGACGATCAGCCTGACCGGCATCGAGGAGATCGCGGACCGGATGACGCAGAAGCTCTCCGGCGGCGAGACGCAGCGTGCGCGCTTCGCGATCGCGCTCGTCAGCAACCCCGACCTGCTCGTGCTCGACGAGCCGACGGTCGCAATGGACGTCGAGGCGCGCCGCGCATTCTGGACGACGATGCGCGCATTCGCCGCCCGCGGCCGCACGGTCATGTTCGCCACCCATTACCTCGAGGAGGCGGATGCATACGCCGACCGCGTCGTGCTCATGGCGAACGGCCGCGTCGTCGCCGACGGTCCGCCCACCGAGATCAAGGCGATGGTGGGTGGGCGGCGCATCCGCGCGACCCTTCCGGGTGCGCACCTCTTCGAGCTCGAGTCGCTTCCGGGCGTCACCCACGCCGAGCAGCGCGGCGAGGCCGTGATCCTCAGCTGCTCGGACTCCGACGCCGCGATCAGGGCCTTGCTGGCCCGCTTCCCGAACGCGAGCGACCTCGAGATCACCGGTGCGGGCCTCGAGGACGCGTTCGTCGAGCTGACCGGAAAGGAGGACGCCGAATGACGTTCACCACCTACACCCGCTACGAGCTGCTCCGCACGTTTCGGAACCGGCGCTTCCTCGTCTTCGCGTTCGGCTTCCCGCTCGTGCTCTACATCCTCATCGCCGCTCCGAACCGGCACACGCACAACCTGGGGAGCAGCGGACTCTCGGCGCCCGTCTACTTCATGGTCGGGCTCCTGACCTTCGGCACCATGAACGCGATGCTCTCCGCCGGAGCGCGAATCGCGGCCGAGCGGTCGGTCGGCTGGAACCGCCAGCTGCGGATCACGCCGCTCTCTCCCCGAACGTATTTCCGTACGAAGGTGCTGACCGGGTACGCGATGGCGCTCGTGACCATCGGCCTGCTCTATGCGGCCGGTTTCGTCCTCGGCGTGCGGCTCCCGGCCGGCGATTGGTTCCACATGACGTGGCTCATCCTCATCGGGCTCGTCCCCTTCGCCGCGCTCGGCATCCTGATGGGGCACCTGTTGACCGCCGACTCCGTCGGCCCCGCGCTCGGCGGCACCACTGCGATCCTCGCCTTCCTCGGCGGCGTCTGGTTCCCCATCGGGCACCACGGAGCGCTGCACGAGATCGGGGAAGCGCTGCCCTCGTACTGGCTCGTGCAGGCGGCGCACGTCGGCACCGGCGGCTCCGGTTGGGGCGCGCACGGCTGGATCGTGCTCATCGCCTGGGCGGTCGGAGCGACGATCCTCGCCAGGAGGGCGTACCTCCGGGACACCAGGCGGGCATAACACGCGTGATGCGGATCGTCGACCGTCAACCCGCCCTGACCGACAGCGTCGATCCCGCTCGACGGCTCCGCCTCGTCGCAGGCATCGGGCTCGGGCTGCTGTTCCTGACCGGGCCCGTCGCCGACCTCGGGCACAGCACGCTCGGCACGGCGCGGATCGCGGTCGTGGGCGTCCTCCTCGCCGCCTTCGTCTTCACGTACTCCCGGTGCATGCGGCCGGGGCACGGCGTGCTGCGTTCGACGCCGGCGGGGATGCTCGTTGCGCTCACACTGCTGCTCGCGCTCGCGATCGGGATTCGCGCCGTCGGCGCGCCCTCGTCGTTCGACCTCCTGTTCGTCTTCTTCGTCGCGGCGGCGGGAATGCGGCTGACGGCGCGCGCCGCACTCGTCGTCATTGTTGCGACCGCCGGCGGGCTCGGTATCGAGGCGGCGGTGGTGGGCGAGAGCAGCAGTGCATACGCCGCCAAGGCGCTCGCAGTCCTCGCGATCGGCTGCATGATGCTCGCCTTCGCGCGGCAGATCCGCATCAACGCCGAGCTGCACAGCGCACGAGGCGAGATCCGCAGGCTGGCCGCCTCCGAGGAGCGGCTTCGCATCGCCCGTGACCTGCACGACCTGCTCGGCCACAGCCTGTCCGTCATCAACCTGAAGAGTGAGCTCGCCGCCAAGCTCGTCGAGCAGGATCCTGCGCGCGCGGCCGCCGAGCTGGCGGACGTCCAGACGGTCGGGAGGCAGGCGCTCGCGGAGGTGCGCGAGGCGGTCCAGGGATACCGCCAGCTCGCGCTCGACGACGCGCTCGCGGGGGCTCGCACGGCGCTGTCGGCGGCCGGCATCGCGTACGAGCTCGAGGGGCCGGTCCCCGACCTTCCGCCTGACGTCGAGGAGATGTTCGCCTGGACGGTGCGCGAGGGGACGACCAACGTGGTCCGCCACAGCGGCGCCTACCGGTGCGCCGTGCGCATCCGTGACGGAGGAGGCCGCGCGATCGTGGAGGTCGAGGACGACGGTAGGGCGCCGGAGCGCGCCGCCGCGGCGGGCAGCGGCCTCGCCGGCCTCACAGAGAGGGCCGAGCGTCTCCACGGCCGCCTCGAAGCGGGAGCCGCTCCGGGAGGGGGCTTTCGACTGCGCGTCGTCGTCCCGGTCGTGACATGATCCGCGTCCTCGTCGCCGAGGACCAGGCGATGGTGCGGGGCGCGCTCGCGAGTCTGCTCTCGCTCGAGCCCGACATCGAGGTGGTCGCCGAGGTCGAGCGCGGCGATCACGTCGTCGGGGCGGCGCTCGCGAGCAAACCGGACGTCGCGCTTCTCGACATCGAGATGCCGGGGCTCGACGGTCTGTCCGCGTCCGCGGAGCTGGCCCGCCAGGCGCCGTCGACGCGCGTGCTGATTCTGACGACGTTCGGGCGGCCCGGCTACCTGCGCCGCGCGCTCGAGAACGGCGCGAGCGGGTTCCTGCTCAAGGATGCGCCCGCGGGCGAGCTCGCCGCCGCCGTGCGCACCGTCGCCGCCGGCGGACGCGCAGTCGACCCCGCACTGGCCGCGGCTGCGATCACGGAAGGTGCGAGCCCGCTGACCGGCCGCGAGCACGAGGTGCTCGCAGCAGCGGCGGGGCACGACACCGCCGCCGACATCGCCGCCGCGCTCCACCTGAGCGAGGGCACCGTGCGCAACTACCTCAGCGCCGCGATTCGCAAGGTCGGAGCGCGCAACCGCCGCGAGGCGATCGACGTGGCCGTCGAGAAGGGCTGGCTCTGACCGGTACCATCCGGCCGCGGATGGCGGACGAGCGCGAACGCACGCTGCAGGAACAGCTCGAGGAGATCAGGGCCCAGCTCGACTGGGTCCGTGGTTACCTTTGACGTCTCCGCGCTGACCACCCGACTTGCCGAGCTCGAGGAAGAGCTCGCGAAGCCCGACTTCTGGAACGACCAGCAACGGGCCGCGAAGCTCTCGGCCGAGCACACGCGCGTCCAACGCAAGCTCCAGCGGTACGAACGGCTCGAGGGCAACGCCGCCTTCCTAGAGGAGGGCGTCGACACGTTCCCGGAAGAGGAGCTGCTGCCGGTCCTCCGCGGGACGCAGAGCGAGCTCGCGCAGCTGCAGGAGGATGCGCTCTTCTCCGGCGAGTACGACGCCGGCGACGCCGTCTTGACCATCCAGGCCGATGCAGGCGGAACCGACGCGCAGGACTGGGCGGAGATCCTGCTGCGCATGTACCTCCGGTGGGCGGAGCGCCGCGGCTTCAAGACGGAGATCCTCGAGACGAGCCCGGGGGAGGAGTACGGGATCAAGTCGGCGACGCTGACCGTTCGCGGCGACAACGCCTACGGGATCCTCAAGGCCGAGCGTGGCAAGCACCGGCTCGTGCGCCTGAGCCCGTTCGACTCGGCGCACCGCCGGCACACGAGCTTTGCGCAGGTCATCGTCGCCCCCCTGCTCGACGATGCCGCCGACATCGAGATCGACGACGACGACATCCGCGTAGACACCTTCCGCTCGTCCGGGGCCGGCGGACAGCACGTGAACAAGACCGACAGCGCCGTTCGCATCACACATCTGCCCTCGAACATCGTCGTCTCCGTCCAGAACGAGCGCAGCCAGTCGGCGAACAAGGAGACCGCGCTGAAGATCCTCCGGTCCCGTCTGGCGGAGAGGGCGGAGGAGGAACGGGAGGCCGAGCTCGCGCGGGAACGCGGCGGCGTCAGCATGGGCTTCGGCGGAAGTGCGGTCCGCAGCTATGTCCTGCACCCGTATCAGCAGGTGAAGGACGCCCGAACGGGCTACGAGGTCGGAAACGCCCAGGGCGTCCTCGACGGCGACCTGGACGGCTTCATTCGCGCATACCTCCTGCACGCGGCAGGAAACGGCGGTTGACCCGCCGAAACGTCCGGTAGACTCCGACCTTCGGTGCGGGGTCTACGCGACCGGTTGGGACGTGACTGAGCTCGAGATAGAAGAACAGCCGGCGGTTGTCGGCCACGAGGAGCGGGCGTCCGTCGGCGTCGGCTCGATGATCCTCTTCGAGGACGTCACGAAGATCTACGAGCCCGACGTCACCGCGCTTCGCGGCGTCACCTTCGTGATCGAGAAGGGCGAGTTCGTCTTCGTCGTCGGCGCGTCGGGGTCCGGCAAGTCGACGCTCATTCGGCTGCTGCTGAAGGAGATCGACCCGACGGCCGGCCGCATCATGGTCGGAGGGCGTGACCTCACGCGCCTCGCGCACAACAAGGTGTCGCTTCTTCGTCGCAACGTCGGCTGCGTCTTTCAGGACTTCAAGCTGCTGCCGAGCCGAACGGCCGCCGACAATGTCGCGTACGCCCTGAAGGTGCAGGGCGAGAGCCGCTCGTCGATCCGGCGCAAGGTGCCCGAGGTGATGAACATGGTCGGCCTCGCGCACAAGATGAACTCGTTCCCGGATGAGCTGTCGGGCGGCGAGCAGCAGCGCGTCTCGATCGCGCGCGCCGTCGTCAACCACCCGCCGCTCCTCGTCTGCGACGAGCCGACGGGGAACCTCGACCCGGACACCTCGGTCGGGATCATGCAGCTGCTCTACCGCATCAATCGCGCCGGGACGACGATTCTCATGGTGACGCACGACCGCGAGATGGTCGACAAGATGCGCAAGCGGGTCATCGCGCTCGAGGACGGCAGGCTCGCCCGCGACGAGCGGCGCGGGGGGTACGCATCAGAGTGAGCAGGATCAAGCTGATCTTCTCGGAGGCGTGGTCGTCGATCTCGGCGAACGTCTCGACGACGTTCGCGGCCACGATCACCGTCCTCATCTCGATGTTCCTGCTCGGGCTCTTCATCGCGCTCGGCACCTGGGTGCTCTCGTACTCCAACCACGTCAAGCGCGAGCTCGTCGTCCACGTCTACTTCGCGACCGGCACGCACCAGCCGACGCAGGCGCAGGAGGCACAGGTCGGGCAGCAGCTGCGGAAGGACAAGAGGGTCAAGACGGTGACGTTCATCTCGAAGACGGCGGCGTTCAAGGCGCAGGCGAAGAAGCTGCCCCAGCTCTACGCGAACGTCCCGTCGAACCCGCTCCCAGACTCGTACCTCGTCAAGCCCAAGAACCCGAACGATGCGCCGAATATCGGCCGCTTCGTCCAGTCGCAGGTGAAGGGGACCCCGGCGGAGGCGGCGCTGTGGCCGGGCGTGAACGACGTCAAGTGGGGCGACAAGACGACGAAGCGCGTGCTCACCGTCGCCGAGGTCATCTCGATCGTCTTCCTCATCGCCATCGTCCTGCTCGTGACTGCGTCGACGCTGTTGATCGCGAACACGATCCGCCTTTCGATCTTCGCGCGGCGGCGCGAGATCGAGGTGATGAAGCTCGTCGGCGCGACGAACTGGTTCGTGCGCGGCCCGTTCATGCTCGAGGGGCTCCTGCATGGCCTCGTCGGCTCGGTCCTCGCGGTCGTGCTGCTCGTGCTCGGCAAGTCGGTCGCCCTGCCCTCGATCCTCGGGCACCTGCACTCGACGAGCGACGTCCACGCGCTCCCGTTCTCTCTGAACGCTGTCGCGCTCCTGGCCGCCGGCCTGCTTCTGGGCGCCGCCGGGTCGGGCCTCACCCTCCGGCGCTTCCTCCAGGTCTAGAGGCTACGGTGGCGCCGTGGCCTCCCGGCGTCAGAAACGGCCCTCCCGCAGCCAGCGCTACGAGCGCCGGCAGCCTCGGCGCAAGCCGATCGCCGAGCTGACCGTCCGTCTCCCGCGGCGGCGGAGGGAGCCGGAGACGGTCGTCGCGCACCTCGGGCCGACGAACTCGGGCAAGACCCACGACGCGCTCCGCTTCCTCGTCGAGACCGGACGCGGCATCTATGCGGCGCCGCTGCGCATGCTCGCGCAGGAGGCGCACCGGCGGCTGTCCGCCGAGCTCGGCGAGGCGCGCGTCGGCCTCGTCACCGGCGAGGAGCGCGTCCACTCGGACGCTCCGATCATCTGCTGCACGGCGGAGATGGCGCCGATGCAGGGCGAGACGTTGGTCCTCGACGAGGTGCAGTGGGCCGAGGACGAGGAGCGGGGATCGGCGTGGACGAGGCTCATGCTCGGCGGCGAGTACCGGCACATCCTGCTGCTCGGAGCCGTGGAGGCGCTGCCGCTCGTGGAGCACGCGTTCCCGAACGCGGACGTCCGCTTCTTCGAGCGGAAGACGCCGCTCGACTGGTCCGGGCGCAAGCCGATCACCGGTCTGCCGCCCGGCACGGTCGTCGTGGCGTTCAGCCGCCGGGCGGTGATCGGCATCGCCGGCGAGCTGAACCAGCTCCATCCCGGACGCGTGGCCGCCCTCTACGGAGCGATGCCGCTCGCGTCGCGGCGCGAGGAGATCGACCGCTTCCTCTCCGGCGCGGCGGAGGTGTGCGCCGCGACCGACGTACTCGGCCACGGTGTCAACCTTCCGTGCGAGACCCTGCTCTTCGCGGAGACCGACAAGTTCGACGGCAAGGAGCGGCGCGAGCTCGAGCCGTGGGAGATCGCGCAGATCGCCGGCCGGGCGGGCCGCTTCGGCTTTCACGAGCGCGGACACGTCGGCGTGCTCACGGGGCTGCCGTGGGCCGATCCCGATCCGGAGCTCGTCCGCAACTCGCTCACCCCGCACGTACAGCTTCCCGGCGGCCACCTCGGCTACCGCGTGGTCGACACAGGGAGGCTGCGTCCCCAGCTCTCCGACCTCAACGTCACGAGCGTCGACGACCTCGAGCCGGCGCTGCACACGTGGCGCCGCGCTGCGCTCCGTTACTGGAGTGTGGACGGCTGGCTGACGGTGGAATCGATCCAGCCGCTGCTCGAGCGTCTGGACGCGGTCCGCGAGGCGCTCCACCACTGCCGGCGGCAGCTCGACCTCGCCGACGTCTGGAAGCTCATGCAGGCGCCGATCGACGAGGACGGGCTCGGCCTGCTCGGGACGCTCGCGTGCGCGCTTGCGGGCGACAAGCCGCAGCGCACCGTCATCGCCTGGATCCTCGACCCGGCGCGGCTCCGTGCGGCCGGGCTCGAGCAGGCGGAGCAGGCGGCGCGGGAGGCGTCCATCCTCCGCTGGTTCGCGCTCCAGTACCCGGGCGTCGCCGGCGTCACGATCGAGCGTGCGGCCGAGCTCGAGGAGGTCGCCTCGAAGCGCGTCGTCGAGGAGCTGCGGATGGAGATCGAGGATCCGACGATCGGACGCTGCCGTGCGTGCGGCGCGCGCACGGCGCCTTGGGCGACGCTGTGCGACCGGTGCTTCATGGCGCGTGGCTACCGACGCCGCTGACGGGAAATCCCCGATGCGTCGGCCGGCGGCGTCGGTCACCGTGAAGGCATGGTCGCCGAACGCGATTTCTCCGACAAGCACGAGGAGTTCCGGGCCTGGACCGACCGGCTTCGCGCGGCCGCGCGTGCGCTCCCGGAGCTCGACACGGCCGAGCGGTTCTCGGTCCTCGCCGACCTTCTCGCCTTCCTCCAGGAGCGGGTCGAGCCGCACACGCGGATCGACGAGGCCGTCCTCTATCCCGCCGCCGAGTCGCGCAGTGGTTCCCCGCTCGCGTCGGCGTCGATGGCGTACGACCACCTTGCGATCCGGTCGTGGATCGCGAAGCTCGTCGAGGCGGACGCGGACGACGTCGCGACGCTGCAGGAGCTCTTGTACGGCCTGGATGCGCTCATCCGCGTCCACCTGTGGAAGGAGGACGAGCTCTTCGTCAAGCCGCTCGGCTCGTCCACCTGGCCCGCTTCCGGCGCCTGACCGCTCCTACACTTGCCCGATGGCCAAGGCCAAAGGCGAGAAGCTCATCGCGGAGAACCGGCGTGCGCGCCACGACTTCCACCTCCTCGATCGCGTCGAGGCCGGCGTGGTGCTGACCGGGACGGAGGTGAAATCGCTGCGTGACGGAAGGACCTCGCTGCAGCGCGCGTACGCGGACGTCCATGACGGCGAGATCTGGCTCGTCGGGGTCCACATCGACGAGTACATGCAGGGCAACCGCGCGA
>Ga0187809_10000697_pt1 | contig 17148 bp, 16 predicted proteins | sample NC_wetland_sal_i_8_FD_132415 | JGI IMG/M metagenome (GOLD analysis project Ga0187809, IMG submission 132415) | Wetland sediment microbial communities from Neuse River Estuary, North Carolina, USA - ASW_4 | ecosystem: Environmental > Aquatic > Freshwater > Wetlands > Sediment | place: USA: North...
GTTGGTCGTCAACGAATGCGCGGACAAGGGGACGTCCACCGGTCCCGGCGACTGCAACCTCGAAGGCATGGTGGCCACCACCGCCGACGCGACAGGGAAAGTGTCGGTCGACTACGTGGTGACGGCTGGCCCGTTTGGCGCGAACAACATCGTGTGCGGCGCCGCGCAACAGTGCCTGCTGTCAATCAGCCAGGCCGTGCCGTCGCCGACTGAGGAGGCCTCGGTCTCACTGACGTTCAAGTGACGACGAGGACTTCGGGTCGGCGCCAAGGTCGACCCGCCCAGCGCGCATGCGCACCAGCCGGTCGGCGCTGCCCGCAAGCCGGTTGTCGTGCGTGACGACGATCATCGTGAGCTCGGACCGCTCCGCGCGTAACCGGTCGAACAGGGTTGTCACCAGGGCGACGCTTCGCTCGTCGAGGTTGCCGGTCGGCTCGTCCGCGAGCAGCAGGGAGGGCTGATTCGCCAGCGCGCGGGCGATGGCGACGCGTTGGCGTTCTCCGCCCGAAAGCTTCGTGGGCGGCCGGTTCTCCCGACCCTCGAGGTCGACCTCTGAGAGCAGCTGCATCGCCTCCCGATGCCGTTCGGCTCGCGATCGAGCGGTGCCGAACATGGCGATCTCGACGTTTTGGACGGCGGTCAGCTGCGGCAGCAGGTTGTGCAGTTGAAAGACCAGCCCGACGCGTTCTCGCCGATACGTCGCCGCGCTGCGGATCTGGCCCAAGTCAACGCCGTCGACCCGCAATGTGCCGGACGTGGGCATGTCCAAGGCGGCGATCAGGTGCAGCATCGTCGACTTTCCGCAGCCGGACGGCCCGGTCACCGCGACATATTCGCCGTGCTGTACGACCAAGTCGACACCGTCCAAGGCTTTGACCTGCCCGCCGTCGAAGAACTTGCGCACGTTGACGAGCTCGACGGCGGCTACGCGGTCGCTACTCATGGCGCAGCGCCTCCAACGGCGCGATGGCGGCCGCTCGCAACGCGGGATAGAGCGCCCCGAGAATCGTCATCGCGGCCGCGGTGTAGAGGCCGCGGCCGAACACCGCCGAGGTGTACTCGGGCTCAAGAATTCCGGTCAGCGAAGGCAGGTTCTGGATCACCAACACCGCGAGGTACGACAGCAGCGAGCCCAGCGCCGCTCCGAGCAGGCCGACGGCGAGCGCCTCCCCGAAAATCATCAGCAGCACGCGCGAGCGCGGCCAGCCAATCGCCGACAGGACGCCGAACTCGCGCAACCGCTCGACGAACGACATGCTCATCGCGCTCATCACCACGATGGCGCCGATGACGATCGCGAGGATGGTGCTACCGCGATCCGCCGCCTGGATCAAGGAGAAGCTGCGGTCGGCGCGACCGAAGTCGCTGACCGCGCGGATCGTCACCAGCTGTGGGTTGTCGCGCTCGATCGCCGCACGCACCCGCGCGAGATCGGCGCCCGGCGCGAGCTGCACGAACAGCAGCGTGTACTGATTCGGCTGCCGCTGGTAGGTCTGGAACGCCCGCAACGGAAGCATCGCGCCGGCGTCGCCAAAAGCCTGCCCCGTCGAGAAAATGCCGACCACCCGGTAAGTGGTGGAGTCGAGCTTCACTCCGTCGCCCACGTGCGCGCCAAGGTTCTCCGCGGCCCGCCAGCCCAGCATGAGCTCGTTCGACGCGTCGGCGGCGAACGCCTGGCCCTGGACCACGGTCACGCCAAACTGCTTGAGATTTGCCGGGTCGATGCCGATCTCGATGAACTGCGGGTTGTTGGCGTCGAGTTTTGTCGTCCCGATCAAGACGCCGACCGCTTGCCTCACGCCGGGCGCCTGAGCGACGCGCGGCAGCTGCGACGCCTCAATGCTGCTGTTGATGATGTCGGAGACACCGCGCTGCGCGACGGTGAAATCCGCCTTGCCGGTTTGCAGCACGGCAAGCGCGCTGTTTTCCAAGCTGTGGGTCACCACCCCGAGGGCGACGACCGCCAGCACGCCGATGGCGACCGCCAGCGTGGTCAGCACCAACCGGACCTTCTTCACGCCGACGTTGTGCACGATGAGCGCGACGAACGACACCACCCCATTGCGCGAGCGTCGCGGTTGGCGCTCTAGGGCTGAACGTCACTGTCGACAGTGCCGTTTGACCGGACGGCGCGACCGCGCCGGTCGTCGTCAGTAGTAGTCGCGCATCAACTCGCGCGACCAGTCGGGTTGCCGCGTGCGTCCCCGAGGCGCGAACTCGTCCATCCACGGTTTCACATCGAGCACCGGCGTGCCGTCGATGGCGTCGAGCCCTTCGACATGGACGTCGAGCCCGTCGACGCCGAGCAGCCGGCAACGCGACACCCCGATGCGATTCGGCCGGGCCTTGCCGCGCTGCGCGAAAATGCCGACCAGCGGCCAATCGGCCCGCCCGCGCGGACGACGAGCGCCCTGGTGAACGTCCGCCACGTCGACCCGGTCGAACACGAACACCACCTCAAGGTGCGAGAAGTCGGTCAAGCCGGCCAACGCGTCGGCGGCGAACTGCTCCGGATCCAACCGGATGACAGCCTGCACGCCGGCCCAGTCGTCGTCGATTGGCTCGGCCCGACCACCGACCACCGCCCCAACCGCGATCATCTGCCACCCCTGCGTGCTGTTCACCGCGCTGCCTTTCTGCCGTGTCGCCACTCATCATGGCCCGACGGCATAGGGCTTTCGCCTCTGCCCTCGGCGCACCCCGCGGATCAGCGTCGAAGGCGACAGAGGAGATGGGTCGAAATGTCTGCTGCCACATATCCCGTGCATGTCGACGCCACCTTGGAGCCTCGCCTCAGTCGCTGGCTGTGGTTGGTGAAGTGGTTCCTCGCGATCCCGCACTACATCGTGCTGGCGTTTCTCTGGGTCGCGTTCGTGGTCGTCAGCGTCGTCGCGTTCTTCGCGATCCTGTTCACCGGGCGCTACCCGGCGAGCCTGTTCGAGTTCAACGTGGGAGTGCTTCGGTGGAGCTGGCGTGTCTCGTACTACAGCTTCGGCGCCCTCGGCACAGATCGCTACCCGCCCTTCACGCTCGCCGAGGTGCCGGACTACCCGGCGCACTTCGACGTCGACTACCCGACGCATCTGTCGCGCGGTCTGGTGCTGGTGAAGTGGTGGCTGCTGGCGATCCCGCACTACCTCGTCGTCGGCGTCTTCGTCAGTGGCGGCACCTGGTTCGTGTGGGAGTCGGCGGGTGGCGTCCGAAGCGGCACGCCAGGGCTCATCGGTTTGCTTGTGCTGATCGCCGCCGTCGTCCTCGCCTTCACCGGTCGCTACCCGCAGCAGATCTTCGATTTCGTGCTTGGGATGAACCGCTGGGCGCTGCGCGTCGCGGCGTATGGCGCGTTGATGACCGACGACTACCCGCCGTTCCGGCTCGACATGGGCGGCCAGGAACACGGCGGCACGATGACGTTGCCGACGACGCCCACCGAGCCGACCGCTGCGATTGAGCCGACGCCGCGCCGTCGAGGATGGACCGGCGGCCGAGTGGTCTCGCTCGTCATCGGCGCGGTCTTGGGCCTGGTCTCGTTCGGCCTGCTGGCCGCCGGTGGAGTCGCGACCTGGGCCACAAACACCCAGCGCGATGCGGCTGGCTATCTCACCAGCGACAGCCGCACGTTCAGCACGGCCTCGTACGCCGTCACCAGCGAGCGGATCGATCTCGGCCGCTCCGCCGACTGGATCACTCCCAGCGACGTGTTGGGAACGCTGCGAATTCAGGCCACCGCGACCGACTCGGCGAAGTCGGTGTTCATCGGAGTCGCGCCGCAATCGGCGGTCACCACCTACCTCGCCGGGGTTGACCACCTCGTCGTCAGGGATTGGGCCACCGGCCACACCCGCAACGTGGTCGGGTCCGGCGCGGCGCCGACCACGGCGCCGACCGACGCGAAGATCTGGACGGCGCAGGTCAGTGGCGCCGGCACCCAGTCCTTGTCATGGCGGCCAGCCAGCGGCGAGTGGGCGATCGTGGTGATGAACGCCGATGGCAGCGCCGCCGTTTCCGTCAACGCCGACGCTGGCGCGACCGTCCCCGACCTGGCCTGGATCGCGGTCGGATTGTTCGTGGCTGGAGGCGTCTTGCTGGCGATCGCCGTCGTGCTCGTCGTGGTGCCCGTCGTCCGCGCGAGCAAATGATGGCTGGTTCCGACCGCACCGCGTGGCTGCCGCCGCGGTGGTTCGTCGTCGCGTTCTGGCATGCGCATCGCTTCTTGGTGCGGCGAACAGGTGGCCGGTTTGGTCTGTGGCGGCCGAAGCCGGGCAAGTGGGGCGCGCTGTTGCTCACGACGACCGGACGACGCACGGGTCGGCCGCGGCCCGTGCTCGTCGGTTACTTCGAGGACGGCGAAAACCTGGTCACCATGGCGATGAACGGCTGGGGCGCGCCCGAGCCGGCCTGGTGGTTGAACCTGAAGGAGCGGCCGGTCGCGTTCGCGCGCACCCGCGACGGCGTCCGGCAGATCCGGGCACATCGCGCGGAGGGTAGCGAGCGCGACCGGCTCTGGGCCCGGTGGGCGAGCATCGACAAGAACCTCGACGCGTACGCCGCGAGGCGCCCGGTCGAGACCGCTGTCGTGGTGCTTGAGCCCAACGACGTTCGCACATCGTCACCTCAGTAGGTTCCGATTCTTGCCGTATGGACAAGTCAATTGGGCAGTCCGGTCGGACAACCGCTCCCTCGCCGCGTCGCGGCGGCGCTGGCGAGGCAACTCGGCGGCGGCTGCTGACCGCCGCCGCGCAGCTCATCGCGGAGGTCGGCTGGGGGCGGGTCACGACGCGGGCGGTGGCCGAGCGGGCCGGGCTTCCGCACGGCGCGGTGAGCTACCACTTCCGCGGCAAGCGAGAGCTGCTCGGCGAGGCGGCCATGCACGCGTTCTCCGACGCGCTGCCCGCCGACTCGTTCGCGGCGTTGACGTCAGTCGATGACCTCATCGGCTTAATGCGGGCGGAGATCGGCACGCCAGAGGCGGTCGACCCGGTGATGTCGCGGCTGATGATGGAGACGTTGCGGGAGGCCGAGCGCGACCCGTGGCTGCGCGAGCGCATGGGCGAGTTCATGGCCACTTACCGAGCCGTCATCGTCAACCTGGTCCGCCATGAGCAAGAGAACGGCCGGATCCCGAAAGCGGCCTCCGCCGAAGGGCTAGCGACCTTGCTGGCCGCCGTCGGCGACGGCCTGCTGATGCACGCCCTGCTAGACCCGCAGCTCGAGGTCGACGCGGCGCTTGACGCCCTGGGAGCGTTGCTTTCCCTGCGCCGATAGGACTTTCGGCACTTACGACGACGGCCTTCCAAACGTTGGCTCAGCCTTTGCGAGGGACACCAACAACCACTTAGGAGGCTGCCATGCAATACGTCGCACCAGGTCGTCCCGGCAGCATCGTCACCGTCGCACCCCGCTACGAGAACTTCATCGGAGGCAAGTGGGTCGCCCCGAAAGAGGGCAAGTACCGGACCAACCTGACCCCTGCAACAGGGCAGCCGATCACCGAGGTCCCCGACTCCACACCCGCGGACATAGAACTCGCGCTCGACGCCGCGCACGCCGCCAAGGACGCCTGGGGCGAGGCCTCTGCCACCGACCGGGCCGCCGTCCTCAACGCGATCGCCGACGCCGTGGAGCAGAACAAGGAGGCGCTCGCCGTCGCCGAAAGCTGGGAGAACGGCAAACCGGTCCGCGAGACGCTGAACGCCGACATCCCGCTCGTCGTCGACCACTTCCGCTACTTCGCGGCCGCCGCGCGTTCGGAAGAGGGCCGCACCACGGAAATCGACAACGACACGATCGCGTACCACTTCCGCGAGCCGCTCGGCGTCGTCGGGCAAATCATCCCGTTCAACTTCCCGCTGCTGATGGCCGCGTGGAAGCTCGCGCCCGCGTTGGCCGCCGGCAACTGCTCGGTGATGAAGCCCGCCTCCCCCACCCCGTGGTCGATCCTCAAGTTGCTTGAGGTGATCGGCAACGTCGTGCCGGCTGGGGTCATCAACGTCGTCAACGGCCCTGGCGCCGAGATCGGCAAGGCCCTGGCGACGAATCCGCGCATCGCGAAGATCGGCTTCACCGGCGAGACCGCGACCGGCCGGCTGATCATGCAATACGCGGCGCAGAACATCATCCCGTCGACCGTCGAACTCGGCGGCAAGTCGCCGAACATCTTCTTCAACGACGTGATGGCGTCCGACGACAGTTTCCTCGACAAGGCGGTCGAAGGGCTTGTGCTGTACGCGTTCAACAAGGGCGAAGTGTGCACCTGCCCGTCGCGCGCGCTGATCCAAGCTGACATCTACGAGGAATTCATGCAGCTGGCGCTGAAGCGCATCGCGGCGATCCGTCAGGGCAACCCGCTCGACACCGAGACCCAACTCGGGCCGCAGGTTTCCGCGCAGCAACAGGAAAAGATCCTGTCCTACATCGACATCGGCCGGCAGGAAGGCGCCGACGTCCTCATCGGTGGCGAGCGCGCGCGGCTCGACGGCGAGTTCGCCGGCGGCTACTTCGTGCAACCCACCGTCCTCAAGGGCGACAACCGCATGCGGGTGTTCCAGGAGGAGATCTTCGGTCCGGTGCTCGCGGTCACCACGTTCACCGACGAGGCGGACGCGTTGGCGATCGCCAACGACACGCTGTACGGCCTCGGCGCCGGAGTCTGGACGCGCGACGGCAATCGGGCATACCGCATGGGCCGTGGCATCAAGGCCGGCCGGGTCTGGACGAACTGCTACCACCTCTACCCGGCAGGCGCCGCGTTCGGTGGCTACAAGGTCTCCGGCATCGGACGTGAGAACCACCGGATGATGCTCGACCACTACAGCCAGACCAAGAACCTGTTGGTCAGCTACAGCGCCAAGCCGCTTGGCCTGTTCTAGCGGTTGTTCTGACCGATGTCAGTGCGAGAGCGCATTGACGCCACCCCGGCGGCACGCGCGGCGATTGCCAACGTGCGTGCCGCCAAGGGCGGCGCCTTGATGTTCGTGCAGTCAGCTGGGTGCTGCGCGGGCAGCGTGCCCATGTGTTATCCGGACGGCGAATTCCTGGTCGGGGACGTCGACGAGATCCTCGGCGTCATCGACGGCTGCCCGTTCTACATCGACAAGAAGTTGGACGCCGCGTGGGGTAACCCGCAGTTCACGCTCGACGTGGAACCTGGTGAACCAGAAGGCTTTTCGCTCGCTGCGGGCGAACACCTGCGCTTCGTGACGCGAACCACAACGCCACCAACCGGTTGCACACCCCGCTAGGCGGCCGATCACCTGCCGTAGGCTTGACGCCGTGACGACGTCGACACCTCCGCTGCACAACCGGCGCGGACCCTTTGCATGGGTGGGCGCGTTCACCGGTTTCTACCCCGCGACCGCGGCCGACCTGACCGACGTCGGGCCGGTCACGAGCTTTCTGTATGCCGCGCGCAGTGTGATTTTGGTGATCTCCGCGCAGGCCGCGTTAATCGCCGGCCTGCTTGCGGCCACCGACCGCCGCTTCCACGTCGTCCCGTTTGTCTTGGTGCTGCTCGGTTTCGTCACACTGCACGCGATCAGCAACCTGTCGAACGACTACTTCGGCTACCGGCGCGGGCACGACACGGCAGAATCGCCGCGCCGCCGCTACACGTTGCACCCCATTGCCAGCGGCGCTTTCACCATGCGCTTCCTCGCCACCGGGCTTGCCGTCCTGGCGACGATCGCGGTCGCGATCGGCGCCTATTTCGTCGTCCTTCGAGGGTGGGGCGCGGTCTGGCTCGCGATCGCGGGCGCCTTCTTGCTATGGGCGTATGACGCCGCGCCGCGGGCCCTGAAGGAGTTGGGTCTTGGCGAAGTCGCCTCCTTCGTGGTGTGGGGCCCGCTGATGATCGGCGGGGGCTATTACGTCATCACCGGCGCCTGGTCGGGCATGGCGTTCCTCGCCGCGGTGCCGTACGGCCTGGGCGTCGCCTCCATCCTGATCGGCAAGCACATCGACCAGCGCGCGTTCGACGCGGCCCAAGGGCAGCGAACGCTTCCGGTGCTGCTCGGGGCGACCGTCACTAGGCGCGTGAACATCTGCGTCGTCCTCGCGATGTACGTCACCGTCGGGGTGGCGATCGGCGTCGGTGCGCTGAGCCTGGCCGTCATCGCGGTGCTCCTGTCCGGGCCGCGCGCGCTACGTGCGGTGCGGGTGATGGCCCGCCCGACGCCGTCCGCGCCGCCGGCCGGCTACGTCGGGTGGCCGCTGTGGTTCCACCGCGTGTGCCTCGTGCACAATCGCGCTTACGGCTGGCTGTTCATCGTCGGCCTGGCGATCGGCGCGATCTGGCCTGCCACGATCATCGGCTGACGACAAGGCGCCGCGGGCCACTGCGGTCGCGCGGTTGTGGGGCTGGTGACGACGGCGCCCTTAGCGGGTGTAGTGCTCGACCACCAGGCGTTCGTCGACGTCGATTCGCGCGTCGGCGCGCGACGGACGGCGCAACAACGTCGTCCGCAGCTGTGACAGCTCGACACCGAGGTGATTCGGCGCCGGGCCGCGTGCGTGGCCGCCGTCCGCCGAGACGCGGAACGGATGCAACGCGCGCGACTTTTCGCGCACGGCGACGACCTGGCCGGGCCGCAGCCGATACGACGGCCGATCGACCTTGCCACCGTCGACGCTGATGTGACCGTGTGAGATGTACTGCCGGGCGGCGTGGATCGACGGCGCGATCCCGGCTCGGTAGACGACCGAGCTAAGTCGTGTCTCGAGCTCGGCGATCAGCTCCTCACCGGTGTTGCCCGGTCGCCGCCGTGCCACCGCAAACGCTCGGCGCAGCTGGGTTTCCGACACGTCGTAGAAGAACCGCAGCTTCTGCTTTTCCAGCAGACGGATCGCGTAGTCGCCGCGCTCGTGTCGGGCGCGCCCGTGCACCCCCGGCGGGTACGGTCGGCGCTCCATGTAGCGGGCCGCCTTCGGCGTCAACGGCACGCCGAGCCGCCGCGACACGCGAACGTGCGGCCCTCGGAATCCCATCATCGGTTCACACTCAGCGGCTGGTCACGCATGATGGCAGAGTTTACACGACATCATTCGTAAAAACACGCCGGAGAAGAGCAGGGAGTCGAACCTCAGAGATCGCCGCCGGGCTCTCGGGCATCGGGAGACACGCGGCCGACGCTGCCCGCTTGGCGTTCGGAGACACGGGACAGCCAGCGAGTCCGGGCGCGGTGGAGTCGCGGCATGATCCCGTAAATGACGATCGGGACCGCGATCGTTGCCAGCACAAAGGTTCGCGGCACTGGCTGCATCGTCTTCAACCAGCCGCCAAGCGCCAGATTAAGAACGGTGAGCGTCGGAAACACCGCAAGCCAAATCATCAGGGCCAGCTGATGTTTGGTTGGCGGTCCGAGATCGGTCCGCTGGCGGGTCGGGTCTGTCTTCTGCATGGGTTTCTCATCTCCCCTTGGTATTGAACGATTCGACGGATGGGTTCGCCATCAGCTGACGCGATCGCCTCGAGCGGCGAGAACTGCGGCGCCGACGTCCTCTTCGACAAGGTCGGCATTGATGGCGATAGCCGCCGCGGACCCTTCGCCAGCGGCAGTGATGACTTGCGCGCGGGGATTGGCGACGTTGCCCGCGACCCAGACGCCCCGGACGCTGGTGCGGCCGACCCGGTCGGCGACCACCCAGCCGGTCTCGTCGAGTTGGCAGCCCAGCGTGGCGACAACGTCGTTGTTCGGCACGAAGCGTGGCGGCACAAAGACGGCGTCGCACTCGACAAGTCGTCCGCCGTCGATCTCGACGCCGCGCAGTTGGTCGTCCTCGACGACGACACGGGTTACGGCGCCGTCAACGATTCCGACGCCACGCGCTGCGAGTGCTTCACGGTCGGACGGCGACAGGGCGTCCGCCGCGACTGCGATGACGACGTCGTCCGACCATTGACGAACGATCTGCGCATACTTGCTCGCTTCAGCCGTCCAGCCGATCACGACGAGCCGGCGGTCGCGCACCTCGTAGCCGTGGCAGTACGGGCAGTGCAGCACATCGCGGGCCCATCGCTCGGCGAGCCCCGGGATCTCCGGCAACTCGTCTCGAAGACCGGTGGCCACCAGGATCCGGCGTGCGGAGATCTGTCGACCGTCCGACAGGCTCACCAAGAACCCAGCGGGCTCGCGAACCTGGGCGTCAACGACCTTGCCGGTGATGATCGTCGCGCCGTAGCGCGCCAACTCGCCGCGTGCGGTCGCGAGCAGTTCGGCCGGCGGAAACCCGTCTCTCGACAAGAAGCCGTGCATGTGCGCCGCGGGCGCGTTGCGCGGCGACCCGGCGTCGAGCACGACCACGCTTCGACGAGCACGCGACAACACCAACGCGGCGGAAAGACCTGCGGCGCCGCCGCCAATTACCACTACGTCCACATCACTCATGCCGACAAGGCTGATCCACCCGCCGCCAGTGTGACAACGGTTGTTGCTGTTTCTGGGACGCCGCGGTGAAATATGCACCGTGAGCACACCGCCGCCGACCATTGCCGCGGCGCTTGACCAGGTCGGGCCGCGGTTGCAACGGCTGCGAGTCGCACGCGCGATGAGTCTGGCCGCCGTCGCCGCGGCCACCGGGATCTCGAAGAGCACCCTCTCCCGCTTGGAGACCGGCCAACGTCGTCCCAGCTTGGAGTTGTTACTGCCGCTCGCGCAGACCTACCGCGTGCCGCTCGACGACCTCGTGGGGGCTCCGGAGGTCGGCGACCCGCGGGTGCGACTCAAGCCGCGGCGCGTCAACGGCCGAACGGTGGTGCCGCTCACGAGGCCCGGCGCCGTGCAGGCGTGGAAAATCATCGTGCCAACGACGCAATCGACACCGAAACTTCGCACCCACGACGGCTTCGAGTGGCTGTATGTCCTGACCGGTCGGATGCGGCTGATCCTCGGCGACCGCGATCTCATGCTCGGGCCCGGCGAAGCCGCCGAGTTCGAGACGCGACTTCCCCATTGGTTCGGCAGCGACGGCGAGAATCCCGCCGAGATCCTCAGCATCTTTGGCCGCCCAGGCGAGCGCATGCACGTCCGTGCGCAGCCCGCCGACCGGGCGGCCCACCATGGCTGACCAGGTCGAATCGCAGCTTCCGCTGCCTCGGCGAACGCTGGTTCCTCGACCGCGCCTGATGGGGCAGGTTTCCCCCACCTCGTCGACGAAACCACGGCTCGTCCTGGTCTCCGCGCCCGCCGGGTTCGGAAAGACCACGCTGCTGAGCCAACGGCTGGCCGCCGAGCAACGACGCGGCAGCCGGGTCGGATGGCTTTCCCTCACGGCGGCAGACAACGACGAGCGCCGGTTTCTGGGCCGGGTCGTCGACGAACTGGCGCGCGGTGTCGAGACTTTCGGCGTAGAGGCGCGCGCGTTGCTGACATCGGATCGGAGTGTGCGGGCGGACGCCGTTGTCGGCAGCATCGTGACCGACCTCGACCAGCTCGCCGGCCCCACGGTCCTCGCGCTCGACGACTACCACGTCGTCGAAGCGGCTGAGGTCCACGCCGCCGTCCGGCTTCTGTTGGAAAACCTGCCGCCACAAGCGACTCTGGCGATCGCCACGCGAGCCGATCCGCCGCTGCCGCTCGCCCGATTGCGGAGTCGCGACGAGCTCGTGGAGTTACGCGCCGCCGATCTCCGCTTCACACCAGGGGAAGCGGCCGCCTTCCTCAACGACGTCATGGGACTGCAACTGGGCGCGGCGCAGATCGCCGCCCTTGAGGGCCGCACTGAGGGCTGGATCGCCGGCCTCCAACTCGCCGCCCTGTCGCTGCGCGCACTCGACGACGTTGACGCCTTCATCGGGGCGTTCACCGGAAGCCACCGTTTCATCCTCGACTATCTGGTCGAGGAGGTGCTCGCGAACCAGCCCGAAGACAGCCGCGAGTTCTTGCTCGACACGTCAATTCTGGATCGGCTGACCGGGCCGCTTTGTGACGCCGTGACCGGACGCGACGACGGACACCAGATGCTCGAAGACCTCGATCGCGGCAACGTGTTTCTCGTCGCGCTCGACGATCGCCGGCAGTGGTTCCGCTACCACCAGCTGTTCGCCGACTCCCTTCGCGCTCGGCTGTCCGCCGGACACCCAGAGCGGGTGCCGGCGCTGCACTCAGCCGCCCGCCAGTGGCACGAGGGAAGGGGCGACCTCGCCGCCGCCATCCCTCACGCCCTCGCCGCGGGCGACTCCGAGGGAGCTGCCGACCTCGTCGAACTGGCGCTACCAGGGCTGCGCAGGCGGCGGGAGGATCGCGTGCTGCGCGGTTGGCTGCAATCGCTTCCGCACGATGTGCTTCGTAGCCGGCCGCTGCTGGCGACCTTCCAATCGTGGACGCGGTTGTCCGAGGGCGACCTCGACGGCGTGGAGGCATGGTTGGACGACGCCGAGCGCGCACTCGAGGCACGAGAGGAGGTTGCGCTGTCGCGCCAGGTGCCTGCGGCGTTGGCGGAGGCGTGCCGCGAACGTGACACCGAGGCCCGGGCGCTTCCCGCCACCATCGCGGTGTATCGGGCAGCGGTCGCGCAAGCACGCGGGGACGTCGGCGCCACGGTCACGAACGCGCGCCGAGCCCTCGAGCTCGCCGGCCCGCGCGACCACCTCTCTCGCGGCGCCGCCACCGGATTTCTTGGCCTGTCCGCTTGGGCGAAGGGCGATCTGCACGCCGCCGTCGACACGTTCGGCGAAGCCGTGTCTCACCTGCGTGCCGCAGGCAATGTCGCCGACGAGCTCGGCGCGACCGTCGTCCTTGCCAACATGTGGGTTTCCCGGGGCGACCCTGCACACGCCCGCATGCTTTACGAGCGCGCCCTGGCCGACGCCGAACGCCGGCCAGACCAGGCGCTGACAGTCACGGGCGACCTCCACGTCGGCCTCGCCGACGTGCTCCGCGAACAAGGTGAGCTCGACGCGGCAGCCGCTCATTTGCACACGGCTCGCGAACTCGGTGAGGGCGCGACGCTGCTCGAGAACCGCCACCGCTGGTACGTCACCATGGCCGGCGTGCTTCGGGCTCGCGGCGACCTCGACGGCGCGCTGCGAATGCTCGGTGAGGCCGCCGCACGACATTTGGCCGGCTTCTTCCCCGACGTACGCCCGATCGCCGCCATGGCGGCAAGGATCCGCATCTCACGAGGGGAGCTCGCGCAAGCCTGGCACTGGGCGCGCGAAGCGCGAGTCACGTCAAGCGACTCCGCGGTTTACCTGGCGGAGTTCAACCAGTTAACCCTTGCCCGGTTGCTGATCGCGCATGCGCGCGTCGCCGGGGGCGACTCCACCAGCTTGGCCGAGGCCGACGCGATCCTCGGTCGGGTGGTTGCGGCGGCGCAATCGGGCGGACGCGTCGGAAGCGTCGTCGAAGCACGCGTCGTCCAAGGCCTGGCCGCTGTCGTGGCCGGGGAGCCGGGCACGGCCCTCACGCATGTTCGAGCTGCGCTGACCGTCGGTGTCCCCGCCGGATACGTCCGGCTGTTCCTCGACGAAGGCTCCGCGTTGGATGACCTCCTACGGATTGCCGACAACGATCCCGACGCGGGGCAATACGCCCGCCTCCTACGAGCGAAGACGCCACCGGCCGCAATCCCGACGGGCCCGATCGCGTCAGACGACGAGTTGAGCGACCGCGAACTGGAAGTCCTGCGACTGCTGGCGACCGACCAGTCCGGGCCCGAGATCGCCCGCCGACTTTTCGTGTCGGTCAACACGCTGCGCACCCACACCAAGCACATCTTCACCAAACTCGACGTCAACACCCGCCGGGCGGCAGTCCGCAGGGCCACCGAGCTCGGGCTGCTCTGACCTTCCCGCGCTCGTCGCGGCAGGATCACCACGTCGGTCACATCACATGGTGATGCCGCCTCACCATCCCGGTTCCTAGCGTCGTCGACAACGCCGCACCGCTCGGCAAACCGACAAGAACTAGGAGCAAGCCATGACTGTCACGGACACCCGCTTGACCCGCGCGGCCGGCGCGAGCGCCGCCATCGCCGGCGCGATTTTCATCGCCGTCCAGATCAAGCACCCAGCAATGAACGTCTCGTCGGTCACCAGCGCCAACTGGCAACTCCGCAGCATCGCGAAGTTCGTCATGTGCGCGCTCGCGATCACCGGCCTCACCGGCATGTACCTGCATCAGCGGCGCCGAGTCGGGAAGCTCGGGCTGGTTGGGTACGCCGTCTTCGTCGCCGGCTACCTGATGATGTCGAGCGTCGAGGCGATCGCGGCGTTCGTGCTACCTGGCCTCGCGCCCTCATCGCCGGGTTACGTGAACGACGTCATCCTTGCGGCGGTGGGGCAAAAACCGGCGGGCGACATCGGCAGCCTGCAAACCTTGTTCACCCTCGCGGGTCTGTGTTACATGGTCGGCGGCATGCTGTTCGGAATCGCGTTGTTCCGTGCCCGAGTGCTAGCCAGGTGGGCCGCGGCGTTGCTCGCCCTGGCGACGGTCTCCACGGCAGCGCTCGCCGTCCTGCCGATGTCTTTCAACCGACCGTTCGCCGTCCCAGCCGGAGTCGCGCTCATCGGGTTGGGCGTCTCCCTGTGGCGCTCGCAGCAAGCCCGCGCGATCTCGGTTGCGCCGGCGAGCCTGCCCACGCCCGCACAAGCGTCGGCGGGCGTCAACCGCTAAGGCGCGAGAGATGAACACCTGTGAGTACGAGTTCCGGGTCATCGGCCACCTCGACGAGCACTGGTCAGACTGGTTCGGCTTGACCATCACTCGCCACCACGACGGCACCTGCACCCTCAACGGGCCAGTGACCGACCAAGCCCAACTACACGGGATTCTCAGCAGATTGCGCGACGTCGGCGCGACGCTCGTATCGCTGCACACGACCGGTGACAACGACAAACAGCTCTGACGCTCCCGCAAACGAGGCGCGGGCCCTCCGACAGATCGGCGGGGCCCGCGCTTCGCGCGGTCGCGCTATCCGGCGCTACACGCTGGCGACCGCCGCGCGAGAGTCGATAACCCGGTCGCCGACCACTTCATCGGGAAGCAACGCGAACGCGAGTTCGTCCTCTTCCGCGTTGTGAAGTTCGAGGACGGCGTGCAGCCCGTAGAGCAGCCGGCGTGCCTCGACGACGTCGTCCTCGTCCGGCGAAGTGCCCGCCGCGCTGAGCAACCGGCGAAGGCGACGCACGTGATGCTCGATTTCGGCGTGGGTTCGGCTGAGCCCGGCGATCGCGTCACGGCTGCCCAATGCCCGCGCGACGATTGGCAACAGCTCGTCTTCTTCGGCGCGCTCATGCGGCAGCAGCGCGGTTTCCAGGTCGTCCACCAAACTGACGAGAGCGCCGAGATCCGGCTGGCTGGTCGTCAAGGTGTCGGCCACCGACCGCAACCGGTCGACGATTCCGCGGACCGTCTCGTGTTCCGAGCGCAGGCGTTGCGCCGTCTGCAGATCGGCTTCCGGCAGCGCGATGGTGTGGCGCGGCCCCGGCAGCACGGCCCGAAGCGCGATGAGGATGGCCGCGACGTCGATGCCTTCCTGTAACAGCGCACCGGCGGCGGGCGGCAGGAACCCGAGCGCAGCGAAGGCCATCGCCGCCAGCGACAATCCCATCCCGATGCCGACCGCCTGCGTCGCGATCGCCTTGGCGCGGCGGGCGGTGAGCATCGCGTCCGCGAGCGCGTCGATCCGGTCTGCCGTCAACACGACGTCGGCGGCCTCGGACGACGCGGTCGCCCCGCGCGCAGCCAGCGCCACCCCGGCGCCTGCGGCGGCCAGCGCAGGGGCGTCGTTGACGCCGTCCCCGACCATGATGGTCGGCGCACCCGCGGTTTCCCGACGGACGGCGGTGAGCTTGTCCGCCGGGTCGGCGTCCGCGACCACGGCGTCGACGCCGACGACCCGACCGACCGACTCGGCGACGTCCGGGCGGTCGCCGGTGAGCAGGACGACGCGGGTGATCCCCGCGTCACGTAGGGCGCGGATCATGCGCGGACCGTCCGGGCGCACCGGGTCGCGGAGCAGCACGGCGCCGGCCGGCTCACCGTCGACGGCGACGAAGGCCACCGACGAGCCGTCGAGGTCAGCGCGCCGTCGAGCCCGCCGCGCCCAGGCGGGCGTGGTGTCGCCGAGCACCCAATCCGGTTTGCCGACCATCACCTCGTGACCGTCGACCACGCCGCTGACCCCATAGCCAGGCACCTCATGCACGCCGGTCGGCATTCCCGCGCTGAGCTGATGCCGCGCGGCGGCGGTGGCGAACGCGGCGGCGAACACGTGAGCGGACAGCTGCTCGACGGAGGCGGCAAGGCGCAGCAGGCGCATCGGGTCGTCGTCCGGGTCGGCGGTGACGATGTCGACGACCTGCGGCCGGCCGCGGGTCAGCGTGCCGGTCTTGTCGAACAGCATGGTGCGCCCGGCCGCCAATTGCTCGAGCGCGCCACCACCCTTGACGATCACACCGTTGCTCGCGGCCCTCGATACACCGGATATCAGCGCGATCGGCGCGGCCAGCAGCAGCGGACATGGGGTCGCCACCACGAGCACCGCGACCGCGCGAACGGCGTCGCCGCTCATCGCCCAGGCCACTCCAGCGACGGCAAGCGTCACCGGCACGAGCAAGACCGCCAACCGATCGGCGATCCGCACGAACGGCGCGGTGGCCTGCTCGGCCTCCCGCACCAGCCGGACCAAACCCGCGTAGGTCGACTCCTCGGCCGGGCTGGTGACCGTGACGTCGACGGCGTGGCCGGCGTTGACGACGCCGCTGCGAATCCGCTCTCCGCTTTCGCGCTCGACCTCGCGAGATTCCCCGCTGAGCGCCGCCTCGTCGAACACCCCTGCCGCCAGCAGCCGGCCGTCGACCGGCACCACCTCGCCCGGACGCACCACCACCCGGTCGCCGACCCTGATGTCTTCGATCGGCACTTCTTCGATCGACAGCTCGCCGCCAGCGACGTAGCGGCGGGCGGTGCGCGGCGCCCGCGCGACCAGGGCGCTGAGCTCACGGGTGGCACGGGCCGCCGCGCGCTCGTCGAGCAGTTGCCCGCTGGCGAGCATGACCGCGATCACCGCTCCGGCGAACGGCTCGCCCACCACCAAGGCGCCGGCGAGGGCGAGCAGCGCGATCACGTCGACCGTGGGCCGGCGACGCGCGAGCGCACTCGCCGTCGAGGCCAGGGACACCATCAGGCCGATGGCGGCGTCGACCGCCCA
>Ga0187809_10000698_pt1 | contig 17141 bp, 13 predicted proteins | sample NC_wetland_sal_i_8_FD_132415 | JGI IMG/M metagenome (GOLD analysis project Ga0187809, IMG submission 132415) | Wetland sediment microbial communities from Neuse River Estuary, North Carolina, USA - ASW_4 | ecosystem: Environmental > Aquatic > Freshwater > Wetlands > Sediment | place: USA: North...
CAACGACTACCTGTACACCGTAGACGATATGTACCTGAATGTCTTCGATATTCAGGCCCCCGTCAATCCTGTTTATAAAGGGCAGTCCCAGGTGGATTATCATGTGGAGACCCTGTACCCGGTAAAGGAAAAATTATTTGTCGGTTCGAATAATGGCACGTTCATCTATGACGTGAGTGCTTCCCCGGAAGCCCCGGCCAGGGTCGGTGAATTCACCCATGCAAGACAGTGCGATCCCGTCATCGCCGATGACAGCTTCGCCTATGTGACCCTTCACTCCGGCACGGCGTGCCTGGGATTTAACAACGAGCTGGACATCGTCCGGCTGAATGACTATACGAACGCGGCCCTGCTGAAGGTCTATCCCCTGGAGAGCCCGCAGGGACTTTCACTGGACCAGGGGCTGCTATTCATCTGCGACGGATCCGCGGGGCTGAAGGTATTTGACGCATCCGGGGTGCCGAACCTCCGGCTCATCAGGCAATTCGGGAATATGAACGCCTATGACGTGATCGCCTGGAATCATGTCGCCGTGGTCGTGGCCACCGACGGTATTTACGAGTTTGATTATAGCGACATCAACAACATCCGTTCCGTGGGTAAAATAAATATCGCCAACTGATGTTACGACCTTTATCAAGGCCTTTGTGCCTGGTACTCATGCTCCTCGCCGTTTGGCGGGAGGGTAGCGGCCAGGATTCCCGGGCCGCCTTTCGATCGATCGCGCAGGTCACCTTTCTGAAGGGAGACCGGGCAAACGGCTGGGGGATCCAGTCGGTGAACGGGATTGCCTACCAGCGGTTCTTTACCGGGATCGGCGTGGCCGCGGACTATTATACCTACAATTCGTACCCTGTTTTTTTTGATCAGCGCCTGTTTTTGGGGAAGAAGCGACGCCTGTTTGGCTACGGTGACTTCGGGGTCAACTACAATAATGGGAACAACCGGCTCCATAGTGAACTCGTGTATTATACGGGCTCGCGCTTCTCCAGCGGCATCTATTGCGGTGCGGGCGTGGGTTTGCGAATCCCCCTGGGGACCCGGAAAGCCGCGTTCATGGCAGCGCTGGGATTCACTTTTAAAGACCTGTATAATACCGCTACCATCGATCCACCGTGCTTCGATGGTAGTTGCTCGGTGCAATACGAGCGCTATCAGTTTGAGAACAGCCGGGTCGAACTGAAGGCCGGCATTTATTTCTGAAGGCGGAGGAAAGCAAGGTTGCGCTTGATGCCTGCATAACCGCTTCGTTTGAGGGGGGAGTCCCTGAAGATGATCCTGAAGGACGCTTCGGTCAGTTCCTCCCAATCCTTTTCGCTGTATTCCAGTACCTCGCGGACCGGGGTAAAGCCGGGTTCCTTCGTGGCCGATGCGAAGCGGTTCCATGGACAGACATCCTGGCAAACGTCGCAGCCGAACAGGTGGTTCTCAAACCTTCCTTTCATGGCGCCGGGGATCAGCGCCTCTTTCAGCTCGATCGTGAAATACGATATGCACCGGCCGGCATCGATCACCTTCCCGGGGAGAATGGCATCCGTCGGGCAGGCATCGATGCACCGCGTGCAGGTGCCGCAATAGTCTCTTGCATACGGTTCGTCCGCTTCCAGCTCGAGATCGGTGATCAGCGTGGACAGGAAGAAAAAAGAACCATGCGATCGTGAAATCAGGTTGCCGTTCTTCCCGATCCATCCCAGCCCGCTTCGCTGTGCCCATGAACGTTCCAGTACCGGCGCGCTGTCCACAAAGCCTCTTCCCTGTACCTCGCCGACCTGTTCCTTTAGCCTGGACAGGAACACGCCGAGTTTTTCCCGTATCACCAGGTGATAGTCCCTGCCGTAGGCATATTTGGAAATTTTCGGCCGCGGCTGTTCCTGTTGATGTTCCGGGTAATAGTTTAGCATCAGGGTAATGACCGATTTGGCGCCGGGTAACAGTTTGCGGGGATCGACCCGGAGATCGAAGTGTCGGCTCATGTATTCCATTTGAGCGTGGAACCCTTTGCCCAGCCATTTTTCAAGCCGGTCGGCGTCATCGTCCAGCCGCCCGGCCCTGGCAATGCCGCAGAAATCGAAACCCAGGGACCGCGCCGTTTCTTTTACAAAGGATTTATATGAAGCTTTGGGCAGCATAAACTCGTGTAAAATTACCGGTTGATCACCGTTTGGACCGGTATTTTGTCCCTGGCCCCGTATCGTGCTGAAAAAATAACAGGAAATAGCGGTCCGGCCTGCATTTGCGGCAGGAAACCCGCCCTCCGCAGGACAAAATTGCCACCCGATATACTGGATTAAAATTTGTGTATACTGGTCATAACCTTTAAAAGTTACCACTATACATATGAACATTAATAACCTGACCATCAAATCCCAGGAAGTCTTTCAAAAGGCCCAGCAACTGGCGTATAATGAAAGAAATCCCAATATTGAGACCGAACACCTTCTGAAAGCTATGCTGGACGACCGGGACAGCCCCGTGGAGTACCTGCTGAAAAAGAATGATGTCAGCCTCCATTTCGTGGAAGGAAAACTGGAGGAAAGCCTCAAAAAGCTGCCTCATATGGGAGAAGGAGAACCTGCCCAGGTGATCAGCCGGGATCTCAACAACGTCCTGCTGCGCGCTGCCGCGTCCCTGAAAAATTTCAAGGATGAGTTCGTCAGCGTCGAGCACCTGCTGCTGGCCCTGCTACAGGGTAATGACAACAGCGCCAAGATCCTGAAAGATGCCGGACTCACTGAAAAGAGCCTGATCGCGGCTATCCGGGAGCTGAAAAAAGGATCCACGGTCTCTTCCCAGACTTCCGAAACGCAATTCAATGCCCTGAACAAATATGCCAAGAACCTCAATGAACTGGCCCGGAGCAATAAACTGGACCCGGTCATCGGCCGGGACGAGGAGATCAGGAGAACCTTGCACATCTTGTCCCGGAGAACCAAGAATAACCCGATACTGGTCGGCGAACCGGGGGTTGGCAAGACCGCGATCGCCGAAGGGATCGCGCACCGGATCGTCAATGGCGACGTACCGGAAAACCTGAAATCGAGGACCATCTTCGCCCTCGATATGGGATTGCTCATCGCCGGCGCGAAGTATAAAGGTGAATTCGAGGAAAGACTGAAATCCGTCGTGAAAGAGGTCGCGGAAAGCGATGGCGAGATCATCCTATTCATTGACGAGATCCATACCCTGGTCGGCGCCGGTGGCGGCGAAGGGGCCATGGACGCCGCGAACATCCTCAAGCCGGCATTGTCCCGCGGGGAGCTCAGGGCGATCGGTGCCACGACCCTGAATGAATACCAGAAATATTTTGAGAAGGACAAGGCGCTTGAAAGAAGGTTCCAGAAAGTACTGGTTGATGAACCCTCGGTGGAAGATGCCATCTCGATCCTCAGGGGCATCAAGGACCGGTATGAAACGCACCATCACGTGCGCATCAAGGATGAAGCGATCGTAGCGGCCGTGGAACTTTCTCACCGGTATATTTCGGACCGTTTTCTTCCCGACAAGGCGATCGACCTGGTCGATGAAAGCGCCGCCAAGTTGCGGCTGGAGATGAACTCCATGCCGGAGGAACTCGATACGCTGGAACGCCAGATCCGCCAGCTGGAGATAGAGCGGGAAGCCATCAAACGGGAAAAGGATGAAGCCAAGCTCCGGGAGCTGAATACCGAAATTTCCAATCTGGCCGTAAAACGCGATACATTCAAGGCCAAATGGCAACAGGAAAAGGAAATCGTGGAGAAGGTCCAGAACGCGAAGGCCGCCATGGAGAACCTGAAATTGGCGGCAGAAAAGGCCGAACGCGAGGGAGACTACGGTAAAGTGGCGGAGATCCGCTATGGTAAGCTGAAAGAGCAGGAGAAACTGATTGCGGAATATTCCAGGGAACTCGACGAGAGCAGTGAGAAGCGGCTGCTGAAGGAAGAAGTGGATGCCGAAGACATTGCCGAAAGCGTTTCCAAAGCTACCGGCATCCCGGTCGGTAAAATGATGCAAAGCGAAAAGGACAAGCTGCTCCACCTGGAGGAAGAGCTGCATAACAGGGTGATCGGGCAGGATGAAGCGATCGAGGCAGTTGCCGATGCCATCCGCAGGAGCAGCGCCGGGTTGCATGATCCGAAAAAGCCGCTGGGGTCGTTCATCTTCCTGGGCACGACCGGCGTCGGGAAAACCGAACTCGCCAAGGCACTGGCTGAATATCTTTTTGATGATGATAGTATGATGACCCGGATCGACATGAGCGAATACCAGGAAAAGCATTCGGTGAGCCGGCTCGTGGGAGCGCCCCCGGGGTACGTGGGTTACGAGGAAGGTGGCCAGCTGACCGAAGCGGTCCGCCGGAAACCCTACAGCGTGATCCTGCTGGATGAAATTGAAAAGGCGCATCCCGACGTGTTCAATATTTTACTCCAGGTACTGGACGATGGAAGGCTGACGGATAACAAGGGGCGGGTGGTGAATTTCAAGAACACCATCATCATCATGACCAGTAACATGGGCAGCCAGATCATCCAGGCCAATTTTGAGAACGTCACCGAAGAGAACCGGGAATCGGTCGTTGAAAACACCCGGCGGGAGGTCATGAACCTGCTGCGGCAAACGATCCGCCCCGAGTTTCTCAACCGTGTTGACGAGATCATTATGTTCCAGCCGCTGCTCAAGAAGGAGATCCGCGACATCATCCGGATCCAGTTACACGCACTGAAGGACCAGTTGCTGAAGAACGGGGTCATCCTGGAGTTCAGCGAATACACGCTCGACTACCTGGCTGAAAACGGGTTCGATCCCCAGTTCGGCGCAAGACCCCTGAAGCGGCTCGTTCAAAAGCAGATCATCAATCCCCTCAGCAAAAAACTGCTGGGTGGTGGTATTGACCGGTCACACCCCGTGCTGGTCGATGTATTTGATAACACGGTCGTGTTCAGGAACGATGTGAATATGCACGAAAAGTCAATTGTATAAAGTGGATGGAGAAGCGAAAGCCCCCGCACCTGCAGGGGCTTTTTTGTATGGGTTAGTACTGATAATGCGATTAATGATACCGGGCCTGCAGAATGCCGGCCGGCTGATACTCGGGATGATCCACCCGCCTGATCCCGTTTTTCGTGGCCGTATAATATTGCAGCCACGCGCCGGTAACCAGGAGAACGCCCCGGTCCGGGGACACCGCGAACGCCAGCGACTGGGAGGCGACAGGTGATTCGTTATAGGGAACCTGGATGCGCATTACCTGCGCCCCGGTGCTGGTGCCGGTATTCAGGAAACATCCGGAGACGGCGACCACCACTTCCAGTAACACCGTGCCGTCCGGAGCGGATACGTCGCGCGCAGGAACAAAGTCGTGTACACAAACCGTAAGCGTGGCATCCACCCGGGTGATCCGGACGGGCACGTTAAAGCGATCCGAAAAGGACTGACCAGATGTGATGCGGAAGTCCGTCAGCGCGGGGATATGGTCACAGGCAGGAAGTTTGTCAATGTCGCAAACACCCAGCCACCTGGAAAGGGCGCGCGCGAAGCGCTTTTGCAACGTGGCCGAAGCAGCCAGGGGTACGATGGCATTAACACCCGACCGCATCGCAGCAGCTGCATTGGCAGCAATCCCGGAATTGATGGTTTTGATTTTAGAAAGAGGCGTTCCGGGTGCCTCCTGAGCACCCCCTGCGCTACTGCGGTAAAACATCATTTCACTGTAAGGAGGCCTGGAGGCCTTTTCTGCTCTGGTCATGTTCGTTCGTTATGCATTCATTCCGAAAGGGTCGGTACATGGATAACGCCGGAAGCTGTCCTTTAGTATGATTGTGTTTTTTGGGACAGGTGTGGCAATGATCGTATCTTGGATAAACTTTTTCAACCGGAGATCATGCGACAAAAACTGTCTCTCATTACACTGGGGGTAGACAACTTTGAAAGATCCGTTGACTTTTTCGAGAAGCTGGGCTGGAAGAAATCTCCCCGGAGTATGGGAGACCTGGCGCTGTTCCCCCTCGGAGGGATGACACTGGCCCTGTATCCCCGCCAGGAACTTGCCAGGGATGTCACCGTGCCTTACCAGCCGTCCGCCTTTTGCGGAATTACGATCGCTTACAATGCCAGGTCCGAAGCCGAAGTCGATGAAGTCATCGGGCAGGTTGGCCAGCTGGGCGCCACGATCGTCAAACAGCCTGGTAAAGTCTTCTGGGGAGGATACAGTGGATATTTCAGGGACCTGGACGGGTATTATTTCGAGGTGGCCTTCAATCCTTTCTGGGAAATGGATCAAAACGACAATCTCATCCTGTGAGTACAAAGCTGTATCCTGAACCCCATAAGGGCCTGGCAATGGATCCGACTTCCCGACGCCGGTTCCTGTACGCCGCGGCCTTGCTTTCGGCAACGGCACTGACCACTTCATCCTTTTCACCCAAAAAACACACTCCTTTGTTATCCTTTTCCACGCTGGGTTGTCCCGACTGGCCGTTCGAAAAGATCATTTCTTTTGCGGCCCGCCACGGGTATGCAGGAATTGAATTACGCGGCCTTCTCCGCGTCATGGACCTCACGCGCTGCCCGCAGTTCGCCGATGCGGCAAGTATCGCGTCCACGCTGCGACAGATGAAAGATCACCGGCTGTCCTTTGCGGACCTGGGTTCTTCCTGCATGTTGCATTTCCCGGAAGGTGCCGAGCGCAACAGTAACCTGGAGGAAGCCCGGCGGTTCATCGACCTGGCGGCCGGGATCGAATGTCCCTTTGTACGGGTATTTCCCAATGAGTTCCCGGAAGGAATCCCCCGGCAGCAAACGCTCGACCGGATCGCCCGGGGGCTGGAACAGCTGGCTGCCCATGCGAAGGGTTCGGGCGTATCGGTACTCGTAGAAACGCACGGCGCGCTGGTCGAAACCGCCGATATCATAACCGTAATGAAGGCTGCGGCAGGTCCCTGCGCGGGCCTGGTATGGGATGTTACCAACATGTGGACCGTGACAGGACAGTCCCCCGCCGAAGTGTACGGTATCCTTCAGCCTTATATCCGGCACACCCACATCAAGGATGCCGTCAAGACGGGCAGCGAAGTTACCTATACCCTGCTGGGGCAGGGTTCCGTTCCCATCTTTGAAGCGATCGATGCGCTGGAGGCAGGAGGCTTCACCGGGTATTACTCCTTCGAATGGGAAAAGCTGTGGCACCCGGAGATCGGCGATCCTGAAACCGCCCTGGCGGACTATTCGCAGAAAATGAAACGTCATTTTGCGTCGCGCGCCACGGGCCGTGCAACGCCCTGATAGGGAATAAAAATATGAACGCAGGATAAAACAATATGAAACGTGCATTCCTTCCCGTCCTGTTCACCCTGCTTTCCGGGTACGGGGCGATCGCCCAGCATACAGCCGACTATGGTCATAACAGCCGGGCCGGCAGGTATTATGCGGTTCGCGGGATAAAGCTGTATGTCGAAACCTACGGGCGGGGGGCCCCGCTCCTGCTGATCCATGGAAACGGTGGCGACATCAGCGCATTCGGCAATAACATTCCCGAACTCGAAAAATACTACCGTGTCATCGCCGTCGACAGCCGTGCCCAGGGTAAATCCGTCGATACGGGCGACTCGCTGAGCTTCGAGATGATGGCAGATGATTTTGCGGCCCTGCTGGACCAGATGCACCTGGATTCGGTATATGTCATCGGATGGAGTGACGGCGGCATCAATGCGCTGGTCCTGGCGATGCGCCATCCGGGGAAGGTCAAAAAGCTCGTGGCCTCGGGCGCCAATCTCTGGCCGGATTCCACCGCCATCGTACCGTCCGTGTGGCTGGACGGCTACCGCCAATTCCAGGAAGGCAGGCATCACGCGTGGACGACCCGGAAGGAAAAGAACGACTGGAAGATCTTCCTGCTCGATTACGATCAGCCCCATATTTCGTTAGCCGGGCTGGAGAAGGTCCACTGCCCCGCGCTGATCGTAGCGGGAGACCATGACGTGATCCGCCTGGACCATACCGTACAGATCTACCGGCATATTCCGCGCGCCTACCTGTGGATCGTACCGGATTCCGGTCATGGAACGCTGATCGAACATGCGGACGCGTTCAACCGGAAGGTGCGCTGGTTCTTTTCAACCCCGTACCACCCGCGGTAGCGTCTGCTTAACCCGTTCGCCATTCTTTTTCGCAATCTTTCGCATACGCGGTCATACCAGCCTTGATTTCATCTGCTGGAACTCCTCTTCTGACAGGCTGCCGGATTCCTTCATCCGGACCAGTTTTTCCAACTGGGCGATCCGGTCATCTGCCGGCTGCACGGTTGGCCTCGTTCCGGGGACGGCCTTGACAGGAATGACGATGCTCTTTTTGAGCCCTTCGATGCTTTTTTTCAGGCTGTCATCAGATTTTTTGAAAATCAGCGAAAACAGGATCGTAGCGGCGCTAACGATACCCGAACTGATACAACCGATGCCCACATTGACGTCCACCAGGCCCAGGCCGCCATCGAGATTGTAACGCGCTCCGCGGAAAGCCATCAGGGTCGACAGGATCGCCAGGACGCCGCATCCCACCGCTACCAGGCGACTGGTGCCGGACAGGGGTTCCACCTGGTTACCGGCAAGCGCATTGAAAAGGCTGACGATGAACAGCAGGAAAATGAAGACGCCCCATCCCTGGAAGCCGTTCACACTGTGGCTCAGCCCGAATACGGAGACCGTGACCCAGGGTAAAAACACAGAAATAATACCCAAAACACTGGCAATTAAGATAAATTTGCGTTGTTTGTTCAATGTTTGAAAGTTCATAATTGTATATTTTGATTCGGCAGTAAACCTACCGTACCGGATGTGCCCGTAACAACCGATATTTATTTTTTGTTGCATCCCGTTTATTTTTTGCGTCCGTATTGCGTCCTGTTTACTGTCACTAAAACCTGGCATCGACCTAATCTCAGGCTCAAATGAGAAAATTGCTGTTACTGACCATTATCTGTGCGGCTGCAACGATCTGCAGCGCGCAACAGCGCCTGGTGGATTCCCTGGAGCAATTGATCGCCGCCTACCCGAACGCGGACAGCGGCAAAGTGAAGCTGCTGATGAACCTGGCACGGGCGACCGTCTATACCAACCCGGACAGCATGATGGCCTTTGCCAATGAAGCCCTTGCGATTTCCAGGGAGATCGACTGGCGCCCCGGCATTGCCCGATCGCTGCAGCTCAAAGGGGTTGCCTACTCCTATGCCCTGAACGACCAGGCCTCCGCGCTAGAGTACTATCACCGGGCACTCGATGCCAACAACCACCCTGCGGACCCCGTACTGGAACTGAATACCATCGCGAACATTGCCGTTATATTTTATAACATGAAGCAGCTCGATGAATCCCTCCGCTATTATCAAAAGGCCATGGTGCTGCTGGACCAGGTGAAGGGCCGGCCGGGAGAAGAACAACTGAACCTGAACATGGGGAACGTCTATTATGACCGGCACCAGCGCGACAGTGCCAACTACTATTTTACCAAAAGCCTCGCGCTCGCGGAAAGCCGGGGAAATACCATGATCCAGATCGGCGCGCTGAATGCGCTGGCGACCTCCCTGATCGACGCGGCCAGCTATGCAGGGGCAAAAGACTACGTTTTGCAGAGCCTGGCGCTTTCTGACCAGACCGGCAACGTCCTTACCCGCGCGGTGAGCCTGGTGAACCTGGCGCTCATCCAGCTGCACACCGGGCACGCGGACAGCGCAACGTTCTACGGCACCCAGGCCCTTGCGGCCGCCACCCGGGCGGGTTCCCGGCAATTTCGCAGGGAAGCTTACAATGTACTCTCCCTTGCGGAGGAAGCCCAGGGCAATTACCGCGACGCGCTGTCGGCCGCCCGGCAATTCAACAGCCTGAATGACTCGCTGCTCAGTGATGAAAGCCAGCAACAGGTCACCCGCCTGGAAATGCAATATAATTTTGACAAGAAGCAGGCACTGGATACCGCGGAGATCAAGCGTCAAAAGGTGATCCGTAACGCTACGGCTGCGATCGCCGCCCTCCTGGTCCTGGTATCCCTCGGCGGCATCCTGGTCTACAAAAAGAGAAAAGACATTCTCCAGCAAAAAAAAGAGGCGGAGTTCAGTGCGCGGGTGGTTGATACGGAAATGAAAGCATTGCGCGCCCAGATGAATCCCCACTTCATCTATAACTCCCTGAATTCGATCAACGACTATATCGACCGCCATGATACCGGCAAGGCGACCGCCTATACCACCCGGTTTGCGAAGCTGATGCGCATGATCCTTGAAAATTCCGAAAAAAAGGAAGTGCCGCTGGAAGACGATCTGGCAGCGCTTGAATTGTACATGCAACTGGAGAATATGCGCAGGGAACATAAATTTGAGTACGAGATCCGCGTGGAGGAGGGGATCGACCGGGAAAATACCCTGATCCCGCCCCTGATCCTGCAACCCTTCGTCGAAAACAGCATCTGGCACGGCTTTTCAGGGCAAGAAGGTGATGCGCGGATATTCATTGATATCAAGAAACAGGGCGACATGATCAGCTGCAGCGTGGAAGACAACGGCCGGGGAATGCCGCCGGCGTCCCCGGCAGCGATGCCGCAGCGAAAGTCCCTGGGCATGAAGATCACCCGGGCCCGTATCGATATTTTAAATTCGATCAAGAAATCAAACGCCGCCGTCAACATTTCACGGCTGGAAAGGGGAACGCGGATCGAGGTGACCTTTCCCGAAGCGTTGGCATTCTAGTATATGACAAAGGCAGTGATCATAGATGATGAATTGCATTGCATCAACCGGCTGACCGGTCTGCTGGCGCCGGCGTACAGCAATCTGATGACGGTATGCGCCACCGCGCGGACGACGGAAGAAGCATCGCGCATCCTCGCCGTTGAACAACCGGGACTTGTTTTCCTGGATGTGCAGATCGGAAATGAAACCGGCTTTGATCTGCTGCGCCGGCTCCCCGCCATCAATTTTGCAATCATCTTTACGACGGCCTATGAAAACTTTGCCATCCAGGCGATCAGGTTCAGCGCCATTGACTACCTGTTAAAACCCGTCGACCCGGAGGATCTGAACACCGCGCTGCTGCGGTTCCAGGAGAATGCGAAGCAAAAGACGGCCTCCGAAAAGATCCAGGCGCTCCTTCAGAACACGCAAGCCGGCAATGCCATGCCGCGAAAGATCATTGTGCCTACGGTCAGCGGCTTTGAATTTCTCGACGTTTCCCAGATCATTCGGTGCAACAGCGACATCAACTATACGACGATCTACCTGAAGGACAAACAGAAACTGGTCGTCGCCAGGACGCTGAAGGAATTTGAATCCATGCTCGCGCCCTATTCCTTTTTCAGAATTCACAACTCGCATCTCGTAAACCTGGCCTGTATCAGGAGCTATAACAAGGGAAAAGGGGGCTCCGTACTGCTGACCGACGGCACCGAACTGGAGGTTTCCTCACGGAGAAAGGATGAATTTTTGAAAAAGCTCGCGGAAATGTAGCGTGTCCGCCCGGTTGCAAATCAATGCAATGGACACAACGGTTGCACATCCATCCAAAAGAATCCCTTCGATCGTAAAATTTCCCTGGGTAAAATACGTTTCACAAGGGAAACCCATTCCTATCGAAAAAATGCTACACCAAAAACTATTGATAGCGCTGTTTCTCCTTGCCGGTGTTCCGGCGGCCCGCGCGCAGGTTTGTTCCGATCCCATCAACATCATCTACGGTCTTACCAAGAACGGTGACATTGTTCCCGTCGACGTGAATACCGCGGCATTGGGAGCCCGGCTCAACAGTTCCGCCGATCCGGGCTATCCCGGAGCCACCCGCGTCTCCAATGCCATCGGGCTGGACATCCAGACAAAAACGTTCTATTATTTTCATAACAATATCTCGTCCAGCCAGAAATTCAACGCTTTCAACGGCGCCACCAATACCTACCAGAGCCTGGCCAGCAGCCCTATCCGGGGTTCGGTGGTAAAGGGTTGCATCAGCGCGGATGGCACCGGGTACTACTGCATTGATTCCGCTTCCACACTTTGTTATTACAGCATCCTCACCAACACGTGGTCCAAGATCAGTTCCAACATCAAGAACCAGTACAATACCGACCTGGGTCCAACCTTCTCGGCCCTGGGAAATGGCGACATGGTCATTGACGGGTTGGGCAACCTGTGGATCGTTGCCGCCAGTACCACGAAGTGGGGACTCTATGAGTTGAATGCGCCCCTGCCCACAACAACGCAGGCTTCCATCACCCTCAATGAAATGGTGGCGCCCACCCAGCCGACGCCATCGGGATTGCCCTTCGTCGGCATCGCTTACAACCCGACGGGTCAAATCTATATGTGCACCGTCAACGACCTCTACCTGCTTCAGAGCAATCTGTCCATCACCCATATCAATTCGTTCAGTACCACCGGCATCGTAGTCGATCTGACCTCCTGCAATTTTCCCTTCCTTGTGCTGCCGCTCTCCCTTGAGAGTTTCAGCGCTTCCCTGCAGGGAAATCAGGGAGCATTGCTCCAGTGGACGGCGAACCAGCAGATCAGTACCGCCGGCTATTCCATCGAAAGGAGTGCTGACGGACGGCAATGGACCACCCTTGCCTACCAGCCCTCCAATACGGCACCGGGCACCGGGCAATACCGGTTTACGGACGATCATCCCGCCGATGGCGTTAACTACTACCGGCTGCTCGTAGACCTGGCCGACGGCAACGCCAGTTATTCACCCGTCAGGAGTGTCTATGTCGCCGTTGCCAGTGGCGTGAAAGTATGGCCAACCGCCGCTTCGGATTACCTCAACGTCCAGGTACCCGTAACGGGAGGCACCCTGCGGTTCTTCAACAGCTCCGGGCAGGAAATGGATAGCCGCCTGCTGGCCGGCGGAGTCAACCGGCTGGATATCGGGGCCCTGCCCCGCGGCTATTATGTAGTCGAGATCATCCTGCCCGGCGGTGCGATCGTGAGTACGCGCATGATGAAACAGTAGCCGTGCCCGGCATCCCGGTCCCTACGGGGATCCTTACTGTTGGCCGTTCCCAATTTTCACTCGTTCCTGTTCTTCTTCCGCCCCGCTGGAATGGCGCAATTGCTGGGACTTGTTCTTCCCGAACCGGTAGGTGAAGGTGATGATACCGCGGCGGTTATCCCATGCGCTGTGGATCAACGTCAACCCGTTGCTGAGATACGTGCTTCCCCGGAAGCGCAATAGGTAAAGAGGATCCCGCAGGTTGACCTTGACGGAACCCTTCCCTTTCAAAACAGACTTGCCCGCGCCCAGTGAAAACATCCCCATGGGCCGGGCCAGGATGGCACTGCTTTCGAAGTTCTTGCCGTTGAACCATCCGCTCACTTCACCGGTCCACCCCTTGCTGAAAGTGAACTGGCTGCTCATGTTCCCGTTCAGTGCAAAGGCGTGCACATGGATGGCTTCTCCCTCGATCACGCCGTGGTATTCATTATTAAAGAAATTGCCGTAAACGTTGAGGGTCCACCACCGGGTAAGGTGCCGGCTATAGTTGACGGCCAGCCCGATGTTACGGTTGGACGCGATATTCTGCGACGTTTGAAACGTCGTATAGTTCGAGTCGCCGGGTTCCTTGGTGGTGATCAGCACATCGTTGATAATAGCGGTCGTATAGGTGTAATTGACCGTGATATTGAGTTGTCCCTTGTAATTATAGCTCGCTTCCACATTCTGGCTGAACTGCGGTTGCAGGTCCGGGTTCCCCTGCCGGAACGTGTACCGGTCCAGCTGGAAACGGAAGGGGTTGAGCGTCTGGTAATCCGGGCGATCGATCCGGCGGCCGTACGACAGTTCAAACGTATTGTTCTCATCCCGGTTATAGGTGAAGTAGGCCGTGGGGAAAAGCTGGAGGTAATTCTTATTGAAGGAAATGGATTTGGTTACCTGGTCTCCGTGAGCCACCGTCTGTTCCGCGCGCAGGCCCAGCTGGATCCCGAATTTTTTAAGTTCCCGGCGGACACTGACATAGGCCGCGTTGATATTTTCCCGGTAGATAAAATGATTGCTCAGGGTATCATCCGGCAACCACTTGGCGAAGTTCTGATCATACAGGCTGTACACCGCATTATTGTCGGTGCGCACATAGCTGCTTTTGAGGCCGGCTTCAAGGGTAACCTGCGGCGTGATCGGTTTCTTGTAGTCGGCTTTCAGGCTGTAGATATCGATCAGGGAAGGCAACCGGCCATTCAGCAGGTAAGGAAGTTCCGAAGGCGTGCTGTCAGCGTTGTACAGGTAGTTGTCGGAATACGCCGTGCCGGCGGAGTTATAAAAAATAAAATCGCCATCGATGCTAAGACCCTGGCCTTTGCTGTCCAGTTTTTTGTCGAGGCTCAGATCGAAACCCAGGTTGGTGAGCGGTGTTTTATTCTGTGAGTTGGCCACATTGTATTGCACGAACTGGTGACTGCTGTCGAAGATATTGGCCACCCCGCCCGAAGTGAAAGAGGAGTGATCGACCGTCCCGTTCACGGAAAAACTGTAGGTCGCCGTTTTGCTGGCAAAATAGTCGATGCCGGCCTTGAAATCATGCGTTTCATCCGCAAAACGGCCGTACGTATGCTGGTAGGAGTACCGGTTATAGGGATCGGTGATCGTATCGCGAAGGCTGCGGTCGATATAAATGTCGTTGAACCCCTTCCAGTGGGAGTATCCGTATTGGCCGAACAGGTTGACGCGTCCCCTGCGCCAGTTAACATTCAGGCTGTTGGTGTTCTTGAAATAACGGGCGAAGATCGCACTCGAAGTCACGGTGCCGTTGAAGCCGTTGGCCCTGTTCTTCTTGGTGACCAGGTTGATCAGGCCGGCGTTCCCCGCGGCGTCGTATTTGGCCGGTGGCTGGGTCATGATCTCCACCTGGTCCAGCTGGTTGGCGGGCATATTTTTAAGATAATTGGACAGTTCCTGCCCGGTGAGGTAAGTCTGTTTCCCGTCCAGTAACACGATGACGCCCTGTTTGCCCTTCAGGCTGATGTTCCCGTCGTTGTCCACCATAACGCCCGGCGCCTTTTCCAGCACTTCCAGGGCGCTGAGTCCGCCGTTGGTAGTGGAGGCATCCACATTGACCACGGTTTTGTCGATCTTGTTTTCAATGGCCGGACGCGTCGCCGTCACCCGTACGGACTGCAGGCTTTTCGGTTCCGGTTGCAGGATGATCCCGGGAACCTCCAGCGAAGAGGTGCCCTCCTTCACCGCGAAAGGCGCACTTTCGCCGGATTCGAAGCCGATGGCCTCTGCCTTTATCACGTAACGGCCGGCGGGTATTTTTTCGAACTGAAAGGTTCCCCTGCTGTCGGTGATGGTAGTCTTCAGGCTCACCGTATCACCGGCACTGCGCAGCATTATCGTAGCTGCATCCAGGGTCTTTCCATCTGCTGTGCGGAGGGTTCCGGTGATCTTCGTCAGCGTTTGGGCATGGGCGAACATCCAGGAAAACAGCGAAAGCAGGGTCGTAACAGGGTAGGTCCTCAGGTTCATGGGCGGTGGAAATTTGCTCTAAGATCATCTGGTACCACCAGAAAAGCTGCCAAAAAATGGATGAACGGATTTTTTCCGGCCTTTTTTGAAAGGGCCTCCGGCGTGAATTGTATGAAAGGAAAAAAACCGGGATGAATGCCGGCCGGCGGCTTCCCGGGAACCGAGGTCCCGTCGGGAAAATTGTTTAAATTGAACCGGAGGCTGGTGCGTCCCGCCCCCTTCGCCCGATTGATATCAAAAAAATCTTTACATGGAAAATTTTTGGCGCAACGAACCGCAGGATCACGATTTTCCGGCGGCTGCGGATTACCTGGAATTGTTATTCACAACGGAGGAGAGCCGGGCCTTTACGGCGCGGCTGAAAGAGGCACCGACCGTTGTCAAGAAGGCGAAGGATATCTTCCGTGCCAGTTCGCTTCCCCTGCTGCCGGAAGATAATATACACGTGAAACAGGACCTGAAAAAGGTGAAAAAGGGAAGCAAACTGTCTCCCCTCCTGCTGGTGCGCCACGACCACCGCCTGGTCATCGCGGACGGGTACCACCGGATGTGTGCCGCCTACCACTTGTCCGAGGATGAGGACGTCCCCTGCAGGCTCGTCTGAATACCCGGGGCATGTCATTTATTGTTATCCGTCAGCGAACCCAGCCCTGGCTTTTCAGGTACATGACGAATCCCGAATCCTTTACCGAAACCGGCGGAAGCCATAGCCCTTTACGGACCCTTGTCCACCAGAGCCGGCCCGGATTGCCCGGCGGGGCAAAGCTGTAAACATACAGGACGGCCCGCACGTAACGCGGCGGATCCCCGGGGAACGGGTTGTTGGCGAGCAGGGAGAGCGTTGCCGGATCGTTGTGCAACAACTTCCACTCCAGGTTGAAGGTCCAGGGATATTCATCCGGGCTTTCCATGGAGGCAAACCACATTTGCCAGTCCAGGTGAAGCTGGTAAGGGGCGACCTGGGGTGGCCGCCTGTCCAGCAGGACGGGAAGGCCCCGGTAAATATATTCCTTCCAGGAGGCGCTATCCGGGTTGCTGTCCCGTGTTCCCTCGAAGACTACGTTCAGGCGTTCCCGGCCCACGGTTCCAAAGGCCCCGTATGTGTTCACGAGCTCCAGGGGATCAAAGGACGTGTTCATGACCTGCCCGGGAGAAAGGAGGTTCAGTGCGGGCTGTATGCTGAGCAGGCAGATCACGATCGTGGCGACCCATGCCGTAATGACCATGGGGCGGGCAGGCACAGCGTCCCGGCGCGCCTGTTCCGCCTTCCGCACCAGGGACCGGGGTAATAGCCGCCGGAGAAAATCATCGTCGAAACAGGCCAGCGCCGGGATAATGGTCAGCCAGTTGAGGAAGGAGAGGTTCCCGCTGAGAATGATCGCCAGCTGGAAGGCGATCATGACGATTCCCGCGAGGATGCGCCCGATACGCGGCCAGAATGCGAACAGGGGTGCGATGAGTTCCGCCAGGAAATTGAACCAGACGCCGGCTTTCAGCACGCTTCGGGGAAGAAAATGAAACCACCGGCTGAGCGGTCCGGGGATCGGTTGGGACTGGAAGTGGTAATAAAGGGCGGTGCCATTCTTCCAGGCCACGTCCCACCGGAGTTTGATCAGGGCCGAGCCGAGCATGATCCGGAAGATGAGCCACCGGAAGAGTACGATGATG
>Ga0187809_10000699_pt1 | contig 17110 bp, 14 predicted proteins | sample NC_wetland_sal_i_8_FD_132415 | JGI IMG/M metagenome (GOLD analysis project Ga0187809, IMG submission 132415) | Wetland sediment microbial communities from Neuse River Estuary, North Carolina, USA - ASW_4 | ecosystem: Environmental > Aquatic > Freshwater > Wetlands > Sediment | place: USA: North...
CCCACGCAGCCGCGAGACACTCCCGATGAGGTAACCAGCAACTGGAGAGCCGTGTGCGGGAGAACCGCACGCACGGTTCGGAGGGCGGGGAGGGCAACCTTCCCGACCCCTATCGTGGCACCAGCGCCGTCGCTCCCCCTCCACTGTTCCGATCGGCAATTCCGAATCGCAGTCCTGGTGGGAAGGAATTCGGGAAGGGCCGGACACGCAGCCCCCTCCCTACCCCTCCGGCAAGACGGGGGCCAGCCTTGCGCCGCCCACCATCCCGGCTACAGCTGAGCCCGTGCCCGGGTGATCGCCTGGTCGAACGCGCTCAGCACCTGGCCGTGCGTGGAGTGATCGTTCATCTTTTCGACGTCGGTGAAGCCACGGCCGATCGCCACCGCCAGCAGCATGTTGTGCGGCCCGTGCGGCTGGCCACGCAGATCGAGCAGCCGCGCCGCACTGCGCAGCGCACCCACGGCGCAGCGGCGGCCGTCCAGGGTTTCATAGCGCCGCTGGATCCAGTGGCGCTCATCCTCGATCAGGGTGCGCGCCAGCTGCAGCACCTGCACGGTGGTCTGCTCCGGCGACATCGGAGGCGCCAGCGGCACGCCGAAGGGCGAGGTCCGCATGCCCGGCAGCAGCGAGCGCGCCATGCGCCGCATGCGCCACCATACGCCAGTGTGCTGCCGCGCCAGCGCTGCAGCGTCGATCGTGGTACCGATGAATTCGCTTCCGTCGAACGGCATTGGACCAGTCTCCCGCAGTTAAGTGACCTGCCTTCCAGAACAGCGACAGCGGCTGCGTGTTTGCCGATGACACGAATGTGGGCGGGGAAATTCTTGGGGGAAGATAGGCCCCGCTTCACGCCTTCGGCAGTCGCACAACGAATCGGGCGCCCAATACCTTGCCGGCGGCGTCGCGCCGGTTCTCCGCGGAAATGCGCCCGCGCAATGCCTCCACGATCTGCCGGCTGATCGACAGACCCAGACCGGAATGCTGCCCGAAGCGCTCGCCTTCGGGGCGTTCCGAATAGAATCTGTCGAAGATGTGCTCGAGCTTGGCTTCGGGAATGCCCGGGCCCTCATCCTCGACGCTGATCTCCACCATGGCACCGGTCGCGCGCGCGCGCAGCAGAATTCTGCCGCGCGGGGGACTGAAGCTCTGGGCGTTGCCGACCAGGTTGCGCAGCACCTGCACGAGCCGGCCTTCCACCGCCATTACCTTCAGGCCGGATTCCGGCGCATCGAGTTCCAGCCGGGGGTCGTGCTCGGAATCGCGCATTGCCTCGTCCAGTTCCTGCAGCGTGTGCAGGATGGGACCGAGATCCACCGGTTCGGCCGGCGTACGCGACAATTCCGCGTCCAGCCGCGAGGCGTCGCTGACGTCGCTGATCAGCCGGTCCAGCCGCACCACGTCCTGCGCGATGATGGTCAGCAACTGCTTCTGGCGAGCGGGCTCCTCGATGCGGCGCAGGGTTTCGATGGCGCTGCGAATGGAGGACAGCGGGTTCTTGATTTCATGCGCCACATCGGCGGCGAAGCGCTCGATCGCGTCCATGCGCGTCCACAGCGCCTGTGCCGAGCCGGCCAGTGTGCCAGCCAGCGCGCCGATCTCGTCGCGCCGGTTCAGCAGCGATGGCGGCACCGCGCCGGTCCGCCCCTTGCCCTCGCGCATCTCCGCCGCCGCGCTGGCCAGGCGCAGGATCGGGCGGGCGATGGTCAGCGACAGGTACCAGGACAGCAGCACGGTCAGGCCGAGCGCCAGGCCGAACAGGCCCATGATCGACATGCGCACGACGAACAGGCTGGCATCGACCTCCCGCGCCTCGCGGGTCAGCAGGATGATGCCGACGGTATGCCGGTCGCGCTCCACCGGTTCGGCGACGGTGACCAGCAGGCGGTTGTCCTTGGTGCGGCGGATATAGGGCGGCATTTCCGGGCTCTGGCCCGAGCTGTTCAGCCGCAGCTCCTCCTTGACGTTCGGCTGCCATTCGATGCCGGCGCCGGGCAGCTGCGACAGGGTGATCGGCTTGTCGTGCGGCAGCAGCGACAGCGCCTTGTCGTACAGCCAGCCGATGGCGCGGAGCACCGGGCCATGCTCCACCGCCGGCGGCAGCGGCTCGGTGTTCACCGCGCCGCCGGGACCTTCGCGTATGCGGGAATCCGCCAGGGTGGTGCCGTCGGGCGCATACAGCTTGGCGTCGGCGTCGGGAGTCGGTTCGGTCAGCCGGCGCAGCAGCGGACGTGCGATGTCGGCGATCAGCTTCGGATTGTCGGGGTTCTTGACGCTGACCGCGCTTTCGCCCAGGGCGCCGGCGAACACCTTGGCCTGTTCGCGCAGCGCGGTCACCTGCGCCTCCAGCAAGCCGTTCTGGTACTGGTCCAGGTACAGCAACGCCGCCACCAGCAGTGCCAGCGGCAGTGCGTTGACCAGCAGGATACGCCGCATCAGCGGCGACACCCAGCGCTGGCGGATTCGCTTCGGCTGCGGCGGGGCCGTCGGCCGGTTCACCTCCGCGATGCGGCTGCCGTCGGGCAATCAGTGCTCCTTGTAGCGGTATCCGATGCCGTACAGCGTCTCGATCTGGTCGAAGTTGTCGTCGACGCCGCGGAACTTCTTGCGCACCCGCTTGATGTGGCTGTCGATGGTGCGGTCGTCCACGTAGATGTTTTCGCCGTATGCCGCATCGATCAACTGGTCGCGGCTCTTCACCATGCCGGGCCGAGCGGCCAGCGCCTTGACCAGCAGGAACTCCGTCACGGTCAGCTGGATGTCCTGCCCACGCCAGGTGCACTGGTGCTTGGTCTCGTCCAGCACCAGGTCGCCGCGGGTCAGCACGCCGCCCGGCGCCGCGCCCGAGCCCTCCGCCCGACTGGCCTCGTTGCGGCGGAGCAGCGCGCGGATGCGCTCGATCAGCAGACGCTGGCTGAAGGGCTTGGTGATGTAGTCGTCGGCGCCGAGGCGCAGACCCATCAGCTCGTCCACCTCCTCGTCCTTCGAGGTGAGGAAGATCACCGGCATGGTGCTGCGCTGGCGCAGCCGCTGCAGCAGCTCCATGCCGTCCATGCGCGGCATCTTGATGTCTAGCACGGCGAGGTCGACCGGCTTGGCGGTGAGACCCTGCAAGGCGCTCTCGCCGTCGGTGAAGGTGCGGACCTGGAAGCCTTCCTGCTCCAGGGTCATCGACACGCTGGTGAGGATATTCCGGTCGTCATCGACCAGGGCGATGGTCTGCTTCATTGCTGTGTCCTTTGAGGATCACGATGGGTCGCGGCCGGTCCGCCGTGTGGAACGACGCCCAGCCTGCACAGGAATATGGCGCATTGCGGACGGGGGGCGAACGAAATATGGCGATCCCCCGGGACGGTTGCCAGTGCGGCGATCACTCCTGCGTCAGACGCCAGACCCGCGCTTCGCCTTCGTGCGGGGTGGCGCGCAGCCGGTCAAGCAGGGCGGCAAGGATCGCCGGGGCCGCTGCTTCGAAGCGGAAGGGCGGATTGACCACGACCAGGCCGCAGCCGTTCAGCCGGGTGGGGTCGATCGGCTCGTGCAGCAGCAGTTCGGCCACCACCGCGTCGGCGATGCCGGCCTGTTGCAGGGCGACGTGGAAGCCGCGCACCGGCGCACGGTGTTTCACGGGGTACCAGGCGACGAGCACGCCACCGCGGAAGCGTGCCTGGGCAGTGGCGAGGCCCTGCGCCAGGTGGGCGAATTCCTGCGGATCCTCGAAGGGCGGGTCGATCAGCACCAGGCCGCGGCGTTCCTTCGGCGGCAACAGGGCGCCGATTGCCTCCCAGGCGTCACGCTGGTGCACCGCCACCTGGCGGTCGCGCGCGAAGCGGCGGCGCAGGTCGAAGGCCTCCTCCGGGTGCAGTTCGCAACAGGCCAGCCGATCGTCCGGGCGCAACAGGGCGCGGATCATGGCGGGGGAGCCGGGATACAGGCCGAGGCGGCGGACCAGTCGGACATAGGGGGCAAGCGACGCCGGCGGGCCGTCGAGCAAACGGTCGATGCCCGCGCGCCACTCGCCGGTGCGCTGGGCCGGTCCGGATTCCAGATCGTAGGCGCCGGCGCCGGCATGGGTGTCCAGCACGAAGATCGGCGCCGGCTTCTGCCGCAGCGCTTCGAGCAGCCAGACCAGCAGCGCGTGCTTCATGCAGTCCGCGAAGTTGCCGGCGTGGTAGGCGTGGCGGTAGTTCATTGGTGGCAGTTCATGGGCGATGGTTCATCGGCGCGCGTTCATGGTCGTGGCTTCCTGCGATCGGTCGCCGGGCTGAATCTGGCCGTCTCCCGCGCCAAGTCCAGTCGGCGCCGGCCGGGCAGGACCTGCTCCTCGAGGAGTGGCCAGCCCGGCAAGCCGGACTGGCCGCCTCCTACCTGCGGCGAATGATTATCTTGACTTTGATCGTCAAGGTAACCACTATCCGCGGCCAGAGGCTGCGATGCTTTCTCATCGCGGTCCTCCTCTCAGAGGCCGGCCGGGACCATCCCCGACCGGCTTTTGTGTTTTCACCCGCACAGATGAATAAAGAGTTCATACTGGCGCGGCCGTCACACCGACTCGCTCACGGTCCTTGGCGCTGAGCCACCGCCATTGCTAAACTTGCGCGATTCTCGCGCTTCCCCCGCCCGTGGCGGCCACCGAAGCGCGGCCGGACCCTGGTAGGATTGAGCCAATGAAGCTGAAGGCCGACCGCGCCACTCTGTTGAAGGCGCTGGCCCATGTGCAGAGCGTGGTGGAGCGGCGCAACACCATCCCGATCCTGGCCAATGTCATGATCGCCGTGCGCGAGGGCCATCTGTCGCTGACCGCCACCGACATGGAGATCGCGGTGGTGGAGGACGTGCCGGCCAGCACCACGCGCAATGGCTCCTGCACCGCGCCGGCTGCCACGCTGTACGAGATCGTCCGCAAGCTGCCGGACGGCGCCGAGGTGGAACTGGATCACCCGGGCGGCGATGCCCAGCTGGCGCTGCGGGCTGGGCGCTACTCCACCAGCCTGGTGGTGCTACCGACCGAGGATTTTCCCTCGATGACCGCCGGCGCGCTGCCGCACAAGTTCAGCCTGTCGGCTCAGCAGCTGCGCGCGATGATCGACCGCACGCGCTTCGCCATCAGCACGGAGGAGACGCGGTACTACCTGAACGGCATCTACCTGCACGTGGCGGAGACCGAAGGCACCCGGGTGCTGCGCGCGGTCGCCACCGACGGCCACCGGCTGGCGCGGGTCGAGGAGCCTCTGCCGGAGGGCGCCGGATCGATGCCCGGCGTGATCATTCCCCGCAAGACGGTGAACGAGCTGCGCAAGCTGCTGGACGAGGTCAGCGGCGACGTCGAGATCGGCCTGTCCGACACGCGCATCCAGTTCCGCGTGGACAACATCCTGCTGACCAGCAAGCTGATCGACGGCACCTTCCCGGAATACGAGCGGGTGATCCCACGCGGCAACGACAAGGTGCTGAAGGTGGACAAGAAGGATTTCGCCGACGCGGTGGGCCGCGTGGCGGCGATCTCCTCCGAGCGGTCGCGGCCGGTGAAGCTGTCGCTGGCGCGCGACCTGCTGGTGCTGTCGGCGAACAGCCCGGAACTTGGCAATGCCACCGAGGAACTCGACGCCGACCATGTGAAATACGAGTCAGGCCCGCTGGAGATCGGTTTCCAGGCGCGCTACCTGAACGACATCACCGACCAGATCACCGGTGAGGTGGAGTTCCGCTTCTCCGACGGGTCGGCGCCAACGGTGGTGTGCGATGCCGGTGATGCCAGCGCGCTGTACGTGCTGATGCCGATGCGGGTGTAACCAACTCCCGTTACGGCGGGCGCAGGTCCGTGCGTGACCAAAATCGCGGTGAGGCATCGGCCGCATCCACATCGTCATGGCCGGCGAAGGCCGGCCATCCACGACTTTCCTCGCCCGGCTGCGCGAGCGTCGCAGCCGATGTCAGGCGTGCAGCGTCCAGCCTTGCAGTGCAGCCGCTTCCTCGCGGCAGCGTTCCGGCCCGCCGAGCAGCTGGCGATTGAAGCTGATGCGCTTGAACCAGTAGTGCAGGCCAAGCAGATCGGTGAATCCCATGCCGCCATGCGCTTCCGTGGTCATGCGCGCCACGTCACGGCCGACATCGCCGAGATGCGCCTTGGCGTGCAGTGCGGTCAGCCGGGCTTCATCCGGCAGCGCGTCCTGCGCGTAGGCGGCATACCAGATCATGCCGCGGCATGGCTCGAGCATGGTGACGCAATCCGCGAGCATGTATTTCACGCCCTGAAAGCTGCCGATGATACGGCCGAACTGCACGCGTTCCTTGGCGTAGGCGACCGCGCGATCGAGCATATATTGTGCGGCGCCGAGCGTGTCGGCGGCGAGCAGCAGGCGGCCGGCATCCAGCACATGCAATGCCGCGGTGAGCGGCGCATTGGCGGCGTCCAGCCGTTCCGCCGCTGCGCCGTCGAAGGTGACATCGGCGAGCGGGCGGGTGCGGTCGAGGCTGCGCTGCATGCTGCGCGAAACGCCGGGTGCGTCGGCGGCAACCACCGCGGCACCGCCGTCACGCAGATATACCAGCAGGTGGGTCGGCGCGCCGGCGTCCATCACCGCGGCGATGCGGCCGGTGAGCCGGTCGCCGTTCAGCGTGGCCTGCGCGCTTCCGGTCTGGCCGGCAAGCCCGGCGAAGGCGACTGCAAAGCGCGCGTCTCCTGCGGCGATCAGCGGCAGGTACTCGTCCTGCTGCGCCTCGGTCGCGCTGAGCATGAAGGCGAGCGTCGCCATCGCATTGCCAGTGAACGGCACCGGCGCAGCGGCGTTGCCGAGTGCTTCCGCGGCGAGTGCGGCATCCAGCACCTGCAATCCGGCGCCGCCGAAGCGCTCCGGCACCAGCAGCCCGTGCAGCCCAAGTTCACCCAGTCCCTGCCACAGCCCTTCGTCGAAGCCGTTCCCCTGCTCCGCCAATGCGCGCAAATGCGCGGTCGGCAGTCGGTCGGCGAGGAAACTGCGGAGCGAGTCATCGAACTGACGCTGCTCCAGCGTGAGGGCGAATTCCATGCTGTCCCCCTACCCTTTCATCGTCTGGCCAACGACGCCGCTACCGCGCCGCGGCGACCTTCGGTTCGCGCGGCAGGTCCAGCCCGCGTTCGCCGATGATATTCTTCTGGATGTTGCTGGAGCCGCCGCCGATCATCAGCCCGACATCGTACAGGTAATCGATGTTCCACGTGGTGGCGTCATCGTCTTCCGCGTCCTCGCCATTCGGTTCGTACGGCAGGCCGGCGGCGCCCAGCGCATCCACCGCCAGCGACGACAGGCGGAAGCCGAGCATCGTGCCACCGTATTTGACGATCATGCGCTTGACGCCGGAGTCCACGCCCTGCGCGGCCTCGGTCAACAGGCGGAGATTGTGCGCCTTCCACGCCAACACCTCACCTTGCAGCCGCAGCAGACGGTCGCGGTACTCGGCCATGCGGATGAGCGGCGTGCCGTCGATCTCCGTGGTTTGCAGCAGGTGAATCAACTGCTCCAGCCGGTGCGTCATCTTGCTGGCGTCGCCAATCATCAGGCGTTCGTGCTTCAGCGTGACGTTGGCAACGTACCAGCCCTTGCCACGGCCGACGACGATCTGGTGTTCCGGCACTTGCACGTCGGTGAAGAACACCTCATTGAATTCGCTGCGGCCGGTCATGGTCTTCAGCGGACGCGTTTCCAGTCCGGGCGATTTCATCGACAGCAGCAGGTAGGACAGGCCTTCGTGCTTCGGCTTGTCGGGTTCGGTGCGGCACAGCAGGAACATCATGTCGGCGTAGTGCGCCGAACTGGTCCAGATCTTCTGGCCGTTGACGATCCAGTGCCCGTCACGCAGTTCCGCCTTGGTCTGGGCATTGGCGAGGTCGCTGCCGGAGCCTGGCTCGGAGTAGCCCTGGCACCAGATGATGTCGCCGCGGATGGTGGGACCGATGTAGTCGCGCTTCTGCTGCTCGGTGCCGACCTCCAGCAGCGTCGGCACCAGCATGGAGATGCCCTGGTTGGTCAGGCCGGCATAGATATTCGCGTGGGCAAACTCCGCGGCGATGATCGCCGACGCCATGACGTCCGGCTGCGCGCCGTAGCCACCGTACTCGCGCGGGATGGTGCGCGCGGCGTAGCCATGCTCCACCAGCAGCTTCTGCCAGTCGAGCGTCTTCTGGTCCGGGCGCTTGCGTCCGCCGCCCGGCTTGGGGGATTTGTAGCCGTGCTGGCGGACAAACTCGCGGATCTCCGCTTGCAGCGCGCGATGCTGCTCAGACAGGCGCAAATCCATGGCTTTCCTCCCACCTTGCTTGCCATTGCTATAGCACGGCCGCGCACCGCGCGATGCCCGCCACCGCAGACGTCACTCCGCCTTGGCGAACACCACCAGTTCGGTGCCTTCCTCCACCATTTCCCCCACCGCATGACGGATGGATTCCACTGTGCCGGCCAGCGGCGCCGACAGGGTCAGCTCCATCTTCATCGCCTCCATCACCAGCAATGGTGCGCCGCGCTCGACCGTGTCGCCGGGCTGCACCAGCACGCGGGTGATGCGGCCCGGGATCGGCGCAGTGACCCGGTCATCACCGCCAGCCTCCGCACTCGGCGGCGTCAGCGGATCGATGTGCCGCAGCACATGGTTCGCTCCACCGAGGATCACCACCATCTGGTCCGCCCGCCGCACCACGCGCAGCCGGTGCAGCACGCCGTCCAGCCGCAGGTGCATGCCGTCCGCGTCCTCCTGCGCTTCGGCGTGCAGCGTGACACCTGCCGGCAGATCCAGCAGGAATCCATCTGCGCGCGGATGGGCGCGCAGGCGCAGTGCCTGATCGTGCTGCTGCAGGATCAGGTCGTAATGACTGTCGCCGTTCAGCCGCCAGGCGTCGGCCGCCGCCCAGGGCGACCACGGATCGCCCGGCGATGCCACACCCTGAGCCGCGCGCTGATCGGCCAGCACCGCCATTGCCGCCGCGGCCAGCACCACGGGCTGCGTCTCCGACGACAGTGCCGGCGCCGCCTGCAGCAATGTCTGCGCATGGCGCGCGATGAAGCCGGTGTCCAGTTCGGCGCGCGCGAATGCCGGGTGGGTGGCGATGCCGAACAGCAGCACGAGGTTGGTGTGCACGCCCACCACTTCGTATTCCGCGAGCGCGCCAGCGAGACGGCGGAGCGCCGCGGTGCGGTCCTTGTCCCAGACGATCAGCTTGGCGATCATCGGATCGTAGAAGGCGGTGATCGCATCGCCCTGCCGCACACCGGTATCGACGCGCACATGACGCCCCTCGTTCGGCTGGCGCAGGTGTTCCAGCCGGCCGATCGACGGAAGGAAATCGCGCGACGGGTCCTCGGCATAGACGCGCGCCTCGATCGCATGTCCGGTGATCGCCAGCTGCTCCTGGGTCAGCGGCAGTTTTTCGCCGGACGCGACCAGCAACTGCCATTCCACCAGATCCTGGCCGGTGATCAGCTCGGTCACCGGGTGCTCCACCTGCAGCCTGGTGTTCATCTCCATGAAGTAGAATGCGCCGGCCTCGGCGATGAATTCCACCGTGCCGGCGCCGACATAGCCCACGGCGCGTGCGGCGGCGACCGCGGCCTCGCCCATGGCGCGGCGGCGCGCAGGCACCATGCCGGGCGCCGGCGCTTCCTCCAGCACCTTCTGGTGGCGGCGCTGGATCGAGCAGTCGCGCTCGAACAGCGATACGCAATTGCCATGCGTGTCGGCGAACACCTGGATTTCGATGTGGCGCGGCTGCGTCAGGTATTTCTCGATCAGCAGCCGGTCGTCGCCGAACGACGCCGCGGCCTCGCGCTGCGCGGATTCGACCGCGGCAGCCAGCGCGTCGGGACGCTCGACGATGCGCATGCCCTTGCCGCCGCCGCCGGCGGACGCCTTCACCAGCACCGGATAGCCGATGCGTTCCGCCGCCTCACGCAACGTGGAGGAATCCTGCGCCTCGCCGTGATAGCCTGGCACCAGCGGCACGCCGGAACGCTGCATCAGCGCCTTGGCGGCGGCCTTGGACCCCATGGCGCGGATCGCCGCGGCGGGCGGCCCGATGAAGGTGATGCCGGCCTGCGTGCAAGCCTTGGCAAACTCGGCATTCTCCGACAGGAAGCCGTAGCCGGGATGGATTGCCTCCGCCCCCGCGCGGCTTGCGGCGTCGATCACCCGTCGGATGTTCAGGTAGCTGTCACGCGCCGGCGACGGGCCGATCGGCCAGGCCTCGTCGGCCAGCGCGACGTGCCGCGCATGCGCGTCGGCGTCGGAATATACGGCGGCGGTGGCGATGCCCAGCCGGTGCGCGGTGGCGATGACCCGGCAGGCGATTTCGCCGCGATTGGCGATCAGGATCTTGCGGAACATGCCGCATCATGGCGCGAAGCCTGGGCATTCGCATAGCTCCACGCCGCCGGCGGGGCTGCCCCCGCCGGCAGACGGCCGCCGTTGGAAGACGCAGGCCGATCTTACCAGGTCGTGGCGGGCGCAGGCCCGCCACCCACGACTTTTCGGCATACAGGCGAGGGGAGTCGTCGATGGCCGGCCTTCGCCGGCCATGACGATGTGGGCGCGGCCAACACCGCGGCCCGCTATTTCAGCGCCTATGGGACCTGCTCCCGTCACGAGGTGGGAGACGCCCCTACGCGCTGCCCGGCGGTGCCGATCGCCGCGCCCGGCCACGCCACATCAGCCGCAGCGACATATGGCCGCGCCGATGGTTGTCGATCGCCGCGAGCGCGTGTCCGCAGGCAAGCGTCACGAGCAACACCGCCGCCCATCGGTGGACAACACGCAACACCGCAAAAGCGGCAGGCGCCGGACCGACAAGGTGCGGTATGGGGATGATGCCCAGGAACAAGGTGGGCACCTGCGAGGGTGCGGTTGCCGCGGTCAGGTAGCCGAGCACAGGCACCGCGAGCAGCAAGCCGTAGAGCAGGACGTGCATCATGGCTGCCGTGGCAACCTGCCAATTCGGCAGCGCCGCGTCCCAGTGCGGCCGCCCGCGGAGCGCACGCAGCGCCAGCCTGGCCAACACTGCCCCAAACAGCGTCACGCCCAGGGTCTTGTGCAGCTGATACAGCAGGAACTTGAGCAGCAGCTGGCGCAGCGGTATTGCGACCATCAGCCATCCCAGCGGAAACGTCAGCACGACCAGCACCACGGTCAGCCAGTGCAGCCGCCGTTGCGCACCGCTCCACACCGCAAGCGGTTCAGCCGGCGTGGCCATCTTCACCGAGGTCAAGGTGTGCGGTGATCTTCAGCGTGACCCGGTCGGAGATGATCCCTGCATCCGACGTCATGCCGTACGCCGATCGCCGAAGCGAACCGCTGACGACGAAGTCGGCCTGCTGGTCATGCCGCACCGGATCGGTGTGCCGATCGGTCAGCCGCGCCGCCAGCGTCAGCGGCCGCGTCACGCCGCGCATCTGCAGCATGCCATGGATCAGGTAGCGGCCGGGCGCCACGCTCGCCACCGACGTACTGGTGAAGCGCATGGCGGGATAACGCCGCACATCCAGGAAATCGTCGGAACGCAGCATGTCGGCGGCTTCCCCCCAGGACATCTGCACCGATCCTGCTTCGACCTCCACGCTGATCTGCGTGCGCTCCGGATGCGCCGCGTCCAGCACCAGGCGTGCCGCAAAGCGGCGGAACTCCCCCGCGGACGAAAACAACCCGAGATGGCTGACGGAGAAGGCGATCGTGCCGAACCGCTGGTCCAGCACGTAACGCTGCTCAGCGTGCGCCACATGCCCCCATGGCAGAATCGCGAGCCACAGCAGCGCGGCGCCCAGCACGTTCCGACGCGGGCAGCGGGCACACTCAACCACGCGCGCGAACCTCCTGCCTGACATGGCGCGACAGCTCCAGCAGCTTGGGGTAATCGCCGGCGGCGACGAGGGAATAACCGATGCCCTGGTCGATCCAGGCGCAGCCATCGAGCTTGCCCGCCTCGATCGGTTGAATGGCGGTTGTCTCGCGTCCAGTCGCCATCGGCCGCACATAGATGATCAGGCGACGTCCCGCGGCGTCCTGGTACACGAACAACGCAGCAGCGCCGTGCGGACTGGCCGACAGCCTGCCCCCGAGCAATTCATAGCCAGCGGCGCTGAGATCGGGCGGCGCCACGGGATGGTCCAGCCGGCGCGACAGCCAATGTGCCATCTCCTCACGGTGGGCGACGGAGATTTCCACCGGCCGCCGCGGGTCGACCGCATAGACCGCGAAATTCATCGCCGCCTCACGCGCGAGCGCGCTGATTCCAGTCGGCTGCCGGCTGCCGGCCCACCACCCGCCGCCGACGCCCAGGCCAAGCGTCAGCAGCACCATGGCCGCCGTTCGCCACGGTGCCCGGCGACGCGCCAGACGCTGCTCGACCAGGCGCGTCAGGTTCAGCTGCGGCGGCAGCGGTTGCTGCGCATGCAGGGCAAAGGCCTCACGCAATGCCGCGCGTTGTGCGATGTCGGTGGCGACGCGTTCGGCTGCATCGGGACGTTCCCGCAGGTAGATCTCGATCTCCCGCCGACGTTCGGCATCGATCTGGCCATCGACAAAGGCGTGCAGGTCTTCCTCGGAGATCGGACGTACTGGCTGGTTCACTTGACCCTCCGAAGGCCGGACCGAACCGGTTCCTGGGCCGCTCGGCGCAGGCGTTCGCGACCGCGGGACAGGCGGGACATCACGGTGCCGACGGGAATGCCGAGGACGCGGGCGACTTCCGTGTAACTGAGGTCTTCCACGCTAACCAACAGGATCACCTGCCGCTGTTCCTCCGGCAGTCCGTTCAGTTCCCGCACGACCTCCCGGTACAGCAAGCTGCTCTCCTGGTCGGCCCGCACCCCGAAGATTTCCGCTTGTTCCCCAAGCGGGGCGCTATCCGGACGCACAACGGACCGGCGGCGCTGGCTGATGAACAGGTTGTGCATGATCGCGAACAGCCAGGCGCGGATGTCGCCGTCGTCGCGCCGCGTGTGCAGCTTGTCCAGCGCGCGCACCAGGCAGTCATGCACAAGATCGTCCGCGTCCTGGCGGCTGCGGAGCAGCGCCGCCGCATAGCGCCGGAGTGCGGGAATGCATGCCTCGATCTGCGGCAGCATCACCCGCGCCTGCGGCGGTTGATGACCGCCGCCGGCAAGTTCGGCTCCGATGGCTGGGAGCAATGCGTCATCTCCGATCCTCCTGACCTATGGCATGGACGCGTCACCGTCGGGCCTATTCCATCGCGATGTCAGGCCCCCTCTGCCGGCCAGCGCGTTCTGGCGCGACGGTCGGTGGATTCCTTGGAATAGCCGGGCCTGCGCCGGCGTCGTTTGGTTGCGGACACATGGCCCAGCACACGCGGGCGGTAGCCGCATCGCCGCGGACCGGCTTGTCCGCGTCCAACAGGGAGCAAATCATGAAGCGAAGTGTCGCCGCGTTGCTGGCAGGCCTGATGGCTGCCGCCCTATTGAGCGGCTGTTCCGTACTGCATCCCGGTTCAGGGCAGCCGAACGGCACGCCACAATCCGGCTACGACAGCGGCAGTGACGGCGGAGGCGGTGGCGGTGGCGGTGGCGGTGGCGGTGGCGGCGGATACTGACGCATCTCACCGCGCCAAGGCCGGCCGATACCAGCTCTGACACTGGCCGCGCCTGCTTACCCACCATGCTGGCTCAGCAGTCTGCATTTTGACAGATTGGGCGGCAGATGCGCGCGGGTCCCTCTCCGCCCGCTGGGCAGAGAGGGACCCGTTCGGCCGAACGGCCAAAAGGAGACGTGCTGGATCAGGCGCCCTTTACCAGGGGGCAGCCGCCCTGGTTCATCGGCCGGAACGCCTCGTCGGCCGGGACGGTGCGCAGCAGCTTGTAGTAGTCCCAGGGCTCCTTGGACTCGGCGGGCGACTTCACCTCGAACAGATACATGTTGTGGATCACGCGGCCGTCCTTGCGAACCTTGCCTTTGCCGAACAGCGCATCCTCGGTCGGCATTGCCTGCATCTGCGCCACGGCCGCCCGGCCGCTGGCTTTCGCCTTGTCCACGCCGATCGCCGCCACCGCCTTCAGATAGTGCGTCACCGCGGAATACTGCCCGGCATGCACCGAGCCTGGCATCACCCCGTTGAACTGCGCGGCGAAGCGCTTGCCGAAGGTGCGCGTTCCGGCGTTCATGTTCCAATAGAAGGGCTCGGTGAGCAGCACGCCCTGCGCCGCCTGCAAGCCGACGCCGTGCACGTCGTGCAGCAGGAACAGCAGGCCGGCGATCTTCTGGCCACCCTTCGCGATGCCGAACTCGGCCGCCTGCTTGATGCAGTTCACCGTGTCATTGCCGCCATTCGCCAGGCCGATCGCCTTCGCGCCGCTCGCCTTGGCCTGCACCAGGAAGGCGGAGAAATCGGTGGTTCCGGGGAACGGCGCCAGCGCCTGGCCGAGCACCTTGCCGCCGGCGGCGGTGACGAAGCCGGCAGCGTCCTTCTGCAACGAGTGACCGAAGGCGTAATCCGCGGTGATGAAGAACCAGGTGTCGGCGCCCTGCTTCACCGAAGCATCGACCACGCCGTGCGGCATCGACCAGGTATCGTAGACCCAGTGCAGGTGGTTCGGACCGCAATGCTCGCCGGTGATCGCCGCCGAGGCGCCGCCGGTGAAGATCGCCAACTTGTCCTTCTGCTTCATCAGGTCGCCGATGGCGAAGGCGGCGGAGGACAGCGGCACATCGGTGATCAGGTCGACGCCCTGGTTCTCGACCCAGTCGCGTGCGATCGCCAGCGCGACATCCGGCTTCAGCTGCAGGTCGCCCTGCACCAGTTCCACCTTGATGCCGGGATGCGCGTGCATGAAATCCTCGATCGCCAGCTTTGCGCCGAGCACCGAGCCGGGGCCGGTATTGGCTGCATAGGCACCGGTCATGTCGGTGAGCACGCCGACGCGGATCGGTTTCTGCTGTGCCCGCGCTCGGCGCGGCGTAACGGCGGCCGCGGTGGCGGCGAGTCCGCCCCCCAGAACGGCGCGGCGGCTGAATGTCGGCTGCATTGGTGTTCCCCCTGAGCTACCGGCGTTCGTGTGGGCCGGCTTCCCGCACTCATCTTGGGCAAGCGCGCTGCGGCGCGCAACGTGCCATTTGCCTCAGCCCCGACGGCGCGGCGCGTCGAGAAATTTTACACAGCCCGGCCCGGCGAACCGAGCGGCGAAAGGTAAGCGTATGGCATATATCAATAATTCGTGACGGCATAGCGTTTGCATAACGTCAAATTAACGCCACTCGCCTGGATCCAGGATGCCACTTGAATGAAATCGCTCCTCGTCGCCTGCGCGTTCGCCGCTTCCGTTGTCGCCAGCCCGGCCCTGGCGGATGTCATCAGCTTCAGTCACACCACGCCAACGGCGACCGGCCCCTACACCGACACTTTCAATCTGCCAGCATTCACCACCACACTCGGCACGCTGGTCTCGATCAAGATCGACCTGGCATCCAGTGCGAACGCCGAAGTGGATGTGTTCAATAACACAAGCTCAGCAAAGTCGTTCTCCAATGCCACCGCGACCGTCCCGGCAACGGCGACGGGGCCGGCCGGCGTCTCCACCAGCCAGAATCTCGTGGCCGGCCCGGTGGGCGGCACTGCCCCGGTTGGCTTCAGTTCCTATCCGGGCCTGGTGGCCTCAGCCTCATCCTTCATATTCGTCCCGGTGGGTGACTTTTCCAGCTACGAGGCTCCACCGGCCGGGTTGGACCTGGCCTTCACCGTGACCATTGGCGAGGGCACCTACACAGGGACGGCACCGACCCGGGTCTTCTTCAGCGGGAGCGCCGATGTGGGCGGGGTTACCACGATCACCTATACTTACAGTCTTCCGCCTTACTCTCCCCCGGTCCCGGAGCCAGCCAGCCTTGCGTTGCTCGGGACCGGCGTCCTTGGCCTCTGGCAGGTTTGCCGGCGCCGCTCGCAATGACGCCCGTCCGCACGCGCGGATCGTGCGCGATGCTCAGACGTCGACTCGCCTGCCCCGCCATCGCGTTTCAGCCGATGGCGAATCGCAGCGCCGATAGTGCGGCAATCACCCACACCGCGCCGGTGATCTCCCGCCAGCGTCCGGCGATCAGCTTCACCGCGGCGTTGGCGATGAAGCCAAGGCCGATGCCGGTGGCGATGGAGAAGGTGAAGGGCACGCCGATCGCCACCACCACTGCCGGGACATAGTCAGATGCATCGTCCCAGCGCAGGTTCTGCAGCGCCGCCGCCATCAGGCAGGCGACGAACACCAGTGCCGGCGCGGTGGCATAGGCAGGAATCGCCGTGGCGATCGGCGCAAAGAACAGGGTCGCCAGGAACAGTACCGCCACCGTGACCGAGGTCAGACCGGTGCGGCCTCCCGCCTGGATGCCGGCGGCGCTCTCGATGTAGCTGGTGGTGGTGCTGGTGCCGAGGAGCGCACCCATGATGGCGCCGCCGCTGTCGGCCAGCAGCGCTTCGCGCAGACGCGGCACGGTGCCGTCCGGGCGCATCAGCCCGGCGCGGTGGGTCACCGCGATCAAGGTGCCGGCATTGTCCAGCACATCGACCAGGAAGAATGTCAGCACCACCACCGGTACGCCGAGCTTCAGCGCGCCGGCGATGTCCAGCTTGAACAGCGTCGGCATGAGCGATGGCGGCAGCGAGACCACGCCGTGCAGATGCGTCAGGTTGAACGGAATGCCGATCGCAGCGGTAACCAGGATGCCGATCAGGATCGACCCGGTGACGCCGCGCGCCGCCAGGCCGGCGATGATGATGAAGCCAAGGCAGGACAGCAGCGTCGTCGGCTTATCGACCGGCCCCATGGCCACCAGCGTGGCGGGATTGCCGACCACGACGCCCATCTCGTGCAATCCGATCAGCCCGAGGAACAGCCCGATCCCCGCACCGATGCCCAGTTTCAGGGAGAAGGGAATGGCGTTGATCAGCCACTCGCGCACGCGGAACACGCTGACCAGCAGGAACAATATGCCGGACAGGAACACCGCACCCAGCGCCGTTTGCCACGGCACGCCCATGCCCTTCACCACGACGAAGGTGAAGTAGGCGTTCAGCCCCATGCCGGGAGCCAGCGCCAGCGGCAAATTGGCGAACAGTCCCATCGCCGCGGAGCCAAGCGCCGCGGCGATGCAGGTGGCG
>Ga0187809_10000701_pt1 | contig 17093 bp, 20 predicted proteins | sample NC_wetland_sal_i_8_FD_132415 | JGI IMG/M metagenome (GOLD analysis project Ga0187809, IMG submission 132415) | Wetland sediment microbial communities from Neuse River Estuary, North Carolina, USA - ASW_4 | ecosystem: Environmental > Aquatic > Freshwater > Wetlands > Sediment | place: USA: North...
CGGTCGCGGTTTCCGCCTCCGCCAGAAGCGCCGCGCGTTCCTTGTCCGCCCTGAGAACGATGTCGATCAGCGGCTCCTCCGTGCCCGGCGCTTCCTGCGCCACCTGGCCGATCCTCGTATTTCGGGGCAGGTTGATCGATCCGGTCTCCGGCGAAAGCTCACCGGTTATGGCGCGGAACAGTGTCGTTTTTCCGGTGCCGTTCCTGCCCACCAGGCCGGCCTTGGCGCCTGCGGGAAGCGAAAGCGAAGCGTGGTCCAGCAGGAGACGGCCGGCAATGCGGAGCGAGAGGTCGTTAATCGTAAGCATGACGCGGCTGCTTTTGCCCAATCGCGCCGGGAAGAGCAAGCCGGAGTCGCACGCCAGACGGTTTCGGCAAGGAGACGAACGCGCCGAAACTCTTGCCGCGTTTCTGACATTGCGCGCGGATTGCGTCAGGCGGTCGAGATCGAGCCTGGCCTTGGCGGTCTGGCCGGGGTTATCTTTCGGGGCAATCGGCCATCCGCTGCTCATTCGTGATTGGCTGATCACCCCGGCTATCTCACGGAAGGCCCATAGTCCTCTTCGTGGACTTTCTATGTTGAAATAGTCCATCACATGGACTATAAGCGCTTATGCCAACGCTTGCGCGCCTTGGGAAAGTTCTAATCCGCGTCTATGCGGACGATCATGTCCCGCCGCACTTCCATGTCGCCGCCCCTGATTGCGAGGTTCTGGTCAGCATCGCGACATTGGAAGTGCTTCAAGGCTCGATTGATCGGCGCAGCTTGGATGCCGCGCTCAAATGGGCGCGGGCGAACATGGAACTGCTCAACAACGAATGGACACGCCTCAATGAGCGATGATCTGATCACTGTCGGTAAGCGTCTTCCCCGTGTCGCCGCCGCCTTCCCGCTTGACGGTCGCAAAGTCAAAGTGGTCTGGGATGATGGAACCGTAAAGGTTGTTGACCTTACCGGCGCGTTCGCGTCTCGCCGTATTTTCATTCCCCTGCGCGACGATGACCGCTTGTTCCAAACTCTTCGGGTTTCAGAATATGGTTCCGGCATCGAATGGAGCGGATCCGACCTTGAATTCTCCGCCATGTGGCTTGATCGGCTGCCGGAAGCCGAGTTCAGCAATGACGACTTTCGCAAGGCGATGGATTCGCTTAACCGAACTCTCGACGGCATGGCGGCCGATCTGGAAATCTCCCGCAGCTTGGTGGCCGAATATCGGAAAGATAAGCCTATTCCGCGCCACGTCGCGCTTGCTACGCGATATCTGCTTGGCCGAGCGGCTTAAATGAGGGCCAGCATGGAACAGCCATGACCAAGATTGCAGAACCCAGGAAGCGTCTGACGAACAACCCTGAATTCCGGAAGGAATACGAGAAGGCTGACGCTGAATTCGCCATCATCGAGGCTCTGGTGAAGGCCAGAACGACAGCCAAACTGTCTCATGCCGAACTCAGAACAACCCAATCAGCCGTTGCTGGCCTTGAGGGCTGCGGTATATTTCCCACCCTTTCCACCTTGCGCCGGTATACCGAAGCGACCGGCACGAAACTGCATGTCGAATTGGTGACGCCATGAGCCGGTCCCGCGAAAGACGCCCATTTTCGGAATGACCGGCGCACCTTCCGACAAACCTTTCAAAGTGGCTGAGCATAGGTGGGAGCGTCGCGCAGTGCGAGTGGCGGTCAAGAACGACCAGTCTGTTCCTCCTTCCGAATTTTTTGGCGATCCGTGGCATTTGGACAAGGACGGGAAAGGCTATTTTGCCGATCACGATCCGTCGTTGATGCGAAAATAGGAATTGGCCGCATCTAAATCCTCCGCTTCGCCATCTTCCGATCTGTCGCGATGGCCGACCGTGCGCGATAGCTCGGCTTGAGCGTGACGGTCTCGCCATCAATCGCTTCAGGCGAAGGCGCGGCCTTCCTCCGTCCGCTGGAAATAGACGAGATCAAGGGGAGGCGGCTCCTTGCCAAGGAGTGAGAGAATGGTGTGCGCCTGGCCGCGATGATGCGTCTGGTGATTGAACAGGTGGGCGAGCGCCGGCGCCAGGCGCTGCGAAATCCGGCGCATGTCGGTGATCGTGATATAGGTGAAGCGCCCCGTGATCGCTTCCTCGTCGAGGCTTTCGATCCACTCGATTATACGCTTGTCCTCCGCTGCGCGGGCGATTGCCAGGGCGGCGAGATTGGGATGGATGAGCTGGTCGAGGTTTTTGGGCGGGTTTCCTTCGCCGGTGAAGCGGTGCATCCAGACGCGGTCCCCGACCAGGATATGATTCAACGTTCCGGTCATCGACCTGAAGAAGGCGCCGACATCGCGGGCGAATTCCTCGTCGGCCAGCGCTTCGCAGGCTTCGTAGAGCCTGTCATTCGCCCACCGATTATAGGCCGCGAACATGAGGAAATGCTGCTTCAACATGGCGCCCCCAAAAAAAACCGATCGTTAGCGCACTGAGATGGTCACACTGGCAGGGAATCCGCAGTGCGCTTACGGCTCCGTAATACTTGCGGAGTGCTTTACACGCCGCACGCAAGAAGGCCAATACCGCGGCCGGTATCTGTCCGGTCCGGTCGGCCTTCGAAGTGCGCACCAAAAAAAGTCCGGACTGATTTGCCGTTGCCCGGAGGAATTTGCACATTTCATCCTGCCGCCTGCGCTTGTCGGCGGCAGCCGCCTAGCGTTGCCAAAGAACTGGAGCACGACCCGGAGCGGCGAAAACCGGCTTCCGAGGGATCGTGCTCAACCGTCGAACGAGATCATAATGCAATCCAAACCGATCGCATCATGCTCTAGCGTGCGGCGGCAGGCTCCCCGCGATGGAACAATGCATGCCAGAGCCGGCCGATAATGCCGGGGCCTGACCTGCCGATGGTTCCCCGCACGACGCGCGCCGCAGTCGAGGCTTTCATCGAATCGCCGAAATGACAGTAGCAGACGACTTCGTGGAGCTGCCAGTCGGAGAGTTCGAAGAAACGCTTCGCATCGCCATAGGTATCGCCTTCGAGGCCCGCCGCGCGAAGCACGGGATCGGCGAAGGCGACCGAGATCGGCGAATGATCGTTGCGCATGGTCTCGCGGATTTCGACGGGACGGTATTCGGTGCCGTGCAAAGTCTGCAGGCGCAGGTCCGGCTGCCTTTCAAGCAGTTCCGCCCAGCGCGTGAGGCGTTCCACGCGGGTGAGCAGGGGACTGCCCTTGTCGGGTTGGACCTCGGCAATTTTTCTTAGGTTCTCGAGTGTTTGGTGCTGCATGGTTAGCTCCTGTCCAGGATCGGTTTAGGTGCAGCCCCTCTCCAGAAGAATAACTATAAGCCAGCGCGCAGGCGCGGCAAGAGTCTTCGCAAAATGATTCTGCCTGCTGGGCTCCGGCGGGAGGCCAACCTATTCCGCTATGACCGGCGCGTCTTCCTCGAAGCCGCTGCGAAGCGGTTTCTCCGGCATTGCCAGAACGAGCGCGCAGGTGATGATGGAAAGGATGGCCGACGTCAGGAATACCATCGCGAAAGGAGCCGCATTATGCAGCCCTGCGGCGGTGCTCGCCGCGTCGCTTGCAAGCGGCAGACCATAGCTGAACGCCACCGTTCCGAGCAGCGCCACGCCGAGTGCGCCGCCAAGCGAGCGTAGGAATGTCAGCACGCCGGTCGCGATGCCGAGATTGGCGCGCGTGACGGCGTTCTGCACGGAAACGGTCATCACCGGAAAAATGGCCCCGGTTCCAACACCCGCAAGCACGGTCAACATTTCCACCAGAGGCAACGAGGCTGTGTGCGCCATATGGCTGAGTATCGCAAGGCTGGCGATGGTGAGCACCGAACCGAAGACGGCGATCCGGCTGTAATGTGTGAAGTGCGGGATGATCTTGCCGCTGGTCATGGCGCCCGCCACCGTTCCGAGCAGCAGGCCAAGAAGCGCTGTTCCCGATTCGCTGGCGGAAAGGCGGAGCGAGGATTGCAGGTAAATCGGCAAATAGACCGCGAGGCCGACATTGACGGCCTGCGCGAAAAACATTGCTATCGTGCCGGCGAGGATCACCTTGTTGCGCAGGATATCCACCGTCACCAGCGGCTCTCGGGCGCTGAGGAGGCGCGCGGCGAAACCGCACCAGACAAGCGCCGAACAAGCCAGCAGGCCGAGAATCTCGGGCGAGCTCCAGGGATAGGTGCTGCCGCCCCAGTTCATCGCCAGGAGAAGCAGCGAGGTCGCCACGATGAGCAAGAGCGCTCCCCAGCCATCAATCCCATGCTGCTTGTTGGGAATCGAGAGCTTCTTAAGCGGATGATTGATGATCACCATCGCCACCGCGCCGAGCGGAAGATTGATCCAGAAGATGAGCGACCAATGGAGATGCTGCGCGAAATAGCCGCCGAGAAGCGGCCCCGCAACGCTCGCGACGGCCCAGGTGCCGGAAATCCACGCGGCGTAGCGCGCCCGCTCGCGCGGCGGGACGAGATCGCCGATGATCGTCTGCGTCAGGGCGAAAAGGCCGCCCCCGCCGATCCCCTGGATGGACCGTCCGATGATCAGGACGAGCATGCTGGGGGCGGTCGCGCTGACGAGCGAGCCGGCGAGGAAGATGAGGATCGCTGCATAGAGCGTGACGCGGCGTCCGCGCACGTCCGATATCTTGCCGTAAAGCGGCGCCATGGCCGTCGCGGTCAAAAGATAGGCGGTGACGATCCAGGGCAGATATTGCGCGTCGCCCAGAGCTTTCGCGATGGTTGGCATGGCCGGCGCGACGATCGCCTGGTCGAGCGCGGCGAGCAGCATGGAAAGCAGGACGCCGGCAATGATGGCGTTCTTCTCGCTTTCGGAAAGGGGCGGCTCGCCCGTTCCTGTCGCCGAAGGCCGTTCCGCCGTCTGGTCCATGCTGTTCCCGCGCTTTCCTGATCCTTCCGCGGACGGCGCACCTGCATGGCGCGTTGCCAGGCAGACGCCCCGGCCGAAGGGCATTGTCGGTTTCAGGCTGTGGATCACGTCGTCGAGACGGATTCCGAATCCCGAATGGGATCGCCGGACTACCAACCGGCAAGCGTTTCCTCAAACAGCGGCGCGCTGATTAGCACCGAGGCCCCGCCATGTCGAGGCAACCGGGACAACCAACTGTCAAAGCGGGATGTTGTCGTGCTTCTTCCAGGGATTCTTGAGATCCTTGTTGCGCAGCATGCGGAGCGCTCGCGCCACCCGTCGGCGCGTCGAATGCGGCATGATCACCTCGTCGACATAACCGCGCTCAGCCGCCACGAAGGGCGACAGGAAACGGTCTTCGTAGGCCTTGGTATGAGCCGCGATCTTCTCCGGGTCCTTGATGTCCTTGCGGTAGATGATCTCGACCGCGCCCTTGGCGCCCATCACGGCGATCTGCGCCGAGGGCCATGCGTAGTTGATGTCGCCGCGCAGATGTTTCGACGCCATGACGTCATAGGCGCCGCCGAAGGCCTTGCGAGTGATGATCGTGATCTTCGGCACTGTCGCTTCGGCATAGGCGAAGAGAAGCTTGGCGCCATGCTTGATCAGTCCGCCATATTCCTGTGCCGTGCCCGGCAGAAAGCCCGGCACGTCCACGAAAGTGACGATCGGAATGTTGAAACAATCGCAGAAGCGCACGAAACGCGCCGCCTTGCGGCTGGCGTCGGAATCGAGCACCCCCGCGAGCACCATCGGCTGGTTGGCGACGAAGCCGACAGTTCGGCCTTCGATCCGGCCGAAGCCGGTGACGATGTTCTTGGCGAACGCGGCCTGGATTTCAAAAAAATCGCCCTCATCGGCGGTCTTGAGGATCAGTTCCTTGATGTCATAGGGCCTGTTGGCGTTGTCGGGCACCAGCCGGTCGAGCGACGGGTCGCTGTCGGCGACTGACTGGAAAGTCTCGATCTCGGGAATCTCGCCCGTATTCGATTGCGGCAGGAAATCGATCAGCCGCCGCATCTGCAAGAGCGCCTCGACGTCATTGTCGTAGGCCCCGTCGGCGATGGACGATTTCGTCGTATGGACCGAGGCGCCGCCCAATTCCTCAGACGTTACCGTCTCGTTGGTGACGGTCTTCACCACGTCGGGACCGGTGACGAACATGTAGGAAGTGTCCCGCACCATGAAGATGAAATCAGTCATCGCCGGCGAATAGACGTCGCCGCCGGCGCACGGCCCCATAATGACGGAGATTTGCGGAATGACGCCGGAGGCGAGCACGTTGCGCTGAAAGATCTCGGCGTAGCCGCCGAGCGCCGCCACGCCCTCCTGGATGCGGGCGCCGCCGGCGTCGTAGAAGCCGATGATTGGCGCGCGGTTCTTCAGCGCCATTTCCTGGACCTTCACGACCTTTTCGGCATGGGCCTCGGAAAGCGAACCGCCGAAGACCGTGAAATCCTTGCCAAAGACGAAGACGGTACGGCCATTAACCGTTCCCCAGCCGGTGACGACTCCGTCGCCGGCAATCTTTTGCTTCTCCATGCCGAAATCGGTCGAGCGGTGCTCGACGAACATGTCGAACTCCTCGAATGAGCCTTCGTCGAGGAAGATTTCGATGCGTTCGCGCGCGGTCAGCTTGCCGCGCGCATGCTGCGCCTCGATCCGCGCCGCGCCGCCGCCTTGGCGCGCGATCTGCCGCCGCCGCTCCAGTTCGACGAGCACATCCTTCATGAAATCACCCTCCGCGCGGATCCCGGCTCGTCGCGATGACGACCCATCGCTCTGTTATCACGCGCGCGGGGGAGCGCAAGACCGCCGCTCCTACCACACGCCCGTGTTCGGCATGGATTTCCAGGGCTCGGCCGGCTCAAGCGGATCGCCTTCCTGCAGCAATTCGATGGAGATGTTGTCGGGCGAGCGGACGAAGGCCATGTTGCCGTCGCGCGGCGGCCGGTTGATGGTGACGCCGGAGTCCATCAAGCGCTGGCAAGTCTCGTAGATATTGTCGACCTTGTAGGCGAGATGGCCGAAATTGCGCCCGCCGGTATATTCTTCCGGGTCCCAATTGAAGGTCAGTTCCACTTCCGGCGCGCGGTTCGCCCTGGCGCGGTCGGCGTCTTTGGGCGCGGCGAGGAAAATCAGCGTATAGCGCCCCTTTTCGTTCTCGAACCGGCGCGTCTCGACGAGGCCGAGCTTGTTGCAGAAGAAATCGAGCGACTGGTCGATATCCGTTATGCGGATCATCGTGTGCAGGTAGCGCATTGCCTTGTCCTCTTCCTTGATAGGTAGGCGGAACATAGGGCGAGGGCGGCGCTTTCGGCAACCCAAAGCCGGAGGTTTACAGGACGGGCATGGCGGGCGCATCCAAGTCACAGGCGCTGGATTTGGATCACGGATCGAAAATGCGGGATTCAAACCTGTGAAAATTGGAAAAAAGAGCGCCGGACTCTTGCGCAAACCTCAAGGCCGGATGTTATCCTTACGTTAAGAATCAATTCGCTTTCGGTCACAAGTTTTCAGTCATAGAAGGTGCGTTCACATGGGGGACAAGGCCTCTGCGGAGGGGCTTGGCGCAGCCAGAAGCGAGATTGCCGGCGTTGAAGACGCAGGCGATTCCGCCGAGATCGTCGAAGTTTCCGGCGCGATAAAATGGTTCGATGTCGCCAAGGGGTACGGGTTCGTTCTGCCGGACGAGCGTGAGGGCGGCTTGAGCGATGTGCTGCTCCACGTCACCTGCCTTCGCCGCGACGGCTTTCAGACCGCGCTCGAAGGAGCCCGTGTGGTTTGCTTGGCGAAGAGGGGGGATCGGGGACTGCAGGCCTTCCGCATCGTGTCGATGGACAATTCCACCGCGGTGCATCCTTCGGAAATGTCGCCGCAGCGGACCCATGTCACGGTGACGCCGGAAAGCGGGTTGGAACGCGCGCTCGTCAAATGGTTCAACCGCACGAAAGGGTTCGGCTTCCTGACGCGCGGCGAGGGCACCGAGGACATCTTCATCCACATGGAGACATTGAGGCATTACGGCCTGACGGAACTCCGTCCGGGGCAAGTGGTGATTGTTCGCTTCGGTCGCGGCGACAAAGGCCTTATGGCTGCCGAAATTCATCCCGATATCGGAACGCTGCCGGTTTCGCATTGAAATCGACGATCCCGCCACCCGGAACCGCTGCGCGGCTTTCGGCGGCGTGTTCAGTTCGAGGGCTTCAGGATGTTCCGTTCATCGGTTTCGCGCATCGCCTTCATCGTCTTCGGCGCCTTTCTCATCGTCCTTTCGTTCCAACTGCCGCTCCGCGCTGACGGTCGGCCGATGATCCTGCCGACGGATCCCGTTCCCCTGGTGGTCCACACCGCCAAGGGTCCGCAATCATTCTCGGTCGAGATCGCGCAAACGGACGAGCAGGAAGAGGCCGGTCTGATGTACCGCAAGACGATGGATCGCAGGCACGGCATGCTCTTCGTGCTGGAAGCTGCTGGCGTTGCTGCCTTCTGGATGGAAAACACGCCCATGCCCCTCGACCTGATCTTCATCGGGGAGAACGGGAAAATCCGTGCGATACGGCACGGCATCCCCTATTCCAGGGACGTCATTTCCCCGCAGGTTCCTGTGCGTTTCGTTCTCGAACTCAAGGCGGGAACCGCCGCGAGGTACGGTGTCGCGGTGGGCGATCGAGTCTCGCACCCCGCCATTGCGAAAATAGCCCATGCCGGGTAGGACCCGTTCGACAGTGATCGAAGGGTTAGGACATGGATCATTTCAGCCATGACGGGTTCGACCTCGCCTATATGGATGAGGGAGCCGGCGAGCCCGTCCTGCTGATCCATGGTTTCGCGTCGAGCTATAAGACCAACTGGGTGACGCCCGGTTGGGTGAAGACGCTGACGGAGGCCGGTTTCCGCGCGATCGCTTTCGACAATCGCGGTCACGGCAATTCGTCGAAGAGCTACGAGCCGGAAGACTACCGCGCGCAGAAGATGGCCGGCGACGCCGCCGCGCTGCTCGATTATCTCGACATAGAGCGCGCCCATGTCATGGGCTATTCAATGGGCGCGCGCATCGCCGCCTTCATGGCGCTCGACTATCCCGACCGGGTCGCGACGGTGATCTTCGGCGGTCTCGGCTTCGGCATGGTTGACGGCGTCGGCGACTGGGATACGATCGCCGTCGCACTTTTGGCCGAGGACAAGTCGACGATCGCGGACAAGCGCGGTCAGATGTTCCGCAATTTCGCCGATCAGACGAAAAGCGACCATAGCGCGCTCGCGGCCTGCATCAAGACTTCGCGCGATTTGATTTCGACCGAGGACATTGGCCGCATCGCGCAGCCCGCTCTGGTCGCCGTCGGCACGACGGACGATATCGCCGGCTCGCCCGAAAAGCTGGCGCGGTTCCTCCCGAACGGCGAAGCCTTCGCGATCGAGGGCAGGGACCACATGCTCTCCGTCGGCGATCGGACATTCAAAAAACGGGCGATCGAATTCCTGCGCGCGCATCCGCTTAGTTCATAAGCCCGTCAAGGTTCGGCTTTCCATTCCGGCTTGAATTTTGATGCGTCAAATCCATTTGAACGACGCTTAAGGAATTTGCGGTTCAAACGGACCGGCCGATGGACTATCACTGCGGCAATGTCGATCAAGGGCGGAGCCAACCGGCTCATAGGAGAATGTCATGAGCAGCCTCAGTACCGCACGCACGGGCAATCTCCAGGCCGTCGATCCCATTTGGCACGCGGTCCGCGAGGAAGCGACTGAAGCAGCCGAAAGCGACCCGCTGCTTGCCGCCTTTCTTTATGCCACCATCCTCAACCATGCGACGCTGGAGGAGGCGGTCATTCATCGAATCGCCCAGCGTCTCGACCATGCCGACATCAATGCCCAGCTGATCGGCCAGACGTTCCGCGCCATGGTCAAGAGCGATCCCGAATGGAGCCGCACCGTCCGGGTCGACATCCAGGCCTATTATGACCGCGATCCGGCCTGCGACCGCTTCCTGATGCCGGTGCTTTATTTCAAGGGCTTCCACGCCATCCAGACGCATCGTCTCGCCCATTGGCTATGGGAGAACGGAAGGCGGGATTTCGCGCTCTACCTGCAAAGCCGCTCTTCTTCTATTTTCCAGACTGACATCCACCCCGCATCGCGTATGGGCAAGGGCATCTTCATCGATCACGCAACCGGCATCGTCATCGGCGAGACGGCCGTGGTGGAAGACAATGTCTCCATGCTTCACGGCGTCACGCTCGGCGGCACCGGCAAGGCGAGCGGCGACAGGCATCCGAAAATCCGCTACGGCGTGCTTCTCGGCGCCGGCGCCAAGGTCCTTGGCAACATCGAGGTCGGCCATTGCTCCAAGGTGGCGTCCGGCTCGGTCGTGCTGACCTCCGTGCCGCACAACAAGACGGTCGCCGGCGTTCCGGCACGGGTTGTCGGCGAAACGGGCTGCGACGAACCCTCGCGCGCGATGGACCAGGTTCTTCCGCCGGAATGACGGTCGGTCGGCCGCCCAACCCGAAGCGCGCCCAAGTTCAAGCAAGGCACTGGAAGAAAACCGTTCAGGCTTTACATGGCAGGTGAGGGCGTGGCAGAAGCGCGCCCATATCGCCCGCGCGGCGGCCTGACGGAGAGAGAGATTGAAGCCTGAAGAAATCAGAAAGCTCGACGCCTATTTCAAGCGCACTTTCAAGAACCCGCAATTGCAGGTGAAGGCGCGGCCTCGCAAGGACGATTCCTGCGAGCTCTATCTGGGCGATGAGTTTCTAGGCATCATCTTCAAGGATGATGACGACGGCGAGCTCTCCTACAATTTCTCGATGGCGATCCTTGACGTCGATCTGTAGGCCAGTCCGCTTCGCTTTTTAATTCCAGTGCTTATTCCGGTATCCGGATTTCGCCTTTGAACTTCCTGTTTGTGTTCGATGATCAATTCGCGCGTGTGAGATAGCTCCGGGCTGTTTGCATCACCGCCTCGTCCAACTGCCGCCAGGAGCCGAGCAGGTTTTCCGGAAACCGATAGAGAAGCGTCAGCCGGTCTCCAACCGCGATATCGCGCTCGCACGGCGCAAGTGACTGCGCCGCCGCCACACCGGTCAGGCAGCGCGCGACGAAGGGCGGCTTTCCTGGTCGTTTCGCGACGGCAAGCATTTCGTCGGCATAACCGGTATCTGCTTTGAAAGTATAAAATGTGAGGCCGTTTTCGCCGGACGTCGCTGGCTCGACCACAAGCAAGCGGTAGATCGGATCGAAGCGTGCGCTCATGTCGAGGGGCATCTGGCGCGGTTCGAAGGTGAGGAACAGAATGTCCTTTTTGCCGCCGACATCGTTGAAATCCGCGCGCGTTGCTGCGGTATAACCCTTCATGTCGGGCCAGTGGAGATAGAGATCGAGCTGGTCCGCCTCGCCGTCGCGCCGGGCGCTACCGAAGCGAATCGCGTTGGAGGGAACGGAAAGCACGTTGTTGCCGATGACGACCTCGCGTGGGGTTGTATCCTCGGTATAGCCGCCCCTGGAGAGGACACGGCTCAGCCAATGCCCGCCGGCCAGGATGATAAGCGACAACAACGCCACCGCGGCAAACCCATAGAAGACACGGAACATCAGGGCCTGATCGATGCCCTTGATTTCAAGGCCTTCCAGTGCTTCCGTCTGCTGCTGCATGGTCGACGAAGCGCGCTTTTCCCGATGAATCGCAGGGCCGATCGCCCAGGGCGAGCCTGTGGCCTTATAGTAAAGAACAGGTTAAGCGCGAAAGCGCCTCCGGTTGAAAGAAGGGACATTGCAGGAAAAATGCCGATCTATGCCTTGAACGACATTCGCCCGACTTTCGAGGACGAGACGAACCTGTGGATCGCAGCTGATGCCGTGGTTATAGGCGACGTCAGGCTTGGCGCGGATGTCGGCATCTGGTTCTGCGCCGTGCTGCGCGGAGACAACGAGCCGATCGTCATCGGCGAAAGAAGCAATGTGCAGGAGCACGCCGTCATGCACACCGATCCCGGATTTCCGCTGACGGTCGGCAAGGACTGCACGATCGGCCACAGGGCGATACTGCACGGCTGCACGATTGGCGACAATTCACTGGTCGGCATGGGCGCCATCGTTCTCAACGGTGCGCGGATCGGGAAGAATTGTCTCGTTGGCGCGGGAGCGCTGGTGACGGAGGGAAAGGAATTTCCCGACAATTCACTGGTCGTCGGCTCTCCCGCGCGTCTCGTGCGCTCGCTCGACGACGCCGCAATCCAAGGGTTGCATGGATCGGCCGAGCATTATGTCGCGAACGCGAGGCGGTTCGCCGGGGGGCTGAAACCGCTTTGAACCATCCCTTCAGCCGTCCAAAAAAGACGGAGCCGGCCCGGGACAAGGGCCGGCTCCTGAACCCGGTCGTTGGGGACGGGGAGGTGGGGACTCGACCGGGTTTTCCCTCCTCACGAAGCGATCTTATCTTTCGCTATCGTGATCCTTTCTCTTCCCGGCGCCCCATCGCCCGGGAATTGCCTTCCGCCAGGTTGGCGACCGCTACTTCAAGCTGCCGACGACGGTGATGTCGCGATCGTCCCTGATCGCCACCCACTGACCGGAATTGGTTTCCGACTGGCGCTTGAGATAGCGATAGTCGGTGTCCGTCCAGACCAGGATGCGCGGCTCCAGATTGTCGAGAATGTAATCGCCCATGCTCGTCCTGACCGTCAGCACGGCATGGCCCTCGCCATTGGGTTGCTTCACCACCGTCATCAGAAGGTCGCCCGCCGGAACGTTGTCCGCCATCAGTTCGCGACGTTTTTCGAGCGCGTAATCCTCGCAATCGCCATAGCCGTCGTCCGGATAGGACCAATATTCCTCGACGCCGTAGTTCTGCATGTCCGTCATGGGCTTGATCCGCTGATTGACGCTGTTGTTCACTCGGATCATTTCGGCCCACAACGGCCGGCTGAGCGTCACAGGCGCCTCTTTCGGCGTCATTTCCTTGCACTCGTTCGGCAGGCGTTGGCAGAATTCATAGTGGCCGATCGGCTGGCTCGTCCGGCCGCCGGTGGGCATGGAAAAATTCTCCGCATGCGCCGTTGCCGCAAGCAGGAGCGACGCGACGACCGGCGCCACGGCCTTGAGGACTTGTCCCTTGTCCATTTGGTGTCTCCCCGTTCGAGGGACACAATGGCAGAAGCGGATTTATTTGACGGAAAGCTGCGAAGTAGAGATTGAATAAAATTGGATATACACAAGAAGTGAATTAGATATACAAAAGTATAAAATTGTTACTATTGAAGTGGTTGATTATTAACCATCCGCCGCTGATGATCGCCTGACGAAAGCCGGGCGAGAACGGTCATTTGAGAGCGCCCGAAGATGAACGCCGAAGGATCGCGCCGGGGCGCTGCTGCGGCTCGAGCAGGGCGGATGAAAAAGGTCATCTGGAGACGAGCGGCTCGCCTTGATCGGGGCGCGTGTCGCCACTGTGTATACGGCGTTTTGCCGCCGGCCGCTGTGCCGGATGGGCCTGCCGCCCCTGTGGGCGATGATTACCTGATGTTCTTCTCGAATGCGGCTTCGAGCGTCTCGGGTTTCTGCACGGCGGCGAATTCGATGGCGATGCCGTCTTCGAAATGGCGCACGACCTCGCCCCGCATGGTCCCGAGGATCACCTGCACGCCGATCGCCGGCCTGACGTCGATCTCGATTGCGGCGCCGGACAGCGAAAGGTCGATGATACGGCACTGATATTGCCGGCCGTCGGCCATTTGCAGGACGCTGAGCGGATTGCGCGGCGCGACGCGTTCATGTCGCCGGTCCTCGGGCAGGTCGAGTTCATGCTTATTGGCAAGCCAGGTGAGCTGGGCGGCGAGCTTTTCCTTCTTGCGCTCGGAAGCGATGATGGTCATCGCAAAGCCGCCTTCCATGCGCCGGGTGAGCACGCCTTCGATGCGGCCGATATGATCGATATAGGCGATGATCCTTTCGCCGGGCTCGCCGATCCTGTCGGCCTTGAGCGAGACGTCGCCCGGCGACATGTTGACCACTTCGCACGCATGCTCGGTGCGGTCTTCGAGCATGAACCGGCCATAGACCCTGACGCTGACGCGCTGGAAGTTCCGACGCTCCGCGTTCGACGGCATAACCTCGGTCGCCGCTGATGTCATGGATTCCTCTGGCCCACGCCCTGACTGAAAATGCACGTATATTCCCGAAAAATAGCGGGATGTCGGTTAACAAGCAGTAACAGCGCACCCCGTTTTCGGTCTTTTCATTTACGAAAGGAATACGCAGCTGTTCCGTTCTGGCACAGGGAGAGAGGAGGCCGGATTCCGGCGAATTGAGCGATGGCGCGGCTCGTCTCGGGCTACAAAGGACCCAACTTACCTCCGATTGCCCTATTCGCCGCGTCCGCCATCGAGGACCACAAGATGCCGGATGCGGCGGCCGTTGCGGGTGAGGGGTGCTTCCATGAGGACATCGGGGCTCGGTACGATCGATGGCACCGCGACGGCGGGCCTGTTCTTGAGGAAGAGCGGTTCCCGGTCGGGATCGACGATACGGATCGTATCGACGGCGCATTCGATCAGAGGGTCCGCGCCGAGCCAGAACGGCTTTTGGGCGGCGGTTGCGATGCCGAGCGTGCGCGCCGATTCATCGGCGCTGTCGAGCGGTAGAAGGAGAAGTTCGAACGTGTTTCGCCGGTCCTGCGCGCTCAGCCCGTGGAAAGTGATGACGATCACGTTGCCGGGATGGAAAGCATTGTTTGCGAGCCTCGCCACCAGGCGCTGATCCTTGGAGGCCCATAGGGACGGAAAGGAGAATCCCTTCAATTCCCTTCCGAAAATGGCGCACAGCCGCGTCCCCGCGAGGCGGAAGATCGCTTCTCCACGCGAATCCTGTTCAAGGATGAAGGTATCCGCCAGCAGCGACTTGATGTCGGCGGGCTCGATTTCCGTCCGGCGCGGCGCGGCGCGTCCGCCGCGCAGCCTGTCCCAATATTGGAACAGATCGACCGATCCGCTGTGTTTCATGCTGTCCCGCTCCGCGATCCGTTTGCTCCTGTCCCATTGGTGAACAGAAGGTTAGTTTCGGCATTTCCTTCATGCCGTAACGGGCAGGATTCGTGCCAGCAGCAATCGGACTTGTTCACGGTTGGGATTTGTTAAGGTTAACAAAGGGTTTCGTTTGCATCGAAAATGCACGCGTGGGAAAAGATGGCACGTCCTGAAGGTATCCGTCAGACAAAGCCTTTTCTGGACTTCCGGTCAGGAATTCGGGGTAAAAACAGGGGACTCGACCAGCCGTCCAGGCCTAGCCTGGGCGGCTTCTTTTTGCGCTGCGGCCGGCGTTGCCCTATGTCTGCTCACGTCGAACCATGAAAGGCGCTAGAGTGGACGAAGCCGTGAGACGAGGCGACGACGGAACGCCCGAATATCCCGAATATCAGGAATTCTCCGAAAGGCGTCGCGAACCCATCTTCAATCTTCCCGGCGTGATCCTGCTCCTGATCGGCATTTGCACGGCGGTGCAGGCGTTCAGGCTTTATGTCCTCGATCCGCGGCAGGACATGGAGTTCATGCTCGACTACGCCTTTATCCCGCTTCGCTACACGGGGCCGTACGCCCTTGATTTCTATGCCTTCATAAGCCCCGTGACCTATGCTTTCCTGCATGGCGGCTGGACCCACCTTTTCGTCAACATGATCTGGCTGGCCGCTTTCGGCTCACCCTTGGCGAACAGGATGGGCGTGTGGCGATTCCTGCTTTTCTGGATATTCACGGCGCTTGTTGCCGCCCTTTTCCATTTCTTGGCGCATATGGGGGGCAATATGCCGGTCGTCGGGGCATCGGGCGCGATATCCGGGATGATGGGGGCGGCCTCGCGATTCGGCTTCCGGATGGGAAGGCTCGACGGAAGGCCCGCTTTCGCCGGGCCGATGCTGTCGATTGGCCAGGCTCTAATGTCCCGTACCGTCGTCGTTTTCCTGGCGGTCTGGTTCGTGGTCAATCTCGTAGCCGGAATGGGATGGATATCGCCGGGGATCGACAGCCCCATCGCCTGGCAGGCTCATATAGGCGGCTTTCTGGCGGGATTCTTCTGCGCTGCGTTTTTCGCCCCTCCGACCTATCCGCTTTTGCCGTCGGAGGAGGCGACCCCTGATGATCCGCTTGAAAGCCATCCCCTTGAAAAGGATGGACACTGAAGGCACGATGGAGGAACGCGCGCGGCTTGGGGACGTTTGAGGAGATGTCTGCAAGGAGGACGCAATGACCGTAAGATCGATCCTGGACGCGAAGGGGCGTGACGTGATCACGGTCCGCCCGCATGAGAGCCTCGCTGACGCCATCACGTTGCTAGACCGGCACCATATCGGCGCGGTGGTCGTTACCGATCCGGGCGGCGGAGTGGCCGGCATCCTCTCGGAGCGCGATGTGGCCCGGGCTCTTGCGGAGAGCGGGCCCGCGGCATTGGAACGGACGGTCTCCGAGACCATGACCTCCAGGGTGAGCGTTTGCAGCGAGGCGGAAACCGTGGAGCAAATCATGGAAACCATGACGCGCAGCCGGTTCCGTCACCTCCCGGTGGAAAGGGACGGCCGCTTGGTCGGGATCATTTCGATCGGCGACGTCGTCAAGCGGCGAATCGAGGATGCCGTTCGCGAAACCGAGGAGATGAAGACCTATATCGCTACGGCCTAGAGCATGCTCCGGAAAGTGGATGACGGTTTCCGAAAAGATCATGCTCCAAGATCTATATCCTCCCCGGGCCGGGTCTGCCTCCGCCTGAAAGTCGGCAGAAAGGAAGAGCATGCCCGATCAAGCGGTTTCCGTCGCCAAGGATATGCCCGGCGTCATCCGCGTGCTCACGTCCGCCGATCAACGGGCGTTCACCGACCATCTGCTGCGGCTGGACGCCACCAGCCGCCGCGACCGCTTCAACGGCGTGACCGATGACAATTTCGTCAGGACCTATGCGGCGCGTTGCTTCAGCGGCAAGACGGTCGTCTTCGGCTATCTGGAAGGCGGGACGATCCATGCCGCCGCCGAACTGCACCACCTCCACGGCGAGGCGAAGGGGGAGGGCGAAATCGCCTTCAGCGTTGAAAAGAATTTCCAGCACAAGGGCATCGGGAGCCTACTCTTCGCCCATCTGGTCGCCCTTGCCCGTCATCTCGGCTATACGAGGCTCAGCGTCACTACCCATTCCGGCAATGAGGCAATGAAA
>Ga0187809_10000702_pt1 | contig 17080 bp, 13 predicted proteins | sample NC_wetland_sal_i_8_FD_132415 | JGI IMG/M metagenome (GOLD analysis project Ga0187809, IMG submission 132415) | Wetland sediment microbial communities from Neuse River Estuary, North Carolina, USA - ASW_4 | ecosystem: Environmental > Aquatic > Freshwater > Wetlands > Sediment | place: USA: North...
GGCGTCGCCTTCTACCTCACGTTTGCGGTCGGAGAGATGGCGGGCGGCGACATCAACGGGCTCCAGCATCTCCCGCCCGCCGTCATCCTCGCGTTGCTGCTCTGGGTGGCATGGAGACGCCCGCGGCGGGCCGGCATCGCCCTTCTCGTGATCGCCGTGCCGTTCGACGGGGCGTACGTCGCTCTCCTCCTCATCCGTCACCTTCCGCTCGTTTGGGCGCTGGTCGTGGCGCTGCCGCCGATCGTCGCCGGGTTACTCCTCGTCCGCGCCGGCGGACATGGTCCTGGTGCGCGCTGAGCCCGAAAGGGATACGGTCATTCCTACTCGCCTCCCCGCACGATGCACCGCTTCAAGGAAGGAGGCTCCTGCGGCTACGGCCGGCGTGTCCCTTCGCGAAGAGCTTGAAAGCATCGCGCACTCCTACCGGCGCGTGCACGAGGAGCACCGTCGCGCCGGGCCGGAAGGGCATACGCGACGGCATCTCGAGGTCCGGCTCGAGGAGCTCGTCGCGCGGTTCGAGCACCTACTGAAGGATCCCGCACTGGATGAGGCGGCGCGGCGGGACTGGCGCAGGCACCTGTACCACGGTGCGCCCCAGCCCGACGAGCCCCGCGCTCCGGCGGCAGCCCCGCCCCACTCCCGTCGGCCAAGATGGCCGCTGCGCTGGAGGAGACAAGGGCGCGCTCCTCTGTGGCGACGCTGAACCACGCTCATCCGGGGGATGGGCGTGCGCGCTCATGGACGGAAGCTCTCTGGTGTCCTCACGAAGGAGGGTCGAGCCGTGCACACTCCCCGGTTCCACTTCCGCCTCCGGGACTGTTGGCGTTGAGTGCGTCGACGTGCTCACGGCGCTCGTCGCCGCCGGCTCGGTCAGTGGAAGCGCGAGTGGTCCGTCGAAGGCGCGATCTTGCTTCTCTTCGTGACGATCGACGCCTTCGCACGGCACGGCCGGACTGCCTCCGGCACGTGATCGAGCTCGCCGCGCTCTGCTACACGCGCGCCCCGGACGCGCCCCCGTTGCGGCGATCCGCCCCATCGGCGGCGAATTCGCGCAGCCTTTCGGCGTTCGCATGCAGGTGCGCCGCCGCGAGCCCGTGCACCGTGCCGGGTGGGTAGGTCCCGTCCTCGCAGCGCTCTCCCGCGGGGTGGCCGGTGAGGAGCTCGATTCCCTCGTCGATCGTCCGGACCGCCCAGAGGTGGAAACGGCCGGCGCGCACGGCCTCGACGACCTCGTCGTCGAGCATGAGGTTGCGGACGTTCGCGGCGGGGACGACGACTCCCTGCCGGCCGGTGAGGCCCTTCGCCTTGCACGTCTGGTAGAAGCCCTCGACCTTGCGCGTGACGCCGCCCACGGCCTGCACGTTGCCGTGCTGGTCGACCGAGCCGGTGACGGCGATGCCCTGGTCGAGGGGGAGGCCGGACAGCGCCGAGAGGAGCGCATACAACTCCGTCGACGAGGCCGAGTCGCCTTCCACCTCGTCGTAGGACTGCTCGAACGTCAGGCTCGCCGAGAGCGCGAGCGGGAGCTCTTGAGCGTACGTTCCTGCGAGATAGCCTGAGAGGATCATCACGCCCTTCGAGTGGATCGGACCGGAGAGCTTGATCTCGCGCTCGACGCTCGCGACGCCCTCGCGCCCGAGTGAGACTCGTGCGCTCACGCGGACGGGGCGGCCGAACGCGTAGTCGCCGAGCTCGAGGATCGACAGCCCGTTCACCTGTCCGACGAGCGCACCGTCGACCTCGATCACGAGCGTCCCGTTGTCGACCAACTCCTGCAGGCGCACCTCGATCAGGTTCGAGCGGTACTCCCGTTTGCGGATCGCACGCTCGACGTCGACGGCCTCCACGACCTGGTGGCCGACGCGTCCCGCCCAGAAGCTCGCCTCCGACGCGACGTCGGAGATCTCCATCAGACGCGCGGAGAGCTTCTCCTGGTCGTCGCGCAGGCGTGCCCCGTACTCGATCATGCGCGCAACAGCCGCGCGGTCGAAGTGACGCAGGCCGTTGTCGCGGACCCATCGGCTGATGAAGGCGGCGTAGTTGCGGTGGTGCTCCGGCGTCCAGTCGAGCTCGGGCGCGAAATCGGCCTTCACCTTGAACAACTCGCGGAAGTCGTCGTCGAGCCGGTAGAGCAGGTGATAGAGGAACGTCGGCCCGATCAGGATCACCTTCACGGCGAGCGGGATCGGTGCAGGCCGGAGCGACGCGCTCGGGATGGCGCTGAACTCCTCGCCGAGGTTCTCGATCCGCACCTCGCCCCCCTTGAGCGCGCGCTTCAACGCCTCCCAGGAGAACGGGTGACGGAAGAGCTCGAGCGCGTCGAGCACGATGAAGCCGCCGTTCGCGCGGTGGAGCGCGCCCGCCTTGATCTCACGGAAGTCGGTCACCATCGCACCGAAGGCCGCCCGGTACTCGAGACGGCCGACCAGGTTGTAGTAGGTCGGGTTGGGCTCGACGACCACGGGGGCGCCGATCGTGGGGTCGTTGTCGACGAGCACGTTGACGCGGAAGCGGACAGTCGCGTCCTGCCGGCGGCCGAGGATAGACTGCACCGGCTCCTCTTCCCCGTCGCGAAAATCGGCGAGGCTCTCGAGCAGCTCTTGCTTCATCTCGCCGAGGTAGGCGAGCACGTCTGCCTCGTCGCGGAAGCGGGCCTCCAGGTCGCGAAAGAGCGGGCCGGTCGCGAAGAGCGCGACGTTGTGCTCGAGCTCGGCCAGGCGCCGCGCTGCCTCCTTCTCGAGCTGATGGAGCTGATGCGCGTATCCGGCCGTCCGTTCCTCGATCTCCTTGCCCGCCTTCTCGATCTCTCTCCGCTCGTCTTCGGGCAGCTTCTGAAACGCATCCACGGTGAGCGGCTCGCCGTCGCGCAGCGGCACCGTCACAACTCCGGTGACGGTGGGCTTGAGCGCGTAGCTCCGTTCGGCCGCGAATTGCTCGAGCTCTTCGTCGAGCGCGTGGCGCTGCTGCTGAATCTCGTTCACCGTCTCCCGCCGTCGTCGCTCGTAGTCCTCGCTCTCGAACGCCCGCCGGATCTCGCGGTTCCCCGCTGCGAGGAACTCGTCGATCGCGCCGGCGAGCTCGAGCCCACGTCCGGCGGGAAGGCGTATGGCGACCGGCCGGTCGGCATTCCGGAAGTTGTTGACGTACACCCAGTCGTGCGCGGCCGGGCGGGTGGCGGCCGTCGACCTCAAGTAGTCGAGCACGGTCGTCTGCCGACCGGATCCCGCCGGACCGGCGACGAAGAGGTTGAATCCGGCCGTCGCGACCTCGAGCCCGTACTCGATTGCGTCGAGCGCCCGCGGCTGCCCGATCGTCCCGACCAGCGGCTCCACCTCGGCGGTCGTCTCGAAGCGAAGCGAGTCGGGGTCCAGCCTGCGGCGCAGCTCCTCGGGCTCGAGCTCCCGCGCGTGACTGCGCGCGGCGGGCTCCATCTCGACGCTCATGCGTGGATGCTCGTCCGTCTCCACCGCCGCGACATCGGTGGCCCGCGGCATCGAACGTGCGGCTTAGCCGCAGCAGCGCCCGGACCAAGGTTCGTCGAGCCGGGTGCGCTTTCGTCCCCTCAGCGACTGGCGTTTGGGCCTTGGCCTTGCGGCCGCCTCCTACGCGTCTCTCGCTGAGCTTCGACCTAATCGCGTCCCGTGCTCGACGCAGCGGTGATCTTCGCTCGGCGATGCGGCGGTGTGAATCGGGGAAGCCCCCGATCCTCGTTTCAGCCCTTGACGACGCCGAGCGGACGCAGCTGAGCCACCCGGCGGGCGAGCCCGGCCCGCTCGACGACGGCGACGACGTGCTCGACGTCCTTGTACGCGAACGGAGCCTCCTCGGCGAGGCCCGAGTTCGAAGGGCAGCGGACGACGATGCCCTGGGCTGCGAGCCGGCGGCGGAGATCGGCGCCGGTGGTGCGCTTCCGCGCCGCCGTGCGGCTCAGACGCCGTCCGGCGCCGTGGCAGGTCGTGCCGAAGGAGTGCTCCATCGCTCCCGGCTCGCCGGCGAGCACGAAGCTCGACGTCCCCATGCTGCCGGGAATGAAGACCGGCTGCCCGACGGCACGATAGAGGTCGGGGATCTCGTCCGACCCGGCCGGGAAGGCGCGGGTCGCCCCCTTGCGCTGGACGCAGAGCTCGCGGCCGCCGTGGCGCTCGATCTTGGCGATGTTGTGCGCGACGTCGTAGACCTGACGCGTCCCGTCGGCTGCAGCGTTGCCGAGCACGCTGCGGATCGCCTCGCGCACGGAATGCGCGATCGCATGCCGGTTCGCCCAGGCGAAGTTGGCGGCACAGGCCATCGCGGCGAGGTACGCCTGTCCCTCGGGAGACGAGAGCGGCGCGCATGCGAGCTGACGGTCGGGGAGGACGATGCCGTAGCGCGCGGCGACGTCGTCCATACGCCGCACGAAATCGGTGCAGACCTGATGCCCGAGCCCGCGTGAGCCGGAATGGATGAGCACCGTCGCCTGCCCTTCCCAGAGCCCGAAGGCTGCCGCCGTCGTGCCGTCGAGGATCGGATCGACCCGCTGGAGCTCGACGAAGTGGTTGCCGGAGCCGAGCGTGCCGAGCTGACCGCTCCCGCGTACGCGCGCGCGCTCCGAGACGGCCGCCGGATCGGCGCCGGGGAGCCGACCGCGCGACTCGGTGCGCTCCACGTCCTCGGCCGTTCCGATGCCGTGTTCGTCGACGAGCAGCTGCGGCCCGAGGCGGAGGAGCCGCTCGAACTCCTCGTCGTCCAGCCTCAGCGCGCCGTGCCGGCCCGCACCCGCCGGTATTGCGCGCGAGAGCTCGTGTACGAGAGGCTCGGTCCTGCGACCCAGCTCGTTCGCCGCGAGCGGAAGCGCGAGCAGCCGCACGCCGCAGTTGATGTCGTACCCGACGCCGCCCGGTGAGACGACCCCGTCGGGCAGCGCTGTCGCAGCGACGCCGCCCACCGGGAAGCCGTACCCCAGGTGGATGTCCGGCATCCCCAGCACGGCTTCGACGACGCCGGGGAGGGTCGCGACGTTCTGGAGCTGCACGAGTGACGGGTCTGCCGCGATCTCGGCGAGCATCTCCTCGTCGACGAACACGCGTGCCGGGACGCGCATGTCCGCGCGCGCCGTCGCGGGGATCTCCCATACCGACTCGCTGACGCGGACGAGGTCAGACGTCGAGGACGAGACGGCCATGCCAGCACCCTTCCCGTTGCGAGACGTCGAGGTGCTCGAGCGTCACCGCCTTGACGAGATGCCGGGGCCGGCCCCGCTCGCCTTCCACTGTTGCGCGCAGGCCGCCGCCGTGCAGGTCGAGTGCGACCACTCGGCGCGGGACGAACGCGTGTGTCTCGGCCAGAAAGATCAACTCGCCCAGCCAGTCGGCGAGGAGCAGCGCGGACTCCTCCGGCGGAAGCTCGATTTCCCGCCGGAGCGGGGGTCCATGCACCCCGGCGTCGTCCACCAGCTCGCGGAACGCGGTCAGCGCCTCCGCGAACAATCCACGCTCGCTCGACGACTCCAACTCGAGCTCGAGCTCGCCCACGTGCTCGACGTACCGGTGGGTCATGATCACCTCCCCGTGCACCGAGATCGTGGCACGGATCCTGACCGGCCACATCGGGGAGTGTGCGTAGCCTCTATGTGTCGGTGAGAGCGAAGGCGCCGTAGCCGACGACGCGCTCGCGGTGGCCTGTCGCGTCGGCGGAGGTGCGCAGATCGATCAGCGTGCACGTCCAGCCGGCCCGTCGTGCATGCGCGAGCAGGCCGCGCAGGGCATGCGCTCCGCACGCGTCCCGATCGCCGATCGCCTCGTCATCGAGGTCGACCACTGCCTGTGCGGTGCGACGATCGACCGTGCGGGCTGTGGCATCGTCGAGGTAGTGACTCAGGTCGCTGCTGACGACGATCAGCGCGTCGGGCGCAAGAGCAGCAACGACCGACGCGGTCGCTTCGAGGCCGGCCCCGACTGCGGCCGGGAGGATGCCAACGTGTCGCCGACCCGTCGCTGGAGAAAAGGCAGCTCGACCTCGAGCGCGTGGTCGTGCACATGCGGGCCGTCGTCGACGACCGCGCCGGCCGCGACTGCGTTGCTCCTGAGCTCGGGATCGACAGGTACGACGCCGAGCGGGGTCCGCCAGGCTCGGGCGCCGGAGACGGCGACCCCGCGGAGCGGGACGAAGTGGGACGGCCCGAGCAGAGCGACGCGGCGGCCCATGTCGATTGCGGCGAACGCTGCGGCGGCGACGGCGCCCGAATAGACGTAGCCGGCATGCGGCACCACGAGTGCGCGCAGCGCGCCGCCCGTTCGCGGCGGGCGGCACGTTGCGAGCAGACCATCGACGGTCTCGGCGAGATCGATCGCGCCTGCCGGGTAGAAGTACCCGGCGGCGACGGGTGGACGAACGTCGTTCACGCCGCTGCGATCCGCACCGGCCTTCGTCGAGCGCCCCAGCTTCCCGGCCGCTCCTCGAAAACACCGGCGCAACGGGTGCCGCAGGATTCACACCGCCCATCCGGGGCCAGGTGCCACTCGCCGAGCCGGTACCAGTCGCGCTCGATCAGCAGCGCGCCGCAGTGGTGGCACCACGTCGACTGGCCCTCGGTGTCGTGGACGTTGCCGGTGTATGCGTACCGGACGCCGTTCGCGCATGCGATCCGGCGCGCCCGTGTCAGAGTCGCAGCCGGGGTCGGCGGCCGGTCGCGGAGCTTCCAGTCCGGATGGAACGCGGTGAAATGGAGCGGCACGTCCGGGCCGAGCCGGTCGACAACCCAACGGGTGAGTGCGTCGATCTCGGCATCGGAGTCGTTCAGGCCGGGGATGAGCAGGGTGGTCAGCTCCAGCCAGACATCCGTCTCTCGCGCGACGTACTCGAGCGTTTCCAGCACCGGCGCGAGACGGCCGCTGCACATGGTGCGGTAGAAGCCATCCGTGAACGCCTTCAGGTCGACGTTCGCCGCGTCGACGTGCGCGAACAGCTCCGCGCGCGGCTCGGGGGAGATGTAGCCGGCCGTCACTGCGATCGAGCGCAGCCCGCGCGCGCGGCAGGCGCGCGCCGCGTCGACGGCGTACTCCAGGAAGATGACCGGGTCGTTGTAGGTGAAGGCGATGCTGCGGCAGCCGAGCCCCTCGGCCGTCGCGGCGATCTGCTCCGGGGAAGCGGCGTCCGCGAGCGTGTCGAGCTCGCGCGACTTCGAGATGTCCCAGTTCTGGCAGAAGCGACAGCCGAGGTTGCAGCCCGCGGTGCCGAACGAGAGCACCGGCGTGCCGGGAAGGAAGTGGTCGAGGGGCTTCTTCTCGATCGGATCGACGCAGAAGCCGCTCGAGCGCCCGTAGGTCGTCAGCACCACCGCGTCGCCCTCGCGCGCACGCACGAAGCAGAAGCCGCGCTGGCCTGAGCGCAGCCGGCACGCGCGCGGGCACAGATCGCACTGCAGACGGCCGTCATCGAGCCGGTGCCAGTACCGGCCCGCGACGGCCTGCGCGACCGCAGCCGGAATCCCACTCGCCACGGGCACACCGTCATGATTGCCGCGCACCGGCGGTGCCCCCATCCGTCCGCCCGCTCAGGCGGTCTACGGGCGACTACCGAGTTGGTCGAGCGTCGGCCGTATCGGTGCGGGTGCGGATGTTCGCGGCGTCACGACGACGGATGCTCTTCCACATGAGCGCCATGGAGCTGTCCCTCGTCGAGATCGAGAAGCCGGACGATCTCAACCTCGTGCTCGGCCAAGCGCACTTCATCAAGACGGTCGACGACCTGCACGAGACCCTCGCGGGCAGCTCGCCGCACCTGCGCTTCGGCTTGGCCTTCTGCGAGTCCTCGGGCCCACGGCTCATCCGCCGCAGCGGCAACGACGACGAGCTCGTCGAGCTGGCGGTACGGAACCTGCAGGCGATCCGCGCCGGGCATGCATTCCTCGTCTTCCTCCGCGACGGGTTCCCGGTCAACGTGCTCAACCAGCTCAAGCAGGTGCCCGAGGTGTGCCACGTCTTCTGCGCCACCGCGAACCCCGTGCAGGTCGTTGTCGCCACGACCGAGCGCGGACGGGCGATCCTCGGTGTCGTCGACGGCGCGACGCCGCTCGGCGTCGAGAGCGACGACGACGTGGCCGCGCGACGGGAGCTCCTGCGCACGCTGGGGTACAAGCCGTGAATGCGCAGGCCCGTCGACCCTGATCCTAAGGCGCAGGATCGGGGAATGCCCGTAGCCACAGCGCAGTCCTGACCGCCGATGCGCGCCCGTATCTGAAAGACGACGATCAGGCGATGGCGGATGCAACCGAGCCGCAGCTCGCGCCCCCTCGTGACGTGCTCCAGCCGGTCGAGGCGCTCTTCCACAATCTGCGATCGCGTCGGCAGGGGTTGAGCTCCCGCGAGGCCGCGCGTCGGCTGGTCGCCTATGGCCCGAACGAGCTCACGCGCCGCGGCGGCGCGCGCTGGCCGGCGCAACTGGTGCGCCAATTCACGCATCCCCTGGCGCTGCTGCTCTTCCTGGCGGCGGCACTTGCGTTCGCCGGCTCGAGTGTGATCCTCGGCCTGGCGGTGTTGGCGGTGATCGTGTTGAACGCGCTGTTCGCGTTCGCGCAGGAGCGTCAGGCCGAACGGGCGGTCGAGGCGCTGCGTGCCTACCTGCCTCAGCGCGCGTCGGTGCTGCGCGACGGCGCGCTGCTGGTGGTGGACGCCGGCGAGCTCGTGCCGGGCGACGTGCTCGTCGTCGAGGAAGGAGAAAGGGTTTCAGCCGACGCGCGCCTGGTCGAGGGAGCGATCGAGGTCGATCTCTCGACGCTGACCGGCGAGTCACAGCCGGTGCTGCGCGCTGCCGGCCTCGACGGCGGACACGCACAGCTGCTCGAAGCACGTGACGTCGTCTTCAGCGGAAGCGCCGTCGTCACCGGTGGGGCGACAGCGCTCGTCTACGCCACCGGGATGCAGACCGAGCTCGGCCGGATCGCGGCGCTGTCGGAGCGCGTGAGGCCCGAGCCGAGCCCGCTCGAGCTGCAGGTGCGGCGTGTCGCCTGGCTGATCTCGTTCGTGGCCGTCGCCGCCGGTCTGGCATTTCTGCCGGTCGGCTGGCTTGCCGCCGGGCTGAGCCCGAAGAACGCGTTCAGCTTCGCGATCGGCCTCATCGTCGCCAATGTCCCCGAGGGGCTACTGCCGACCATCACCCTCGCGCTCGCCGTCGGCGTTGCGGATCTCGCCCGTCGCGGCGCGCTCGTCAAGCGGCTGGCGGCGGTGGAGACGCTCGGCTCGACCACCGTGATCTGCACCGACAAGACCGGGACCCTGACCGAGAACCGAATGCGCGCCGCACGCGTCTGGACGCCGCTCGGCGAAATCGACCTCGAGGAAGGCGCCGAGATCGCCGCTGCGTTTGCAGTCGATCCGGTGCTCCGCTTCCTCGGCCGCACCGCCGCAGCCTGCTCGACCGCCGAGCTGCGACCGGGGAAGTCGCGCGGGGAAGCGACCGAGGTCGGGCTGCTCGAAGCGGCCCGCCAGCTCGGCGTCGATGTCGACGTGGCCCGCCGCGAGCACCAGCGCAGACGCCTGTTCCGCTTCGACCCGACGCTGCGGTTGATGTCGACCGTCGACGAGCGCGCCGACGGCGGGCTCACCGTGCATGCAAAGGGGGCGCCCGAGGAGGTGCTCGCCCGCTCGACCACCATCGGCGGCCCCGAAGACCACGTCTCCCTCACCCCGGAGCACCGCCGGGAGGTACTCGCGGTGCTCGAGCGCTACGCCGCGGAGGGCTTGAGGGTGCTCGCCGTTGCCCGCCGCCGACTCGCGCCGGGTGCCGAGCCGCCCGACCGGCGCGAGGACGCCGAGCACGACCTCTGCCTGCTCGGCCTCGTCGGCCTGTTCGACCCGCCTCGGCCGGAGGTGGCCGATGCGGTGGCAGCCTGCCACGCAGCCGGCATTCGGATCATCGTCGTCACCGGCGACTACGGCCTCACCGCCGCCGAGATCGCCCGACGCGTCGGCATCAGCGACGGTGCAACCGTCGTCAGCGGCGCCGAGCTCGCAGCGATGGACGAGCCCTCGCTCGAGCGGGTGCTCGCCGAGGGAAAGGAGCTGATCTTCGCCCGCAGCTCACCCGAGGCCAAGCTCCGGATCACCGACGCTCTTCGCGCCCAGGGACACGTCGTCGCGATGACCGGCGACGGCGTCAACGACGCCCCCGCCCTCCGCCGTGCGGATATCGGCATCGCGATGGGCCTCGCCGGCACCGACGTCGCCCGCGAGGCGGCCACGATGGTGCTCACCGACGACAACTTCGCAACGATCGTCGCCGCGGTCGCCGCCGGTCGACGCGTGTACGCGAACGTCCGCAAGTTCGTCCTCTACATCTTCGCCCACGCCACACCCGAGGTGGTTCCCTTTCTGTTGTTCGCGCTCGCCGGCGGCGCCATCCCGCTGCCGTTGACGGTGCTCCAGATCCTCGCCATCGACCTCGGCACGGAGATCCTGCCGGCGCTCGCGCTGGGCCGCGAGCCCGCCGAGCCGGGGACGATGCAGCAGCCGCCGCGGCCGCGGTCAGAGGGCGTGATCCGCCGCGCGCTCCTCCTGCGCGCGTGGATCTTCCTCGGGCTGATCGAGGCGGCCCTCGTCCTCGGCGGCTTCTTCTTCGTCCTTCTCAGCGCCGGCTGGCACTGGGGCGACCCCACCGGCACGGCTGCGCCGCTCCACCACGCCTACCAGCAGGCAACGACGATGACGTTCGCCGGCATCGTCGCCTGTCAGATCGGCACCGCCCTCGCGGCCCGGACCGACCGCGCCTCACTCCGGCAGATCGGCTTCTTCACCAACCCGCTCCTGCTCTGGGGCATTCTGTCCGAGATCGTCTTCCTCGCCGCGATCGTGGCCGCACCGCCGTTCCAGCACCTATTCGGCACCCGCCTTCCGACCGCGCCCGACCTCGCGATGCTCTGCGCGTTCCCGATCATCGTCTGGGCAGCCGACGAGCTCCGCCGCGCACGGCAACGCCGGCTCTCTGCCTAGGGCCGGCTGTCGAAGGCGCCGGATCACGCGAAGTCGCCGGGCGCATCCGAGGAGTAACCGATCAGGCGGATGGGTGGCGTTCGAGCCAAGCGAGCAGCGCGTGCAGGCTGGCAGTGGCGAGACAGATGGAGGTGTCGGCGGCGCCGTAGTAGAGCCGTAGGGTGTCGCCGTCGTCGGCGAGAAGCCAACCGCAGGGGAAAACGACTTCGGGGACGTCGCCGGCGCGCTCGTAGGCGGCGTCGGGGCCGAAGATCCACTCGCTCGACCGGGCGAGCACGCGCTGTGGTTCGTCGAGGTCGAGCAGCGCGAGGCCTAGCCGGTAGATCGCGCCGGCGCCGGTGACGCGGACGCCGTGGTAGAGCAGCAGCCATCCGTCCTTCGTCTCGAGCGGGGGCGGCCCGAGCCCGACCTTGTGCGCGTCCCACCAGCCGCCCTCTCGCGCGGCGAGCAAGATGCCGTTGTCGCCCCAGTAGTGCAGATCGGGGCTCCAGGAGAGCCAGATGTGCGCCATCTGCCGCGGTTGAGTCGCAACCGGGCGGTGGATGAGTGCCCAGCGGCCCCCGAACGTGCGCGGAAACAGGGCGGCGTCCTTGTCCTCAGGCGGCATGAGGGTGCCGTGCGGCTCGAACGACCGGAAGTCGCGTGTGGAGGCGAGGCGAACCAGCGGTCCCGCGTTCGAGTAGCCGGCGTAGACGATCATGTACTCGTCGCCGCAGCGCGTGATGCGCGGGTCTTCGATCCCGAACCGCTCCGGCTCGGAGTCCAGATCGGGCACCAGCCTCTGCGCAGGATCGATCTGCCAGCTGCCGATCCCGTCGCGGCTGCGGGCCACGCACAGGTGCGAGAGGCCCGTGCGATCCTCGACCCGGACGAGCAGGAGCGTCTCCCCGTCGTCGAGCTGCGCGACGCCTGGATTGAAGACGGCGTTGACGGTGTATGGCCAATCGGCCGCCGTCAGGATCGGGTTCCCCTGGTACCGCGCGAACAGCTCCGAGGCCCTCAAGTCTTCACCCTTTCCGTCCGATCACACCTGTAGAGGTTGACGTGGTGACTCCCGTCTCTGCGCGGCGCCTCCGTGGCGCCCCTGTCGTCGAGTTCGGCGCGGTCGCGGGTTACGGGCCGATCTTCAACGCGGGGGCGATCGAGGTCGACGACGTGATCCACCTGTTCGCGCGGGGCGTCCGCGACGGTTACGTGCGGAACGGCGGCGATGGTCCGCGCTTCCTCGACTATGTCTCCGACGTGCTCGTGTTCACCTCCGAAGACGGAATCGAGTTTCGGTTTCAGCAGGTACTCGCGACTGGGGCGGCCGAGGGTGCGTACAGCATCGAAGACCCTCGCGTCCAGCGCGTCGAGAGCGGCGGCCGCGAGCACGTGCTGATGACGTACACGCATCTCCCCCATCCGGGCTCGGGCGAGCCGTGGCGGGTCGGCGTGCATCGCCTCGCGTACGCGGAGGGCTGTTTTGCCCTGAACCCCACCTCCGGTCGTGTGGTCGGCGCAACCGGGGTGGCGGACAAGGACGCTGTCCTCTTCAACCTCACCGATGGCCGCGTCGCGCTTCTCCACCGCATCCATCCGGACATGCAGCTTGCGCTCTTCGACTCGCTCGAGCATCTGTACACCGCTGACGGCGACTACTGGGAAGAGCACGTGCGCGAGCTCGCCCGGCACACGGTCATTCGGCCTTCGCCCGGCGCGCTCGGCGTGGGCGCCGGGGCGCCGCCCGTTGCAACCGAGGCTGGGCTGCTGCTCTTCTACCATGAGCGTGACCGAGACGGGCGGTACACGATGAACGTCGCACTCCTCGACCGCGACAGCGGCGGGGTCTTGTCGTTGCTGCCGGATCCGATCCTGCGTCCGGAGTTGACCTGGGAGCGCGAAGGCGACGTCGACGAGGTCGTGTTCGTGCAGGGCGCCTTGCCGCGAGCGGACGGCACCATTTACCTCACATACGGCGCTGCCGACCGCTGTGTCGGCGCGGCCACGGTCGAGAAGGACGAGCTGCTCGACGCGCTGCGCAGGGCGGCCTGAAGCCTGCGGGTCTGCTGCAGCGCGCCGATCAGCGCGAGCGTCGATTCGGCGCCCTCGTTCCGGTTCGTGCCGTCGCGTTCGAGCCCGTCACGGCAGCCGCCACTCAACGGGTCGTAGAGCGGAACGCCGGCGTCGTTCACGCCGAGGAACCACGCCGCCGCGCGCAAGGCATGGTCGGCCCACTCGCGATCGCCGGTGGCGTCGAAGGCTCGGACGCACGCGTCGACCATCGCGGCCGCCTCGATCGGCTGCTGGTCGAAGCCCGGCCGCGGTTCTCCGGCCATCCATCCGCCAACCGGGGTGAAGCTGAAGTGTTCACCGGATGTCTCCAACTCGACGAGCCAAGCGAGAAGCTCCAGCCCCTCGTCGAGCAAGGGCTGGTCGGTCAGGGCGCCGGCAGCGGCGATCCGCGCTTCGGCGAGCACGGCGTTCGCGTACGTAAGGCGTTTCTCCGGCCACGGCCAAGCCGGATCCGGCGAGACGCGGCCGAGCCCATCGGCGGCGCACTCGATCAGAGCCAGCGCCTCGGCGGCAGGACGTTCTGGGGCGATCGCAACGACTTCGACCCCGCCCAGAATCGCGAATGCATTGGCGCGCGGCCAGGCCGAGCGAAAACCGGAAGCGCGACGGAACAGCCCCAGCGCACGCTCACGCTGGCGGCCGCCGCTCGCTGCAGCGGCGGCGAGGCCCGCCGCCCACAACGCCCGCCCGCCGGCGTCGTCGGAGTCGCCCTCGTCGAGCCATCGACGTCCAACCGAACGTCGGTTGCGGAAGCGCCCGTCTGGAAGCTGCGCCGCTTCCAGGAAACGGAGACACGTCTCTGCCAGCCGCTCGAGCCTCGACGAGCGCACCGGCTCCCGCATCACGACCACGAGGGCACGCGCAGCGTCGTCGGTGCAGTAGCCGTGGTCGCGGCGGGGGGCTGTCCCCTCTGCGTGTTCGAACACGCCGACGTCGTCGCTCAGGCACAGAAGGTGGCCGAACGCAGGCGCCGGAAACGACGGCTGGACGGGTCGCGCCCGCGTCGAGCGGCCGGCAAGCTCGGCGGCGAGATCGGCGTAACGGCCGCCGACGCTCTCCCAGAAGAGCTCCCGCGCCTGTCGGCGGGCGACCGTCGCCGCCCGCGAAGCCAAAGTCTCCTCGGTCAGCAGCCGCCGCAGCGCCAAAGCGATCGCGTGCGCGTCCTCATGCGGCACAAGGACGCCCGACCCCTCGCCCAGCAGCTCCTCCGCATGCGGGAATCGAGTCGCGACGACAGGCTTGCCGGACGCGATCGCCTCGACCAGCACCCCCGACACGACTTGCTCACGCGAGCGGTACGGGAGCAGGACCACATCCGCCTCCCGTACCCGAGCCAGCAACGACACCGTGGTGTGGTAGCCGGCATCGAACTCCACCCGGTCGGCGACTCCGAGCACCCGCGCACGTTCTTCGAGCAAACGCCGGTAATCCTCGCCCGCCCGGTCCGGCAGCTTCGGGTGCGTCTGACCGATGACCACATACCGTGGGGCAGGCTCGAGGTCACCCAGCTGCGCGATCGCCTCGATCCCCCACTCGATCCCCTTGTCGGGACCGAGTAGCCCCCAGCTCAACACGACCGGCGGAGCGCCGGCCGCCCTGGGCGATCCCGCCGAGAGATTCGGCGGCGCACCGTGCGGGATCGTGCGCACCTTCTCCGTATCGACGGCGTATTGCTCCAGCAACCGCGTCCGCGCCGCACGGCTCTGCACCACCACCCGGTCGGCGAGCATCCCCAACTGCTCGACGATCCGCCGTTGCCGCGTCGTCGGTTGTCGCAGCACAGTATGCAGCACCAGGATCACCGGCACGGCCAGCTCGCGGACGAGATCGACCACCTCCTCTCCGTCATCGCCCCCGTAGATCCCGAACTCGTGCTGGACCACCACCACCTCGAACTCCTGCAACGCGTCCACCGCTGCCGCCTGAGACGCGTGCGACCCCGCCACGAGGTGCGCGACGACCTCGCTCGAGTGGAGCAGCCGCCCTCGCTCTTCGACGCTCGCCACCACTCCGCACCGGCAGCCCCACGGCGCATCTGCCATCGCCGCCGCGAGAGCGGCGGTGAAGGTCGCGATCCCGCACCGCGTCGGCGGATACGTTCCGACCAATCCGACTCTCAACGGCTCTTCGCCGAGCGAACCAGCCACCCGGCATCCTCCTCAGCTCCGGGCTACATCAAGGCTCCTCCCAAGTCTTGCGGAGCCTGGCCGCACGGCCATCGTAGTTTTTCCGCAAGACCTCGGGTGGCGCACAGGCCGGCGACGCGCGTGGGCTAGACTCTGTCACGGTGAGCCGGGAAGACTGGTCGGCAGCGTCGAAGGGCGCTCGCCAGACATGGACATGGCTCCCAGCTCATCCCGTCTAAGTGCAATTCACGCGCTCGCGCTGGCCGAGGCCGATCAACTCGAACTCGAGGCCGGCGAGTGGATATGTCCCGCCCTCGCTGTCTTCTTCGCGGTGGTGTTCGCGGTCGTGGACCGCTGGCCGAGATGACACCGTTCCAACTCATCCAGATCATCGGCGCGCTGCTCAACATGGACGCCTTCGCGCTCTCTCGGCGTGACCCTCTCCGTGCTAGAGAGGGGGTCGACGTCAACGCTCCACACGCGCTCCACCGAGCCGGCGAGCCCGCTTCTGACGCGGGGCTTAAGCGGTGACCCCCTCCCTGCGAAAGAGGGGTCGATCATCGCGACCCGATTCGAGTCGCGTCCAGTGCCCGAACCAAGCGGACCGCAAGGGGTTCGACACGCCCGCATACATCTTCTAGGTGGCGAAAGGACGCTCGCGCAGGCGGCGGCTCACCGATCACGGGGCTCGACTCTCGATTCTCGACCCCCTCGTGCACGCGTGGCGATCGCTCGGGCAGCTCAGGGCGCTTTTCGGGCGCGAGGTCGGCTCAGTGCTTGTTCGCGGCGTCCCCGGCGTTGCTCCGTGGCGCTGCTCGGACGTGCACCCGCTGTCCGTGGCTGCCGTGGACGCTAAGGATCTCGACCGGCTGGTCGCCCGCTGGCCCGAACCAGTGCGGGAGTCGGGTGTCGAACTCGGCGACTTCGCCTGGCCCCATCGTGATGTCGTGCTCGCCGAGGATCAGCCGCATCTTGCCTGAGAGGACGTAGAGCCACTCGTAGCCGTCGTGCGTGCGTAGCTCTCGCTCACGTTCGGGCGGTGCGCTCACCGGCATCGTCGGCGTAACGATGGCGTTCGTCTCGATCGCGAACGCCAGCGCACCGGGCGCTAACGCAGACCCCTTGGTGAGCAAGGCCGTCTCGACGAGCACGGCCGGTCCGTTCCTCGTCGGCGCCGCAGGCTTCTCCGCGTTTCTATTGGCCACCGGTGTCCTGACGCTTCGGACTGGTGTCCTTTCACGTTGGACAGGGTTTGTCGCGTTGGTCGGGTCGGGCTGCTTCTTCATCACGCTCCTGACGATCCTCAACAACTCAGGGAACGGGAGCGCGTTCGGCTACGCGTTCTTCCCGGCCATGCTGTCGCTCGTCGTGTGGACGGTGGCGACGAGCATCAGCACATACCGCTCAACGCCGACCTAGTTCGAGCGGGGGAGGCGGCGGATACGTCGCCTCCCCTCTGTGCTCTGGTCGGTCCGACGGAGGGCATCGAACAGCCGGAGGCCGCACCGCGCGCTCGATCTCAAGCCTCCGGATCCGCCCGCCGCGGTTGCAGATCGAGGCGACCCGCCTGCACCACTCACGAGCGTGCACCGGCGCGACCTACTCGGCGGGCTCATCCACGAGTACGAACTCGCTCCCGCTGCGTGAAACCGAGCTTCCGCACTGGCATCTACGGGCCGAGCCGACGGGGGTGGCGGCGCGGAGAAGCCGCCACCCCCAGGGGCTACGCCCACTCGCCCGCGACCCGCGCGGCCGGTGTCCGGTCGCGGATCCGAAGAGCGACGCGCGCCCACTCCGGCATCCACCAGTTCGCCTCGCCGAGCAGGCGCATCAGCGCCGGCACGAGCAGAGCGCGGATGATCGTGGCGTCGAGGATGATCCCGGCTGCGAGGCCGATCGCCAGGGGCTTGACCTCGTAGCTGGGGCTCGTCGAGA
>Ga0187809_10000703_pt1 | contig 17058 bp, 14 predicted proteins | sample NC_wetland_sal_i_8_FD_132415 | JGI IMG/M metagenome (GOLD analysis project Ga0187809, IMG submission 132415) | Wetland sediment microbial communities from Neuse River Estuary, North Carolina, USA - ASW_4 | ecosystem: Environmental > Aquatic > Freshwater > Wetlands > Sediment | place: USA: North...
ACCGTCGGCGACCACCGCGCCGCCGAGGAACATCTGCGGGCGCTTTCCGGCGAAAGCTTGACGCCGCGGCGCGAGTTGACCCGCCAGCTACTGCTGGCCGCCGCCGCTCTGGAGCGAGCCGAGCCGACCGTGGTCGGGATCCTCGGCGGCGCCCTCCAGCTGGCCCGCCGCGGCGGCTTTCTCAACACGGTCGTCACGACCGCGCCGCAGGTGACCCGGTACTTGATGCAGGATTCGGCCGAGACGCGGACCGATCCGTTCATCGAGCGGTTGACCGTCGCGGCCCGGGAAGCCACTGCGGCTCAGCCGACCTCCGCTCGACCCGGCCACGCGCTGGCCGAGCCCTTGACCGCTGCTGAGCTGCGCATCCTCAGACTCCTCCCGACCAGTACCTACCTGCAGATCGCCGCCATTTTGTACATTTCGCGCAACACGGTGAAAACGCACCTTCGGTCGATCTACCAAAAGCTCGGGGTGACATCGCGCTCGGCCGCGATCGAGAGCGCCGTCGACCTGCGCCTGATCTGATAGAGCGTCTCGAGCCTGAGACCCAAAGTCACCCGCGGGTCGCGCGGAAGCTTCCGCTACGCCATCCTGCCGAGAATCTGACGTTCATTCTGATCGTGGCCCTCGCGCGGTTCCCCGGCGTACTTCCATAGTGTCGTCGGGGCTTCACATCCTCTGTAATCGAAACTTCTGGTTAACAGACGGTATACAGGTTACGAAAGCCTGCCTAAGGTGATGTGTCTAGGCTGCCGCAAGCCAAAAGGGGAAAGGGCGAGACAGACCGAACCTATTGATGCTCAAATGATGATCAACCGCGAGCCGGTCATCGCACGTACCACCCACGGGGTGCGGCGCGACCCGCCTGAACAGCAGACTCTGAGGCGTGCCTTGGTACGAACACACCCATACGAGATCACCTTCGCAGGTCAAGCCGGCCCTGCCGTGCGCGCGGAGTTCGACGACTGCGAGGTCAGCGTAGGCCCGGACACGACGACCCTTCGCGCCGAAGTGGCCGATCAGGCGGCCCTGTGGGGAATCGTGCAGCGGATCATCGGACTCGGGCTTCAAGTGATCGAGTTGCACCTCGTAGCCATGCCGCCTGGTCAATCAGAGGATATGAGTGCGGGTCAGGTATCTGCTGTGAATAGCCGTTAGGCCCGTCATTATCCGTCGGCCGAGAATCACCCGCGGATGGGTGAGGCTGGGCGGCCGCGGCCTGAACAGGATCTGAAAGCGGTCCCTGGCAGGGGCAGGGGCCGCCAGACGACAGCCATTCGTCACGCCGATCGGCTAGGGGTAAGCATGGCGGATCAGGTCCACATCTCCCGGGACGCCCCCGGCCCGGCCGACAAGCCAACCACCGAGCAGGCGCACCAGTTCGGCCTGACCGCGGCGATGGCGCTGATTGTCGGCAGCATCATCGGAGTCGGCATCTTCAACTTGCCGACCTCACTGGCGGCCTACGGCCCGATCACGTTGGTGTCGATGGCGCTGACCACCGTGGGCGCGCTCGCGCTGGCGCTGCTGTTCGCGTCGCTGTCGCGGAGGCTGCCCGCCGATGGCGGGCCGTACGCTTACGCGCGGGTAGCCTTCGGCAACCGGCTCGGGTTCGCCAACGCCTGGTCGTACTGGATAACCGCGTGGGCGGGCAACGCCGCCATCGCGGTTGGCTGGGTGCTGTACGTGGAGCATTTCATCAACAAAGACCACACCAAGTGGGTGTCGGTGGTGCTTGTGCTGGTCGGGCTGTGGATTCCGGCCGTGATCAACCTGTCCGGGGTCAAGAACATGGGCTCGGTCCAGGTTGTCACCACGGTCGTGAAGTTCGTGGTGCTCGCGTTCATGGCCACCGTCGGCTTGTTCTTCATCAAGAGCGCCAACTTCACGCCGTGGAACGTCAGCGGCGAGTCCGCGATCAACGCGATCGGCGGCGGGATGGCCATCGCCCTGTTCAGCTACCTGGGCGTGGAGACCGCCGCGGTCGCCGCAGCCAAGGTGCGCAACCCGGACCGGAACATTCCGCGGGCCACCATCCTGGGCACGATCGCGACCGCGGTGGTGTACATGCTCTCGCTCATCGCCGTGTTCGGCATCGTGCCCACCTCCTCGCTCGCCAAGGCCACCGCGCCATTCTCCGACGCGGCTAACTCGATCTTCGGCGGTACCTGGGCCGGCAACGTGATGGCCCTCGCGGTCATCATTTCCGGCTTCGGGGCGCTGAACGGCTGGACCATGATCTGCGCCGAGATGCCGCTGGCCGCCGCGAACGACGGCCTGTTCCCCGAGCGGTTCAAGCGCATGTCCAAGAACCAGGTGCCCTCGTTCGGCATCATCGCCTCCACGGTGCTCGCCTCGGTGGCCATGATCATCAACTACCTCGGTTCGTCCGGCGCGACCGTCTTCACCACGTTGGTCCTGATGACCGGCATCACCGCTGCGATCCCGTACGGTTTCTCCGCGCTTGCCCAGCTGAAATGGCGCTGGGTTGACCACAAGACCATGCAGACCCCGCGGTTTGCCCGCGACATGATCGTCGCGGTGCTGTCGCTGGTGTTCTCGATCCTTTTCATCTGGTACTCGCGCAACACCGGCCACAGTTTCTGGGTCTACTGGGCGCCGTTCTTCCTAGCCGCCGGCGCGCTGGTGCTCGGCATCCCTGTCTACCTGGGACAGCGCCGCCACATGGCCCAGCCGGCCTCCGTGCCGCCCTACCGGTGAGGTCGAACGAGGAGGATAAATGACCGCTCATGCCGGAGCGCCCGCGTCCAGCCTGGTACCGAGCGGCGATGGACCCGTATGGCACACGCTGAGTGCCGACCGGGTCCTGCAGGCAGAAGAGGTAGACGCCCACGTCGGTCTCAGCTCCGCGGAAGCAGCATCACGTGCCCAGCGGTTCGGCCCGAACAAATTCGACACCGGAACAGTCGAGCCCCGGTGGCGCGCGTTTATCCGCCAGTATGCCGATCCGATGCAGATCGTCCTGCTGGCGGCCGGCGTCGTTAGCCTCTTCCTGCAGGAGTGGGAGACCGGCATCGTCCTGATCCTCCTGACGCTGTTCAACGCCGTCCTCGGCCTGCAGCAGGAAGGGAAGGCCGCCGCGGCCGTCTCCGCCCTCCAGAAGATGATGATCATCAGAGCCAGGGTCACGCGTGACGGCCAGCTGCAGGAGATCCCCGCTGAGCAACTCGTGCCGGGTGATGTCGTCTTGATCGAGGCCGGCGACATCATCCCGGCCGACGGGAGGCTGCTCCTGGCGGCGACGCTGGAGGTCGCGGAGTCTGCGCTGACCGGCGAAAGCCTCCCGGTCTCCAAGGGCACCGAGCCTGTCGAGGATGCCGGTACGCCGCTGGGGGACCGTACCGACATGGTGTACATGAACACCAATGTCACCCGCGGTTCGGGCAAGTTCGTCGTCACCGCGACCGGGATGGCGACCGAAGTCGGCCACATCTCGGGCATGCTGCAGGCCGAACAGACGGCCAAGACGCCGCTCACCCGCCAGCTGGACCGGCTCACCACGCAGATCCTGATCATCGCCGCCGTCGCCCTGGTCGCGTCGATGGCGCTGAACCTGGCCCGCGGCGACACGTTCGCGGTCGTGTTCACCGCGGCCGTCGCCTTCGCCATCGGCGCTCTGCCGGAGAACCTGCCCGCGGTGGTCACCACGATCCTGGCCTCCGGGACCCAGGCGCTGGCCAAGGTCGGCGCGATCATGAAACGGCTGCAGTCGACCGAGACCCTCGGCTCGACCTCCGCGATCAACTCAGACAAGACCGGGACGCTGACCCTGAACCAGATGACCGCCGTCGCAATGGCGATCGTAGGCCGTCGGTACACGATCGAGGGGACGGGTTACTCGACCGAAGGCCAGATCACCAGGGTGGCAGGAGAGTCGGAGATCCAGCTGGATCCGTTCCTGATGCCGATGGTCCTGGCGTCAGACGCGGTGATCAGCAACGGAGAACTGATCGGCGATCCGACCGAGGGAGCGCTGGTCGCGCTGGCCGCCAAGGGCGGCGTGGACACCGTCGGGACCAGGCAGGCCTATCCGCGGGTTGCCGAGCTTCCCTTTGACGCCGCCTACAAGCTGATGGCCACCTTCCACCGGATGGAGGACGAATCGGGAAAGAGCGTCGTTCGTTGCTTCGTGAAGGGCGCGCCCGACCAGCTCCTGGCTCGCGCCGCCACGGTTTTCGACGCCGACGCCGGGCCGGTTCGGGCCGACGGCCGATTCCGGGAGCTGTACCTAGCCGAGAACCAGCGGCTCGGTGAGCAGGGCCTGCGGGTGATGGCCACCGCGCGCAAGGATCTGGACCCGGCCACCTTCGATCCGGGTGCCGACCTACTCCCGCTGGTCAGCGACCTGGAACTGCTCGCCCTGGTCGGAATCGTCGACCCGCCCCGTTCCACCGCCAAGGCCTCCATCGCGACCGCCAGGACCGCCGGCATCAGGATCCGGATGATTACCGGCGATCACGCGGTCACCGCCGCCGCGATCGCCGACCAGCTCGGCATCGACGGCAAAGTCATCACCGGGGCCGAGTTCGGAGCGATGAGCGACGAGGAGGCGCTGGCCGCCATCGACGACGTCGGGGTGATCGCACGGGTGACACCCGAGCATAAGGTCCGGCTGGTGGATCTGCTCAAGCGCCGCGGTCAGATCGTGGCGATGACCGGTGACGGCGTGAATGACGCTCCGGCCCTGAAAAAGGCCGACATCGGGATCGCGATGGGCATCACCGGGACCGAGGTGACCAAGGAAGCCGCGGTGATGATCCTGACCGACGACAACTTCTCCACCATCGTCAAGGCCGTCGAACTCGGCCGCGGACTCTATGACAACCTCGTCAAGTACATCCGGTTCCAGATGGGATGCTTGTTCGGCTTCATCGTCTCCTTCCTGGGCGCGAGCATCTTCGACATCACCGGCGGGGTGCCGTTCCTTCCTCTGCAGACCCTTTGGATCAACTTCACCACGCTGCTGTTCCAGGCCATCGGACTGGGCTACGGCCGGCCCGCCCCCGGGCTGATGGAACGCCAGCCCCGCCAGCCCGACCAGCCCATCCTGACCCGTGGTCGTTTTGCCTGGCTCATTACCGTCGGGCTGGTCATGGGAGCGGGCACGCTCGGCGTCATCAGCTGGGCCGAACAGGTGCATACGGAGGCGATCGCGCACACCATGGGCGTCGTCACGTTCTCGCTCTACGCCTTGTTTTTCTCGATCGCTACCAGGGATGAGCGGCGCACGGTGTTCAGCCTTGACACGTTCTCCGACTCAAAGTTCGTCATCGCCACCGGCGTGTCAATCCTGACGCTCCTGTTGTCTACGGTGTTCGGACCTTTGGAAACATTCCTCAAGACCACCAACCTCGACGTCCGGCAATGGCTCATATGCATCGGCGCGGCGCTGTCCATCGTCGTGGTCTCGGAAATCCGCAAGGCGCTGCGGCGGCGCACCACCGCTAAGACCGCCCCGGCCGGGATCACCCCCGTGAGGGTGACGACACCCTGAGATGGCGCGAAAAGGATGGGAGCCGTCCGAAAAAACGGGCGAGCAGAAGACGGGTGCGGGTTATCTCCGGGCAGCTAGGGGTGAGCCAGGAATGCGGATCGTGATCGCACTGGGGGGTAATGCGCTGTTGCGGCGCGGCGAGCCGATGACCACCGAGGTCCAGCGGCGGAACGTCAAGATCGCGGCGGACGCGATCGCGCCGCTAGCGGCAGACCACGGCATCGTGGTCGTCCACGGCAACGGACCACAGGTGGGCCTCCTCGCCCTGCAGGCCGACTCGTACCAGGGGGCCGAGCCGTACCCGCTGGATGTCCTGGACGCGGGCACCCAGGGCATGATCGGCTACCTGATCCAGCAGGAGCTGCGAAGCCTGCTGCCGCCAGACAAGCAGGTGGCGACGCTGCTCACCATGATCGTGGTAGATCCGGATGATTCCGCGTTCACCAACCCGACGAAGTTCGTCGGCCCGGTATATACGAAGGACGCCGCCGACGTGCTGGCCAGCAAGAAGGGCTGGGCCTTCCGGCGCGACGGTGCCGCCTGGCGTCGAGTGGTGCCCTCTCCTCAGCCCCGGCGCATCCTGGAGATCCAGCCGATCAGCTGGCTGCTGGAGCGCGACGTGGTGGTCATCTGCGCGGGTGGCGGGGGCATCCCTACGATGTACCCCTCGTCAGGTTCCGGCCCCCTACTGGGTGTCGAAGCGGTCATCGACAAGGACCTGGCCAGCGAGTTGCTGGCCGAGGATGTGGACGCGGACCTGTTCGTGATGGCCACCGACGTGGACGGCGTCTACCTCGACTGGGGCACGCCGGAGCAGCGGCGGCTGGACCAGGTGACGCCAGAAGAACTGGCCGGTTACGAGTTCGCGGCCGGGTCCATGGGCCCGAAGGTTGAGGCCGCCGCTCGTTTTGTGGTGAAGGCCGGTCGGCGGGCCGCCATCGGCTCGCTGGCGGATATCGACGGGATCGTGGCCGGAACAGCGGGCACCAGCGTTGTCCCGCAGCGGGTGCCCGAGGGCACTACGCCCGGCTCCTCCGGGATGCAGAAGGCATAACGATGGTCGTGCAAGCCGATGCTGCCGAACTGGCGGGCTGGAACTGGTACGCGTGCTCGCCTGGTGAGGTCACCGCCGATCTGCACGTGGATCCGGGCGTGGGCTTGTCCGCCCAACGGGCGGCCGCGCTACTGAGCGCGAACGGGCCGAATGCGCTGCCGGAGGAGAAACCCAGGCCGGGCTGGCTCAGGTTCCTTGCGGAGTACCGCAGTTACATGCAGATCATCCTGGTCGCGGCGGCGGTGGTATCGCTGCTGATCAAGGAGTGGAGCACTGCGGTTCTGCTCGTGCTGCTGACCGTGCTGAACGCAGTGGTCGGCATGCGGCAGGAGGGCAACGCCGAGAGCGCGATGAACGCGCTCAAGTCGATGATGAAGGCGACCGCACGGGTGCGGCGAGATGGGGTTGAGGCGCAGATCCCCGCCGAGGACCTCGTCGTCGGCGACGTGGTGCTCATCTCGGCTGGGGATCAGGTCCCGGCTGACGGCCGGATCATCGAGGCCAGCGTCCTGCAGATCGACGAGTCGGCGCTGACCGGGGAGAGCGTACCCGCGGCCAAGAACACCGAGGCGCTGTCCGGGGATCAGCTGGGCCCGGGCGATCAGGTGAACATGGCGTTCATGAACACGCCGGTCACGCACGGCAGCGGCGTCGTGATCGTCACGGCTACCGGCGCCGGGACCGAGCTGGGCAAGATCTCCGGGATGCTGGCCGCCACGGCCAAGGAGGAGTCCCCCCTGACCCGGGAGCTCAACCGGCTCACCCTGTGGATCGCGGCGGCGGCCGGCCTGACGATGATCGTGATGTTCGTGCTGGGCCGGGCCCGCGGCCAGGCCTGGGACGCGCTGTTCGTCAGCGCCGTCTCGCTGGCCATCGCGGCTATCCCCGAAGCACTGCCCACGGTGACGCAGACCATCTTGTCCATCGGCGGTGTCGAGTTGGCCAAGCGCAACGCCATCGTGAAGGACCTGCCCTCCGTCGAGACGCTGGGGTTCACCTCGGCGATCAACTCCGACAAGACCGGCACGCTGACGATGAACCAGATGACCGCGGTTGAGGTGGTGAGCCCGACCGACCGCTACACGATCTCAGGGATCGGTTACGGCCTGGAGGGCAAGGTTCATCACGCCGCGGGCCGCGCGGCCGCCCTCGAGGACGCGACCGTTCTGCCGTATTGCATGGCCAGCGACGCGACGCTCGTGGACGGCAAGGTCGTCGGCGACCCCACCGAGGGCGCCCTGCTGGTGCTGGTCCACAAGGCCGGGCTCGACATCGACGCCAGCCGCGAGCGGCTGCCCGGCTGGCCACGCTTCCGTTCGACCCGGGCTACAAGCTGATGGCCACCTTCAACACTGCTACCGACGCGGCGGGCCGCCCGGTCGTGCGGTGTTTCGTTAAGGGTGCCGCTCCTGCGGTAATGTCCCGGGCGGCCACGGCCCTGTCCGGCGGTATCAGCATCCCGTGGGACAGCGACCTGAGCCAGCAGCATCAGGAGCACATGGAACGTATGGAGGGCGAGGGCCGCCGGGTGATGGCCGCCGCCGTCCGGGACCTTGACCCAGATGACTTCGACCCCGACGGCGATCTGCTCGGCTACATCACCGGCCTGCAGCTGACCAGCCTGGTCGGCATGGTCGACCCGCCGCGGGACGAGTCCAGGGAGGCGGTGGCCAGCGCCCAGGCGGCGCATATCAGGGTCCGCATGGTGACCGGGGATGACGTCATCACCGGAGCGGCGATCGCCAGGCAAGTCGGCATCCCAGGCGAGGCCATCCTGGGTGCCGACTTTGCCGCGCTGCCGGAATCGGAGCGGCTGGCCCGCATCGACGCCATCGGAGTCGTCGGCCGGCTCGCGCCCGAGCACAAGGTTCTGCTGGCTGACACGCTCAAGAAGAGCGGTGAGGTCGTGGCCATGACCGGCGATGGCGTCAACGACGCACCGGCCATCAAGGCCGCCGACATCGGGATCGCCATGGGCAGTGGCACCGAGGTGGCCAAGAACGCCGGCCGGATGATCCTGTCCGACGACAACTTCGCCACCATCGTCTTCGCCGTCGAGCAGGGCCGCAAGATCTACGACAACCTGACCAAGTACATCCGTTTCGTCCTGGTCCTCCTGGTCGTCTTCGTCCTGACCTTCCTAGGCGCGACCCTGTTCAACATCGCCGCAGGCGAGCCGTTCACCCCTGCGCAGGTCCTGTGGATCCACTTCGTGGTCAACGCCCCGTTCGGCTTCGCGCTCGGCTTCGACAAGGAAACCCCGGGCCTGATGATGCGCCAGCCGCGGCCGCGGGGCGAATCGGTGCTGACCAAACCGGTCATCGTGACGGTCGGGCTGGCCGGCCTGGCCATCACCATCGGCCTGCTGTCTCTGATCGCCCTCGGCCAGCACCACTTCGGCAGCATCCAGATCGGCAACTCGATCGCGTTCACGTCCTTCGCCTTGTGCCTGATCGTGGCCGCCCTCGAGTGCCGCAGCGAGACCGACACCGTGTTGACCACCGCCAGCTTCGACAGCAAGCAGATGAACTGGGCGCTGCTCGGTGAGTTCGTCCTGGCGGTCCTGGTCACGCAGATGGACGCCCTGCGGCGCCTGCTCGGCACGACCGAGATCAACCTGCGTGAATGGGCCTGGGCGCTGGTACCCGCTCTCGCGCTCCTCCTGCTCTGGGAACTGGGCAAGCTGATCGCCCGGCGCTCAGCCTCCCGCGTAAGTAATTCTCCCGCTACCACGTAACGAGGTGATCAACATGCCGTTTGGAGTGCACTCCGAGGTAGGCAGGCTCCGCCGGGTCATGGTCCACCGGCCGGGCTTGGAACACACCCGCCTGACCCCGTCCAACGCCGCGGACCTACTGTTCGACGATGTGCTGTGGGTAAGCCGGGCCAAGGCCGAGCACGACATGTTCCGCGAGGCGATGCAGGAACGTGGCGTGGAGGTCTTCGAGGCCGAGCAGCTGCTGGCCGAGGCACTGGCCAAGCCCGAGGCCAAAGAGTGGGTGTGCGAGCACATCCTGAACGAACGGCAAGTGGGGATCAACGGGTCGAAGGTGGCCCGGGAGTGGGTGGAGTCGGCGAATCCGGCGCTGATGGCCGAGTTCTTGATCGGGGGGATCACCCGGGCGGATGTGACCCGGGATGCGGGCCTGCTGTGGCAGGAAGCCGACCCGACGAGCATGCTGTTGCCGCCGCTGCCGAATTTCCTGTTCCAGCGGGACTGCTCGTGCTGGATCTTCAACGGGGTCACGATCAACCCGATGACCAAGCCCGCCCGTCAGCCAGAGACCATGATCATGGAGGTGATCTACCGGTTCCACCCGATGTTCACCGCCGCGGACTTCCCGATCTGGCTGGGCGGGGTCGAAGAGGATTGGGGGCGGTGCCACGTCGAGGGCGGCGACGTGCAGCCGATCGGCAACGGCACGGTAATGATCGGTATGGGAGAGCGCACCACGCCGCAGGCGGTGATGTGGATCGCCCGCTCCCTGTTCCGCGCGCAGGCGGCCCAGCAGGTGCTGGCCGTGCACCTGCCCAAGTCCCGTTCCTACATGCACCTGGACACCGTCATCACCATGTGCGACCGGGACCTGGTCACCTTGTTCCCGCAGGTGGTCTACGGGGCGCGGACCTGGGCGATCCGCCCGGGGGGCTCCGCCGAGGAGCTGGTCACCGAGGAGCAGCACGGAACGCTGCCGGAGCTGATGGCCAAGGCCCTGGGTATCGGGAAGATGCGCATCGTCGAGACCGGCGGCGACAGCTTCGAAGCCGAACGCGAGCAGTGGGATGACGGCAACAACGTCGTGGCGCTCGAGCCGGGCGTCGTAGTCGCCTACGAGCGGAACACGGGGACGAATACCGCGCTGCGCAAACACGGCATCGAGGTGATCACCATCGAGGGCTTCGAGCTGGGCAAGGGCCGCGGCGGTGGCCACTGCATGACCTGCCCGATCGACCGCGATCCGGCGTTCTAACCAGGAGGGACGATGGGATTCAACCTGCATAATCGCAGTTTCTTGAAGGAGATCGATTTCGAGCCGCGGGAGCTGCGGTTCTTGCTGCAGCTGTCGGAGGCGCTGAAGAGCGCGAAGTACGCCGGGACGGAGGTGCAGCGGCTGGCCGGGAAGGAGATCGCGCTGATCTTCGAGAAGACCTCGACCCGGACCCGGTCGGCGTTCGAGGTGGGCGCGTACGATCAGGGCGCGCACGTGACCTACCTGGATCCGTCGGGGTCGCAGCTGGGGCACAAGGAGTCGATCGCCGATACCGCGGCGGTGCTGGGCCGGATGTACGACGCTATCGAGTACCGAGGCGCCCGGCAGGCTGACGTCGAAGCCCTGGCCCAGCATGCCGGCGTTCCCGTCTACAACGGGCTGACCGCTGAGTGGCACCCCACCCAGATGCTGGCCGACTTCTTGACCATGCACGAGTCCTCGCACAAGCCGTATGACCGGATCGCGTACGCGTTCGTCGGGGACTGCCGGTTCAACATGGGCCGGTCGCTGCTGGTGATGGGCGCGCTGATGGGCAGCGACGTGCGGCTGGCCGGCCCGGCCGAATTGCATCCGCCCAAGGACGTGGTCGACATCGCCGGGCAGATTGCCGAGCGGACCGGCGCGACGATCACGATCACCGAGGATCCGGCCGAAGCGGTCCGCGGGGTGGACTTCATCCACACCGACGTGTGGGTGTCGATGGGCGAGCCGAAGGACGTATGGACCGAGCGGGTCCGGGTGCTGAAGCCGTATCAGGTCAACGCGGCCCTGCTGCGCGCCTCGGGGAACCCGGCGGTGAAGTTCATGCACTGCCTGCCGGCCTTCCACGACCCGAACACCACGGTGGGCCGGGAGATCATGGAGCACACCGGGATGACCGACGGGCTGGAGGTCACCGGCGAAGTCTTCGGCTCGCAGGCCAGCATCGTCTTCGACCAGGCCGAAAACCGCCTGCACACCATCAAGGCCATCCTCGTCGCCACCCTCGGATAGCGCTCTCGGATTGCGCTCTCGGATGCGCTCTCGGATTGCGCTCTGGGAGAGCAGCTCACCCTGCCCGGGTGATACCTCAGGCCGAGGTCCGCGCTGAACTGTGAGTGTCATCCATCGCGGGCGAGATCCGCGCTGATCACTGGAGGACTCATGAGTGCCGACGCACCCGTCCTGGACACGCTCGCCGACATGACCGCCGCCTCAGTCGAGCGCAATACCCTTCCGCCGCGCGACTTCATCCTCGCGCGGCTGGCCGCCCTGATCGCGGTGGACGCGCCGCCCGTCTCCTGGTTCGCCAACGCCGCCGCCGTCCAGGAAAGCGGGCTGACCGCCGAGGACATCCAAGGGGTCATGATCGCGGTGGCCCCGGTCGTGGGCGCTCCCCGGGTCATGGCCGCCGGGGGTCATATCCTGCGCGCCCTCGGCATCGCCATCGCCGTGGCCGACGCCGAGGCGGCCGAACAAGACAGTCAGCCGTAAGGCCAGACGCCAGGACCGGACCCCGGCGAAGGGGGCCAGGGACACGCGACGATCCGAGCGAGAGGTGGACAGATGGCCGCCCGAGAAGCCGCCAGGCCAACCCAGCAAACCCGGCCCGTTGGGCCGATCAGGCATCTGAGCCAGGACGAACGCCGGGCCAGGGGCAGCCAGGCGGCCGAACGGACGCCTCCCTCGAGTCACTTCGGGTGGCAGCCTGCGCAGGACCGTCCCGATCCCGTCGCACTGCTGGAGGAGCAGAATTTGACCCGGGAGCCGGATCTGGTCCCGGTCCGGCACGGCCGGATGATGGTCTCGCCGTTCACTTTCTACCGCGGCGCGGCCAAGATCATGGCCGCGGACCTGAAGGACACGCCGGTAGCCGGGCTGGACGCACAGCTGTGCGGCGACGCGCACCTGTCTAACTTCGGCATGTTCGCCTCCCCGGAGCGGGCGCTCCTGTTCGACCTGAACGATTTCGACGAGACGCTGCCTGGGCCGTTCGAGTTCGACGTGAAGCGCATGGCGGCGAGCTTCCTGATCGCGGGGCGGAACAACGGGTTCTCCAAGGCCGACGCCCGCGCCGCGGCGCTCGCGTCGGTGATGTCCTACCGGGAGTCGATGGCGGATTTCGCGCAGATGCCGACGATGGAGATCTGGTATGCGCACTTCGAAGAGGACCGGTTCCGGGCGATCATCCGGGATGCGCTCGCCGAAGTCTCGCCGGGGGTGAAGGAGCGGGGGGTGAAGGACAAGAAGGCGAAGGCGGCGAAGCCGGACAAGAAGGTGAAGGCGGCAACGAAGAAGGAGCAGAAGGAAGCCAAGCAGGCGGAGGTCGTGCGGGAGGCGGCCCGGCGAGCCGAGAAGAATCTCGAGAAGGCGCACACCCGTGACAGCGTGCAGGCGCTCGCCAAGCTTGGCGAGCTGGTGGACGGGCGCTACCAGATCGTCAGCCAGCCGCCGGTTATCGTCCCAGCCCGCGACCTGGCCGCCACCTACGGGCTGTCCCCGGACGAGGTCATGCCGGCGATCCACGAGCAGTTCCGCGCCTACCGGGCCACCTTGCAAGATGACCGGCGTCGGCTGCTGGAGAAGTTCGAGATCGTGGACGCGGCACGCAAGGTCGTCGGGGTGGGCAGCGTCGGGACCAGGGCGTTCATCGTCTTGCTGCAGGGACGCGACGAGCAAGATCCGTTGTTCTTGCAGGTCAAGGAGGCGACGACCTCGGTGCTCGAGGCGTACCTGCCCAAGAGCCGCTACCGGCAGCACGGCGCACGGGTGGTACAGGGACAGCGGATGATGCAGGCCGCCAGCGACATCTTCCTGGGCTGGACCAAGGGAATCGACGTCACCCGCAACTTCTACTGGCGCCAGCTGCGCGACATGAAGGGCTCGGCGGTGGTCGAGCTGATGGCACCGGTCACTCTCAGGTACTACGCGCAGATCTGCGGGTGGACGCTGGCCCGGGCGCACGCCAGGTCCGGGGACCCGGTCGCCATGGCCGCCTACCTCGGCCGCGACGATGCGTTCGAGCGGTCGGTCACCGACTTCTCCGAGCGGTACGCCGACCAGAACGAGCAGGACTATGGGCAGTTCGCCAAGGCGGTCCGATCCGGTCGCCTCCAAGCGGTCGAAGGTGTCTGAACATTCCCGGCTGGGCCCTTTCACCCGCGGGAGGGTGAGGAGTCCGTGGCTCGCCGAAGGCACGATCAGCAGGCGAAAGGACACCATGCGAGGAAAGGGAACACCATGGCTGATTTGATCGCCATCGGATATCCGGATGAGGCGACCGCGGAGGCCGCCGCCGATGAGGCGCGCCGCCTGGCCTCCGATCTCATTATCCAGCCGGACGCGATCGCGGTGATCGTGCGGGACACGGACGGCAGCTACCACGTGCACACCAATCATCATGCGGTGGGCGGCGGAGCGGTCTGGGGCATGTTCTGGGGGTTCCTGTTCGGGCTGCTGTTCTTCATCCCGGTCTTCGGGATGGCGGTGGGAGCCGGGATGGGCGCACTGATGGGCAAGCTGGCCAAGACCAGCATCGACAAGCAGTTCCAGGACCAGGTCCGAGGCATGCTCCAGCCCGGTACCTCGGCGCTCTTCCTGATGCTGGAGAAGGTGACCCCCGACAAGGCGGTCGAAGCGATGAGTAAGTACGGCGGCACGGTCCTGAAGACCTCCTTGTCCAATGACGACGAGGCAGCACTCCAGGACGCTCTGCACGGCGACCAGGCGGCTGGGTAAGCGCCTCAGCCCAGCTGATGACCAGACGTGCTATCGCCCGCGGGTCGGTCCGTAACCGGGCCGCCGAAGGGTTGCGTGAGCTAGGTTCCGTGGACCGGGCGGTCTATTACGCGGTGGCCAGTACGCCCACTCCTTCCCTGGACGAGCCGCTGCGCCGGCTCTCCCACGCGGCCAATAACTCTCGCCTCTGGCTGGCCATCGCGGCCGGGCTGGCCGTGGCCGGGGGCGAGGACGGCCGCCGCGCCGCGGTTCGGGGAACCGTGGCCATTGGCGCTACGTCAGCGCTGGTGAACATCGCGGTCAAGCCGCTGTGGGACCGGCGGCGGCCGGATCGGGCTCTAGCCGGAGTACCGCGCCGACGGAGGGTGCGGATGCCGACCTCCACATCGTTCCCGTCCGGTCATTCGGCGTCGGGATTCGCTTTCGCCGCGGCCATCGGCCAGGACCAGCCCTGGCTCGGCCTGGCGTTGCGGTTCCTGGCCGGCGCCGTGGCGTACTCCCGGGTCCATACCGGAGTGCATTATCCCAGTGACGTCGTGGTCGGTTCGCTCATCGGCGAGGGTACCGGGCAGGCCGTGGCCGGCCTGATGGACCGGCTACCGCGGAGCCGCCGCCTCAGCGTTCCTCGTGGTGAAGGGCAGCCAGCAGGGCGGCGTAAGCGCGGACCAGGGCGGCATGCTGCAGGGGGAGCAGCGGGCTGTCGGCTGGACAACCCTCCCGGACCCACCGATCCGACAGATCCATCGCCTGCACCCGATGCACGGCCGCTGCCCTGAAGACGGTCTCGGTCTGGCCGAACAGATAGCTGTACAGGCGGGTCACCGACTCGAGTAGCTCATCGCCCGTTTCCGCTGGATCAGGCGAATACTGACGCTTCCGGTGCGCCCGCCACCAGTCGATCTCCAGGGCGGCCGCCCGTTCCGGATCCGCCGGCTCGCCGAAGCGCATCCTGACCAGCGCGTAAAGCTCGCGCATGCAGGCCCTGGCGCCATCAGGGTCGTTATCGGGAAACGGCGCCCACAACTGAACGGCGCGCAGCATCAGCCAGGCGCCTTGCGCGGTCCGCACCAGGTCCATGCCGAAGCCCAGCCGGAACAGCTTGACCGCAGCCGCCAGCAGGTAGGTCCAGCGACGCAGGTAGTAGCCAACCCACATCCGGTATTCCAGGTCGGCGATGCGCAAGGGATCGAACGACCGGAGGCTGTTCCGCGATCCGATGCTCACCCACCCCAAGCCCATAGGCCCTCCCCTTCCTGTGCGCTAACCCGGACCTTCCGTTCTATCAGAGCGGAGCCAGTGCGAGTCGAGTAATCGCGTAGTCTCAGGCAGGCCGGCCCAGCCTCGTGGTGCATAGGCGCCGAGCTTCGTCCGGAGCGTGTACCTGGCCCGGTGCAGGCACGACTTCACGCTGCCCAGCGGGAGGCCGGTGAGGGCGGAGATCTGCTGGTAGCCGAGTCCTTCGAGGTCGGCCAGGTAAACCACCATCCTGTGCTTATCCGGCAATGCCCGCAGCGCCGCGGTGAGATCGGCGTCCAGCAGGCGTCCGACTACTTGATCTTCGGCCGAGTCATCGTGTGACCGGGCACCGAACAACTGTGATCCGGCGGCGTCCCCGCTGACGAACCGCGGCTCAGCTCGCCTCTTCCGGTAGCCGCTGATAAAGGTGTTGATCATAATGCGGCGCAGCCATGCGTTCAGGTTCGTACCAGGCTGAAACCGCCCCGAGGCCGTCAACGCCTTTATGAATGTCTCCTGCACGAGATCCTCGGCGTCTGGGGCATTGCCGGTTATCCGGACCGCCGCCGGGTAAAGGCTCGTGGCATAAGCCCGGAGCACATCTTCCGCCCACACTTCGTCTGCGGTGACCGCCATTCGTGACTCCGGATCGTGACGTTCATGATTCTTCCAGTCGTACGCCGTCAGCGCCGCCTGCGTAGCCTCACTTGCCGGTCAGAATGGCGTCGGGATATACCGCAACGGCAGGTCCGGATCCCGGTAACCGCCAGGTGGCTGTCGTTTGGGCAGCGTGATGTCCCGGTGCGCGAGCGGCTTGTAGGGGACCTGGCTGAGCAGGTGGGTGATGATGTTGAGCCGGGCGCGCTTCTTGTCGTCGGCGTTCGCGATATACCACGGGGCCCACGCGGTGTCGGTCGTGGCGAACATCGCGTCTCTGGCTCGGGAGTAGTCGTACCAGCGGCTGTAGGACTTCAGATCCATGGGCGACAGCTTCCAGATCTTCCGCGGGTCGTGGATCCGGCTTTCCAGTCGCCGGGTCTGCTCGTCGGGGCTGACCTCCAGCCAGTACTTCAGCAGCAAGATCCCGGAGTCGGTCACGGCCTTCTCGAAGGCTGGCGTCAGCTGCAGGAACCGCTCGGTCTCCTCGGGCTTGCAAAAGCCCATCACCCGCTCGACGCCCGCCCGGTTGTACCAGCTACGGTCGAAGATCACCACCTCGCCGGCCGCCGGGAAGTGCTCGACGTACCGCTGCATGTACATCTGCGACTTCTGCCGCTCGGTGGGGGTGGGCAGCGCCACGACCCGGAACACGCGCGGGCTGACTCGCTCGGTGATCCGCTTGATCGTGCCTCCCTTCCCGGCAGTATCCCGGCCCTCGAACACGACACAGATCTTCGCGCCGGCATCCTTCACCCACTCCTGCATGGCGACGAGGTCACCGTGCAGGGTCCTCATCTGGTCCTCGTAGTCCTTGCGCTTCATCTTTGGGGGCGGCCCGGCCTCGGCGCTCTTCCCGGCTGTGACGCCCGCCTGGACCTCCG
>Ga0187809_10000705_pt1 | contig 17014 bp, 12 predicted proteins | sample NC_wetland_sal_i_8_FD_132415 | JGI IMG/M metagenome (GOLD analysis project Ga0187809, IMG submission 132415) | Wetland sediment microbial communities from Neuse River Estuary, North Carolina, USA - ASW_4 | ecosystem: Environmental > Aquatic > Freshwater > Wetlands > Sediment | place: USA: North...
GCCCGGCGCCGGCAAGACCCTGACCGTCGCCCGGCTGGCGACCCGCCTGGTGCTGGCCGGCCTGCCACCCATGGTGATCACCGCCGACGGCAAGCGCGCCGGCGCCATCGAGCAACTCGCCGCCTTCACCAGGCTGCTCGGGGTGAACCTGATCGTCGCCAGCCATCCGCTGGCACTCGGCAGGGCGCTCACCCGCCGCGAGGATGCCGCGCCGGTGCTGATCGACTCGCCCGGCAGCGATCCGTTCGATCCGGCCCAGGCGGAGGAAATCGCCGCGCTGGCCGCCACGGCCGATGCCATTACCGCGCTGGTGCTGCCAACCGGTCTGGACCCGGCCGAGGCCGCGGAACTCGCCGGCGCCTATGCCGAACATGCGGCGACCCTGCTGGTGGCCACGCGCCTGGATCTGTCGCCCCGCCTGGGCGGCATCCTCGCCGCGGCGACCGCGGGCCGCCTGGCGCTGACCGAGGCCGGCATCGGCCCGGGCGCCGCCGACGGGATGGTGCCCCTCACCCCCGCCAACCTGGCCAGGCGCCTGACCCAAACCCGGAGTTCCCACGCATGAGCGCCGTCCCGCCTCGGGCCGTCCCGTCCCGGATCGTCGCCATCGCCTCCGGCAAGGGAGGGGTCGGCAAGACCTGGCTCGCCATCACTCTGGCGCACGCGCTCGCCCGGCTGGGGCAACGCGTGCTGCTGTTCGACGCCGACCTTGGTCTCGCCAACGTGGACGTCCAGCTTGGCCTGACGCCGCCGCGCGACCTCGGAGCGGTGATCGCCGGCACCGCAACCCTGGCGGAGGCCGTGCTGCGCCATCCCGGCGGCGGGTTCGACATCCTCGCCGGCCGTTCCGGCACCGGCGCGCTGTCCGGCATCGATCCGGCGGCGCTGGAGCGCACGCTCGACGCCATGCGGCAGGCGGCCGGCGGCTATGACACCACGCTGCTGGACCTCGGCGCCGGCGTGGAGTTCGCGGTGCGCCGCATGGCGTGCTTCGCCGACCGGCTGCTGGTGATCGCCACGGAGGAGCCCACCAGCCTGACCGATGCCTACGCGGTGCTGAAACTGCACACCGCCGACCGTCCCGGCGGCGAGGCGGGCATCGTCGTCAACCAGGCGGCGGGACGCAGCTCCGGCGAGCGCACCTATGGCGCGCTGCGCCGCGCCTGCACCACGTTCCTGCACCGCGATCCGCCGCTGGCCGGCATCGTTCGCCGCGACGAGCGGGTGCGCGAGGCGATCCGCCGCCAGTCGCTGCTGCTGACCCGGCATCCCGGCTGTCCGGCGGCGCAGGATGTCGAGGCCCTCGCCCATGCCCTGTAACGCTTCGTCGCCCTGCCGCGGGTTCCACTCTGCCGCGCCAGCGCCCAAATTGCCCCGCATAGGGGGCCCGCATGGAACTTGTACGACTCGGCAGCAGGCGAGACCTGCGGGTGGATTTCTTCCGCGGTCTCGCACTGTGGTGGATTTATATCGACCATATTCCGGGCAATTTGGCGGCCAACTACACCCTGCACAATTTCGCCGCATGCGATGCAGCCGAAATGTTCGTGCTGCTGGCCGGCTATGGCGCCGGCTTGGCCTATGGCGGGACACTGAACCGCCAGGGCTACCTGTACGCGGCGGCGGATACGCTGAAGCGTGCCTGGACCCTGTATATCGCCCACATCTTCCTGTTCGTGATCTACACCGCGCAGGTCGCCTACTCGGCCAGCCTGCTGGACCGCGCCTACTACCTGGACGAGGCCCGCCTCGACGTGCTCGGCGATTCGCCCTACCAGGCGATGCTGCAGGCGCTGCTGCTGCGCTTCCAGCCCAGCCTGCTGAACATCCTGCCGCTCTACGTCATGCTGCTGTTGCTGTTCGCGCTGACGCTATGGGCGCTGCGCTGGCCGAGGCTGCTGCTGCTGGGATCCTTCGCGCTGTACATGGTGGTGCGGTTCACCGGGCTGAACTTCTCCGGCTGGACCGGACCGGACTGGTATTTCGATCCCTTCGCCTGGCAGTTCCTGTTCATGATCGGCGCGGTGCTGGCCTACGCGCCGCCACGCATGCCGACCATCCGCTGGCCGCTGGACGTGCTGTCCGTCCTGGTGCTGCTGACCGGCCTGGTGGTGATCTGGATCATCAACACGCACCCGCCCTTCCTGGCCTGGGTTCCGGAGTGGGCGATCCGCGTGGTGATCGCCCAGGACAAGACCGGTTTGCACCCATCGCGGCTCGCCTCCGTGCTGAGCCTGCTGTGGCTGGTGGTGCGGCTGATCCCGATGCAAGCGGCCTGGCTGCGTTCGCGCGGAGCGGCGCTGCTGACGCTGCCCGGGCAGAACTCGTTGCCGGTATTCTGCTCCGGCATCTTCTTCGCGTTCATTGGGCGTCTCGGCCTGGAGTACAGCGACGGACTGGGCATGCAGTTCGGCGTCAACGTGTTCGGCGCAGTGGCGATGCTGATCGTCGGAGTGGTAACCGCCTGGTATCGCAGCAAGGGGCGGGCTCCGGTTCGGCCCCCCAGCCCATTGCCGTTGACGGTCAGGACTGATACGGATTGAAACCAATGCTGCGTTCCGGGTTCTGGCTGATCGTGCTTGGGCTGCTCATGGCCGGTGCTGCCGCGCACGCGCAACCCGTCGTTCCGGCATGCCCGGCGAGCGAGGAAGTCGTCGTCCCCGATGAACCGCTGGAGCATGTCGCCGCGGCGCTCGCTGCCGGCGGGCCGCTGAACGTGCTGGCGATCGGCACCGCGAGCACGGTCGGCGCCCCCAGCAGCACCACGCATGGCGTTCCGCCGAACGCCACCTTTCCGCATCGGATGGCGGAGGCCCTGGTTGCGGCGCGCCCGGGGCTGAAAGTGCAGCTCAGCGTGCGCGGCGCCCGCGGACTCACCGCCGAAGCGCTGCTGCCGCAGTTGCGCCAGGCGCTGAAATCGCAGAAATACCAGCTTGTCATCTGGCAGACGGGCACGGTCGAAGCCGTGCGCGGCGAGCGTCCGGATGCCTTGCTCGATGCACTGGAACAAGGCACCGACCTGGTGCAGGCCGCCGGCGCCGACCTGATCCTGGTGGATTCCCAGTTCAGCCGCTTCCTGCGCGCCAATGCCGATCTGGGCACCTATGAGATGGTGCTGCAGCAGGTCGCGGCGGTTCCAGGCGTGGTGCTGTTCCACCGCTTCGACCTGATGCTCGATTGGGCGCATTCCGGGCAGATCGACCTGGAACGCACCAGCCGGAAGGACCGGGATGCGACCATTGCGCTGATGAACCGATGCGTCGGCCAGGCACTGGCCCGCTTCGTGCTGAACGGCGCAGGATTGAAATGAACCGGCAGGATCGCCGGGAAAGCAGAATGCAACGGCATGGCGCGGCAGTTCAGGCCGGCCGCGCCGCTGCAGCCATCCGACGGGGAGCAGGCCATGGCGGAGGCGCCTGAACCGGCCAGGGCGGAAGCCAGCATCGGCAACAGGTTCGGCCGAACGCTGCTGGCGGTGCGCTGGGTCGTGGCGCCCTTCTACCTCGGGCTGCTCTGCGCGCTGCTGCTGCTGGTCGTCAAGTTCGTGCAGAAGCTGGTTGCCGCGGTGCCGGTGCTGCTGACGCAGTCCAGCAGCGACACGATCTTCACCGTGCTCTCGCTGATCGACCTGTCGCTCGTCGCCAACCTGCTGGTGATCGTCATGTTCTCCGGCTGGCAGAATTTCATCGGGCGGCTGCCGGCGGAACTGAGCGGTGACGTGCCGGACTGGCTTGGCAGGCTCGATTTCAGCGCGGTGAAGTTGAAGCTGATCGGCGCCGTCATGGTGATCGGGACGATCTCGATCCTGGAGAGCTTCGTCTATATCGATCAGACCCCGAAAGCCGACGTCGCCTGGCAGGTCGCCATCCTGCTGGCGGTGGGTGTCACCGGGGTGCTGCTGGCGCTGATGGACTGGTTGGGAGGGCGGGAGTGAATCGCATGCAGGTCGGAATCCAGTTCTTCCCGGATGTCGGGCCGGAGGTGAAGTCGGGCCGCGACTACTGGCAGGAGGCGCTGCATCTGGTCGCGCTGTGCGACCGCTACGGCTACAGCCATGTCCGCACGGTGGAGCACTACTTCCATCCCTATGGCGGCTACAGTCCCAACCCGATCGTGTTCCTCGCCGCTGCGGCGCAGCTGAGCAAGCGCGCACGCATGATCACCGGCGCGGTGCTGCCGGCGTTCGGCCATCCGCTGAAGATCGCCGCCGAACTGGCGATGCTGGACGCGCTGTGCGACGGCCGGCTGGATGCCGGCTTCGCCCGCGCCTTCCTGCCCAGCGAGTTCGCCCATTTCGGCGTGAGGCTGGACGAAAGCAGGGCGCGCTTCGAGGAGGGCGTCGAACAGGTGCGGCTGCTGCTGGAGCAGGAGAACGTCAGCCATGCCGGCCGCTTTCACAGCTTCCGCAACGTCACCTCGCTGCCGCGCCCGACGCAGCGGCCGCGCCCGCCCTTCTATGTCGCGGCGCTGGCGACGAAGGAATCGTTCGAACGCGCCGGCGCCGCGGGCCACGGCATCATGGCGATCCCGATGGCCGGCGGGGCGATGGCCGAACTGATCGACGCGTACCGCGCGGCGCGTGCCCGGGCCGGCCATCCCGGGGGCGGGACGGTGATGCTGGCGTTCCACATGCTTTGCCACGAGGACCAGCAGCAGGCGGAGCAGATCGCGCGCGGGCCGCTGAACCGCTACCTGCGCTCGCTGGTGGCGGCGGCATCGGAATGGATGGCCGGCGAGACCTCGGGGGATTACCCGGGGTATGACAAGATCATCGCTTCGCTCGCGGCGGAGACGTTCGAAACCCAGGTGGCGAAGGGTGCCGCCTGGGTGGGCACGCCGGAATGCATCCTCGATTCGGTGGCGAGCTACCGCCGGCAAGTCGGGGAATTCGAGATCGCCTCGCTGCAGGTGAACTTCAACGACATCCCGCTGGCTGAGGCGGAGGCGTCGATGCGCCTGTTCGGCGACCGGGTGCTGCCGCGGCTGTAGCACACTGCCTGAACAGCGGCTTCAGGCAGTCGAAACCCGACCGCCGGAGGCGCGTATCATGTGCGCAGCCGGCCGGCAGAGCACCACCATCCCGGGGTGGCCAGGGCCGCGGCGGCGCGTTGCGCGGCATCCTGGGTGGGGAACAGGCCGAAGCAGGTGGCGCCGGAGCCGCTCATGCGCGACAGCAGGCAGTCCGGTTGCGCCGCGATCGCCGCGAGCACGTCGCCGATCGCCGGGTGCAGCCGGCGCGCGGGAGCTTCCAGGTCGTTGCGCAGCCCGCGCAGGCTGACGGCCAGGCCGGCGGCATCGTCCCACCGCGCCGGGAGCGGTGCCGGCGGGGAAAACCCGCCGGTGCGCGCCTGGAACACCTGCCGTGTCACCACGGCGACCCCGGGATTCACCAGCAGAACGCCGCAGGGCGGCAGTGCCGGGACGGGTTCCAGGCGCTCGCCGATGCCGCCCATGCGCACCGGACGGCGGTGCAGGCACACCGGCACGTCGGCGCCGATCCGCAGCGCGAGCTGTTGCAGCGTGGCGGGGGCGAGCGAGACGTTCCACAGCCGCTGGAGCAGCCGCAGGGCCGCCGCCGCATCGGCCGAACCGCCACCGATGCCGGAGGCAACCGGCAGGTTCTTTTGCAGCACCAGCTCCGCATGCGGCGGCACGCCGGCGGCTTCCGCCAGCAGGCGGGCGGCGCGCAGCACCAGATTGTCCGGCTCGTCGGCCAGCGCCCGGCCGAATACGCCTTCAAGCGTCAGGCGCAGCCCGCTGGAAGGCCTGGCGCGCAGCACGTCGCCGGCCTCGGCAAAGGCAACCAGGCTGTCGAGCAGATGGTAGCCGTCGTCGCGGCGGCCGACGACGTGCAGATACAGGTTGAGTTTGGCGGGTGCGGCTTCGGCTTCTTCCATCGCGGCGAGACAAGAGCGCCTTGGCGGTTCCAGGACAAGGGTCCGGGAAGCATTCCAGGCAATTGGTGCAGCGCGTCACCGATCTTGCCGGCGCCGTCCGGAGGTCCAGCGGAGCGGGGCCGGAAACCGCCGGCAGGCGCGCCGCGCGCTGACAGCGGACCCGGTTCGGCGAAGCCGAATCGCGGCGGATGCTGGCACGGGTTTGCGGCGATCCGGCCTGGCCGCGGCGCCTCTCGGTGATCTGGGTCAAGGCGCAATCTCATCCGTGCGCGTAAGCCTGCCTTGCCGACAAGGATGCGGCAGCGCCATGCGCCCCTGGACACTTGCATTCTCCTGTCTGCTGCTGCTGGCAGCCTGCGCCGGCCCGTTATCAACCAGCCCGGCGCCGGCCCCGGCCATTCCTGCCGCGCAGGCCGTCACCCCGCAGGTTTCCGCCGAGGCGGCAAGCCTGCGCCGGAAGCTGGCCACATCCGTGCCGCAGGACACCTCCTGCAACGCAGCCAACGCCGCGAGCTGGATCGATCCAGCCCGGGCGGAGCTGGCAACTTCGTCTCTGGCGATGGAACGGCCGCAACTGCTGGCCGTGGTCGATCGCAACCCGCGCCGGCAGGAATTGTGCATCCTGCTGGCCGAACCGAACGCGCCATGGCAGGTCATCGGCGGCAGCCGGGTGTCCACCGGACAGTCCGGCCGGCGCGGCTACTTCATCACGCCCACCGGCGTGTTTGTGCACGGCGGCGGCATCGTGGACTACCGCGCCGAGGGCACCTTCAACGAAAACCACATCCGCGGCCTCGGCCTGAAGGGCATGCGGGTCTGGGACTTCGGCTGGCAGCAGGCGCGCAAGGGCTGGACGCGGGATGGCGGGTACGCCGAGATCCGGCTGCTGCTGCACGCGACCGATCCTGACTATCTGGAACCGCGGCTTGGCCGGCCGGCGTCCAAGGGCTGCGTGCGCATCCCGGCGGCGATGAACCGGTTCCTCGACCAGTACGGCGTGCTGGATGCCGCCTACAACGCGGCGGCCCCGGCCGATCCGCGCATCGCCGCCGTGCTGCCGCTCGGCCAGCAACCGACACCGCTGGCCGGCGACGCCCTTGTGGTCATCGACTCCGCACAGGTTTCCGCGCCGCGTTAGCCCGAAGTTAAGTCCCTTCCGCTATGCCTCCACGTAGATGCGTGTCTCCGGGCGATGCGCCCGGACCCGCCGGAGGCTCGGACAGCCCATGCTGGACAAACCTGGCGGTCCTGTCGGAGCGGCTCCGCCAACCGGCCGGGGCCATCTCATCGCGGGTCCGCCGCAGGCCGCCCCTGAACCGCTCAGCGTCACCGGGCTGCTGGCGATCCTGCGCCGGCGCAGGCTGGCGCTGCTTGCCTGCATCCTGCTGGTCCCATTGCTGGCCGCCGTGGCGATCAGCCGCATGACGCCGCGCTACACCGCCACCGGCGCGCTGATCTACGAGCCGAGCGAGTACAAGGTACGGGAGCTGCAGAGCATTTTGCGGGTGGACCCGACCACGGAAGCCGTGATGGCGAGCCAGGCGGAAATCCTGCGCAGCCTGCGCGTCGCCGCCCGGGTCGCGGAGCGCGGCAACATGTTCCGCAACCCGGAATTCAACCCGGCGCTGCGTCCCCCCAGCCTCTGGCGCCATGCGATCTCCCGGTTGAAGGACCTGTTTGGGCTGGCGCCGCCGCCGGTGCAGAAGGCCAGCTACGGGCCGAACCAGGACGACTCCCGCAATGCCACGCTGCTGGCCGTGCAGGCCGCGTTCGACGCGCATACGGTGAAGTATTCCCGGGTCATTGAGGTCACGTTCACCGCGGAGGATCGTCAGGTCGCCGCGACCGCGGTGAACAACGCGATGGACATCTACATCAAGGACCAGTTCGCGGCGAAGCATAAGGCGGTGGACGTCGCCACCGGCTGGCTGGAGAAGCGGGCGGCGGAACTGCGGCGCGAAGTGCAGACCGGGGAAGACCGCATTGCCGCGTACCGCGCCAGGCTGGGCCTGGCGCAGGGCATGCACGCTGGCGTGGAGGCGGAGCGCATCACCCATTTGACCGAGGAGCTGGTGCGGGCAAAGGCCGACCTGGCCAACGCCGAGGCGCGCATCCAGGCGGCGCATGGCGGCGCCAGCACGCAGGCGGCGGTCGCCCCCAGCGTGGCGCAATTGCGTGGCCAGGCCGACCAGCTCGCCGCCCAGCTCCAGGCGCAGCAGGTGCGGCTTGGCGCCAATCATCCGGAGTCCGTCAGCCTACGCCGCCAATTGGCCGCGGCGCAGCACGCGGTGGCGGCGGAGATCGGCCGGGTCACCGCCGCGGCACGCGGGGAGCTGCATGCCAGCCGGGAGCGCGTCGCCGAACTGCAGCGCGATCTGCAAGCGGCGGAGCTGGAGGCGGACCGCCATCATCAGGCGGAAATCCCGCTCAACGCCATGCAGCGCGACGCGGATGCCTCCCGCCTGCAATTGCAGAACGTGCTGGACCGCATCCAGCAGACGGCGCAGCAGGCGGCGATCGAGACCTCCGAAGCGCACGAGATCTCCCAGTCCCTGCCGCCTGGCTCGCCCAGCTCCCCGCGCGTGGTGCCGCTGATGGCGGCGGCGAGCGCCGCCGGCCTGCTGTTCGGCGGATTGCTGGTCTATCTGCTGGAATTGACCGACTCGACGCTGCACAGCGGCGAGGATGCGCGGACGGCGCTGTCGCTGCCCTGCTTCGCGCTGTTGCCGGAGATCAACCGCCGCCGGCTGGGCTCGCTGCGGATGGACGAGCTCGCGGTGCGCCGTCCGATCGGCCCCTTCGCGGAACAGCTGCGCGCGCTGCGGGCTGCACTGCGCTTCGACCTGGAACGGCCGCAGGTGGTGGCCATCACCGCTCCGCGGCCCGGCGAGGGCAAGACCACGGTGGCCCTGTCGCTGGCCTACGCGGCCGCGATGGGGGGCCAGCGCGTGCTGGTGGTCGAATGCGACCTGCGCCGCCCGAGCTTCGCCCGCCTGATGCAGGCGAAGCCGGCGCCGACCGGGCTGGCGGACTGCCTGCGCGGCAAAATCCGGCCGCAGGAGGTGGTGCAGCACGAGGTGCAGTCCGGCCTGGACGTGATCGAGGCCGGCCGCACCGGCACCGATGTCCCCGACCTGTTCCTGTCCGGCGCCATGGAGGACATACTTGGCGAGCTGCGGCAGGAATACGACCTCATCCTGCTGGATGCGCCGCCGGTCCAGGCCTTCACCGAGGCGCGCATCCTGGCGGGCCTGGCCGATGCCACGCTGCTATGCGTCCGCTGGCGTGCCACGCCGCGCAGCGTGGTGCGGAACGCGATGGAGCGGCTGGCGGAGGCACACGCGCATGTGGTCGGAACCGTACTGACCCGGGTGGATGCTCACGCGCATCTGCATTCCGGCTATGCCGACGCGGGCGTGTATCATCGGCGCCGCAGATAGCAGCGAAGGTGTTCGGCGCATGGCGCAACGTTTCCTGGTCACCGGCGGGGCCGGCTATGTCGGCAGCCACCTCGTGCTGGCCCTGCTGGACCGCGGCGACACGCCGGTGGTGCTGGACAATCTGCGGACCGGCCATCGCGCGGCGGTGCCCGATGGCGTCGGGTTCGTGCAGGCCGACCTGGCCGATGCCGCGGCGCTGAAGGCGGTGCTGGCGGACGGGCCATGGGACGGCGTGTTCCACTTCGCCGCGCTGTCGCTGGTGGGCGAGAGCATGCGGGAACCGTACCGCTACTTCAGCGAGAATGCCGGGAACGGCATCCGGCTGATCGAGGCCTGCGTCCGGCACGGCGTGCGCCGCTTCGTGCTGTCCTCCACCGCGGCACTGTTCGGCATGCCGGACCGGGTGCCGATCCCGGAGGATGCGCGGATCGACCCCGGATCGCCCTACGGCGAGAGCAAGTGGATGATCGAACGTGCCCTGCTGTGGGCCGGGCGGATCCATGGGCTGCGCAGCGCCTGCCTGCGCTACTTCAACGCCGCCGGCGCCGATCCGGCGGGCCGGGCAGGCGAGGACCACGACCCGGAAACCCACCTGATCCCTCTGGTGATCGATGCCGCGCTCGGCCGCCGGCCGGAGCTTGCGGTGTTCGGCGACGACTACGCCACGCCGGACGGGACCTGCGTGCGCGACTACGTCCATGTCGCCGACCTGGCGGCCGCGCACCTGCTGGCGGTGGACCGGCTGGAGCAGGGCAGCGTCACCTGGAACCTGGGCAACGGCCAGGGGCACTCGGTGCTGGAGGTGATCCGGTCGGTGGAGCGGGTCTCCGGCCGCCCGGTGCCTTATCGGGTGGCGCCGCGCCGGCCGGGCGATCCCGCGACGCTGGTGGCGGGGTCCGCTGCCGCGCAGTCCGCCGGCTGGCGGCCCGGCTTCGCCGAACTGGACGAGATCGTGCGCACCGCCCTGGCTTGGCGGGAGGCGCATCCCAGAGGTTACGGGGGGTAGGGTTCCCTCTCCGCCCCTTGGGGCGGAGAGGGGTCAGGGTGAGGTGGGGGCGGGGATCACACGCCAGCGCCGCGTCGCATCCCGATGACAGGTCGGCCGGGGGTTCAACTCCAAACACCGCAGGGTTCCCCCACCTCACCCTGTCCCCTCTCTGCCCCGCTGGGGCGGAGAGGGGACCTCAGCCCGCGCCCACGTCCCTGGTCTGGAAGGACAGGTCGGTCTGGCCGCCGATCTGCTGGTCCGGCAGCACCGGGCGCCGGCCGCCGCCCGGTTGGAAGCGCCGCAGGTAGCCGGGCACCACCAGCTCCACCGGGGTCGGCACCACGCCGAGTTCCGGCAGGCCGGGCATGCCTTCGGCCACCACGTTGTCGCGCGACAGCATCAGCAGTTGGTCGCGGGTCAGCGGCTTGCCCGGCAGCAGTTCCATGAAGCGAGCCTGCAGCCCGGCCAGGCCCATCGGCACTTCGACCATCCTCCGGCGCCGGCCCGTCTCCTTCAGGACGTAGGCGAGCAGTTCGTGGAAGGTCCAGACCCGCGGGCCGCCGAGTTCGTAGATCGAACCGGCGGCATCCGCCCGTCCCAGCGCCGCCATCACCGCGTCGGCGACGTCGCCGACATAGACCGGCTGCAGCCTGGTCTTGCCGGAGATCACCGGCATGAAGGGCATCATCCGCGCCATGGCGCCGAAGCGGTTGAAGAAGTGGTCCTCCGGGCCGAAGACGATGGAGGGCCGCAGCACCGTGGCGCCGGGGAACGCCGCACGCACCGCCTGTTCGCCGGCCGCCTTGCTCTTGCCGTAGGCGCTCGGGCTGGCCGGATCGGCGCCGATGGCGGAGATATGCACCAGCCGCTGCACCCCGGCCGAAGCGGCCAGTCGGGCGATCCGGCCGGCGCCCTCGGCGTGCACCTGCTGGAACTGGCCCGCCTTGCTCTCCGCCAGGATGCCGACCAGGTTCACCACCAGTGCAGCGCCCTCGACGGCGCGGTGCACCGTCGCCTCATTGGTCACCGAGGCATACAGCGGCACAACCTGCCCCACTGCGCCCATCGGCTTGAGGAACAGCGCCGCCTCCGGGTCGCGCACCGCCGCGCGGACGATGAAGCCCTTGTGCGCCAGGCGCTTGACCACGTAGCGCCCGATGAACCCCGAGCCGCCGAAAACCGTCGCCACGCTGCGCGTCGCCATTGCCGAAGTCTCCTAGCTTGGGTGCGGCGGGTTTTGTCACCAAAGCGGTCCGAAGGCCACCGGTAACGACCGCCGCCATTGCGCCGCGTGTGTGCACCAGCGGACCCTGCGCCTCAAGGGCCGGGCCGGCGCCCCAGTACTGCGATTCGGAATTGCCGATTGGAACAGTGAAGGGGGAGCGACGGCGCTGGTACCCCGTCGTGGCGGGCGAAGGCTCGCCACCCACGGCTTGCTGCGGGAATCCCAATGTGCGGGCGACGTGGTGCGAGGAGTTTCCTCCAGCCAGTCGTGGGTGGCGGGCCTTCGCCCGCCACGACGTGGTACGCATTCGAGTCGCCAATTTGCGAACGCTGTTACTAGTGTCATGACGGGCGCCGGCCGCCGCCCCGGCCATCGGGGGGCGGGACGTTCGCGAATGGCCACGGCTCGCCCTTCCCGTCACGGAATCGCCGGACGCGGGGCGCCCAGGCGAGTAGCCCGTGCACGCCGAACCGCTTCATCCGCTTCAGGCCGGGCCAGGCCCATACGAAGACGGGCGGCGCGGTGCAGGTCGCCGGTCGGCTGTGGGGTGCCGAGTACGCCCCGCCGGAAGCGACGGCGCCGTTCGAGCATTTTCCGTCGTGGCGGAAGGCCCGCCACCCATGACCTGCTGTGGGAAACTCCGGCAGGCGGTGGCGGTTCGCAACTTCGCGTCCCCGCGGCAAGTCGTGGATGGCGAGCCTTCCCGCCACGACGGCGCATCACACCGGGACGCGCACCCCGCGCTGCGTGGTGATCAGCTCATAGTGCTGCAGCTGCCGGTTGGCATCGAAGTTGAAGATGCTGCGCCGGTTGTAATCTCCCGCGCTGAGGTCGCAGTCGGCGACAATCACCTCGTCGTCCAGGCTGACGGCCTTCGCCACGATCTCGCCGGTCGGTGCGATGATGCAGGTGTCGCCAAGGAAATTGCTGCCTTCCTCTGCGCCGGCCTTGGCCACGCCAACCACCCAGCAGCAGTTCTGGTAGGCGGAGGCACGCATCACCAGCAAGTTGTGTTCGGCGGCGAGATGCGCCGGTTCCATCACCCGGCGGTTGCCCTGCATTATCGTGCGGATGGCGCCGGTGTTGTAGCCGACCATCACCAGTTCGGCGCCTTGCAGGCCGAGCACGCGCCAGGTTTCCGGCCAGCGGCGGTCGTTGCAGATGCACATGCCCATGACGCCGCCGAAGGCTCGGAATACCGGAAAGCCGAGGTTGCCGTTTTCGAAGTAGCGCTTCTCGAAGTTGGTGGCGCAGCCATCGGGATCGGCGTGCGCCAGGCCGGGCAGGTGCACCTTGCGGTACTTGCCGACGATCGTGCCGCTGCCGTCCACCAGCACAGCGGTATTGAAGCGGCGCTTGCGGCCTTCCTCCTGCGTCAGTTCGGCGTAACCGAGATAGAAGCCGATGCCGAGTTTCGCCGCCGCATCGAACAGCGGCTGCACGTCGGGGTTCGGCATGGCGGTCTCGCAGAACGCGTCGGCTTCGTCGGGATCGTCGAACACCCAGCGCGGAAAGAAAGTGGTCAGCGCCATTTCCGGATACACCACCAGGTTGGCGCCGAAGCTGGCCGATTTGTGCAGCAGTGCCAGCAGACGATCCACCACCTGGGCGCGGGATTCGTCACGAGCGATGGGTCCGAGCTGGGCGGCGGCAACGCGTACAATGCGGGACATGGCGGATTCCTGGAACGCGAACAGAAGACGTGAGCAAACGCCATTCATGATGCGGCGCACAAGGCCATTCAGCGGAAATCGCGGGTGGGCACCTTGATGCCCTTGGCCGGGCGGGGGTCGGGATCGAACAGGTCGCGGATCGGGCGGTCGCCGACCCCCTTGCCTTCGCGATGGTCGGGGCCGCCACCGTGCTTCACCTGGTCGCCGCTTCCGTGCCGCAGCGGAAAATCGCCATCGCGCGCGCCGACGCTGCGCAGCAGGGCGGAGAGGTCGGTGAGCTGGTCGGCGACGACGTGGATCACCTCGCCCTCGCGCTGCACCTTGCCGCGGCAAGCGATCATGGTGGCGGTCAGCACCAGGCGGCGCTGGCGCTCGAACACCGAGGGCCAGACGATCAGGTTGGCGTGGCCGGTTTCGTCCTCGATGGTGACGAACAGCACGCCCTGCGCGCTGCCGGGACGCTGGCGTACCAGCACGATGCCGGCCACCGTCAGGCGCTGGCCGTTGCGTGCCTGGGCGAGGTCGGCGCAGCGGATGATGCGTTGCGCGTTCAGTTCGGCGCGCAGGAAGGAGACGGGGTGGCGGCGCAGGCTGAGCCCGACGCTGCGGTAGTCTTCCACCACCTGGGCGCCGGCAGGCATGGAGGGGAGATCGACCAAAGGTTCTCCCCCTCCCTTTGCGGGAGGGGGGTGGGGGAAGGGAACTGCTGGTTCGGCCTCCTTCCCACCTCCCGCAGGAGGAGGAGTCTGCCGGCCGGCCATTCCACCATCCGTTATGGCGTTGTCGAACAGCGGCAGGCGCGTGTCCGACAATCCGCGGATCGCCCACAGCGCATCACGGCGCTGCAGGCCGAGCGCCTGGAACGCGTCGGCTTCCGCCAGGCGTTCCAGCGCAGCGACCGGGACGGCCGCTCGGCGCCAGATTTCCGCCACCGAACCATACGGCGCCTGAGCGCGCCTGCCGACGATCTCGTCGCCGTGCAGCTTCGCCAAGCCCTTTGCCATGCGGAGGCCAAGCCGTACCGGCAGATATGCCCCGTCCGCCGGTTCGAGCGTGCAGTCCCACATCGATGCGTTGACGCAAACCGGCCGCACCGCCACGCCGTGCAGCTGCGCGTCGCGCACGATCTGCGCCGGCGCGTAAAATCCCATCGGCTGCGCATTCAGCAGCGCGCAGCAGAACACGTCGGGATGGTGGCACTTCATCCACGACGAGGCGTAGGCGATCAGTGCGAAGCTGGCGGCGTGACTTTCCGGGAAACCGTAGCTGCCGAAGCCCTCGATCTGGCTGAACGTCTTTTCGGCGAACTCCCGCGAGTAGCCGCGACCCAGCATGCCGTCTATCAGCTTGTCACGAAATGCCGAGACGCCGCCGGTGAACTTGAACGTTGCCATGCTACGGCGGAGTGCATCCGCTTCACCGGGTGTGAAGCCGGCACAGGCGATGGCGATCTGCATCGCCTGTTCCTGGAACAGCGGCACGCCCAGCGTCTTCTCCAGCACGCGGCGCAGCTCCGGCGTGGGGTAGTTCACCGGCTCGATGCCTTCGCGCCGGCGCAGGTACGGGTGCACCATGTCGCCCTGGATCGGGCCGGGACGCACGATGGCCACCTGGATCACCAGGTCGTAGAAGGTGCGCGGCTTCAACCGCGGCAGCATCGACATCTGCGCGCGCGATTCGATCTGGAATGTGCCGAGCGTATCGGCCTTTTGAATCATAGAGTAGGTGGCCGGATCTTCTGCCGGTACGTCGGCCAGACCGATGCGCACGCCGCGATGCTCCGCCAGCAGATCGAACGCGCGACGCATGCACCCGAGCATGCCAAGGCCGAGCACGTCGACTTTCATGAAGCGGAGGGCGTCGATGTCGTCCTTGTCCCACTCGATGACCTGGCGGTTCTCCATGCTGGCGGGTTCGATCGGCACCAGGTCGTCCAGCCGGTCTTCCGTCAGCACGAAACCGCCGGGATGCTGCGACAGATGGCGGGGGAAACCGATCAGCTCACGCGCCAGATCCAGCGCCAGGCGCAGGCGGCGGTCCTGCATGTTGAAATTCAGTTCGGCAGCATGTTCTTCCGCGACGCCTTCGTCGCTCCAGGCCCAGACCTGCGATGACAGCGCGCCGGTGACGTCCTCGGTCAGGCCGAGCGCCTTGCCAACGTCGCGGATCGCACCACGGCCGCGGTAGCGGATGACGGTGGCGCACAGCGCGGCGCGGTCGCGGCCGTAGGTGTTGTACACCCACTGGATGACTTCCTCGCGGCGTTCGTGTTCGAAGTCCACGTCGATATCGGGCGGCTCCTTGCGTTCGGCGCTGACGAAGCGCTCGAACAGCAGGCCGCTGCGGGTGGGATCGATCGACGTGATTCCCAGCACGTAGCACACCGCGGAGTTGGCCGCCGAACCTCGGCCCTGGCACAGGATATTCTGCGACCGCGCATAGCGGACGATGCTGTCCACCGTAAGGAAATACGGTGCGTAGTCCAGCTGCGCGATCAGCGTCAGTTCGTGGTCGAGCTGGCGCTGCACGTCGCCGGGGATGTCGGCGCCGTAGCGGATGTGCGCGCCGTCCCGGGTGAGGCGCTCCAATTCCTGCTGCGGCGTCAATCCGGGCGTGCGGACTTCGTTCGGGTATTGATAGCGCAGCTCGTCCAGCGAGAACCGGCAGCGGTCGACGATCTCCGCGGTGCGGGCGACCGCATCGGGGTGTTGCGCGAACAGCCGGACCATTTCGTCCGGCGGCTTCAGATGGCGGTCCACCGAGCGTTCGCGGCGGAACCCCGCAGCGTCGATCGTGCAGCCTTCGCGGATGCAGGTGAGCACGTCCTGCAGGATGCGGCGCTGCGGCGTGTGGTACAGCACGTCGCCCGTGGCCACGGTTGGCACGCCGGCCGCGGCGGCCAGTTCCGCCTGGGTGCGCAGCCGTACCGCGTCGTTCGGGTGGCGCAGCAATGTCAGTGCGAGATAGGCTCGTCCCGGAAAATCTCTGTGCAGGCGCTGCAGACGTTCCGGTGTGGGATCGCTGCACAACACGGCAAGCAGGCCCTCGCCCTGCGCGGCCAGGTCGTCCCAGGCCAAGGTGCAGGCGCCCTTGCCGGCACGGCTTTTCCCCAGCGTGAGCAGGCGCGTCAGGCGGGAATATGCCGGCCGATCGGTGGGATAGACCAGGACGGAGCTGCCATCGGCCAGGTCCAGCCGGCAGCCGACCACCAGGCGGATGCCCGCTTCCCTGGCGCGCTGGTGGGCGCGCACGATGCCGGCCAGCGTGTTGCGGTCGGTGATACCGATCGCCGGACATTGGTACAGCGCGGCCTGCGCCACCAGCTCCTCGATATGCGAGGCGCCGCGCAGGAACGAGTAATTCGTGGTGACCTGAAGTTCGGCGTAGCTGGTCATGTGGGCGATCTGTCGCGACGGATGCAGGTCCGGCTTCGGGGAAATTACTCCACCCGCGCCGTAGAGTCGCGGCCGGGCGAGGAGGCCCCACGCCGCCGCCGCAGTTCTCGCTTGGGCTAGTACACCCCGCCGGAAGTTCGGCTTAACCGGCGAGCCTTACCCCGTCGTGGCGGGCGCAGGCCCGCCACCCACGGCTGGCTACGGGGGACTCCATGCGCAGGAACTGGTTTGCCGCTGCGAGTCTCCTACAGCAAGTCGTGGGTGGCGGGCCTGCGCCCCATAGGCGTTAAAATAGCGATTGACACGGCTCGAATCGGTACGATTCTGGGGGCAGATGCACACCGAAGCATCTCCCCTCCCGGCCGATCAGTTCGCTGAGCTGCTTGGCCTTCTCCC